>CDYL01026081.1_pt1 | contig 81778 bp, 70 predicted proteins | sample 557761 | NCBI WGS metagenome assembly CDYL01 (sample SAMEA3182104, study PRJEB8094) | gut metagenome | biome: human; feature: gut; material: Stool; isolation source: human stools | place: Canada | collected 2013-02-12 | reverse complement strand
GTAAGCACTTCCTTGCGATGTTTTTGCTGCTTGCGCCTGTCTGCTTTTCGCTGGGCAAGCTCCATGCTATAGCTACCACTTCGGGCGTCGCAATTGCGCTTTATCTCCCTGTAAACAGTGCTTTTATCTACTCCGATAGCTTCCGCTATTGCTTTTTTGCTCATCGGTATTTGCAACATCATAGAAATTGCATACCTTTGTTCCTCGGTTATATGTTTGCTCATCTGCAACTTTTTTTTCTTTGGACGGACAATTAAAGCAAAGATAGCAAACTTTATCCATTCAGAGTGAGAGAAAGGGGGACATTGTCTCTCTTTCCTCTCTGAAAAATAAATGTTTTTATTGCTTATTATCCGCACCCAAAAAGTTGCATTTATAAGTTGAACTCAAGATTTATAATTATCTTTTTATATATTTGTAACGTATATCTCCACCTTCCTATCAAGTAATAACTGAACAAGTATCTACTAGATTAATTAGTTATTAACTTCTAAATGGAAAGTAATGGAATATACGTTACAAACAATTTTGAAGAAGCCTGTTCTTGTACACGCATACAAACGTACAAGATTTGGCAAAGTCGAGTTCGTGAGAGAACATCGAAGAAGATTACCTCGTAGGTAAATTTAGTTGGTTTAGTTACAAGATTATTTCAATCAAGTAGATGTAACAGTAAAGGTGGTACTGCAATACCACCTTTTTTTATTAATCTTAGAAAATAATCATATCTTTGCATAGATAATCATAAACATAGCCCCTCGCAAACATTATGAGATAATTAATAGTCCACGAGATTAATTAGTTATTCACGGTTCTAGCGGGAACTGGATTACTTTTATTTCTACAAAGTTACTAAAAATCAGCTACTTAACAAAATAGATAATGTTAAAATATGTCATATCAACATTCATCAATTTACTTTTTGTATTTTTGTATACAATACTTTCTTCGTGTACGTTATACCAACCCCATTCTGAACATATTGATTTAGAAAGGAGGTGTATTAGCCAGTGCGAAAATTATGCAATTGTAAAGAAAAGCCAGTTTCAGTACGGGATTACTGGAGATATTGGCATGGTGTGTGGCAACACATCGCTTCGTATTGTCGCAAGCGTAGAGGAAGATAAGTATTGCATCTTTGGCAGATAGATGTAAAATAACTGCCTTTAATTGTTTAATATCTTTGTAAGCTCTTTTAAATTATGTTCTAAAACCTTCCTATTGGCAATAACCCCAACCTCATTAACTATTATTGCATCTAACTCCGCATTATCTGGATTATCTGCTAAATACTTGTACTCTTCTATCATGTCCCAATTTAAATGCGGGACAGTTAATATAAACGAGACTTCTTTATTTATCCCAAGTGAGCAAGCTGCATCATAGGGATGCTTTGATGTTATATAAATCCATTTGTTCATATTTATTCATTTCTTATATTCTTGGAAAGTCATCTATTATTGGTCCTCCATCTTCTTTTGGAATCTCCTGAGACCATTCTTGTAATATTTCTCCATTGATAATTCTGATGCCTTCTATATGAAAATTATCTTTGTCATAACTATAATTTTCTACTTTATGAAGCAGATTAAAGAACTCATCCGATTTAGAGATGTCTCTATGTTTTATAAAAAAGTAGTGTGGAAGAGGTATAGTAACTTCGCACCATTTATCTATATTTTCTCTGAAAGAAGCTATAGATTTCGGGCACTTATTATCACAGTACTCTAATAACCAACTTGCCAATATAAGTAAGTCTTCTTTATTTATACTTGGATTCTTTTTTAAGATTATGTCAATTTCATTCATAGCCATTTACCATAGTGTTAATGATAGGAATACCTAATCTTCATATATAATGCCGTCAATTTCTGGTAAATATCCATATATAATACCTTTTGCTTCTTTTATGAGTACTTCCTCATAGCTAAAGTAAATAGACCGACGCATATAACCATGATTGTATCTTTCTACTAAATCATTAAGTAACATTATCTTAGCCTTAGACAATTCTTTAGGATTTACGTCTAACTTTATCAATAAAGTTTCTGTAGTTATCATATTTATTTTTATATTTGCATATTATTAATCTAATCATTTGACAATTATGAATCTATTGGCTAAGAAACCACGCCATAAGGTAGTTACCTTATCGGACTTAAATAATCCTTATGTTATAGTTGAAGTTCGTAACTCCAAGACTGATAAAAGAACAATTCCTAGTGATGCTTGTATTAATTACTACTTTAAAACAAAGTATCATACTCCCCCATTTACATCTTGGACTTGCCCTAGTTGTGGAAAGAAGATGTTTCTTAAAAGGAACAATCAGGACATAGAAGATGATAGAACTATGGTAGGTGGTCACGTAGAATTAGTCAAGTATCCTTTCCTAAAGTATATTCTTCCTATGTGTAAAAGCTGTAATAGTAAGAAGCTAACCTTACGTCCATTTTGGATTAAAAATGGTTCGTTGTGCCCACTACCAAGAAGTAGGTAATTTGCCTCCTTTTTTATATACATCTGCATCCACAAATCTTATGTTACCATTAACATAACCAACATTATCTGGACTAATATCCCCAACTGTTAGCTTGCCATTAGTATATACTCCTTCATTATTCTTATATCCCAGTTTATTCATTTCTTTATTGAGTTTAGGTAGATGAACCTTCTCCCATTCTTTAGGAAGTATGTTGCCAAGTGTGGATATTCTATTCTGTGAGTAAACAGGATATATTCTACCGTCTCCCTGTAGATAACCTTCGAAAGTGATTCTTTCTTGTAAAGGCAATCTATTACGTTTCATCCATTGTTTATGAAATTCTTTAATTTCTGGAACAGAAGTAAATTTCCTATCAATTAGTACTTTTAGTACTTGATTAGGATTGGCAGCATTATTAAAAACCGCTTGCTGACTTCCTTTGTCTATATAATCTCCAAACATTGGACTATCTACATTTATATGTTCAAGCCTTGACTTAGACTTAGGTTCTATAGCTTTACCTATCTCTATATATGGACTAGTTTTAGGCTGTCTTGTGACAGTTGTTGAAGTATTATTCATTACATTGTTTTGAAATGGTTTAGATATAAATCCAATCTTATGATTGTTTGCAATCTCCGTTGGCAACCTATTACCAACCATTCCACCAACAAAGCCACCTATCAAAGCTCCTTTATTCCCTGCTATTTTATTACCGATGCCAGCTCCAACTAGTGAACCTGCCATAGATGTTGCAGTAGCAACAGGATTAGCAACACCTATTCCAGTTGCAAAGGTACTCATTGCTGCTGACTTATTAAAGTCAAACATGGTACTAGCATTATCTTTAGTAATTCTAGTATTGGTAAATGGTGCAGACCAGTTCCAAGTATGCTGATTACCATAAAGTTTATCATTCTTAGCTTTATCAGCTTTGATTTGCCTAGATACTTCTTTCTCCCATTCACTTCTATTATCTTGACTTATTTCAGAATAAGTTGGAGTATATTGTTGCTTTATAGGCTCTTGAATTTGAGGTCTATAATCTTTGATAGCATCTCTTCTCTGAACTCTATCACCTCTTTGATATTTAATTATCTTACAATTTATATAATCAGTTGTTTTCATTATATTTGCATATTATTAATTTAAAATCTATAGTCATGAAAATAATTCCAACTAAAGTCCTTGTTTATCATGCTCCCGAATCGGATTCTGTTCCTCCATGCGATTCTTGGTTACAATATTGGAGTGAAACACTAGAAGTTGACATTCCTAAGTCAGGGTATTTTAAATGTCATTGTTGCAAGGAGAATCGTAACATTAAAGACTTTGTAGGTGCTCACGTCGTTTATCTGGGCACGGTCTATATTTATCCAACCTGTAATATTTGCAATGACACATATAAAGAATCACATATATTTGAAGGAGAATTTATGGCATTTAGGGAATGGCTATGCCCTCTTCCTCCCAAGCAAGATAATCAATCTGACGAATAATCTCATCTGGAATACGGGAGAGCAATTTCCATGTTGTCTCTCCCTCGTCTATTTCTGCAAATATGTAAGAATGGTCTGATTCTATCATGTATTGTGTAATAATATCTTCTCCTTTTTTAAACTTAGATACTTCTGTCATTTCGCCCAAATCTTCTAACCCAAAGGGAATCATAGTAAAGTGGGCACATTTTTGTTTAATCCATTTATTTAATTCATTTTCCATATTAATTCATTTATTCATTTCATTTATAAAGTACTCTATTGTATTCCAATACTTATCTACTTGCTGCTTTACATACCACATATCTAAATGAGAATATTTTCCAAAATTATCATCTTGTATATCAAGAATATACTCTCCAATAGGTTCTGGATATAGGTTAGTCACATATATATTCAATACTACTTCCCCTAAATATTTATCTAGTAGCTTAGATTCAGAATAAGGAGTTTCGATAAAATGCCCGTTTGTATCACATTGACTTAACGTAGTAACTAAGAACTCTTTAACTGCATCTTTATTAGTATCTTTATTGACCCTAATCAGTCTATTCCCATTTCCATTTATTGCATTTATTATCATAATCAATTTATTTTAAAAATCCATTTTTAATTGCCCACTGTTCTTCTACTGGAGATGCAGGGTCATAGAATACTTTATTGTAAGGCATCCTATTTAAAACAGCCTTATCACTATAAGCTTGTGGATAATGATAGCTACTAGTCACTTCTCCATTGGGATACGTAAAATATCCCTTACTATTAGCTATTTTATCTACAAGTTCAGGGTTTAGGTCCTTTATATCTACAACCCCAGCATCTAACCCTGTATCTTCTTCTATCTTTCTATAATCTTTTATAGTAGGAGTTCCTCTCTTTGATTGTAACTTCTGAATTTCTTCTGCGTATGCTTTCTTCGATGCAGGAGACACGTTGTCTTTAAAACCAGTTTTAGCCAGTCTTCTCTGTAAGGGTGTCATCCTTGAATACCTAGTTAAATTTCCTAGATATTCTGCTTGCATATCCTTATATATCTGCCTTAACTTAGGACTACTAAGAGTACTCATTCCTTTATCTTGGGCATTTATTAATGCTGATTTATTTCCACTTACTAAAGTCGTTTGGGACGGCTTTGCTGTTATATTAGCAAATGGATAGAATGTATCTGAAGGCTCTACAGATGCAGGCTTTAATCCTTTAGTAATTTTAGGGTCAAATATCATTAAATCCATGTGGTCCCAATTATTTTTCTCTGAATGAGATACAACTGGTCTGTCAGTAGTAAAATTAGTTCTGGCAAAATCAGCTCTTGGAGTAGGATTACTTACTTGTATAGTACCATTGGAATTAATGGGCGCAGGTTCAGAAATCTTCCTAAGTAATTCTGGATTTCGAGCTTTAGTATTAAGATTTAGCCTTCTTCCTACTGTACCTGTAAATCTCTGTAGAGGATTACCATAATATCCGAACTTTCCACCAACAGTAGTGTATGCATCTCCTGCTATTAGTCTCGGAGTCATATTAGCTCCTAATCCACCAACAGCTCCTCCAATAAGCCCACCCATTGTTTTATAATTAGTATTATTATCTGTTTTATCATCAATAGATTCTCCTACTTTAGTACCTACATAACTGGTTCCCAGACTTATTAATGTAGGAATTGTAGCTGTAGCAAGTCCATATCCAAGTCCTGCTATTCCAGCGCCTGCTAGTACTGGAGTTGCTAGTTCTCCAGTAGTCTTTAGAAATTTACGCTTTCCTCTATCTACTGCACCAGCAAGATTTATATTTCTAGGAGTAACTGTTACTTCTGGTAAAGTTACATTATTCATGCCGTTCTCATTAGTAACTGGCAATACCATATTACCTTTCTTGTCATAACCTCCTATATATTTAATCCCACTAGAAGGATTTTGATATTTAATAATACCACCTATCTTTAAGTACTTATTAAGTGATAAAGTTCCATTCAAATTTCTTCTATAAGAATCTTTATCTGCACTATAATTATACTTTCCAGAATTATTTCCATGCAATCTATCTATAAAGTCATTAGTATCTTTAGCATCTAAAGCTTTATATCTATCATTCAATACTTTTACTTTATAATTAGCATAGTCTTTTAGATTATCAAAGTCTATATAATCAAATCCGTCTTTGTATCTGCTCTTCTTATATTTGGGAGCTATTGAATCACCTGGATGTTTAATTCCACTTAAGTTAAACCCTCTTTCACCTCTAGGGTCTAATCCATAATTACTTTCCAATGCTGCTTGCCTTACTAAGTTATTAAGATTAGTAGTGGGCAATCCATTTTCTTCTAATGCTTCTTTAAAGATAGGAGTCATTACACTTGCAAACTCTTCAAACTTATTCCCTGTACTTCCAAATTTATGGGAATAATCTAGAGAAGGCTTCTTTCCTTCTAATAGCTTATTGATAAAAGGATTAACACTTCCAGATAAGAATGAAGTTGCAGCACTAGGAGCATATTCTTTAGCAACATCTACAACATTAATAGGCTCTTTAGGTTCTTCTTTTGGAAGAATACTCTTAACTTTATTAATAGCTTGAGTTACTATTCCGTCTTGTGCTTTAATAACACCACCATTCTCTAACTGTTCACTTTGAGTAGGTGTAGTTTCTGGCTTAGGTTTATTAGATTTATATCTACTCCAATCGAAGCCAATTAATTGTTCTTCATTTCTGTTGGCAGCTTTTTCTCTATTGAACTGTCTTAATATTCTAGCTCTTAACTCTCCTGCACCCTTTAATTTAGGAATCTTCATTCCTTCTTGGGCTTTAGCTATCTGATTATATACATTAGATAATGCTCTCTTATAATTAGGGTCAGTAGCATATCCTCCTTTAACTACTCTATCAATAAAATCTCCACCACTAAAAGCTTGATATCTTTTATTGTTTAGTAATGATACATGATAATTGGCATAATCATTTATATCTTTAAAGTCTCTAAAGCTATCGTTTATATATATACCAATGAAAGATATATCTTCAATTCGTAGCACCATTGTTTTTTATAACTCATTTGTTGAGACATATTTGAATATATTTGGTAAAAGTTTCTCTACCTCTTTTCTTCTTGAATCTGTATACTTCAATTTCACTGTTACAATAATCTCACGTTCATAAGCTTTTTTATGAGTAGCTTTACTATAAAAACATCTACCACCCTTAGTATTACCTTCAATAGTATAACTATGGTCTGTAATATCTTTCTTGACAATTCTATTGCCTTGTTCTACTTCTGTATCAATCATTATATCAAACCATTCATGAAGCGAATAATCATCTTTAAAAACATCGAAGTAAGTAGCATACACATTCAAACAGATTGTACTATCTTCATTTACGAAATGATTTCCATTGCCTAAATCTGATTCTTCTCCATGTGTAAAGCTAGAGGGATATACTAAGAAATAATCAAAAGTTCTATTCCAATAAAACCTTGTATCATCATATTGGTATATCCCATTTCTATAATCAATCAGTTTCACACCTTTTACTCCTAATACCGAATCTACCCATTGCAAATATTTAGCTTCTGATATTTCCAAAGTAGGATGATTGTCATATATAAATAAACTGTCAATAGTAGCCTGTATATTACTATCCTTTTTACTAGTACAAGATAGTAATAGCATTAATAGTAATATGTAAATCGCATATATATTCTTCATGAATAATACTATTCTCTATAAAATAATCAATTATTACATATAAGATAAATCGCCAAAACCACAACAGGAACGATGATATACAATGCTATTGCTCCTTCCTCAAAACTCCCATTTTCTTTACGTGGACAGGTAATATATGCTATTATCGCATAAATTATAATTCCTATTACTGCTCCCATAAATCTTTATTTTATCAGTTATGTTTTCTTTTGTTTTCAGATTTAACTATGAGTGAAAAGATAAAACCACCTACTGCTCCTGCTAATATTATCATTAAAAACTCTTCCATTAGCCTTCTTTTTATTTAGCCTTTTTTCAACTCGCAAGCTCCCCAAATTATAGCCACAATGTTTAATACACTGTACAATATAACGCTTCCCATTGAAAGAGGGAGAAACCTTGCTCCTAAATAGGTAGCAATAACTAACATAATAGGAGATGATGAGTCTCCATTATCATCTCCTTGCACAATATTCATTATAATGATATAAATAGCTGTTAAGGCAGAGTAAACAATTTGCTCATACTTCAAAATATCTCCCATTGTAGTATCACCTTCGATTGTGATAATAGAAAAAACTATATCCTTTAAAATCCAACCCAACAGGAAATAAACAAGTATTCCTATAATAATCCAACCAATCCTTGTCATGTCAAATAATATTTTGAATATTTTTAAATTTATCATTCACATTACCAAACTTACTATCAATGATAGATTTTATTTGTCCCATTGCATCTCTAACATAAGGCTCATTATCTTTCAGTATAGTAAATTTACGTTTTACAATAACATTAAAAGAGGAACTAAACAATATGCGTTCTTTTAGTTTCTTCATTATGTCATAAGTTCCATTGTACCTATTATTATAAGTCATTGGAAAATAACTTTGTCTCTGCTGTTGATAACGAGCTATCTGTATATCTTCTGCTATTCTATAATAAACATGGTTACTAATACTTATATCAACTTTATAAGTTCTTTCTCCACTCCAAAAACTATCCTCAACACAATACATAAAAACTTCATATCCTTTATACTCAAACCTTTGAGCATTTGATAAATCTCTTACAGTATATGCCATTATTTCTTTTTTTTGATTAATAAATTAATTTGTAGTATAAGTTGCTCAAAAATTGAGTTGGCTACTTGAAAGATAGTAGCAAAAGTTGTTTCTTAATGTCTGATTCGTAGTTATTTCACTTTAGGTATCTTGTTCCCTTTAGATACTGTTATACAATAAAAAAGGTGTGGAACGTATTGTCTTATCTCATTCTCTGGCTCTCGCATTGCCTTTGGTACGGATAAAACAATAGCCCACACCAATATTGACAATATCTAAAGCCTTAAAGATATAAGGTAGGTATATATCAAATGGTGTGGTGCTATTGCTATCATCTTCGTACCTTTGTTCAAATTTGCGAGATTTGAGAATGGAAGATAATTTCAATAACACCTTTCGTAATATGTCCTTTCAGCCCTAACACATTAGGTATCTGAAATTGCCACAAAGTTACGAAAAGCGTTTGTAATAGCAAGAACTATTGTTTATTAAAAGTTGAGGGCTATCTCTGCTTTATAAATTTATGGTAGTGGAAAAATTCAAGACCACCCGTATAAAAACTAAATCTCTGAATTTTTCCACCCCACCGATATTTTATGATTATGGCTTTATAAACTGATTTTTTATCCGTTGAACGGTGGAAATACCAATACTTTGTAGCTTAGCTATATTTCTGATTGAATAGCCTTTTCTTAGTAAAGCAATGACTTCTTTATATTCTTCTTTCTTCTTATCATCCGTTTTGGTTGAACCTGTCTTTCTGCCAAGTTTACCACCTTTGGCAATATAATTCGCTCTACCACTATTCAAACGGTATTGGATATTGCTTCTTTCGATATTTGCCATTTCTGCAAGTACTGTCACCATGATAGACGCTATTGGATTAACTTCCCCATTTGGTTGCAAAGTATATAAGCCCAAGTTCTGTATGTAAACCGATACTTTCGATTCATGCAATATATCCAAAGAGCGAAGAACCTGTAATGTACTTCTCCCTAGTCTTGACAATTCAGACAAAAGTAGAATATTCACAGATTCACGTTTACAGTATTCTAAACATTCCCCTAAAATCTGTCTTTCCTCAATTCTCTTTGCACCTGAAATATGCTCCTGGAATATATTCACAATTTCTATATCCTGTGAGATAGCATATTTCTTTAAATCCTCTATTTGTCTGCTCGTGTCCTGTCTGTCATTACTTGACGAAACACGAGCGTATATTACGGCTGTTTTCATTTTATTCTTTGATTAAATTGATAACATGAAAGAATGTGTTCAAACCACCTTTGTAGATTTATTTGAACACATTCCTGTTTTGAACACACAAGTAGTTAGTGACGTTTATCCGCTTCTTCCACTTCCCATAAGCCAACTAAAAGAATAAGCAGGATTAACGGAACACAACCTGTTATAAAAGACAATACCACCCAAAAGAGCCAAACAAGTATCTTATAATAAAACATGATTCTTTATTTTAAATAGATTAATAATTGAAAGGTTTATTTCCATATTGATAATCTGTTATTGATAAACAGATTCTATCAAAGAAAGAATGTCCCTTATCTGAATAGAAATACTTTCTATAAATCTCATCATTGGAATTATCCAATAAGACATCTAATTTCAGCAACCAATATTTCAATGCTTGTAACCTCTTTATATATTGGAGATTATTCTCACAATGACAAATTGTTTCTTTCAGATATTCAATCTTACTAACCATAGTTTCTTTCTTTTTATCCATTGCAATACAATTAATAAAATAGGAGAATACCCATTTCTGAATATTCCCCTGTTTAATCAATCAATAAACCACTTATATTTAGTGTCTCCATGCAAAGCGGCATTTATTCCCGTTGCTATTTCAGTAGCATTTACCGCTCTATCCAAGAATGAATCTATATAACTGCTCTTATTTGCCCCTGTCAATAGATTATACAATTTCCACATACTAATATCATTCCCCAAGCTCCCAAAGTTCTTATCATTGATATATGCTTTTGCAACTGTATTTATTTGTGAATCAGTGATAAGCATTTTAGGAATATCTTTCTGATAACCTTGTGGCAATGATTGATAAAGTCTCATTCTACCAAGTAATTGGCAAAATTGATGTTCTGTGAGATATGAGTTACTAAGTGTTTGCAACAAATGTAGATGTTTTGCAGGTTGATAACTCTGAAACATTTCCAATACTGCCCGATATAAATCTTTGGTATTAGTAACTTCCAAACAACTAAGAAAACCGTCTGTTGATACACACAAGTTTGTACAAACTTTACAAGTAAAGCCAATAAATACCTTAAACCTTTCTGCTCCTTTCTTTGAATACAGATTTGTGTGATTATAAGCTCTCACACCACCAATAGTAAGAGTTAGCTTATTTCCGTTCACCGTTTCGTAAATCGTAGGAATCTGAATAATAAAAGCACATCTTTCGTAGTAGATAGTCTTATCACTTTCAAGAAGTTGATTTGCAGGTTTGTGTATTGCTTCGGGTATTCTTCCCTTGATAATGTGACTTACACGAATATCGGGCTTATCAATGCTTTCACCACTGAAAAACGTATTTGCAGCGTCATAAACAGTATCAATAAATGCAGGGTGAGGAATTGTAAGCTCATTGTCTTTGGCGAATACGGGTGTAATACAATCTTCTTTTAAATGTTGCATTGTTACCTCTAGTGTATTAGCTTCCAAGAAATGAGGATTCTCTTTTTTAACTTTTGGTTGTTCTTCGATTATTGTTGCTTCTTCTGCATATTCACCAAAGTTACTTTCTCTTCTTACCTGTGGCACATTGCCAATAATTTGTAGATTTCTCATAACGAATAAAATTTTAAATGATTTATAAATTGATTACGTGGAGAATAGATATTTCACTTTTCTTCCAACTACCCTAGGGGGTTGTTAGAACTACTGTTCATGCGCTCATGTAACTTTCAATTCAGTAAATCATAAGAGAAATAAGCTGATATATATTTAGGCTCTTATTTTAACAGGTAGGGGGTATTATATATAAGTACCTATACTTTATTGCGTGCCTATGTATTACTATTCACTATAATAGAAAGGAGAGTATTATACTGCCATATAAAGATATGCTAAGTAGTAATATTAGAAATTGAGTATTGTTTATTTTTTTACCTTGTTTATTATGAGTAACTTTGAGTATTCTTAAAAATCAAGAACTACCTGTTTGTCAATGGTTCAACTCCTTGAATTATATGTAAATCAAACAGGTCATATTTGCATTTTCCCACACTTCCATTGGGAAAATTAACTCCCATATTTAAAATTGCGAACTGCTATATCCCTTGTATTAGACATGAATTTAGAAGTTCCACAAAAAAAGCCGTAATTGAGCACATTTGTAAGTGTACTCGCTTGCGGCTTTTTTTGTATTTAATCGAGTAGTTTTTTATTTATAAATCATCCATTGCTTCAGCTTCAATTATTTCGCCATTAATTTTATCGAAATAAATAAGTGTCACATAACACCCATTCATAACATCACCTTTAATATGTAATTCAATGTTTCCTTTTGCAGTTGCATATCCTGTAACATATTTGCATTTATCCATTTTCACTCCATGTATTTTCAAATTGTCGTTATCTTTACCAAAGTCATTCTGAAATTCTTCTACACAAACTGCTGGTTCACCATACTTCTTAGTTAACATTTCTTTTAAGGAGAAATAATTATTTGAGAGTGATGACCATGTTTCCAAAGAAGGAAATATTACTCCAACTTTGGCTACTAAATTCTTTTGTTTTAAAGACACAGCAGCTATAGTACAATTTTTATATGCTGCAAAATCTCCTTTTAACATTGCGATTCCCTCTTCTGTTCCAATGTGAGCAAGTCCTTTCTGTTTCAATTTAGAAACAAATTCATTTAATGTCCCATTTATAGGCACACCTTTAAAAGTCAAATGTTCTGAAGCGGATTGTGCAAATACTGTATAGGATATAACAGCAAATAAAAAGAAAAAAAATATTTTTTTCATAAACTCTTAATTTTATAGATTACCAATATAGAGGTCACAAATATACAATTACAAACTTTATTTTACAAGAGAAACAGCAACTAATTTACCAATGCAGCATATTGGGGCAACATACATTTGATTTTCCACTCATTCGGTTTCTTCTTATTTTGTGGTGTTGCTTCAAAATATTCACAAATAGTTTGCTGATTTACCTTTGCTGTGATGCCTGTCTCATTATGAAGTATATAATGCCTACTGTAAATATCTGTAAACATCTTTTTAGTTTCTTCCTTAGCTATATTATCTCCTATGTATGGTCTAAAAGATGATTCTATATCCCGTAGAACTTCTGGAGAAAAACGTTTATTTTCATTCTTTTGGTCTTTCAAAGCTATTTCCAATTTCTTTTTATTGCAACAGTTCCATACCGCTTGCTTTTTCAAATCAAACGGTATAACTTCGTATGCTTCAATGATTAAATCTGCAAAATCACATGAATCATGAAGTAGTTTTAGAAAAAACTGCTTGTCAATACTTGGATTCTCCTTGCATTGTTCATTCAACTGGATTAGTTTTGTGGCAAATATACGAATACGTTCTTTCTCATTTGGAGCTTTCTTTATTCTAAATATATCATCTTCTCCGATTATTTCTTGTCTTTCTTCGTAATTAACTCGAAAGAATTTAGTTGCTTCATAAGCAGCATACAACTTCTCTCCTGATTGATAGTAGCTTTTAACCCGTTCTTCATTATACTTATTATCTATACCAAAATAATCAATATTTAATCGTTCATCCAATAAGTAATCCTCACAGATTTGTTTAAGTTGTTGTTTTAGAGATGTTTTACGAGCCGAATTTGTTGTTTTATCATATCTTTCAATGAGAGACTGATAAGTAATTTTATACTCGTCTATTTGTTTATCCAGTTCTTCACGTGATAAAGCTCCCAAATCACGGGTATTTGTTATATGCGTCAAACTGTTAAATGTCTGTTTATCCTCAAACATTCTTCTGAATCGTCCTTGAATCTGTATTGCTTCGGTATATGGGTCAACGGTTGTATATACAGCATTATTCAGATTAGTAAGTATCAGAATATCGGGTTTTACATTCAATTCAATATCAACTGCTGAATAAAATCTTGATGTGAAGAAATTGTATTTTGCCAATGGATAATCTATTGACGATACGGCATTAGTAAAGCCTGCGTCTTTCAACTTTCCACCCCCTTCTTCTGAACAAAAGATACGGCTTTCCCCTTCTAAATGCAGAGAATTAACCAATTCATTAATTCCAGTTACGGAGTTGAGGAATATACAAACACATGGGCTGTCTTTCAGTCGTTGAAATTCTTCTCGAACTGTTCTTTCATAACTTGAAGTTACAATCAAATGTAAATCTTTCCTATAATCATATTGAGGAACAATTTTCAGTTTTCTAAACCCCTGTTCTTCAAATGCTGGGCGTGACATTTCCAATGGAGTTGCAGATACAAACGCTTTCTCTTTAAAGTCGAAGAAGTCGTAGACAGGTTGTAAAATACTTGCTCGATAGTCACAATCTTGCGTCAACTTCTCACACTCATCAAATAAACAGAAGTATGTCTCTTGAATTAGACTGTAAGACTTATCTGCTGCTTTCCTAACTTTCTTAAATCCTTCGGGAGTAGTTAGAATCTTCTTGTACTTGACATCAGTTCTTTTCAAATACTTTTTTATTTGTGCCACTGTCGTATCGCTGTAAACAGCTAACCAATCACTATTCTTTGCAGCTTTACCCACAATAACTGGCACATTGGGTTCAATAATGATTGAATTACGGCATGAATGTAACTCTGCATAAGTAGCACCTATCCCTGTCAACGTCTTGTCTAAAATAACGTTACTTGGTATATCTGTATATCCCTTCGATTTAAGCGCATCAATTAGACGTTCGTCACCATTGAGCTTTATTTGTTCTATTTCCATGTTTATCTTATATTTCTATGGTAGTGGAAAAATCTGACCATATCGGGCTGAATATGGGGACATCGAAATTTTTCCACTACCCATCAAATTTTCACTTTATAACTATCTGAATATAATATTTTTAACCATATCATCAGTTGATATTGCTTCTCACGAACAAAAACAGCAAGTTCCTTGATAAATACAATACAATCTATTTAAGTCGTACCACTATTCCCAGTTCCAACAATCTATTCAGTATTTTCCTGACCTTCAAAGATGGCGTTCCTACATCAAAACTATCCATTGTTCTATCAAGGAAATCTATTTCGTTCTTATTTAAATCGAATTGGCTTATATCCACATCTCTATCTATCCCGTAAGATTCAATATTACTTTCCTGACTATTAAATAACAAGTCATAAGTTATATCATCCTTATGTTTCAAACCAGCTTCAATTCCTTTACTTATTGCTTCTGCTATATTTTCATTACTAGAAGGTGTAACGTCATTGGATTGTTTAACTTTATTAACTTGGTTAACTTTGTTAGCTTCTGTTTCTAGCATCAAGTTAGCAGCATCTTCTGAACTTATTTTAGCATATTTCTTAAATGCAGATTCTGTTTTATGTCCAGTTACCTTCATTATAATATGACTATCATATCCACGTAATAACATATTACTAATAAATGAACGTCTCCCAGTATGAGTACCTATTAATTCGTATTTACAAACAGAAGTATTAGTAACTGTAGCTCCCCTATCTTCCGTCACAATACACCTTTCCGTTATTCCAGCCTTTTTTCCTGCCTCTTTTATACACTTCAGCATAGTATTCTCACGTACTTTTGGAACTTGAAAATGATATTTTTCCAATATTTCTAAAGCAATAGGAAGCAACGGTATTGAAACTTTATGTGTTCTTTTCTTTTGAACTATTTCCAATATTTTCCCATTATCTGAATCTTTAATAACTCCAGTATTTAATAATTGCATATCACTAAATCTTTGCCCTGTCCAGCATTGCAATACAAAAACATCCCTTGCTTTTTCTTCCAAGCCGTTAAGTTCCAATGCATATATTCTATTTACTTCCTCATCTGTCAAATATATTCCATTATTATCACCTTCTCTGTTTCTAGGCTTCTTATACTGGTTCAACTTTGCAGCAGAAATATCTATCAAACCGTATGGCTCTGCTCGCTTGATAATTGAAATTAAAGCTGTTACTTTATTTCCAACTGTACTTGTTTTGGTAGTTTTCCCTTTTCCTACTGGTCTATTAAACAGATAAGTCTCATAATCTTTAATTAAAGCCAAATTTATATCTGCAAACGTTATACCCTCTCTACCTGTTTTCTTAAGAAATTCTTCAAATACTTTCAAATGCCCCAAATAAATAGCCAAAGTATTCCTCTGTCCCTCTGATGTTATAGACTTATCTTGTCCAATAGCCTTACGCAACCATTGAATTGGCCTTTGTAGTTCTTCTTGCTTCATTATTTTATCCTTGTAAATATATTTCCTTAGTAAAAATAAGCTATTATCAATCTCATTTGGATTATCGCAAATATAACGTTTAAATTCAATAAAATCAGCTTTGAGTTTATTTATTTCATCGTTTACTATTGCGTTATTTATATTATCCAATTCTGTTAACCGTGGGCTTAGATATGCTTCCTGTTTTTTAGTATTCCATTGGTCAGGATATACCTTAACTCCAGTTGATAACTTTACCTGTTTTTTATCTATTCGACATACCAAATAAATATTAGTGGGTTTGTCACTTTTCGGCTTCCTCAAATTAAAACTAGCTTTGACTTCATTAAAAAAAATCTGCCCTATCATAATCGGTTCTTTAAAATGGTTCTTTTTTATTGTTCTTCACTTTGGTTCTTTTAGGGCTGAAAAGTGACATATTGATAACCAAACCATATTTATAAGTTACTGATAACAAATAATTGTTACTTCCTTTTGAATGTGCAGGAAAAAAACTAATTTTACATCGAATTAACAAGATTGAATATGGACGACTTTTTTACATCAGAGGAAAAAAAGGAGCTTTTTTCACTCTACCGGCATTTGTTGCAATCTGCAGGAGATAGCATTTCCTGGAAGGATTGCCTAAAGTTAAAGAGACATCTTATCAAAGCGGCCCAGTGTAACGGTCTGCAACGCAATAACTTCGGGATGAATCCCGTCATCAGAGATTTACAAACGGCAGTGATCGTTGCCGAGGAAATCGGTATGAAAGGTTCGTGCCTGATCGGTATCATGTTGCACGAAATCGTGAAGGGGCATGTATTGTCTATCGACGAGGTGAACGCCGAATATGGGGATGACGTAGCAAGTATCATCAAGGGATTGGTGAAAACGAACGAGCTGTATGCGAAGAGTCCGGCTATCGAGTCGGAAAACTTCCGTAATCTGCTGCTTTCTTTTGCGGAGGATATGCGTGTAATCCTGATTATGATTGCGGATCGTGTGAATGTGATGCGCCAAATCAAGGACACGGGCAACGAGGAGGACCGGCTCAAAGTGGCGAACGAGGCTGCTTACCTGTATGCTCCGCTGGCACATAAGCTGGGATTGTACAAGCTGAAATCGGAACTGGAAGATTTGTCTCTCAAATATACGCAGAAGGAAACGTACTATTTTATCAAGGATAAGCTGAACGAGACGAAGGCGTCCCGCGACAAGTATATCGCTGCTTTTATCGAACCGATCCAGAGGAAGGTGTCGGAAGCAGGATTGAAGTTCGACATCAAGGGGCGTACCAAGTCGATTCATTCGATATGGAACAAGATTCAGAAGCAGAAAACGTCTTTTGAGGGGATTTATGACTTGTTCGCCATCCGTATCATCCTCGATTCGGAGCCGGACCCGGCTAAGGAGAAGCAGGAATGCTGGCAGGTTTATTCGATTGTTACGGATATGTACCAGCCGAACCCGAAGCGTCTGCGCGACTGGCTCTCTATCCCGAAAAGCAATGGTTACGAGTCGTTGCACATCACTGTGATGGGCCCGGAAGGGAAATGGGTGGAAGTGCAGATACGTACCCGCCGCATGGACGAGATCGCGGAACGCGGATTGGCTGCTCACTGGAGATATAAAGGTATCAAGGGTGAAACGGGTCTGGACGAGTGGTTGACTTCTGTGCGGGAGGCGTTGGAGAATGCAGACAACGATTCACTGAAAGTGATGGATCAGTTTAAGATGGATCTCTACGAGGATGAAGTGTTTGTCTTCACGCCCAAGGGGGATTTGTTCAAGCTCGCCAAAGGGGCTACGGTATTGGATTTTGCTTTCCATATCCATAGTAAGTTGGGATGCAAGTGTATCGGCGCGAAAGTGAACGGCAAGAATGTGCAGCTCAAACAGAAACTGAACAGCGGCGACCAAGTGGAGATCATGACTTCAAACACCCAGACGCCGAAGCAGGACTGGCTGAACATCGTGACGACTTCCAAAGCGCGCACCAAGATAAGGCAGGCTCTCAAAGAGATGGTGGCACGCCAGCACGCTTTTGCCAAGGAGACGCTGGAACGGAAATTCAAGAATCGTAAGTTGGAATATGATGAAGCGACCATGATGCGCCTCATCAAGCGTTTGGGCTTCAAGAATGTGACGGAGTTTTATCAGCGGATTGCCGACGGTGGACTGGACGTTAACGAGATTCTGGATAAGTATGTGGAGCAACAGAAGCGGGACAGTGATACGCACGATGAAATTGTGTATCGCAGTGCCGAAGGGTATAACTTGCAGGCTGCGCAACAAGAGGAAACGACGTCTAAGGAAGATGTTCTGGTAATCGATCAGAATCTGAAAGGGTTGGAATTCAAGTTGGCTAAATGTTGTAATCCGATTTACGGGGATGATGTGTTTGGTTTCGTTACGGTAAGCGGTGGTATCAAGATACACCGGGCGGACTGTCCGAATGCCAATCAGATGCGCGAACGTTTCGGTTATCGTATTGTGAAGGCTCGTTGGGCGGGGAAATCGGTAGGTACGCAATATCCTATCACGCTGCGGGTTGTAGGGCATGATGATATTGGTATCGTGACTAATATCACTTCTATTATATCCAAAGAGAATGGTATCACGCTGCGCTCCATCGGTATTGACTCGAACGACGGTTTGTTCTCCGGAACACTGACGGTCATGGTGGGTGATACGGGACGTTTGGAGGCTCTTATCAAGAAATTACGTACTATAAAGGGAGTAAAACAAGTTAGCCGGAATTAATTCCGGCTACTCTCCTATCTTACTTTCTTCTTTATATAATAAGGATAGGTAATCAATGCAAAGAAGAGTAAAGCAATGGATGCTACTATCTGTCCGGTATGTAGCATCTTATCTGTATCCAATTCCATGTAGCAGGCGGTAGCGATTCCCAGGGAAATGCCGATTTCGGTTGCCAGCAGATGGGTGGTGTTGGCTGTTCCGCGTTGGCAATGGTGGGATAGCTTTACGAACATCACCAGAAATTCCGGCAGGATAAAGCCTAAGCCCAGTCCTAAGAGTACGGAGGAAATGCCTATGGAGATGTCTGTATTCAGTAGGGACATGGCTACGATTTCCAATCCGAGTCCTATAATGACCAGTCGCAGTGTTTTCTCTTTCAGGAAAAACAGACGTGCAAAGAACAGGGAAACGATGTATCCGAGGGCTGTTCCTACAAAGAACGGTACGGGGATTCCTGTGTTTCCGAGTACGAAATCGTTTAGGAAAGGGTGTACCATGGGAACCAGCAGTCCCGGAATGAAGGTTATCAGGATCAGATTGATGGCAGGAACCCATCCACGAAGCAATAGGAAGCGGTCGAAGGAATAGAGTTTGGTGACAATCGGCGCACGGAAAGGTACGTAGACTCCTGATAACATGAGGATTCCGACAGCTCCGGTTATGACAGATACAGTGAGCAGGGTTTGGAAGGATTGGCTTTGATAAAGCCATACTCCGAGGATAATGCCTGCGATCATTCCCATACGTGCCATCCAGGAGAAACTGACGTTTCCCGCACTGCGCAGTGTGGAGTTGGTGATGTCGATGGCCAATGTGATGCCGGCTGTTGTGCCTATGCCAAAGGCAAGCCCTTGCACGGTGCCCAACAGAATCAGTTCTGTGAGGTTGGTAACAAAGGCGTATCCGATGGTCGCCACTACCATCAGGGCAGCAGCAAACATACAGACGTACTTACGCTTGTATGCATCTACCAGATAGGCATGGAAAGGACCGATGAGGAACATCCCCAAGGTGAAAAAGAGAAAGATTACTCCTGTCTGTGCAGCCGGCACTCCGAGACGGTCGGCCATCTCTACGGAAAGCACCGGAAATAACACATACAAGGATATAAACAACAGCAAATTAGCTACACATATCCGCATAAAATGAACTGTCCACAATTTAACTGCCATATACTATATTTAATATTGTTCCTTCTCGTTGGGGAAGTAGCAATTCTTCACGTCAGAAACGTAACGGCTGATGGCATCGGTCATCACCGTGTACAAGTCAGCATAACGACGCAAGAAACGCGGACGGAATCCGTTGTTCATGCCAAGCATGTCCTGAATCACCAATACTTGACCGTCTACGTGGCCACCGGCACCGATACCGATAATAGGTATGGTCAGTTCGGATGCTACGCGTTCGGCAAGGGTTGCGGGAATCTTTTCGAGTACAATGGCAAAACAGCCTGCTTCTTCTAATAGATGGGCGTCGCGAATCAGTTTTTCGGCTTCGGCGTCGTCTTTGGCACGCACGGTATAGGTGCCGTATTTATTGATGGATTGAGGCATGAGTCCCAGATGTCCCATTACCGGAATGCCAGCACATACGATGCGTCTCACCGTGTCTATGATTTCTTCACCACCTTCGAGCTTCAAAGCGTCAGCGTGGCTTTCTTTCATGATACGGATGGCAGAAGCAAGTCCTTCCATCTCGTTGCCCTGATAGGATCCGAAAGGCATATCAACCACTACCATCGCACGTTTCACGCCGCGTACCACGGATTTGGCATGATAGATCATTTGGTCGAGTGTGATAGGAAGTGTTGTCACATTACCTGCCATTACATTGGAAGCGGAGTCGCCTACCAGGATTACGTCCATTCCCGCACCGTCTACAATCTGTGCCATTGTGTAATCATAAGCAGTCAGCATAGATATTTTTTCACCTCTCTGTTTCATTTCAACCAGGCGATGAGTAGTCACCTTTCTTGAGTCATCTGATATATAACCAGCCATGTCTTTTTAAATTAAAAATTAATGATTAAAAATTAAAACGACGTCAAGCGCCTTCAAAAATCGCGGCAAAGTTATAACATTTAATTCATAACAGAGAAGGAAATGCAAAAAATCCTTTCAAACACCTCGCTTGGATAGCTGGGGAGGCGGTTGGAAGGATTCTGTGAGGTATAATAAAAGCTCCTTAACAATATAAGGAAGCGATTTATCAAGTGCAATAATGCGTTTCGGATTTATTCTTTCTCTTAACGATGCAGGATCAGGAGCTTGTCGTAGGTCATGCCGGTGAAGTCGTCTATTATATAATGTGCTTTGCCAGTGATGGCTTCACGTGTATTGGTGGTGGCAAGTCCGATCACTGTTGCCCCGGAAGTCATTCCGGCTTGCAGGCCGTGGAAAGAATCTTCAAAGACGTAGGTGTTTTCGGGGGTGGCTTCAAAGATTTCCATCCCGAGCAGGAAGCAGTCGGGAGCCGGTTTGGAACGGGCAAACATCTCTCCGGTCAGGATGCGGTCTACCATTCCTTTAAATTCGGGGTGGGCATTGTAGACGTTAGCCATCTTCTCTTCGTTGGAGCTGGTGACTACGGCTATCTTTGCACCGTTACGGCGAAGATCGGCTATAAAGGCTTCTACTCCGGGGATGTATTCGTAGGACATCTTTTGCTCGTAAACGTAGAGTTCGGCGCTTATTTCAAGCTGGGCTTCGGGTTGGTCCGAGAAATACTTTTCATAGATTTGCAATAATGTCTGTCCCTTAATACGGCGGCCGAAATCTTCTTCATTCAGATATTTCCGTCCCTGCTCGTCCCAGAAGACTGTGTACTGCGTTTCTGTATCCATAATGACACCATCAAAATCGAAGAGTGCCGCAATCGTTTTCGTTGTATTCATATATAAACTTTCTTTTTACCTAAACGTTAAACCTTGTGTATCCGTCGTTGCAAAGTTCCGAATAATCATCGAATCAGGCAAATAATTCGTACCTTTGCAAAGCTAAAAAAAACGTAACATACGTTTTTATCCAACAAAATCTACTAGCGCATGAGCAAGAACGACCCACATATCTTAGGCAAAGAAAGTATCGGCAAATTGCTGTTACAATATTCCATTCCTGCAATTATCGGAATGACGATTACTTCTATCTATAATATTATTGATAGTATCTTCATCGGACATGGTGTAGGCCCAATGGCGATTGCCGGACTAGCCATCAGCTTTCCGCTGATGAATCTGGTGGTGGCTTTCTGTACATTGGTATCGGCGGGCGGTTCTACGCTGGCGTCTATCCGTCTGGGGCAAAAGGACATGAAGGGGGCTACGGAAATCTTGTCACACACGTTGATGCTCTGTATCACTAATTCGTTCTTCTTTGGTATTTTGTCTTTCATCTTCCTGGATGATATATTGGTTTTCTTCGGGGCCAGTAGCGAGACGCTTCCTTATGCGCGGAGCTTTATGCAGGTGATCTTATTGGGTACTCCTATCACTTATACGATGATTGGGTTGAACAACGTGATGCGTGCTACCGGATACCCGAAAAAGGCGATGTTGACTTCGATGGTGACGGTGGTAGCGAACATTATCCTCGCTCCTATCTTTATTTTCCACTTTGAATGGGGAATGAGGGGAGCTGCTACGGCAACGGTGATTTCACAGTTGATCGGTATGGTGTGGGTGGTGAGCCATTTTGTCAAGAAAGACAGTACGGTGCATTTTGAGGGGAATATCTGGAAGATGAAACGGAGGATTGTGGAGAGTATCTTCGCCATCGGTATGTCTCCTTTCCTGATGAATGTGTGTGCGTGTGCCATTGTGATTATCATCAATAACAGTCTGCAAAATTACGGGGGCGATATGGCGATTGGTGCTTATGGGATTATTAACCGTTTGCTGACGCTTTATGTGATGATTGTGTTAGGTCTGACGATGGGTATGCAGCCTATTGTGGGGTATAACTTCGGAGCACAGAAGATAGACCGTGTGAAACAGACATTGCGACTGGGGATTATCTCCGGGGTCGTGATTACCAGTAGCGGGTTTATTATCTGCGAGTTCTTCCCTCATGCCGTATCGGCTCTTTTCACGGATAGCGATGAATTGATTGATTTGGCCGTAGACGGTATCCGGCTGGCTGTATTGATGTTCCCGTTTGTAGGGGCGCAGATTGTGATTGGTAACTTCTTCCAAAGTATCGGGAAGGCTAAAATAAGTATTTTCCTTTCGCTGACGCGACAGTTGCTTTATCTTTTGCCTTGCTTGCTGCTCTTTCCCAACTGGTGGGGATTGGAAGGTATCTGGATTAGTATGCCGGTATCGGATGCATTGGCGTTTATTACGGCGGTTGTCAGTCTGATGATTTACATTAAGAAAGTGTCTAAACAACATCCGGAAACGGTAGCGGAATAAAGCATTAACTGCTTTACTCCGCCTGTTGGTTTTTATTCTTTATTCTGCTTTGATGCTCTTTACGGGGTTTTCATTGGCAACGTGCCAGGCTTTCACTACCACGCAAGCCACGATAACCAATAGTACCAGCAGGGCTATTCCTATAAAAAGTAACAGATCCCATATCAATTCGTTCGCTAAACTGTTCCAACCATATTTGGCCTGTAAAATAGGAAGCGGCAGTACCTATCAGCACAGAGATTACGGAGATATTCAGAATGTCGTATATCAATAGTTTCAGGATGCCGGAGGCCTCTGCCCCATTCACTTTGCGTATGGCTATTTCCTTGCTGCGGCGTTGAGTTTCTCCATTCACATAGCCAATCAATCCCGTGATGACAATAAGCAGGATGAAGCAGGACGAAATCCAGACTGCGTTACGGAAACGGTATACGCTCTTATAGCCTTCGCGAATCATGCTGTCTACTGAATTGAAGTTCAGGGCTACATTCGGGAATGTTTTTGCCACACATTCGTTCAAGCGTTTCAGGTTCTCGTCATAGGGTTCTTTTAGACGAACATTGATGGTGTGATTGGCCGATTCTTTATCGGCAATCAATACGATAGGAGACTGACTGGAATAGAAACTTCTATTACGAATATCATCAAACACTCCCACGATGGTACCTTCTACCCCACTCACTGATTTTCCTACGGCACCATCGGTCCATTTCATCAAACGAACGAGTTCTTTATTTACCAATAGATCGCCTTTTTTCTTGATGGTAGTGCCTTCTGTTATTCTGATTCCCATCACATTCGGATAATCATAGTCGCACATATTGAAATTAAGGGTGGCAATGCGTTTGCCGTCGTTACCAATCAATCCACGTGTCCAATATTCTCCCAGTACGCTGTGTGTGGATGCCGATACCCCGTCCACCATCGGTTGGCGGAGCAACTCGTCTTTTACATGTTCTACTGTTTCGCCGGACATCCAGGTTTCGGCTTCTACCAGTCCCGGAATCTTGATTCCCATATCTCCATTCATCAGGTGAGAATATTGTAACAGGGTAACCAGCAATAATCCGAGTACAAAGGAGGTACCCGTGAACTGGACAAATAGTAATGAACGTTTCCATCCTCTTTTTCCATCCGTATAGTGCCGGAATACCTGCGTGACGGGAATACGTGAGAACAGTTTTCCCGGTATGCCTCCTGCCAGGAGGAAAAGGACTACTACAGTGAGCAAGGGTATCCAAATGATGTCCCAGGCAAACAGTGAGGCAAGGCTGGTTCCCAACAGGTCTTCGATCAATTCGCCCATGTTGATTATCAACAGGAAGCTAAACAGGACGGATAGTAGAACCAATACTCCGGTTTCTGCCAGAAACATGCCAAAGATGTTTCCGGAACTGGCTCCACTGCATTTATGCACTCCTACGCTTTTTGCACGACGACTGATAGTGGCTATTGAAATCAACATATAATTCATGATGGCTACAAAAAACACTGAAAAGCCGAGGAAGCCGAATATCATCAAACGTTTCTGGGTATCGGCAGAATCCAGATGGCGTTTCGAAAGAGGAACAACGCTGTATTCCAACTTCCAGTCATCCCATTGCAAGGGGCTGTATTTTGCCATTACTTGTTGAATTTTGCTGTTCACCTTGTCTATATCCGACGCATGACGCAAGCGTGCAAAGGCATAAAAGATATCATTCCCATTCCAACCGTTACCACTCGCATAGCGACCATCGCGGTGGATGGTAATCACAAAGTCACGGGAGAGCATCGAATTTTCGGGTATGTCTTTATAGACGCCGCGAATTGTGAGCTCCAACTGCTTGTCGGCCGAAAGGGTTTTCCCAATAGGGTCTGCGCTACCGAATGTTTCACGGGCAAAATGTTCTGATACAAATATGCTATTCGAGATGATGAGATCTTTCGCGTTCCCTTTTAGTACGGGTATACCCATCGTTTCAAAGAAACAGGTGTCGACCATCATGTAATTTGCTTTTGACAGCAGTTTGTCTTCCTTATAAATATGATAAAACTGGGAAGGAAGTACACAGGTGGCTGATTCTATTTCTTCAGGCATATCCTGCGCCAAGGTAAAAGCTACCGGATCACAGACGGTATAGTCATAATTCATTCCGTCATCACCCTGCACTTCGCCGGTCGTCATATTCTGTGCCGCTATTCTCGCCATTATCAGATTCTCCGCTTCCGGGTAACATTTCTCATAGCTCATCTCAAAAGCTATTTGCGAGAAAAGCAAGATGCCAACTGTTAGTCCTAAAGAAAGGGAGAGCACTCTTACGATATTCAAAGTACGCTCATGCAGTAATGTACGTATGCTATAATAGATTTGTCTCATACTTGCTTCTGATCTGGTTTATGCTATCACACTGGCTACCAGGCTGCCGTCGAACAAATGAACTGTACGATGGGCAAAGGATGCGTCGTGTTGTGAGTGTGTCACCATGATGATGGTTGTTCCTTCTTTATTCAGTTCGGTCAACAGGTTCATCACTTCTGCCCCATTCTTTGAGTCGAGGTTACCGGTCGGCTCATCGGCGAGAATCAGTTTCGGGTTGGTCACTACGGCACGGGCAATGGCGACACGTTGTTGCTGACCACCGGAAAGTTGTTGCGGAAAGTGTTTGGCACGATGGCTGATGTTCATCCGTTTCAGAATGTCTTCTACCATGCGGCGGCGTTCGGATGCTTTAAAGCCCAGGTATGTCAGAGGAAGTTCTACATTCTCGTAAACATTCAGCTCGTCGATCAGGTTAAAGCTCTGGAATACGAATCCGAGTTTGCCCTTACGCACATGGGTACGTTCTTTCTCTTTCAATCCGCCCACTTCTTCACCCATCAAGCGGTAGGAACCTTCGGTGGGGTTATCGAGCAAACCCAGAATATTCAACAAAGTGGATTTACCACAACCGGAGGGGCCCATAATGGCTACAAACTCTCCCTCTTTTACTTCAAGGTTTACGTGATTCAAGGCAACTGTCTCTACTTCGGAAGTACGGAATACTTTACTGATGTTGTTTATTTCAATCATACTCTTTTTATTTATGTTTTTAATTATTCACTTTTAAGGCTATTCACCGGATTTTCATTGGCAATCCGCCACGATTTCCAAAGTACGCAGGCTACGATAACGAGAAGATTTACAATCGCTATCAGTACATACGCCGCCCAACTGACAGGCACGTGCTCGGCAAACATATCCATCCACATATCATTGACGTACCATGATGCCGCTACACCGATCACAACGGCTGCAACGGCTACATAGAGCACATCTTTCACCAACATTTCCAGAATGCCGGAGGCTTCGGCACCATTGACTTTACGTATGGCAATCTCTTTGGAACGGTGGCGGACTTCATCGGTTGTGTAGCCTATCAATCCCATCATCATCACAAAGAACATGGTAACCGCCGCCAGTATGGTAGCATTGCTGAAGACGCGGATGGAGTTATAACTCTCTTTTATCATCTGCTCCATCGAACGGAAATCGACCGTTTTATCGGGGAAAGCGTCTGCCGATACTTTATTCAGTTTCTGAAGATGCTCTGCAAAAGGTTCTTTCAGCCGGACATGAACACAGTTTCCGAAATTCTTGGTACTCATCAGGATGAAGGGTGCTTGCGGGTTGGTGAAATTACCGATCCGGAAGTCTTTAATCACTCCCACTACTTTACATACGTAGCCTGAATTATAGACAGTACGGTTCAATAGCTCTGTTCCCCAATGCATCCATTCGCCGTATGTTTCATTGATGGCTACTTCGTTTTCATTCCGTGGCATACGCCCCTCCTTCATCACCATACCCATCATCTTTGGATAGTCTTCCATCATTTCGCAAAAACGGGAGGAGAAAAGTGATTGTCCACTTTCATCCTGAATCATCGTTCCACTATAACTATAGACGGGATGGGAATCGGCACTGGACACGGACTCTACATAAGGCAGGCCACGGAAGAAAGTCAGGGCATAGTCCTGGTTTTCTTTATTGCCGAAATCAGTATTGGCTACGACAACGCGCTTCGGATTGTATCCCAGGTCTTTGTTCAAGACATAGTAGTATTGCAGCATCACCACATACATCAATCCGCAGATGAAAGCTACGCCGGCAAACTGCACGAATAATAGCGGGCGTTTCCATCCTTTTTTTCCTTCTGTGTAGCGGCGGAAGACTTGTGAAACGGGGATTCTGGCAAAGATGCGTCCGGGCAGTGCTCCTCCTATGAGGAACAGGATAGCTACCGTCAGCAGGGGTACCCAAAGACGGTCTAAAGAGAACAGGGCTCCGAGTTCAACGGCGGTTGTGTCTTCTATAAAGTCGCGGAAGTTCAGTAAGATTAATCCCATCAATAGCAAGGCGAAGAGAATAATGATAGCTGTTTCCAATAGGAACATTCCCAGGATTTTGCCGCTGCCTGCACCGCTACACTTATGTACGCCGATGGCTTTGGCACGGTATGAGAGTGAAGAGATGGAGATCAGTACGTAGTTCAAGGTAGCGATAAAAAGGATGATTATTCCCAAGATAGACATGATGTTCCGCATCCGCTTCACGTCCGGTTCTTCCCTGTATACATCACGGATCGGCTTTACAAAAGCGGTATAACCTACCACTTTCTGGTCTTCCGCAGGACGATATTTCTTTATCAGGTCATTCAACCGTGCATTCACCACGGATTTGTCTGCTCCGGGACGAAAACGGATAAATGCGATCCAGCTATCGCCTCCCCTCCAGGAGTAATTTCCCCATCCACGGCTCCATACGGTAGGCAGAGAAATCACTGCATCCGGTCTGACGGTAGCATTTTCGGGTATGTCGGCGTACGTGCCTTTCACTGTCAGTTCTATTTCTTTATTATAGGAGATTACTTTGCCTATCGGGTTTTCTTGGTCGAACATCTTACGCGCCAACCGGTCACTAAGAAAGACAACATCTTTCTGCATCAGTTCTTTTTCCGGAACACCGCTCAAAACATCGATACCCATAGTTTGAAAGAATAGTGAATCGGCTGTCACTTTGTTAGCTTCAAAACGGACACTTCCATAATAAAGAGGGGCACTCATCCAGACACAATAGCTGGTGGCTGCTTCCACTTCTTTAGGAAAGTTCTCCTGTATGGCACCCGCCACCGGTCCGCAGTTCATTTCCTGCGGCTCAAAGGTTTGGCCATTGGCGGAAAAGACGGAGAAGATCTGATACAGGTTATCATAATCTTTGAAGCATTTGTCAAAGCTCTGTTCGAAAGCCACGCGGGCAAACAACAGGATGCTCATCGTCAGCCCCAACGCCAAAGAGAGGATTTTGATAACGTTGGAACCATGCCCCCGCAATAAAGTACGGATCACATAATAGATTTGTTTCATATTATATTTTATTTCTGTTTTTTCTATTTTCAAGAATGCAGAAAGCATGCCAAAAAAGAATAACAATTCATTATCAAGTGTTTATCATTTCAACCTTTCTGAATATTGTCTAAAAATTAGACAGTACCGTCTAATTTTTAGACAACCGGGAGACTATTCCATTTCTCCTTTAAATTGTTCCAACAGTCTCTATTATCCATGGGGAGATTGTCCATCCCGATAGAAAACTTTATCTTTGCATCTAGTTTTCTAAACTATTAAAGTAATGATGAAGAGGAAGAATTTATATGCACTGTTTTCGTGCCTGTTCCTTTCGGGATGCGGTATGATAGACTATCATCCGTATGACGTCCGCATCAGCGGAGAAACAGAGGTCAACGCCCACAATATGGAAAGAATAGAAGCAAATTGCCAGGGTAAAACTACGATACGGTTCGTGACAATGGGCGACTCACAACGATGGTATGACGAAACGGAAGATTTTGTAAAAGCAATCAATCAACGAAATGATATTGACTTCGTTATCCACGGAGGGGATATGAGTGACTTCGGACTGACTAAGGAATTTCTTTGGCAAAGGGATATCATGAACGGACTTCATGTGCCTTATGTGGCTCTGATCGGAAATCATGACTGTCTGGGAACGGGAGCGGAAACCTACAAGGCTGTATTCGGCCCCACAAACTTCTCTTTCATCGCAGGAGATGTGAAGTTTGTCTGCCTGAATACCAACGCTTTGGAGTATGATTACTCCGAACCTGTACCGGACTTTACCTTTATGGAAAATGAGATAACGAACAGGCGGGATGAGTTTGAAAAAACGGTCATTTGTATGCACGCGCGTCCCTATACGGATGTGTTCAATGATAATGTGGCAAAAGTATTCCAACACTATGTCAAACAGTATGCAGGAATACAGTTCTGCACGGCCGCCCATACCCATCACCATCAGGACGATGTGATTTTTGATGATGGAATACATTATGTTACCAGTGATTGTATGGATTACCGTACTTATCTGGTATTTACAATAACTCCGGAAAAATACGAATATGAGCTGGTTAAATACTAATTATATCTTACGCGCGGGAGTACTGTCCGTGCTTCTCCTGCTTCCCGGTCTGATGTCTGCTACCTGCAAGAGGGATACAATCATCAACAACTACAAGGATGATTCGCTCCGTTTTATCATCAAGGATGATTCAATTATCACCTTTCGTAACGGGGAGTCTTCATTCACCATTATCAAAGCGGACTCCGTGTTGCCTGCCACACCGAAGCACACCAAACATACCCGCTACGATAATCGGGTTCACCGTTTCCGCAGAAACTGGGAACGGATTATCCCGACTCATTCCAAAATACAATATGCCGGAAATATGGGATTGCTCTCTTTCGGTACAGGATGGGATTATGGAAAACGTAATCAGTGGGAAACGGATGTATTGCTCGGATTCATTCCGAAATATTCTTCGAAGAAAGCAAAAGTGACCATGACGCTCAAGCAGAACTATATGCCCTGGAGCATTAATATTGGAAAAGGATTCTCGACAGAGCCTCTTGCCTGTGGTCTTTATGTGAATACCGTATTTGGAAATCAGTTCTGGGTGAACGAACCGGAACGTTATCCGAAAGGGTATTATGGTTTCTCAAGCAAAGTGCGTTTCCATGTCTTTATGGGACAACGCCTGACCTATGACATTGACCCGCAACGTAGATTTATGGCCAAGTCTGTAACCTTTTTCTATGAAATAAGTACGTGTGACCTTTATGTGATTAGTGCGGTAAACAATAGTTATCTCCGTCCACGTGACTACCTTAGTTTATCATTCGGATTGAAGTTCCAGTGGTTATGATTGGAGACACAAGGGGGATAAAATCAATTTTGAATTACGATTCTTGAATTATCACATCCTTTTTTCGTAAGTTTGCGCTTTACAAACTTGAACGAAAATGAGTAAATCTGGAACAATCATCATTGTAGACGACAATAAAGGGGTGCTGACTGCCATACAAATCCTTTTAAAAAGTTATTTTTCAAAGGTCGTTGCACTCTCCTCGCCTGTCACCCTGACGAGCGTCCTGCGGGAGGAAATGCCGGAAGTGGTATTGCTGGACATGAATTTCACATCGGGCATCAATACCGGCAATGAGGGATTATTCTGGTTACATGAAATAAAAAAAGTACGTCCGGATCTTCCGGTCGTACTTTTTACGGCTTATGCCGATATTGAACTGGCTATCCGGGGTATTAAAGAAGGAGCAACGGACTTTATCGTCAAACCCTGGGACAACCAGAAACTGGTGGAAACGCTGCAAACTGCAGCAACCTCTACGCACAACGATAGGAAAACGGCAAGTAAAGAAAAGCCTGTTCACTCGCCTATGTACTGGGGAGAAAGCAAGGTTATGCAACAACTACGGGCTTTGATTAAAAAGGTTGCCGTCACCGATGCCAACCTCTTGATAACGGGTGAAAACGGAACGGGAAAAGAGATGCTGACACGGGAAATCCATGCGCTTTCCAACCGCAAATATAAAGAAATGATTGCTGTGGATATGGGAACCATCACCGAATCTTTATTCGAGAGTGAGCTTTTCGGACATATAAAAGGGTCGTTCACTGATGCACACGCCGACCGGACAGGTAAGTTCGAGGCTGCCGAAAAGAGTACGCTGTTTCTCGACGAAATAGGAAACTTGCCCTACCATCTGCAAGCAAAGCTACTAACCGCCATCCAACGGCGAAGCATTGTGAAAGTGGGAAGTAACACGCCAATTCCTATTGATATCCGACTGATATGTGCCACGAACCGGAACCTGCAGGAGATGGTAGCGAAAGGCGAATTCCGGGAAGACTTGCTCTACCGCATCAATACCATTCATGTGGAAATTCCTCCCCTGCGCGAACGGAAAGAGGATATTATCCCATTGGCCGAACGATTTATGGTTCACTTCTGCAAGCAATATGACAAGTCGTTGATGAAGTTCACTCCCGAAGCAAAGGATAAATTGACTGCGCATCCCTGGTATGGTAATATCCGCGAATTGGAGCACGTCATCGAAAAGGCGGTTATCATCAATGACAGTCCGCTGATTCCTGCTGAATTATTCCAATTATCCGTACCACGGATAGCCATTCAGGAACAGAGTATCTCCACCCTGGAAGAAATGGAAGTGCAGATGATACGGAAAGCGCTCGATGCCTGTGCGGGAAATCTATCGGCAGTGGCCGCTCAACTGGGAATAACCCGGCAGACGCTCTATAACAAGATGAAAAAATTCGGATTATGAGCTCACTGATCCAACAACTGGGGATTCGGTACTGGTTCAGAGTTTTGCTGACTGTACTTTTCTGTATATCGACCGTCTGGTTCGGTATTCATCAATCATACGGTTGGCTGGGCGTCAGTCTTTGTCTGCTGGTACTTAGCATCATCTGGCAAATCCGCCTGTACCAGCTTCACACCAAGCAGGTGCTTTTCATGATTAACGCGCTTGAAAATAATGATAACACTTTTCATTTTCCCGAAGAAAACGGTACTCCCGAAAGCCAAAAGATCAACCGGGCACTCAACCGGGTGGGACATATCTTATATAATGTAAAAGCGGAAACCGCACAACAAGAGAAATATTACGAGCTGATTCTGGATTTTGTCAGTACAGGATTGCTGGTACTCAATGACAATGGGGCTGTTTATCAGAAGAACAAGGAGGCACTCCGTCTTTTGGGGCTGAATATATTCACGCATATCCATCAGTTGAGTAAAGTAGACACTACGCTCATGGAGAAAATAGAGAACTGCCGTCCCGGAGACAAACTGCAAGTGATATTTCACAACGAACGGGGAACCGTTAATCTATCCATACGTGTATCGGAAATCAATGTGCGCAAAGAGCATCTGCGTATTCTGGCTCTGAACGACATCAATACCGAACTCGATGAAAAGGAAATAGATTCATGGATTCGCCTGACACGGGTTCTGACGCATGAAATCATGAATTCGGTCACTCCTATCACTTCTCTTTGTGACACTCTTCTTTCCATGTCCGAGGATAAAGACGAAGAGATCAGTCACGGGTTGCAGACCATCAGCACCACAGGAAAAGGGTTGCTCTCTTTTGTAGAATCTTACCGGCAGTTTACACGCATACCTGCACCGGAACCGTCATTGTTCTACGTGAAAGCGTTCATAGAAAGGATGATTGAACTTGCCCGCCATCAGAATCCGTGTGACACCATTTGTTTCCACACGGAGATTTCTCCTGCGGACTTAATTCTGTATGCGGATGAAAACCTCATCGCCCAGGTGGTTATCAATCTTCTGAAGAATGCCATCCAGGCAATCGGCAGCCAGCCGGATGGTAGAATCGAGCTTCGGGCTTATTGCAATGATATGGAAGAAATATGGATCGAGATCAAAAACAACGGTCCTGAAATCCCGTCGGAAATAGCAGAGCATATCTTTATTCCTTTCTTCACCACCAAAGAAAATGGTAGCGGAATCGGACTTAGTATTTCACGACAGATCATGCGTCTTTCGGGCGGGAGTCTCACTCTGCTGCGGGAGAAAGAAACAACGTTTATTTTAAAATTCAAATAACTATTGATATATGATACCTGTACTCGTCAACAATCCCTTATTTCGAGGGATCACTCCGGAAAGACTTTTTGCCGATCTGGAAGAGATCAGTTTCCATACACGTTCTTATAAGAAAGGAGAAATCCTGGCTCAACAGGGAGCTGTGTGTAATCGCCTCGTCATCCTGACCAAAGGAAGCGTGCGTGGAGAGATGATTGATTATTCGGGGCGTCTTATCAAAGTGGAGGACATCGCTGCTCCAAGAGCGATTGCCCCTCTGTTTCTGTTCGGTGAGGAGAACCGCTATCCGGTGGAAGTGACTGCCAACGAACCGACAGAGGTTATCGAACTTCCTAAATCAAGTGTATTGAGTTTATTCCGTAAGAACGAGCAGTTTTTGGAAAACTATATGAATCTTTCTGCCAATTATGCACGGACTTTATCGGATAAGCTTTTCTTTATGTCGTTTAAAACGATTCGTCAGAAACTTGCTTCGTACTTGCTCCGATTATACAAACAGCAACAACAGACGCATATCACCCTCGACCGTTCACAACAGGAATTGAGTGATTATTTCGGAGTATCCCGTCCTTCCCTCGCCCGTGAACTGGCGCACATGCAGGAAGATGGATTATTGATAGCCGATCGCAAGCATATCACTATTTTACAGAAAGAACAACTGGTACGGCTTATTCAATAATAGGAGCAGTTTAAAGATTTATGAATCGAATAATGAGTGTTTTAGATAAAAAATATTCATTGTTGTAACATTGGTTACAGAATCACCTGAAACTTTTCCTCTACTTTTGCGTTCAATAAATAAAATATTGGACTAATTAAAAACGTAAAAGTTATGAGTATGTTCTGTTATCAATGTCAAGAAACCGCAATGGGTACCGGCTGTACCTTGAAAGGTGTGTGCGGTAAAACGTCTGAAGTGGCTAACCTGCAAGATTTACTACTCTTCGTAGTACGTGGAATTGCTGTCTACAACGAACATCTGCGTAAAGATGGACATCCTTCCGAACAAGCAGACAAATTTATCTATGATGCTTTGTTCATTACCATCACCAACGCCAATTTTGATAAAGTGGCTATCACTGAAAAAATCAAAGAAGGACTGAAACTGAAAAATGAACTTGCCAACAAGGTAAAGATCGAAAATGCTCCCGACGAATGTCTTTGGAATGGAAGCGAAGATGAGTTTGAAGAGAAATCAAAAACTGTCGGTGTGCTTCGCACTCCCAACGAGGATATCCGCTCACTGAAAGAACTTGTACACTATGGCCTGAAAGGAATGGCTGCCTACGTAGAGCATGCGCATAACCTGGGCTACGAGTCACCGGAAATATTTGCTTTCATGCAACATGCCTTGTCTGAACTGACCCGCAATGATATTACAGTGGAAGAACTGGTTCAGCTGACTTTGGAAACAGGAAAGTATGGAGTATCGGCAATGGCACAGCTGGATAAAGCGAATACCAGCAGCTACGGAAATCCGGAAATCTCACAAGTGAGTCTCGGTGTACGCAATAATCCGGGTATATTAATCAGCGGACATGACTTGAAAGACCTGGAAGAGTTATTGGAACAAACAGAGGGTACAGGAGTAGATGTATATACTCACAGCGAAATGTTGCCTGCACATTATTATCCTCAACTAAAGAAGTACAAGCATCTGGCAGGAAACTACGGAAACGCCTGGTGGAAGCAGAAAGAGGAATTTGAAAGTTTCAACGGTCCTATCTTGTTCACAAGTAACTGTATCGTTCCGCCACGTGCAAATGCCAGCTACAAGGATCGTATTTACATCACAGGAGCCTGCGGCTTGGACGGGGCACATTACATCCCCGAACGTAAAGACGGAAAACCGAAAGATTTTTCTGCACTGATTGCTCATGCTAAACAATGTCAGCCACCGGTAGCCATTGAAAACGGAACGATTATCGGAGGATTCGCTCATGCACAGGTGACAGCCCTGGCAGATAAAGTGGTGGACGCCGTGAAAAGCGGAGCTATCCGTAAATTCTTTGTAATGGCAGGATGCGACGGACGTATGAAGAGCCGTGAATACTATACGGAATTTGCTCAAAAATTACCTGGTGACACCGTGATTCTTACTGCCGGTTGTGCCAAGTACAGATATAATAAACTGGCTTTAGGTGATATCAACGGCATTCCGAGAGTGTTGGATGCAGGACAATGTAACGACAGTTACTCATTGGCCGTCATCGCTTTAAAACTGAAAGAAATCTTCGGATTGGATGATGTGAATCAGTTGCCTATCGTATACAACATCGCTTGGTACGAACAAAAGGCGGTCATTGTTTTATTGGCATTACTGGCTTTGGGAGTGAAACACATTCATTTGGGTCCTACACTTCCCGCTTTCCTTTCACCGAATGTCAGGAACGTATTGATCGAACAATTCGGGATCGGAGGTATCAGTACAGTGGATGAAGATATTGTGAAGTTTCTATCATAAATGATAAGGAAACAGAAGGGTATTTTACAAGCAGATTCTCTTCTACAAAATAGTGACGGTATTTGATAAGGATAGTGACGGTATACAACAACCATACCGTCACTATTTCCATCATATACCGTCACTATCTTTTTTTCTATATTAGGAGGACTCCTGCTTAATCAGGAGTCCTGCATTTACTCCCGCATAGTGGATGTTTTTTTGAATAGAATTTCAATCCTCTCTGGGTAATATTAAATTGAGAACTACTCCCACCAAAGCTGCCAGTCCAATGCCGGACAATGAAAAATCGCCCCAATTAAAAGCAGCGCCACCAATGCCGACAGTCAGTGTCAAAGATACAATGATTATATTTCTGGTACGGCTCAAATCAATGCAATTATTCACAAGATTACCAATACCCGCACAAGCAATCGTTCCGAAAAGCAATAACATGATGCCGCCCAGTACCGCACTTGGAATGGATCTTAATAATGCACTGATTTTACCGATAACGGAGAATAAGATAGCGGAAATGGCAGCTATTCGGATCACTTGCGGATTAGTAATCTTTGTCAGTGACATGGCTCCTGTCACTTCCGAATAGGTAGTCACAGGAGGCCCACCCAGCAATCCGGCACAGAAACAGGCCAGACCATCACCCAATAAGGTGCGGTGCAACCCCGGATCTTTCACGAAATCTTTTCCGGTGACCGTATTAACGACATAAATATCACCAATATGTTCTATCACCGGAGCAATGGCTACCGGAATCATAAACAACACAGGTTCCCATGAGAATTTAGGAAAGACAAACTGCGGCAATCCAATCCAGGCAGCATCCCTGACACCGGACAAATCCAAATCGTAGAAAAGCCATGCAGCCAGATACCCTACTACAATTCCACAGAAGATAGGAATCAGTTTCAAAAGCCCTTTGGCTTTCATTGAAACAACGACTGCGGTAACCAACGAAAGCAGTGCCAGTACCCAGTTCTCTTTTGCCATATTCACTCCTGTTCCCGCCAGTGACAAACCTATCAGAATGATGACAGGTCCTATGACAACAGGAGGAAACAGCCGCTCGATCACCCTCACTCCCTGCCATTTGACAAGCGCACTCATCACAAAGTAAACTAATGCTACTCCAACCATGCCGGATAAGGTGCCGGGCAACCCATAAAGTTCTGTCGCTTTAATGATAGGCGCAATAAATGCGAAACTACTCCCCAGAAAGACAGGAACCTTTCCACGCGTAACCGCATGAAAGATAAGCGTACCAATACCTGCTGTAAACAGAGCTGTAGAAGGGTCAAGCCCTACCAATAACGGTACGAGTACCGTAGCACCGAAAGCTACAAACAAGAATTGTACCCCCACCACCCCTTTCCTCAAAGGTGTAAGATTATTTGAATCCATAAGTATAATGTAGATTATTCTTTGCAAAATTAGTCTTTTTAGACAATTTAACTCCCTTTTTTCACAAAAATACATCCAAAAAGAGTTTTTATTTGTTGTTAATAATGTGTAACTTCGCACGGTGAGAATTAATACGACAATTTTATAACTTTATAATATATTGCCTATGATATTTACAGCAGAAAACACCCTACTTATCGGTTCTATCTTACTTTTCGTCAGCATCGTTGTTGGAAAAACCGGATACCGCTTTGGAGTACCTACCTTATTATTGTTCCTCGTAGTAGGAATGTTGTTTGGAAGTGACGGCCTCGGCCTGCAGTTCCACGACGCGAAAGACGCCCAATTTATCGGTATGGTGGCCCTTAGTATTATCCTTTTCTCGGGAGGTATGGATACGAAATTCAGAGAAATCAAACCTATTCTAGGTCCCGGTATCGTGCTTTCCACTGTCGGAGTACTACTTACAGCTCTTTTCACCGGACTCTTTATCTGGTGGATATCAGGTATGAGCTGGTCAAATATTTATTTACCTATCACTACTTCCCTGCTTTTGGCCTCCACCATGTCATCTACGGATTCGGCTTCGGTGTTCGCCATTCTCCGTTCACAGAAGATGAACTTGAAACACAACCTTCGTCCCATGCTGGAACTGGAGAGCGGAAGTAATGACCCGATGGCCTATATGCTTACCATTGTCCTGATACAGTTTATTCAATCGTCAGGTATGGGAGTCGGAGCTATCGTAGGCTCTTTCGTCATCCAGTTTATCGTCGGCGCGGCTGCCGGATATGTACTTGGAAAGCTAGCTATCCGGATGTTAAATAAGCTCAATATTGATAATCAAGCCTTGTATCCCATCTTATTACTGGCATTTGTGTTTTTCACTTTCTCCATCACCGACTTACTGAAAGGTAACGGATACCTTGCCGTATATATCGCCGGTATCATGGTGGGAAACAATAAAATCATGCACCGTAAGGATATCTACACCTTTATGGACGGACTGACCTGGTTGTCGCAAATCATCATGTTCCTTTGCCTGGGATTGCTTGTCAACCCGCACGAAATGCTCGAAGTAGCTGCCGTGGCATTGTTGATTGGTGTTTTCATGATTATTATCGGGCGCCCGTTAAGCGTGTTCCTTTGTCTGCTTCCATTCCGGAAAATCACGATGAAATCACGTATTTTCGTATCTTGGGTAGGATTACGCGGTGCAGTTCCTATCATCTTTGCTACCTATCCGGTAGTGGCGGGCGTAGAAGGTTCGAACCTCATTTTCAACATTGTATTCTTTATTACCATTGTCTCATTGGTCGTACAGGGAACAACCATTTCTTTCGTCGCCCGGATTTTGAATCTTTCCAAACCGCTGGAAAAAACCGGTAACGACTTCGGAGTGGAACTTCCGGAAGAAATAGACTCTGATCTTAGTGACATGACTATCACCAAAAGTATGCTGGAAGAAGCAGACACATTGAAAGATATGAATCTTCCGAAAGGCACGCTGGTAATGATCGTGAAGCGCGGAGATGAGTTCCTGATTCCCAACGGAACACTGAAACTGCACGAAGGAGATAAACTATTACTTATTTCCGAAAAATCCAAAGAAGAAGATACTGATTCAGAATAACATCTGAAAAGAGTTATTCAGTACACTATAACTGATTCGTCTCCACGCATGGAACCTCTTGCCTTGGCAAGACATTCGTTTCATCTTCATGCGTGGAGACGAAATGTTTTATATAGGCCAATGAACTAGTTCTAAGGAAGAAACACGAATGACCTTTATCCGGCTGATAAAATTGTTCGCTCCCCCTCCGTTAATTAACCGTAAAACTTGAATTTAAAATTCGGTTTACATCTACGAAGTATTAATTTTGCGCAGTTTTAAACTAAATGTGCAAAAATCGAATGGAACAAGAACATCAGTTCATTGATTATATTGAGCAAAGCATCATCAAAAACTGGGACAAAGATGCCTTAACTGACTATAAAGGAATTACCCTCCAATATAAGGATGTAGCGCGTAAAATCGCTAAATTTCACATCGTCTTGGAGAGTGCCGGCATCCAGCCGGGAGATAAAATAGCCGTTTGCGGACGTAACAGTGCTCACTGGGCAGTTACTTTCCTGGCGACTATCACTTACGGAGCTGTTATTGTTCCCATTTTGCATGAATTCAAGGCAGATAATATTCATAATATCGTCAACCATTCCGAAGCCAAATTACTTTTCGTCGGCGACCAGGCATGGGAGAACCTGAATGAAGATGCCATGCCTTTGTTAGAGGGCATCGCTTCGCTGGCTGATTTCTCGGCATTAGTGTCCCGGAACGAAAAACTCACTTACGCTTTTGAACACCGGAACGCTATTTACGGTCAACAGTATCCCAAGAACTTTCGACCGGAACATATTTGTTACCGGAAAGATCGTCCGGAAGAACTGGCTATCATCAACTATACTTCCGGTACCACGGGTTACTCTAAAGGAGTGATGCTCCCCTATCGCAGTCTTTGGTCAAACGTGGCTTATTGCTTCGAAATGCTTCCCGTTAAACCGGGAGATCATATCGTTTCCATGTTGCCTATGGGACACGTGTTCGGTATGGTATATGATTTCCTTTACGGATTCTCTGCAGGTGCACACATCTATTTCCTGACGCGTATGCCGTCTCCAAAAATCATTTCCCAATCTTTCTCCGAAATCAAACCCAAAGTGATTTCTTGTGTACCGTTGATTGTGGAAAAGATTATCAAGAAAGATATTCTTCCTAAAGTAGACAGCAAAATCGGCAAGTTATTGCTGAAAGTGCCTATTGTGAACGATAAAATCAAATCGCTGGCACGACAGGCTGCCATGGAAATCTTCGGTGGAAACTTTGACGAGATTATTATCGGAGGTGCTCCTTTCAATGCGGAAGTAGAGGCTTTCCTTAAAAAGATAGGGTTCCCCTACACCATCGCTTACGGTATGACGGAATGTGGTCCGATTATTTGTTCCAGCCGTTGGGAAACACTGAAACTTGCTTCCTGCGGAAAGGCAACCAGCCGAATGGAAGTCCGTATTGACTCACCGGACCCGAAAACACATGCCGGAGAAATCGTATGCAGAGGAATGAATATGATGCTGGGATATTATAAAAATCCGGAAGCTACGGCGCAAATTATTGATGCTAACGGTTGGCTGCATACCGGTGACCTCGGTACGTTGGATGAAGAGGGTTATGTGACAGTCCGCGGACGTAGTAAGAACCTGCTTCTCACCTCTAGCGGACAGAATATCTATCCCGAAGAAATTGAAAGCAAGCTGAACAACATGCCGTATGTTTCGGAGTCACTGATCGTCTTACAGCACGAAAAACTGGTAGCCCTGATCTACCCGGATTTCGACGATGCTTTCGCTCATGGATTGCAGCAGACGGATATTCAGAAAGTAATGGAGCAAAACCGTATCGAATTGAATCAACAGCTTCCTAACTATTCTCAAATAAGCAAGATTAAAATCCATTTTGAAGAATTTGAAAAGACTGCGAAAAAGTCAATCAAGCGCTTTATGTATCAGGAAGCAAAGGGATAATTATCCCGGATAACACAATGAGTATCCTTGCAATAATTCTCATAGTATTAGGCACGGATTATATAAACTGATAATGAGAACATGCTTAATAATAAAAACGGTGAACAGCCTCAACACTGTCCACCGTTTTTTCTAACCTCTAACTAACTTTATTTATACTACCTATTTTTCTATCTTCCTACCTAAAAACGAATCCTATTTCCATTATTAACAGTCTAACTTTATAATCAATCGATCTTTTTAAAGTGCCATAAATGAAATAGCCTGTCCGCCTCCGGCAGCCATTCGTATGTTCAACGTATTTTCAGAAGTAACCGTTTGTTCCGTTATCCGGTAATCCGTAGGATTTGATTTCCAATCCGCATTCTCTCCATCCGCATAGATGACAGCTTTATACTGTTTGCCCGGTTCCAGGAAATCCAGTTTTATTTCCAGTGTACGGGGTTTCTCGTTCGTTGCCGCTCCCAAGAAATAGTTGCCTTTTGCTTTACGCACGATGGCTACAAATTCCCCCGGTTCTCCTGCCAATGCTTTCGATTCGTCACAATCCGGATCGAAATCGCGGAAGAACTGGAAAGCCGGATGGCCTTCATAATTTTCAATCATATCAGATGCCATCTGCAAGGGAGAATACAAAATCACCCAGTTAGCAAGCTGTTTCGCCAATGTTGTATTCACACGGCTGTTTCCTTTATCCTGATCGTTCCATTTCTGGCGACGGGGAGAATCTTTGGTGTTCAGAAACAAAATATCAAACGTACCCGGTGTATAATCCAGCGGACCGGACAGCATACGGGTGAACGGCAACATGACATGATGAGACGGAGGATTTCCTTCGCTCCATGCATTCCATTCCATCCCTCTCACTCCTTCACGTGTCATCATATTAGGCCATGTACGACGGATACCGGTATCTTTAATAGGTTCGTGCGCATCCAGCGTCATTTTGTGACGGGCAGCTGTTTCCACCACTTTCTGATAGTGGTTGACCCCATATTGGCTGTGATGAAGATAACCATTCGGGAAAGCTCCCGCATATCCTGTCTTAAGGACATGGATACCGTGGTCTGTGTACCATTGCATAGCATGATCCATCTGGCGCTCATAGTTGGGAATATTCCCTCCGGTCTCGTGATGGCCGATAACTTCAACTCCTTTTTCCTTTGCATAACGAACCACTTCATCAATGTCAAAGTCAGCATACGGTTTCGTAAAGTCAAAGTTTTGCATACCACCCCAGCTTTCCCAGCCTTCATTCCAACCTTCAAACAAAACGCCTTCAATCTGATTGGTAGCGGCAAAATCAATGTATTTCTTGGCATTGACAGTAGTGGCTCCATGACGTTCATCCATCTTCCAGGTTTCTACGCCGAGATGCATCCCCCACCATACACCTACATATTTCATCGGACGAATCCAATCGGTCGTTTCTATTTTACTTGGTTCATTCAGATTTAAAATCATAGCCGAATTAATCAGACTAACGGCATCCGGAACAATCTGAATAGTACGCCAGGAAGTAGTGAAATGATTACCTTTACGCACTTTCACACCATCAGGCCATGGAGCAAGTTCAGCTTTCAACGTATAGTTTCCTGCCTGCTTCAAAGTCATTTCCGAGAAATCGTACAATGCCGCTTCATGAATACTTCCGTAGACGCCATCGGCAGTTTTAAAGGTGAAAGGAGTATTGGCTGTCTCCACCTCGGAAATGGGACGTTGCGCATAAAGCAATTCATAAGTTTCGGCACTGGCAGGAATAGACCATGATGTACCGTCTTGGCGAAAACGGAAAGTTGTCAGTTCATCCGTAATCAATAGGGAATCCGCTGCGGGCACATTATATTCATAACGGAACCCTACCCCATCATCAAACACACGGAAACGGAGAGTTAACTCCACCTGATCTTTATTGACCAAATTTACCGCCATCTCATTATAATGATTCCTATTGGTTTTATTTTCACCCCATGGTTGCGTCCATGTTTCATCTTTACTGTCGAAAGTCGTGTTTTTTATCTGAAATCCTCCGCCCAGGTTGATACCGTTTTTCTCCGTAAATCCCAATGTCGAATTTTCAATCAACAATGAGTCATCTACTAAAATGTTATACAACGGTTTACCGTTGTCATCTACTGTTAAAGCCATTTTGATATGACCGTCCGGCGATTTCACTTCCGTTTTCGGACTGCTACACCCGTAACATCCCAGCACACACAGAAAAGCTCCAATGACATAATTTATTTTCATAGCATATCTATTGTTTGTATATAGTACAACTCAAAAAGGAGAAACACTTAAATGTAGGGCGGATTTCTTTCTCCGGATGCCAGGAAAAAAGTATCTTTGCACATAAACAATCTGAATTATGGCAAAGATACTATTGGTTGAAGATGAAATTAATATCGCCTCTTTCATCGAACGGGGATTAAAAGAATTCGGGCATTCGGTAACCGTCTGCCATGACGGGGATACGGGTTGGAAAATCCTTCAGGACGAACCTTTCGACCTTTTAATACTGGACATTATCATGCCTAAAATAAATGGTTTGGAGCTTTGCCGCCTTTATCGCCAAATGTTCGGGTATCAAATCCCGGTAATCATGCTGACAGCTTTAGGAACAACCGAAGACATCGTCAAAGGACTGGATGCGGGAGCAGATGATTATCTCGTCAAACCTTTTAGTTTCCAGGAACTGGAAGCACGCATCAAAGCCCTGTTGAGACGCAACAAAGAAGTCCCTTCCAATCTATTGACTTGCGATAACCTGGTATTGGACTGCAATACCCGAAAAGCCAAAAGGGGTGACATAGACATCGACCTTACTGTTAAAGAATACCGCCTGCTCGAATATTTCATGACTCATCAAGGGGTTGCCCTCTCACGTATCACTCTGCTCAAAGATGTATGGGACAAGAATTTTGATACCAATACCAATATCGTAGATGTTTACGTAAACTATCTCCGGGTAAAGATTGATCGTGACTTTGATAAAAAGCTGATCCATACAGTCGTAGGATTAGGATATATCATGAATACTTAAACTCACCAACACTAATCCCGGCTATGAAAATAGGTTCCAAAATAGCTCTTTTCTATACGTTAATCAGTGTGTTGACTACTGTCATTATCATTGCTGTATTTTATATTTTCAGTACGCAGTACATCAATAAGCTCTATGCTTCTTACCTGCGTGAAAAAGCCTACCTGACCGCACAGAAGCATTGGGAAAAAGATGAAGTAGACGAACAGAGCTACCAGATTATCCAGCGCAAATATGACGAACTCCTGCCTGAAGCCCATGAGATTCTTTTAAATATGGACAGTCTTTCCGAAGTACGTGATACACTGAATAAATACCTCACGCAACACCAGCAGGCTCTTCTGCTGGCAGGACAGGACAGCATCCCTTTCTCCTTCAAATATAAGGATCAACTGGGAGCCGCCCTTTATTATCCGGATAATGAAGGCAACTTTATCGTACTCGTCATGTCCCGGAATGCCTACGGAACAGAAATCAAGGAACACTTATTGTTGCTTTCCATATTTCTCATCTTAGCCAGTTCCGTCCTGATCTTTTTTATCGGAAAAATATATTCCGGCCGTATTCTGGTTCCCCTGCAACACATACTAAAGGAATTGAAAAGAATACGTGCCAACAGTCTGAACCGCCGATTAAAGACTACTGGCAATAATGACGAACTGGAGGACATGATAAAGACATTAAATAGTATGCTCGACCGTTTGGACAGTGCATTCAAGGCAGAAAAGTCCTTTGTCAGTCATGCTTCACATGAGTTGAACAATCCGATTACTGCCATTCAGGGAGAATGTGAAATCAGTCTGCTGAAAGAAAGAAGCACGGGAGAATACATTGAATCCCTTCAACGAATTTCTTCAGAAAGCAAACGGTTATCCAGTCTGATCCGGCATCTTCTTTTTCTTTCACGACAAGAAGAAGAACTCCTGAAAAACAATATTGAAGAGATTATTCTGGCCGATATATTAAAAGAGTTGACAGCTTCCGATGAGAGAATCCATCTTCATTTGGAAGAGACAGACCCGCAGATGACTGTAAAAGCCAATCCATATCTGTTGAAGATAGCATTAAAAAATATAATAGATAACGCCTGCAAATATTCTGATAAAGAAGTAAATGTGACTCTCTACCGGGAGCAACAACAAGTCATTCTTGATATAGAAGACCGGGGAATCGGTATTCCGCAAGAAGAAATAGAACATATATTCCAATCTTTCTATCGGGGCAGTAATACCCGGGACTATGCCGGACAAGGCATCGGACTTAGCCTGACCCTGAAAATCATTTCTGCTTATCATGCAAAGCTGGATATATCTTCAGAAATAGAAAAAGGAACAAAAGTACGGGTGATTTTTTAATCACCCTTCTTTTATCCCTTTCTCTCTCTACCTACTGAAAACTACAAATTTAATCTATGAACGTTTTTTCCACAGAATAGAAATGAACTAAATACGTCTTTGCAATAACTTTCCATTTTTATCATATAACATTCGTTCATATACCACTTCCACAATAAGAGGAAAGACAAACAAAGCAAAGAAAGTCGCTCCTATCAATCCACCGATAATGACAATCGCCAACGGACGCTGTGATTCCGAACCAATTCCATGACTCATGGCAGCGGGCATCAAACCGATAGCTGCCATTGCCGCTGTCATAATCACAGGGCGGATACGCGAGCGCACTCCTTCCTTAGTGGCTTTCTCCAAAGGCGAGCCGAGTTTTAGATTCGCCTTTATATCGGAAATCATAATCACCCCGTTCTGAATACAAATACCAAACAAGGCAATAAAACCGATACCGGCAGAAATGGAGAAGTTGAACTGCGTTATCAGAAGAGCCACAATACCACCCACGGCAGCGAACGGTACATTCAGCAATACCAGTCCCGCATCCCGCGCATTAGAGAATAGAATAAACAAGATGATAAAAATGATAGCAATACTGATAGGGACAACCTGTGCCAGACGTTTTGTGGCACGTTGCTGGTTCTCAAAATCGCCCGTCCATTTCAGCGAATAGCCTGCCGGCAGATGTACGGAAGCATTCACCTTTTTCTGCGCCTCGGCAACTGCCGTACCCATATCACGACCTCTCACCGAGAATTTCACTGCACAGAAACGAGCGTGATTATCACGGAATATCAATAACGGTCCCGTAATCGTCGTTATATCTGCCAATTCTTTGATAGGTACCATCGTTCCATCCATCGCCGGAACCAATATCTTACCTATCTCCTCTTCATTCTGACGAAATTGTTCGCTGTATCTTACCATGATATTAAACTTCCGCTCATCCTCATACAACAGTGAAGCCGATTTTCCGCCAATAGCCATTTCGATAATTGATTGCACATCTTCCTTAGCAACTCCATAACGCGCCAACTGGCGTTCATTCAACTCTATACGAAGCTCCGGCTGACCGATGTTCCGAATCACACCCAAGTCTTCAATTCCCTGAACCGTACTAAGGATCTTATCTATCTGAACCGCATATTTCTCCGACTCATACAAGTCTTTACCAAACACTTTCACCGCAATAGATCCTTTCACACCGGAAGCTGCTTCCTCCACATTATCAGTAATCGGTTGTGAGAAATTGAAGTCAATGCCGGGATAAATGGATAAATCCTCCTGCATCTTATCAATCAGTTCCAGTTTTGTCAACTTACTCTCCCATTCCTTTTCGGGATAAATATCAACGTGGAACTCGATATTATAGAATCCGGTAGCATCTGTACCGTCATTCGGTCGTCCGGTTTGCGACAGCACTTGCCGCACTTCCGGAAACGTTAATAGTTTCTTTCTCATTTTATTGGCAAGAGTCACCGATTCATCAAGCGAAATGCTTTGTGGCAAGGTAGCACGAATATAGATAGATCCCTCATTCAACTGCGGAAGGAACTCCGTACCCAGGAAAGAAAAAAGCCATAATCCGACACCCGCTATTACGGTTGCCATTCCGATGGTCAGTTTTCTGTGCGCATAGAATAAATCAAAAAGAGCCGAACACTTCGCATTGATAAAATGGACAAAACGGTTATTTTTCTCACGAACATTCTTTTTCAGTAACATGGAAGACATCACCGGAACCAATGTCAATGTAAAGATCAAAGCTCCCAACAATGCAAAGCCCAGCGTGTATGCCAAAGGAGAGAACATCTTTCCTTCTACCTTCTGGAAAGAGAAGATAGGAATCAATGCAGTGATGATAATCAATTTGGAGAAGAAAACCGCTTTCGCCTTGTCTTTTGCCGTGTTACGGATCAAGCCCATTTTAGACATCACATTAAAAGCAGGCATCCCCACTTCCCTCGCTTTCTTGTCCAAAGCCACAAACACTCCTTCCACCATCACCACGGCCCCATCAATAATAATACCGAAGTCTATGGCTCCCATAGAAAGCAGATTGGCGGACATTCCCATCACCCGTAAACAGATAAATGCGAACAAAAGGGCTAATGGGATAACGACAGCAACAATCACGGTAGTCCGCCAATCTGCCATAAAGATCAATACAATAAACGTAACCAATAATATTCCTTCAATCAGATTATGCGTCACAGTCTTTACCGCCAGATTCACCAAGTCCTCCCGGTCATAGAATGCCACTATCTTCACATCTTTCGGAAGTACATTCTGATTCAAGTCCTCTATTTTATCTTTCAGGTTGGCAATCACCTCACCCGGATTCTCTCCTTTCCGCATGACTACAATCCCCTGTACAACATCATTTTCATCCATTCGGCCCACTTGTCCCAAACGAGGCAAACAGGATTCGTGTACATCGGCAAGATTCTTCACCAGAATCGGAGTGCCATTGATGTTTTTCACTACGATATTTCTCAATTCATCCAGATCGTTAATCAAACCGATTCCACGAACCACATAAGCTTGCGAACTTTTAGTGATAACATCTCCTCCTACATTGATATTACTTTTAGCTATCGCATCATACAGTTCCAAAGAGGTAATGCCATAATTAATCAACTGGTGAGGATTCACACTTACCTCAAACGTCTTCACCTCCCCGCCGAAGCTCACAATATCCGCTACGCCGGATACCGAACGGAGATTACGTTCGATCACCCAATCCTGAATCGTTTTCAGTTCCCGCACACTGCGCTTGTCACTACGAAGCGTATAACGGAATATTTCTCCCGTCGGTCCATACAGAGGTTGTACTTCCGGAGTTACCCCGTCCGGAAGGTCGGCATCATTCAATAAATTATATACCTGTTGACGTGCTGTGAAATCATCGACACGATCTTCAAACATTACATTGATGACAGAAAGCCCGAAAAGAGTGGTGGAACGAATATCCGTTTTCTTCTGAACGGGATTCATCGCAATCTCAACAGGAATGGTGATAAACTTCTCTACCTCTTCGGCACTACGTCCCGGCCATTGCGTGATAATCGTCACTTTCGTATTCGTCACATCCGGGAAAGCATCTATCGGAGTATGTTTAAAGGAAACAGCTCCGGCTATAACGGCAATCGCTGTACAGAAGAAAATAAAGAATTTATTCTTCAGCGAGAAAGCCACTATATTATCTATGAATTTGTGCATACTATTTTCTGTTTTTAATCTGCATTCAACGCATTATATACCAACAATACATTATTATTCAGCACTCTGTCTCCCTCGGAAAGTCCGGAACGGATATAGCACTCCTTGCTCAACTGCTTGTACACATCCACCTCTTTCACCTGCAAACGCTGATCCGGCTCCACCACGACCACATAATTCTTTCCTCCTTCAAATACCAGTGCATGAGCATCGATACGAGGCATAGAAGTTCCATCCGCTTTACATTTCACACTTACATTCGTAAACATCCCCGGTTTCAACAAATATTCTTCATTCTTCAATTTGATGCGGACATTCATCGTTTTACTTTCACTATTCAACAAATGATACACCTTATCAATCGTACCGACAAACATCTTATCCGGATAAGCCAACGTAGAAATGCGTACGGAGGCATCTTCGGAAACCTTACTGATATCGCTTTCATACACATCCGCCATCACCCATACGTCTGACAACCCCGAAATCGTGAACAGCTCTTCACTCTGATCCGGACGCAACTGCATATCCCTGCTGATTTGTTTCTCCACAATAAACCCCGAAACAGGAGATTTCAGCTGATAATAAGCATTTCCGGAGAAATTATAAATAGAGAAAACATCCTTTATTCTTCTTTCTTCGGCTTCGGCACTTGTCAACTCCTGCTTCGCCTGAAGTACATCTTTATCCGAAGCCATGCCGGAAGCATACATATCCTGCGTAGCATCCATATTTCTGCGTGCCAGCAATAATTGTTGTTCCGCCTCTTTCAATTGCTTTTCATAATCTGCCACTTCTCCACTGCGGATGACTGCCAATACATCTCCCTTACGAACAAAGTCTCCTATTTCAGCCTTCAATTCTGTTACCGTACCTCCAAACATCGGATATACATGTGCCACCTGATTCTCATTAAAAGTGACCCGCCCGTTCAATGTCAGTTCGTCAATCACCTCTTGAACGTGAACCGTATCGACAGATACAATTCTCAACAAGCTATCTGTCAGGCATAAGGCAGCCGGTTCAACATTCGTTTGTTCTCCTTTACCGGAGCATGCTCCCAATACGGTAGTAAGCAATATGCAAGGAAGGAATTTATTCCAGTTCATAGTCTTTGATAATTTATGAATATTAGTAGTTCAATATAGTTTGTCCGATAGTTGTATTCAGGTTTTCCATCGCCAGGAAAACATCTTTCTTTATTTCATGCAACTGAATACAAGTTTCTTTATAGCTGTCATAGTAATCGATAAACTCCAATAAACTGATATTTCGTTTCTTAAAGTTTTCATTCACTCCCGCAATCAATTTTTCAAAGTTACGTTCCAGTTCCATATTGGTAGATTGATAAAGCTGAACTGCTTTATCCAGTGAAGCATAAGCGGTATAAAGCTCCATATCCGCACGGTTAGCCGCATTTTCCTGTTCCGCTCCTGCCTGCTGGATACTAAAACGGGCAGCTTTCACATTTCCCTGGTTGCGGTTGAAAATAGGTACTGACAAGCTCACTCCTATTGCAAAATAGTTATTGATAAAGTTTCCGGCACGGTCATAACTACCATTCACCGAAAATTCCGGAAATGCCATTGATTTCTGCAATTTCAGATTTGCACGGGAAGCACTGACCGTACTCCGGGCAATCTTGAGATCCGGCCGTTCATTCACCATCGCTTTCAAGTCGGCGAACGATAGTTGAGACAAATCCAATTGCTTCAACACCTCTTCATCCAGTGATAACTCAACCATCGTGTCTCCCGGAAGATTTAACAAGACATTAAGTTCTCCTCTAAGGGTCAACAACTCGTTTTCCCGTTCGTTCTTCTCTTTTTTCAAAGAGAACAACATAGATTCCAGACGGGACATTTCCATCAATGAAATATTTCCTTTCTCCTGTTGCAGTTTCATTCCGGCAAGTAACTCTTGCAGAGAATTCACTTCCTTCTCATAAATGGATATGGATTTCGAGAGAAAATAGACTTGTACAAACTTCTCATTCAGCTCCTGACGAAGTGTCCTCATCACCTCTTCAAACTGATATTCTGCTATTTCCTTGTTGATTTTCTCCAGTTTCACCTGCTTATTCCGTTGTCCGGCAAGACGAATTACCTGTTCAATTCCCACAACCATTTCGCCCTCCTTACCAAAATCAAAATACTTTCCGTTCAGGCGGTTATAAACATTCTGTTCTAACGAGATTACCGGATTCTCAAATAATTTGGCTTGCAGCACTTGTGCCTGTGCCATATCAATGTTATACCGTTCGGCTATCAGTGATAAGTTACGTTCCAGAAAACGTTGTTCCGCCTCTTTCAGCGTTAATGTTCCTGTGGTAGCCTGTTGCGCGCATATTCCTCCTGTCAGCAGAAGAAAAAAAGAAATTAGAAATACTCTGTTCATTACTATATTTATCTTTATTACCTTATTGTAGTTGTCGCGGCAAAATTACAATTCTGTAGCCGGAGAGACGGGAAAAAGTCATTATAAGCCTCTCATATCAGATTAGAATTTGATTAGAAAACAGCCATAGAAGGAAGAATTGTAAACACAACAGGAAAAATGGCTATCCTTCTTTTATCCCAACTCCCCTATCTTTGCAGTAGAGAAAATGAAATGAACCATTAAAAATAGAATATATGAAAATAATAGATTTAACCAAAGATAGTTTTGTAGAGAAGGTAGCTGATTATCAATCTTATCCTGATAACTGGAACTTCAAAGGGAATAAACCTTGCCTGGTCGATTTTCATGCCCCGTGGTGCGTCTATTGCAAAGCGTTATCGCCTATATTAGACCAACTAGCTAAAGAATACGAAGGGAAATTAGATATTTATAAAGTAGATGTCGATCAGGAACCGGAATTGGAAAGTGCATTTAAAATCCGCACCATTCCCAACCTGTTACTTTGCCCGCTGAACGGCAAACCGACAATGAAGTTAGGTACAATGAATAAAAACCAATTGAAAGAACTGATAGAAAGCAGTTTGCTTTCAGAATAGAAATACATTAAAAGTCCGGGATACTTCTGATGATGATAAACTGCCGGACTTTTGATATCATACAGAACATTGGCTTTTATAATAGGGAGTGTGTCAAAACGCAGATTATCGCGAATTATCGCAGAAATAATTTTATAAGTCATTGATTAATATATCAATATAAATGAAATAATCTGCGATAATTTGTGTTAATCTGCGTTTTATTATTCATTATGACCCTCCTCTTTGGGGATTATTTCAACTATTCTTTATGCAACAGAATATCAGTTCCCGGAACAATCTTTCCCATCGACCATACACATCGTACATTCAGTTCCTTATCAAGAATCACAATATCAGCATCCTTTCCCTTTGCCAACGCCCCTTTCCGGTCACTCACTCCTATTAAACGGGCAGGAGTTTCAGAAGCCATACGCACGGCATCTTCCAAAGGTATATTCGCTTTCTTCACCATGGTGCGAACCAATACATCCATCGTAGCCAGGCTACCGGCCAATGCAGAATGATCTGCCATCTTACATACGCCGTCCTCTATGATATAGCGAGGATCAATCGGTTCATTCCCTTCATAAGCAGCATAAGCCAAAGCATCGGTAACGAGGCACGTATTCTCTACACCTTTCAACTTATAAACCAACTTTAGAATCGTGGCAGGCAAGTGAATACCATCTGCAATCACTTCCACTGTCATCCCATCCGTCAAATATACGCTCTCCACCGTACCCTCATATTTATACTCACGACGTTTATGGAAACCCGGCATCGCATTATAAAAATGGGCAGCATGAGAGAAGCCCACTGCATACGCAGCCTTGATTTCATCATATTCGGCTTCCGTATGTGTTACGGCAGTCATAATTCCTTTCGAACGGGTATACTTTGCAAAATCATGTGCACCGGGTAGTTCGGGACTAATATCCCAACGTCTGATGCAAGACGTACGCGCCAATAAAGGAATATATTCATTTTCATCCGGAGTTTTCAGAAAACCGTCATACTGTGTTCCCGCCATCTTCGGATTCAAGTAAGGACCTTCGATATGCAGGCCAAGAACAGGAGAATCCTTCTCTTTCATCAGGTTTTCACAGACATCAACTGCCTGGTAGATTCTTTCGAACGAGGTAGATGATAATGTAGGAAATATCCCGGTAGCACCATGTTTCAGATGTGCAGTAGTTGCCGTGCGGAATGCTTCTTCCGTTGCTTCCGTATAATCATGTCCGCCACCTCCATGTGCATGCATACTTACAAATCCGGGCACAATCGTCATCCCTCTGGCATCAATAACCGTTGCACCGATAACCGCCAAATCACTGTTGGTCACCTCTAATATTTTTCCATCACAAATCAATACGGAACCATCTTTCAACCAGCCTTGCGGGGTCAATATTCTTCCATTTATTATTTGAGTCAACATAGTTTTCGTTATTTATTAGATTTAAAACAGTTTATTGGTGCCTTCTACCAGTTCTCCCATCGCCCATACAGCTCTCACATTCAAGTCTCTGTCTAAAGCAATTATATCGACATCCTTGCCACGCTCCAGCGTTCCTTTACGGTCGAGTACTCCCATAATCCGGGCAGGAGTTTCGGAGGCCATTCTCACGGCATCCTCCAAAGGTATTTCCGCCTTCTGCACCATGGTACGAATCAGTCGATCCATCGTTGCAATACTTCCCGCCAGTGCTGAATGGTCTGCCAGCTTACATACTCCGTCCTCGATAATCACACGCGGATCAAAAGCCACCTGACTATCACTGGCGGCACAAGCCAATGCATCCGTTATCAGACAAGTGCGTTCCACTCCTTTTATCTTGTAAACAAGGCGCAAGATTGTTGGAGGCACATGAATACCGTCTGCCACCACTTCCACTGTCATATCATCAATCAGATAAATACTTTCTACCGTACCTTCATACTTGTACTCTTTCCGTTTATGGAATCCCGGCATTGCATTATAAAAATGAGTGGCATGCGTATATCCCGCCTCATAGGCTGTCTGTATATCCTCAAATTCTGCCTGGGTATGTCCTACCGAAGCCAACACCCCTTTCGCTGTGATATATTTACCAAATTGCATGGCTCCGGGAAGTTCCGGTGCGGCATCCCAACGTTTGATACAATGAGTTTCTTCCAGCAACGGAATATATTCTTCGGGATCGGGATCTTTGATATTTTCGGGAATCTGTCCACCTGCCATCGCCATATTGAAATAATGTCCTTCCAGATGAAGCCCGAGCACAGGGCTATTAGGCTCCGCCATCATTTTCTCTGTAGTTTCCGCGGCTGCACGGATCATTGGAATGGTAGAAGAAGAAAGAGTAGGAAAAATACTGGTAGTGCCATGCTGCATATGAGCTTTGATTGCTGTCCGGAAAGCCTCTTCGGTGCCTTCCATAAAGTCTCTTCCACCGCCACCGTGAACATGGATTTCTACACCTCCCGGAACAATATACATTCCTTTGGCATCAATCAGTTTGGCTCCGATAATTGCAAGGTCACAATTGGTTACTTCCAGAATTTTATTGTCACGAATAAGAACTGACCCATCCTTCAACCAGCCTTGCGGGGTGAGGATGCGTGCATTAATAATCTGTGTTAACATATCACAAATAGTTAAATTAATTAAAGGTCTGTGTGAATCAATGACGCTCTTTTTTGGGGGGAGTACATTGATTTTTTCGTTTGCAAAATTACGCTTTTCCGTTCAATCTATCGATACAATCGTCCGGTAAACTTCCAATATTATACAAAAAAAGGTTGCCAATCTTATCGACTGACAACCTCATCTTATATGGAGCGGAAAACGAGACTCGAACTCGCGACCCTAACCTTGGCAAGGTTATGCTCTACCAACTGAGCTATTTCCGCAAACTAAATTTCGTCATTCAGAAATCTGAAAGATTGGTGCCCAGAACAGGACTCGAACCTGCATGCCTCTCGACACACGCACCTGAAACGTGCGCGTCTACCAATTCCGCCACCTGGGCAAAACTTAGTTCCATTATTTCAAAGAAACAAGAGCGGAAAACGAGACTCGAACTCGCGACCCTAACCTTGGCAAGGTTATGCTCTACCAACTGAGCTATTTCCGCATTTCACTTTCATAAACTGTGAAGAGGAGGAGACTCGAACTCCCACAACATTTCTGTCACTACCACCTCAAAGTAGCGCGTCTACCAATTCCGCCACCTCTCCATAATTTTAAAGTTTAACCTTTGTGCCCAGAACAGGACTCGAACCTGCATGCCTCTCGACACACGCACCTGAAACGTGCGCGTCTACCAATTCCGCCACCTGGGCAAAACTTAGTTCCATTATTTCAAAGAAACAAGAGCGGAAAACGAGACTCGAACTCGCGACCCTAACCTTGGCAAGGTTATGCTCTACCAACTGAGCTATTTCCGCATTTCACTTTCATAAACTGTGAAGAGGAGGAGACTCGAACTCCCACAACATTTCTGTCACTACCACCTCAAAGTAGCGCGTCTACCAATTCCGCCACCTCTCCATAATTTTAAAGTTTAACCTTTGTGCCCAGAACAGGACTCGAACCTGCATGCCTCTCGACACACGCACCTGAAACGTGCGCGTCTACCAATTCCGCCACCTGGGCAAAGATTATTGTTCCAACATTTCAAAGAAACATGAGCGGAAAACGAGACTCGAACTCGCGACCCTAACCTTGGCAAGGTTATGCTCTACCAACTGAGCTATTTCCGCATTTTTTCGTTTGCGGTTGCAAAGGTAGGGATTTTCCGTAAACATGCAAACATTCTGCCTACTTTTTTCACAGAAATCTGTTCACTTTGCACCTACCGCAAAACAATCATTTTGATTATCAACTCATTCGGTCACGATAATCTTCATAAGAAAATTGCTTGTATATTTCAGCTTTCCCCTCTTTTGTCCAAATGGCAATGGCAGGATGATGAATTCCGTTAAACATATTTGTCTTGACCATCGTATAATGAATCATATCTTCGAACACGATACGCTCTCCGATTTGCAACTCGTGATCGAAGCTCCACAGTCCCATATAATCACCGCTCAAACAGGAATTTCCTCCGAGACGATAAATATATTTTCCTTCATTTCCCATCTCTGCACCACGCACGGCAGGTTGATATGGCATCTCCAGACAATCCGGCATGTGGCAAGTGAAACTAACATTCAAAATAGCCGTCTTGATACCACGACTTTCCACAATATCCACCACTTCGGAAGTCAGCACTCCCGTCTGCCAGGTAAAGGCCGAACCGGGCTCCAGGATAATGCGCAAATGAGGATAGCGTGCTTTTAATCCTTGCAACAGTCTTATCAAATGTTCGGTATCATAATCCTTACGAGTCATCAGGTGTCCACCACCCAGATTCAACCATTTAATCTGTGGAAACCAATGGGCAAATTTAGCTTCAAGATGTTCCAATGTACGTTCCAGCTCATAAGAAGAAGATTCACAGTGACAATGACAATGAAAGCCTTCAATACCTTGCGGTAATGCTTCGGGCAACAAATCGGCTGTTATCCCAAAACGTGTGCCGGGTGCACATGGATTATAAAGTTCGGTTTCCACTTCCGAATATTCAGGATTTACGCGGATACCACAAGAGATGCCACTTCCTTCTGCAACCACCATCGGATAGAAGCGTTCAAACTGCTGCATTGAGTTGAATGTGATATGACTGCTGCAACGCATGATTTCCGGGAAATCCTGTTCCGTATAAGCAGGAGAATATGTATGCGCCTTGCTGCCGAACTCTTCCAATGCCAAACGGGCTTCATACACCGAACTTGCCGTAGAATGATCTATATATTCACGGAATATGGGGAAAGAGCGCCACATGGCAAATGACTTAAAAGCAAGAATGATCTCCACTCCCGCCCTGTCGGCCACGCTTTTTATCAAACACAGGTTCTTTCTTAAAAGCTCTTCTTCCATGATGTAACAAGGAGAAGGGAACTGATTAAAATCTATCATATATAAATTATTATCTAAAATAACGCCTTACGAACGTGGATGCAAAAATACAAATTCAAAAGCAAAGAGGGATTGTTTTATTTTTAATTAAGATATTGGTTTTCGCGAACTTTTTCTTATTTTTACACCTTATATATTATAGTTAAGTATTATATCATCCTAAATACCTGATTAAAAATGAATAAAGATTTAAGAAAAGTAGTGATTCTGCTGGCACATCCTAACATCAAGGAATCACAAGCAAACAAAGCATTAGTTGATGCTGTCAGTGACATGGAAGGAGTAGCAGTTTTCAATCTTTACGAGCTGTCGCAAGAAATCGCTTTCAATGTAGATGAATGGAGTAAAATCATTTCCGATGCCTCGGCTGTCATCTATCAATTTCCTTTCTATTGGATGTCTGCGCCGTCATTACTAAAGAAATGGCAAGATGAAGTCTTTACTTTTCTATCCAAGACTCCGGCTGTCGCCGGCAAATCGTTGACAGTGGTAACGACCACGGGATCCGAATACGAAGCGTATCGCAGTGGCGGCAGAAACCGCTTCACGATGGACGAGTTATTACGTCCTTATCAGGTAAGTGCCATTCATTCGGGAATGTCATGGCAAACCCCTATTGTAGTCTACGGAATGGGAACAGCAGATGCGGGAAAGAATATTGCTGAAGGAGCTAATTTGTATAAACAACGTGTGGAGATGCTTATCGGTAGCAGTAATGCAGGGAACAATTGGTAAGATTTATAAAGCGTAGCTTTAGATAGGATAAAGCTACGCTTTACAGTTGCTAAAGCATAGCTTTAGGTTTCACCAAACACTTCTTTTTCAATGTAAACACTGGCAGGAAAATAAACACTCCGATTACAGACATTATTAATCCTCCGATAGTGCCTGCTGCCAATGGAAACCAGAAGCCTTCTTTTTCCATGCCTGCCATAAAAGGGACAAATCCCAAGATGGTAGAAGTCACCGTCAGAAAGATAGGAATCACTTTAGTATTCCAGGCTTTCACATAAGCCCGAAGCGGTGAAAGACGCGGGAAGCGTTTACGAACGGAATTATATTCATTCAAGATATAAATGCTCGCATTAACCGTAATACCACAAAGCAAAACAAAAGAAGCAAATCCTCCCTGGTCAAAATTCAATTTGAACCAATAGAATGTCAGAAACACGCCGATATAAGATACCGGAATCACAAAAATTATTGCCAATGGCTGTTTCAAAGAATTGAACAGTATACTCGTAATAAAAAAAATAATAGCAATCACAATCAAAAGCAAACGATATTGCTTGTTGTCCTTTCCACCCCAAGACCAGTTATTATCCTCCGATTTTGCAGTATATCCCATCGGGAGAATCTCGTTAAACTCTTCCAGATCTTTTTTCAATAGTTTATTTCCCTGTTCCGAAGAACCGATATACTCATATTGCAAACACAGCCGATACTGTTGATTCTCCTTAGCCACTTCCTGTGGCATCTGTCCTTTTTCCACAGTTGCCAATTCAGAAAGCTTATATTCCCTCTCTCCTATTTGAAAAGGATAAAACTGCATTGCCCACACATCCCTATCTTCCGACTGACACGAAGAAAGTTTTATCTTTTCCGTCCCCTCTTCCGCCATTACCGAACCTATTTCCATATTTCGCCCATATATCGGGTGAATAGCAGAAAATAACCTTCCGGCTCCAATCCCCTCCTCTGCCATCCGCTGTTTATTCAGATTAAAGTAGAATTCCATATAATCATCTTTCCACCAGGAGAAATCAGATCCGATCGTCACTTCCCGAATCCGGCGGTGAGACAATAACTTTGCTTTTAATTTTTCAACCCAATCATACAGTGCATCGTAATTATATCCATACATTTTCACCCGGAAAGAACCCGCATTCTCACGTACATCATTACTGAACCCCTGATCTTGTAAACCATATATACTCCAATTTCCACCTCCCAGTTGAAGCGCCTTGCTAATCATATTCGCTTTCAACGTATAGGGAAAACCGCTTTTCTGGTGTTCTTTCGAAAAATAGATGTGGATAGATGACCTGCGAGCACTTTCTACAGATGTCTGGAATTGCTTAATCTCTTTAAATTCGCTCAAATAAGTTTCCATCCTCTTCATCAGTGTATTCATCTGCTCAAGTGTATTTCCATTCGGCAAATTAGCATTGGCGTGAAGCACTACCTCTTCATTACGTGAAAAGTAACTCCCTTCATATACCTTTTGCACAAATAACCTTAAAGTACCTCCCAACACCTTATCTACTATCGGTTTCACCTTTTCTTTATAAGTGGTGGTCCCCAACGTTTGATTATAAGTTCTCGCCCATCTATCATCACCTTTCATCTTTTCCGGCAATCGAAATACCGGTAGTCCGAATACCAACAATAACAAAATACATACCGCCACCCTCCAACGGCAAAGTATTTGTATCAGCCACCTGTAACAACGACTGAAATAAACCGGAAGCCGACGTATTCTTGAACGTATCCACACAAAGCAACGCACCTCCCCAATTTTCCATTTAACTATTGAAAGAGAAGGTTTCTTTCTTCGTTTCAATCCTATTTTATCAATTAGAGAAGGAACAAAAAATAAAGCAACCAGCAGTGATACTCCCAGATTTATAATCACTACCGCAGCAAAATCCTGTAAATTAAGACGTATCTTCTCATCCAGAAAAAAGATGATAACCAAAGCTCCCATCGTGGTCAACGTGGCTGCAAGAATGGACATAAACGCTTTCCGATCTCTACGCCGCAAATAATGATCGCTCATTACAATTGTATTATCTATCACCAAATTTAATGAAACCGTAATACCCGCCAAAGAATACAATTGCATTTCCAATCCGAACGCATAATAAAGAATGACAGCTATTGCCATATTAACAGCCAGACTGATTACAATCAAAAAAAGATATTTAGGACTAAAGGTGATCAACAATACAAACAGGAGCAAAATCGCTACAGTCATTCCCGTACGCAAATAAATTTTCCCCAGTTCTTCCTGAATAAATTCCGTTGCGTCGTAACTGGTGTGAATCTCATATCCTGCCGGAAGTAATAGCTGGTTATCATCCATAAATGCTTTTACCTTTTCACTCAATGCCAATTGATTTGCTGTTTCCTCTGCAACAATCGACAGATAAATTGAATTCAGCCCATTAATCCGATAATAATTTTGTGGCTGCTCCTCCATACGGGAAACCTTCACCAGCTCATTCAGACCTATGATTTTACCATCTTTCATTTTTACCTTTATCCGCTCCGCATTAAACTCTCTGCCCTCCTGCTCGGGAACCAATGCCAAACGTATCCACTGTCTGCCCGAAGCACCCTGTTCTACATCATAAGTACCCAAAAATTCTTTTTGATAATGCAACCGGACAGCTTGACGAATATCATCCGTATTTATTCCAAGCGCACGCAATTGTTCCGAATCATACTCCAATCGCCATTCCATCGGAGTAGCTCCGCTAAGATTGATTTTATAAATTCCCGGAATCTGTGCAAGACGCGTTTTTATATGTTCTTCCGCATACTGCTGAATTAAGAAAGGAGTAGCGGGTGCATTGATCGTAAATGCCATAAAAGGCCCCTGATTACTCTGCCCCGGCCTGTGCATCTGAATATACGGATAGCTCACCCCATCCGGTAATTCCGGCCACGTCTGACGAATAATAGTAGAAGCTTCAAAGCGGGCAACCGCTGCATCCACATGTTTATCCAAATTCACACTGACACTTCCCCATCCGTTTCCTGAAGTGGAAGAAATCCCTCGAATACCCTTCACACGGGCAAGCATTGCCTCTAACTTACTGGTAGCCGTCATTTCCACCACACGTGCTGAAGTACCGGGCATACTGAATCTCACCGTGAAGCCGGGTAAGGTCCGCGACGGATTCAATTTGACAGGCAGCAATGGAATGAGTGCTAACCCAACCAATGCCACACAGACAAAAGCCACAATCAATGTGAAAGCGGAAGCCTTAGGAGATTTTACTATTTCAGAATCTATATTTTGCATTTTCGTCATTTAACCAACTTTCCTCCATTAAAATCAAACCTGTCCGAAAGTGAAAGTTTCGCAGCAAAATCAAATAACGTAAGTCTCCGTATCTTATAATAATTCAGCCAGTAGTTCTGCAAGGCAGAGATAAAATTACGTTGTGCCTGCTGCTGCCTGTTGAGTGAAAGTGTCAGGCTGTTTATATCCGCTTTGCCGATGATAAAACGCTGTTTAGTCTCATTATAAGCAAGTATAGACAGATCCAACGCTTCTTCCGCACTGGCTATCAATTGCTGCTGGATATTAAAATCACTTACCGTCATAATCACTTCCTCCTCGATGCTAATCTCGTCCTGACGTGCCGAGATCTTCACTACATTCAGATTATTTTTTGCCATATTATACTTACCCTTACGAACACCCCAGTCCAATAACGGAATAGAAACACTGACTGCCACCAAATCCTGCTGCATCGGTTTATGATACACATCTCCAAAGTTATCCGCTACCTGATTAAAACCGATACTGGCATTCACACTTGCGTTAAAGCGAGATTCTTTCTTTGTCTTATCCACATTCCGTTCCGCTTCAAGTACATTCTGTTTCAGTTCCAACAATTGCGGGTTATTATTCCTGCCCCACCTCAAAGCCTCATCTACCGGAATATCCACCATCTCCGGACGAGAAGGAAGTTCCAGTTTGATTTGCGTATTCTTATCCAGATTGAGAAAAGAAGCCAGTGAAAACATAGCCCGTTTCAGGTCACTTGCTTTATTCTGCAATGTATTCTGCGCATTCACACGATCCAGTTTCAATGTCAACAAATCAGCCTGTGAGATAGCTGCAATTCGGTGACGCTGTTGCCCGATACGATACAATGTATCCGTAGAAGCCAAGTTTTCTTTAGCAAGATTATATTCTGCCTGCGCCATAGCCAAAGAGAAGAAATAATTCGTAGCCGTTTCCGACACCTTTTCCACATTATAGAGAAATTCCTTTTTCACACGCTCATACTTCAACGGTTCTATCTTCCGTTCCCATTTGAAGGAGTTATATCCTACCAGACTTTGCGAATATCCGATTCGTATGGGAACACTCGTAAGCTGCGTAGCACTGTTACTTCCGAAGTTACGCATATAGGCAAGATTCGATTCCAGATAAAAAGTACCTCCGGTTAAATCAAAGTTCTGTTTTACACTCAATCCTCCATAAGCATAGTAAGATTGTTGCGTACGGTATACATCCAAATCCTGTCCCGAATCGTATCGTTTCGTAATATCCCGGTTATATTGTGCCGGAGTAAGATCCAGCGTCAAGCTAGGCAACCGATTTGCCCGAAAAGTCCTATACTCCCAATAACCGGATAAATACATATTCTGCGTACGGAATGATTCCAGCGAACTATCGTTAGCAAGAGAAATTGTCCTGTTCAAATCCAATACCAGGTGTTTCTGTGCCCAAAGTGAAGATTCACCACCAAACATACAGAAGACACAGAGGAAGACAGGAATTCTTTTCTTTAATCTATTCATAACTTTCATTTTAGAACTATTAGTTATTACTTTCTAGCTGTTACTTATTTTCTTGTTACGGTAAATGAACCAGTAAAGTAACGGTATAATAAATAAGCTCACCGCCGTACCAATCGACATTGTTCCTATCATAGCAATAGACAACGGTTTTTGTAACTCCGAACCCATATCCGAAGAAAAAAGCAGTGGCACCATTGCGAAGATAGTAGTCAGCGAAGTCATGATAATCGGTCGCAAACGCCTGCGGCCAGCTTCATGTATCGCTTCTAATAACGGAACACCCGCTTTACGCAATTCATTGATAGCATCCAGCTTCAGAATAGAGTCATTGATTACAATACCGCAGGTAACGATCAACCCGATAGCAGACATCAAATTCAGCGTATATCCGCAAATCCAGAGTAAAAGCAGTGCAAATGCGAGGTCAATCGGTATCTCCGCCAAAACAAGCAAAGGCTGCAAAAAGCTTTCAAACTGTGCGGCAAGAATAAAATACATCAATAACAGCGAAATAAATAAAATCACCACCAGTTCATCCAACATCTCACTGTTAGAAAAGAAACTGCCGGAGAATCCAGTATCCCAGTCTTTCATATCTTCTGCCGTTTGTTTCACCTCCTTTATCAGTTTGTTTCCGTCCTGTACGCCATAAAAATCAAAAGGAACATATTCCCCGTTACGTCCGGCAGTAATACTCTTCAAGTCCTCGGCAGGAGTAACCGTCACCAGTTCCCGGAGTGGAATGTACTCTCTGTTTCCTCTATTGTCCGGTTCAGTCTGTATTAGTGCTTCCTGTAATATTTCATTCACCGTCTTCTCACTGCCCGCAACGTTGATCGGAAGATATTGCTGGTAAGAATGCAACATAGTCACACTATTTTCTCGGAAAGCTGTTTTCAAGACTCTATAAAGTTCATTGTAAGCAACACGGTAAAGCAATAGTTTCTCCTTATTGATACTTAGGTTCAGTTGGTTCTCAAAGGCAATGCCTGTAGGAGCAATTCCCGTCCTACGGGCTAACTCCAGCTCCACATTCCGGATCGTTTCCGCTTCCGGTGCTTTTGCCTTATTACGGGTGTAAAATTCAGCTATGATATCCGGTTCTCCCGTGACAAAGAGTTTCTCAAATACAGTCTCCGGTGGAGAGAAAGAAATAACGGAAAGTGGATAACGTTCTTTCAGTTTATGGTATATCTCCTGCTGCAAAGGAATGATTGTTTCTGATGTTTCCGTTCGGAAATAAAGTTCCGCTTCGGAAGAAGAAAGTTCCCTTTCACGATTCAGAAGAAAATCCTGCCTGCCAACAGATGCCGTGTGCTCCAATACCTGTTCTTTTAAATCCCTAAAAAGCTCATCCACACGCCGCCTGTTTTCATCCACATGAATATTCTCATTCCACTCGATTCGGGCAATCAATTCATTCTCTTCTATATCAGGCATCCGTTGCTTATCGATAAAGAAAAAGAAGAATACACAAAGCGGGATGGAGACAACACAAAACAATACACTAAACGTTTTGTGACGAAACACCCAATCTACACCGGCATCATAAAAACGGTCCAATGTGTGATCCTTTATCGGGTTATTGAATTTAAAAGAAAGCCATTTCCATTTCCGGGTATGAATACCTGTCCGATAGACCAGCAGATAAAGCACCGGAAGAAGCATAATACCAGTAAAATACGAAACCATCAATCCCACTGTAACCGAAAAAGCCTGATCATAGAAGATAGCTCCGGCAATACCACTCATAAAAATCAATGGAGCAAACACGGCAATGGTAGTCAGGGAAGAACTTAACATAGGAGTCACCACTTCACTAGTTCCTGTTATACAGGCACGACGCAATGAATAGCCCCGCTCCCGGTATTGGGATATATTTTCTGTCACAATAATCGAACTGTCAATCATCATACCCAATGCCAGAATTAATCCGGCAAGCGAAATGATATTCAGGGACATATTACACAGATAGAAGAAAACAAAACTAATCACGATAGAGACTACCATACTAAGTCCGATCACCAACGGAGATTTCACATCTCCCAAAAACAGGACAGCTACCAGACAGATAAAAAGGAAACCTAAAGTTAGATTCTGTTGCAGATTTGAGATCGTGTAATCCAACAATTCTGTCTGGTTGCGGCTGATACTAAAATCGATTTCAGGATATACCCGCCTAAAATGCTCCATCGTCCTTACCAGAGACTGCTTCATCTTATCCATATTCTCGTCCGCCTGCTTGATAACAGCCAGCGTCACCGCCCTTTTCCCATTCGACACAGATACGCCTTTTTCTTTTACGGGCACGATAGTAACTTTGCAGAAGTCCTTTAGTTGGACAATGCGGTCTCCCTTACGCAGGTATATATTTTTCACATCTTCTGCGGTACGCAACAGAGTGGAGAATTTTATATTATATTCATAGTATCCGTCGCGTACTGTCATACTACCCGGCTCCACATTATTGGCAGCCAAAGCCGATTCAATATCTTCAATGGAAAACCCCATCATAGCCAGTTTATCCTCATCGGGTACAATCTGTACCTGACGCTCCACCAATCCGGTCACGTCTACCATAGCCACTTCTTCGAGCTGCTCTATCCTTCGCTTGATCACCGATTCGGCAAATTCACACAAATCAAGGAAAGACTGCTGTCCTATCGTACTATAAGCACTATCATTCTTTAAGGTCAGATTCAGGTAAAACACGGGTATATCCGTTGCGCTTGCCTTAATAACTTTCGGGCGTTCAGTATCCTTGGGAAGATAATTCATTGCAGCGTCTATTTTTTCATTGACCTCTATAAAGGCAAGATCCGTATTAGTACCGAAATCAAAAGACAGATGGATCATACCTGCTCCGTCTCTCGATTCACTATGAATATCTTTCAATGTAGACACCTGAATCAGTTGTCCCCGTAAAGGTTTCACAATCGTGTTTTCCAGTTCACGGGCAGAGGTATTGGCGGCAGACACCTGTATTGTTATCTCCGGAATGGCAATATCCGGAAGCAATGATATAGGCAAAGTATTATATGTCACTAGCCCGATTATGAAACAGGCAGTAAAAGCCATCAATACGGCAATAGGACGCTGGATTAAAAATTTTATCATGTTTTTCTATCTATCAATTAACTCCACTAATCACTCATCACTGACCCGTTAATCACTGACCTTTACTGCCGCTTCATGTGCCAGATTCAGATTTCCGGTCACAATAATCGTATCTCCTTCCAGTAACCCCTCTTCAATCCCTTTCTGTGATTTATCCGAAACAACATATTCCGTTGCATTTTCCAATCCCGTATGTACATAATTCCACATAGCCTTACCTTCTTGTAAAGTAAATACCACTTGCTTACCGGAGCGTAACACAACAGCCGTTTTAGGAATGACCAATTGTTGCCCTAAACTTCTTCTGACACTTACTCTTACATTCATACCACTGAACAGTTTTCCTTGTCCGTTTACTACAGCCTTCACCTTTACCATTCCGTTCGAATCTACCAATGGATTGATTTCAGATACGCTGCCTTCAAACGAATCTCCTCCGGCATAAGGAGTAATCATCACCTTATCACCTGTTTTAATAAAAGCCAACTCATTCTCCAACACTGTAAAATCAGCTTCCATCCCACGGGTATCAATAACCGTACAAAACACCTCGGAAGTATTAGCTAAATTATATGGTTTAGAAAACAGATTAGCCACTATCCCATCGAAAGGAGCAACCAATGTAGCATGTTCTGTTTCCCTTTTCACCAATTCATATTGAGATCTCGACTGCTCATATCCGCTCTTCACTTTCGCAAGTTTCATTGTTTCCACAGGAACTTTGCTAAAATCTTCGGAGGTATATCCCTGTCCGATCAATACATCTTTCAGTTCCAACTCGGCTTTCAACAAAGCATCTTCCGCTTGGGAAAGCTTTTGCTCCAAGCGAAATTTATCAAGTTCAGCTAAGTTCTGTCCTTTATGTACGCGGTCACCATTCTTCACATAAATACGAGCAATAACTTCACTTGTCTCAAAACGAAGATCAGCCTGTCCGAGAGCACTTACTTTACCGTTACTGACCAATTCGTGATGAAAATCACGTCTCTTTAGTATTTGAGTAGTGACTTCATTCTTAGCATCAGGAAGAACAGTGGAAACACCTTGTTCCTGTTTGTCGGCACTATTTTTTTTGTCAGAGCAAGAGGACGTTCCAGTCCAAACCAAACATAGCATCAACCATATACAATCATATTTTCTCATAATAATATCTTTATTGCTATCAATTACACATCATCTATTTAGGATAAACAAAGTCTATAGTCAAATCATCCGTATTATTTTCTGTATCCAGCATATTATCTACAAAAAGAACAATACCACTATAAGAGACACACCAACCTGTAAAATAATTATATCTATGTTTTGCCAACTTTACTTCATATACTTTTTTCATCTCATCATCAAACAACATTAAATATAAATCACGATCATTGATCAATTTCTCAATCCCCATATCAGCATCAAACTCTACTTTATCAATATGCAAACGGGCATACATTTTATATTGAGGAATATACATTACATCATAAAAATAAGGATTCTCCAACCTATGCCTTTCCAATGCAGCATAATCTTTTCCGGAAGTACATTCTGCCACAATATTAGAAGTATAGTTACTTTCTGCCATAACAGAGTTTCGTTCATTAGTAACTATATTCAAAGTATAAATGGAAGATTCAGCCGGATAATTATAGATAATATTTTCACCTACATAATTGACATTAGGAAAAGACATATAAGAATACCCTGCGCTCATATCAGGAATAATATTTGATGGCGACAAATAATAGATAGCAACATCTTTCTCTTTATTAATAAAGACTTCCTTGACCGCAAAGACCTTAGAAGACAAGTTTTGTGTTAAAAACATCAAAGATTGACGGTTCTTATTATAATATAAACGGGAAGTATGGATGGCATAATTAGTATTTATCAATAATTGCTCCTTATCATCCAGATACTCTCTCAAATCCACTATATTTTTTACAGTTCCTCTGCTGTCAACGAGAAAAACATGTTCAGAATCATCAGATACCCACACTGAATCTAATGAATGTACATATATGCCTGACAAACGAGATATAGCATGAGGACCTTTGGCGGGCAACGTTACTTGAGTTACCTGTTTTGATTCCAAATCCAGGTAATCTAATGAATGTAATCTATAATTATATCCGATAAGGATATTCACAGAATCTCCATGAACAGGAGAAGACAAATAATAAGACTTTAGCTGCAGCACATCTTGTTGAGGAAAATGTATTTCTTCCGTTTGCAGTGCAACTTCATTATTTACTATTGTTCCATCTGATCTCTTACCAGTACAGGATATCAATAGCATACAAGATAGGAAAAGCAACAAACTATTTTCTACTGTTCTCATTGTGTTCTATTTTTACGTTTTATACAACTACAAAAATAACATAACTAAAATACGATATCCTGATTATCAATAATAAATCTTCGTATAAGAATAAGATATAACCATTGTTAACTGTGCTCATTCATATTTCATCATATTTATCAGTTTATTTGTTTCAATAATTTCTTTACTTCCGCTCTCATCTCTTTTACCGCTGTCGATTGAACCTTTGGTTCTTTTGTCAGTACAACCTCAACCATACGCTTTAATTTCTCAGGTTGTTGGTTTTCCGGCTCCGCATACAGCTTTGCCAGAAGATAATACGGATAAATTCGTCCCGGAAGTCGATGCGTAGACCGAATCAGACTCTCTTCCGCTTTCTCATACTTTCCTACTGCCTGATAGTTCTTACCTATAATATTCAGAATCATTGGGTCATTACTATACTCCATGGCTTCTTTCAACACTTTTGTAGAGCTATCATATTGTTTCAATTTATGCAAACAATACCCGTATTCAAAAAGAAAGGCTCCCCGATTCTTCAATTCGGGATACAACGTCTCATATTCTTCTTTAGCTGATTGATATGCTCCGATATTATAGAGCATTTTACTACGATACCAGTTCTTACATGCATCATATTGATTGTTTTTCCAATAATATGCCCCTAATAGAATTATTATCGAAATAAAAAATAATAGCATTATCTTCGAGCGTCCAATAACACAAGCAGCCAGCAGAAAATAGAAGGTCACTGCAAATCCGGGAATCTGCATCGGATAAGAAGAAAAAGCAAATACCAACACTGCAATTATACCTCCACAAAGACCTATTCGTCCTTCCCTACTCCCCTTCCAAAGACAAAACGCAATTATTAATAAAACGACAAATAAAAAAGGAATCCCATATTCTGTTGCTACTTGAAGATATTCATTAAAAGCACATTCCGGACTACCCGCCACCAATTCTTCCGTTTCCGAATACTCTTCGTTTGCAAAATAACTCTCCTGTGCCCTGCCATAAGCTGAAACAAAATTCCCAGTTCCATGTCCTATAAGAGGACTTTCAGCAATAGCAAGAGTACTAATTTTCCACATGAACAGGCGCCCATTGGCGGAAGTTGCTTTTAACTGAAAAAGTGAGTAACCAATCACTATGAATATAATGCTTCCTGCAATACAGGCCAACACAACTTTTCTCTTATATATCTTTCTAATCTCCTTTAGTTTACTTCCCCATGAAATGTGCATTCCATACACCCATGCGCCCGATACGGCGGCGGCAATCCAAGCCGAACGACTCATTCCGGCAGGTAGCACACAAAGAATCAACAGCATCACTCCTAATGCCATGTAATACTTTCCCTGTTCTATCCATGTACGTTCCGTCTTTTCTTTCAAATTTAGCCATTCATGCAGGCAAAGCGGAAATATCATTGCCAAATATCCCGAGTAAGGTCCCGGATTATAGAAAGACCCTGTAAGTGCATATAAGGAATGATTAGAAACAGCGAAACCATATATTTGCCTCAAGCCCCATATAGCTTCAATCCCTCCCAATATAATCAATACCCACGTCACTATTGACGGAAAAGACAGATATTGTTTCTTATTCAAGCAAAGAAAAGGCAAACAACACACAGCAAAAACAACAGTCATGCGTCCCAACCATAGTTTTTGATAGGCCATTTCACCAACAGATATGTCGTTCGGAGTAGGAAAAGCTACTACACACAGGATTAACGCAACTCCTAAGAGTGCTATCAAACCCGCCATACCTTTCCTTTCAATTTTTATCAACTTTAATTTGACTTTCATGTTCTTCAATTATCTGACTACTGCCCGATAAAAAGCAATAACCGGATTATCTCCCTCTACATCATACGTTTTAAATAAATCCGGATAATCCTCAAGAGGATTTTCAGAAAAAGCATAATCGAGATACTCTGGTGTCAATATGCTGTAAAAGCAATCCTTATAAATACCGTCAATCGTATCAATTAAAGATGAATCCAGAAATTTAATCCTTTTGGCACAGTATACTTGTTTACTCTCTTCTACATTATATAAACAAGACCAAATATATCCATCCTTCACAAAACGAAAAAACAATAATCCGCCATACTCATATATATCAGTTATACCTAAGGAGTATCCTGAACGCAACAAACTCATTTCATTAGGTCTCTCTTCTATCATCGATGCTGGCAAGGGGTTCGGCAAATTAATCCGAAAACGCGGAACAACACTATCTTCATGAATCTGATAAACAATATTATCAAAATCCCTACAATAATACAACTTCGAATTATTATCATACAAATTGTGTCCTGAAGGCGAAAATGGATAGTCTTCTTTATTATTTTCATGTTTAAAGTATCGTTTCCCTATGGTAATGCCATCCTTTGACGCTAACAGGTAATAATGCAAAGAAATATCATCTTGATAGTTTCGATGTAAACGGTTATGATAAAAGAAGTATCCTCCCCAATAGGCTATTTCAGCCGGTGTAGGTTTATTAAACTTCTCACTTTTGACAAACCTACCATCCTCGGTCGAATAAAACATCAACGACTGTTTCATATTATCATAAATCACCAGTTGATGCAAACTAGCATTTACTGCAAAAGCATTTATATCCGTATATTCTCCGGGACCCTGCCCTCTAGCATTCAATTGAAATAACAATTCACCGGACATATCATAACATACAATGCCTACTACAAGATCCCATAAATAAATTCGTTCATCCGCAATCTGGATCTTTTTAATACGGCTTAACAAAGGAATCGCCGATAGTTTAACGTAAGATACCTGTTGCAATATAGTTTCCAGCTTATCATAAGTTTCTCCTGTCATTTCAACGATAACGTCCTGTGGACTAGACAGAGAGACAACTCCGGGGCCGATACTTAAAGACGTTTTATTATGAGTACACGACACAGTAAGACAAACTACCATTATTATAATAATACACTTATTCATTTTTTAATTACATTCCACAAGCTCTGGGTGTACAAGAATTAGGAGTTACACAAAATTCGCATATTCTTTCTATGCTGGCAGTATGCCACGGACCTTGCTGATAATCACATGCAATTGTCCTAGGAGCTGTCCAAGTCTTATCGCCATTCTCACGACTATTTGCCAACGCTTCAACATTAGACAGAACCAAATCAGATAATGTCTCTTTTTTAAACGAATTACAAATATTAGTACCAATCATCACTAGTAATGTAATTCCTAAAGCCATTTTTAAATAAATTTTCTTTTTCATACGTAACTAATTTTATATTAAATCTGATAGTCAATATGCCTTTATTTGATTTTCTTCATCATCCTATCCCAACGAGGTTTCTCCGTAAATTTGTCTTCTGAATACCAGATACGGGTAGCCTTGCCTACAATATATTCTTCCGGCAGCATCCCCCAATACCTTGAATCCTGCGAATTAGCCATATTATCACCAGATACAAAATAATAATTCTTTTCAAAACGATATCGAGAAATCAGACTGTCTCCCAATAACACCTGTCCGTCTTTCAGACGCAATTTCTTCTTTTGTTCCCAACCTATCAATTGCTTATACAAATGATAAGTAGTGCGGTCCATTTCTACCACATGTCCTTTCTGTGGAACAGGCAATGGTCCGAATTCACGAATATTCCACTTAAGTTGTTTGTTATATGGAAATGTACCAAAGACAATCCCGTGCTGCTTCGGATGCTGCAAATTTGCAATATACTGTTGAGCCTGATAATTCCCCACCTGTTCATTGCAACCACGTATCTTATAAAATCCTCCTCTGATTTCCAATGTGTCTCCGGGCAGAGCGATACACCGCTTCACATAATACTGCATCACGTCCATTCGAATACTATCCCAACGATTTTGCTGATAAGGAAAATTAAAAACCAATATATCATTTCTCTTAAAGTTTCCCCATCCGGGCATCCGATGAATAGTGAAGTCTTCATTATCTAAAGCAGCAAACACATTAAATAACCTAGCTCCCTTTATCATCTTATTAACCAGTATCCGATCTCCATCCTTTAGTACCGGTTCCATAGAATCCGAAGGTATTTTAAACGAGGTAAAACAAAATAGTTGTACCAAGAAGAGAATGAGCACCATGCAGAATACGAAAAATGCCAGATTCTCTAATATTGCCAAAATTTTCCTCACTTTGCTCATACGCTTTCTTTCAGTTGAATTAGTTTACGATAAGCCATAAGCCCCAACACGCATTTCACACGTTCATCATCCTCATTTAATAATCCTTCGCAAGGATAAACGTCTTTTTCCATCTTCTCTCGCAAATAATCCGCCCATAAACACAATAGATTCCAATGTGCATCAGCATAACTGAAATCCTGTTCCACTTCTACAATCACAGCCATCATCATCAACATGTCAGCAGCTACCGCCACTGCATTATCATCCAATTTTACCTGCTTATTAATAATAGGGTACAAACCTATATCATAAGGCGGATATCTCTTTACCCAATGATTATCTTCACAATATTCAAATATAGGATCCAATAGGCTTTTCATCCAGTCGATACGATTAAAATAGAGCAAAGTAGAAAAACTCTCATAAGCCTCCCTGATATTACCTAAAGTATCTCCAAAGCAAAATATTTTATTCTCTGATGATAACACAAATCTATGGGAAGATATAAAATTACGATAAGAAGGAAGCATCTGCCCTGCAAATATTTCACCACCTACTTGAAAAGCTCTGGCACTCCACTGACAATCCTGTTTATCGCATTCTTCTTTAAGTTCCTGCCATCTATCTCCAACAGATTTCATTAATTCTTTTATTTCGCCTGTTCTATTTTTCTTCCAAAGAGGGGACAAACTTTCACCCCCATATTGTAAAGTCTGCCCTTCCTCATACCCTATTAGCAATGCACCTTTATCCTCATTCTTTGCGCTTAACTTTTGAGATAAAATAACATGACCATCCTCACTAGAGAAAGTTGATTCATTCGCCTCCATAGCTAAATATAAACTGTCGGACTTGGCAAAACGCCAATTCTGTTCACACCAACTATCCACCTTGCTCCTACCCAATAACCACTCCATATCTACATCAAACAGAATTTCCACTGTATGCTCCTTTTCATCTTTTGCATGAATCTGATAAGAAAGAAAACCTACAGGCCATCCTGTCATATCCCATTTCTCCGACAAGGAAGGTGAAACAAAATCAATCAGAAGCTCCACATCTCCACATTGAAAAACATAATGAGTCTGTGTAGCCTGCATATTCATTTGTTTCAATATTGCAGGTTTCACATCAACATAAGTCTTATTTTCCACATATAAACCAAAATCCAAAAAAGCAGTACCTTCCGCATTACCCCCATAAGCTGCTATAACATTATCACCATTAATAATTTGAGCTACTGTTTCATCCGTTAAACGATAGCATCCCGTTTGAGGAAGAAATGCTTCTTCTCCTAACAAATATTCTCCATTACAATAAAGCTTTATCTGATCATCATAAATATAACGGAGATAGACTTTGCGTTCTTTTAAAGTATCTTTGTTAGCAATGGTAATGTGCCTGCGAACATATATATTTTTCGCTCCCCATACTGTATGGGCTTGAAACTTCCCATTTTCCGAACCGAAGGCACCTTTACCCTTATTCCACAAAGAATCATTATACTCCCTTTGTTCCCATCCTCTGCCCGGAAATAAATAAGAATATTTTCCCTGCCATCCCAGGTTCTCGTTTGAAAGAGGGGCTAGAGAGGATATACGTAACGAATCTCCTCCTAAAAAACGGTAAGATTTACCATCCACCTTTAAAATACCCGTCAACGGAAACATTTTCCCCGATCTTAAGCACGGATAGGTTTTATTTAAAGTATCTTCTGTTGCCTTTATGGTAAAACCGGGAGCTATAGCCAACAACGTATGTCCGGAGAAAGAAATATCAAAAGGAGGACACACCTTCTTACCGGAATAAGAACAAGCACATATCAAGGAGATAATTCCTGAAAATAAAACTATCCTCCACATTACAACTTGTCTGATATTAAACCTTACCTCCATTGTTGTTCTCCATTTTCATAAACAAAAATTCTTTCATCCTTTCCACGAGTATGGTTTCGTAAAAGTAATAATGCATTTTCCGGAATATTCCGAAACACCAGTGAATCGGCAGTCGCCTTGATTGTCCCGGCAGATTGCCAGTCTCTTTCACAGTAGAATAATTCATATACATCACCAGGTCGAACATAATTATCCCTGTTCCGCGGAGTATAAACTATACGATCGACTTTTACTTCTTTTCCTAAATCCAATCCCGCCCATCCACCGGTGGGTTTGGAATAATCAAAAGAAGTCCATGTTTTCCCGTCAAAGACATTGGTATAGTCATGATCCCCATTCTGTTTTTCGTGTTCGGGAGTTCCTATTATCTTTCCCGTTAAAGCAACAGTATCATTTTTCTCATAAAAGGCGACTGCTGAAACATTACAATGAGCTTTAGGTCGACCGATATATCTAAGATAACGGTATTCTTTATCAGACCAGCATTTTACAGTAGTATTCAAACGATCAGGTTTACTTTGTATAATAAACAGTGTATCTTCATCCGAAAAATCCGAATGATTGCTTCCGGTAAAAACACCCCCTATCATTCTGTTTCTAAAACTACTTTCTTCTTTAAGATTAAACTTAGCATACAAAACCATATCTTGCGTCTTTTTCCCGACGGAATAATAGTGAGGGGCATTAGTTTCTTTATCCAGATAAAAAGGATCAGTCAAGAAATGTAATGATCCTTTTTCATAAGTGGCAACTCTTAAAACTGCCCCTTTACGAACATATCGAAAAGCCAAATGACCGGCATCGTATTCTGTCCAATCAACCGGAATCCAACGATCTCTATTACTGGCACATAAATAAGCAATCCTCCCACTCCTTTTCTCTTTATACTGCTTTTCCAAAGGAATGACCAGATTCTTTTGGTATGAATACGCATAATCAAAAGTTACATCCTTAAACTTAGGAATATGCCAAAATGGATGTACCTTCTCTCCATATTGTGACATCTGTTCATGTAACTCTCTGTTTACACTAAATGTATATCTATATATCTTGGCAGTTCCTCCCTGCCGATACAAAGCACATTTGCGAACACGTGTCAAAAATGTCATAAAGTCGGACATATATCCTTCTCCGTTTTTATCCCATACTATTGTCCAAAGATGCCCGAAATTCGTATCATTACGTGCAGGTAAGTAGTCGATTGCACAAGGAATACCTAAAGCACGAAATAAGTAAATCTCAAAATCTGCCAATTCTCTACAACTACCGACTTTATATTGTACAAATTCAGGTCCGATATGTCCGAAAGAAAAGGGAGTTATAGAAGTAAAGAATGTCTTTTTATCCGGCAATCTCGCCATTAAATATCTGGCTGCCACTAATGGATCTTCTTTATCCAAGGTGTCAGACATCCGCAATGAATCTAACAATGAATTGTATTTCTTATAATATATCTCACGCCAATAAGTTAACGGTTCATCCCCTATTCGGTAAGGCAATAAGTACTCACAAAATGTTTCAAACGAAATATTCTTTCCCCACGGTTGCTCCTGCCAAACTTTAAATGCCCAATCAATATTATGGCACAAATATGCAGAATCCATTTCCATAATATCGCGTTTCTTTTTAGGTTCTTTCATTGCACCAAAGACTTTCTTGACTGAATCCGAAACTTGTTGCGCAGTTTTACCCTTACGTACTTTTAGCCAAGCATAATAAGACTTATAATTCTCTAATTGTTCTCCACTAGAATAAATGTAAAAAGGCATATTCTCTATTAAAAAACAAGCTGCTTTATATTTTAGACTATCAATAGGATTCTTCTTATAATAGTGAAGTACTTTTTGAAGTTCTTTTTTATTTCCACCTGCCGCCTGTAAAGCAACTTCTAAAGGGAGCATAGTTTTTTTTTCGTAGAATAAATACTTTCTTGCATATTGCCATTCTAACACAAATAACAAAACAAGGATAGATGGAATATATATACAAAGCTTCTTAAGCATAAATTAATCCTCATTTACTTAGTATTTCCTGTTCATGTTCTCTACTGACCTTTCTCATTTATCATAGGTCAAAACAACGCTAAAAAATGTATTTTTTTATTTCACATATATATTCATTAATACCGGATTACTATCATCAACCAAATTATATTTACGAGTAACAGTCTCCTCATAATTATTCAAAAAAGACTGAGCATTAATATAACTTATATAAAAATCAGAAGAAACTGCTGCAATCTTCGTAAATGCTTTTATTTGAGGGTCCAAAAGAGGGCAAAATAAATAACCTTCTTTCTCTTTTGCTTCATATTCCAAAAGTAAAGGTGCTCCATGGTTTCTCCATATTTCGGCCAGAAAATGTCCCTTACATTGATAGAATGAATTAACACCTGAAATTAGGCACTCATTAGTAGAATATTGTTCTCTTACCCCTCTTTCCTTTTTAAAGTCCTTTTCTAATTCAAGATCTGAATTATCTACAAAATCATCCGATATTATTTTCATATATTTGCTTACTTCATCATTATCTATCATATAAATATATGGAGAATATCTAGGATTAAAAAATAAATGATTCCCTGATTTATAAAAACTTTGGGCTTTAAATGGAGTATTAGCATTATCTGCAATACCTCTAGATGCTATTACCGGAACAAATTTCTCATTCGAATAAAATCCTAAACAAATACCGTCTTCAGTCTGAAATATATTGGTTCCCCATATCTTTCCCGTTTTTTCATCAACAGCTATTTCCATTACAGTTGCATTAGTTTTATATTCTGTAAACAGCTTGTAATCAGGATATTTATATTTTATTATTTTTCGTCCTACAATAGATGATATGTATATATTTAAATCTGCATCTATATCAAAGTCTGATATATCAGCATATTCTCCTGGTCCACTCCCTATATTATGAATTTTAGTAATATATGAACCATTATCGTCAAATAAAAAGATCATAGCTTGGACTTTATCAAAAATATAATATGTCTCATTCTTATACAATATCTTAGTTATACTAGATATTAATGATCTCTCATTTGTTTCTAATGGAACAAAAGTTACAGAATCAAATTCATGCAAATGATTCTTCTTACTACAATAGTCATATTCCAACAAAGTAAGATTCCTATCTTCTATTTCTTTTAAAGAATTATTACGAGGATTATTGCATGAAACCAACAATAATAAAAAATATATACAATTTTTTTTCATAAACGAGCTATAATTATGTTTCTTTTATTAAAAAGAACGTATTATTAGAAAGTAACAAGACGACCAATCGCCACATATTAATTAAACATCAGATACCTAGTAATAGATATCTGATGTTTAAAACCTAGTTAATTTGGACAATCTCTATTCCTCATCGTAGTAACACCCGAATAACATCTGTCACTATTAATACTAAGACAACCGATATGGCTATTATAGGTTGTAACAAGACACCCATCCTCCCAATGAGTTTCTTCATCACTAGTCCAACTATAGTCAGGAGTTCTACTACCTGACACATCAGTTTCACCTCCAGCTAGTGCATCTATATTAGCCAAGCTAAACAATGATAACGTTGAAGATTGAGAACCTAAATCTATTTTGATATTCAATACCGCCACAGTTACTATGGCTAAAACACATATTCCACTAAACAAAAATTTCTTCATTATCTATTTTTTTTAAGATTAAAACCTAATATAAAAATCATTATTCATTTCTTTGTTTTTCACATAAATAACACCTCCTTACTTAATATATAGCTTTTATTTACTTTGATTATTTACCTTACCTTGTATTACAAGTTTAACATATCTTCTTTCTATATTACAATATATTGTAACATTTTTCTTAAAATATCCTTCTTTATTAGGAGTAACTTGCACTACAATATCGGTTGTTTTATTAGGTAAAACCGGTTGTTTTGACCAGTTAGGTACTGTACAACCACATGTAGTAGTTACATTATTCACCACCAAAGGGTTAGGTCCAATATTTTTAAGACTAAACTTTGCAGTAGTAGTCTTATTTATTTCCAGATTTTTAAGTTCCAAAATAGTTGTATCAACTGTCAATGATGTTATCAAAGACTTATCATATAAGTCTGTTTTTTCTACTCTTTTATTTTCATTTATTATTTGCTTATACAAACTCCATATTTGAGGATTCTCTGTAGGATTACCAATGCAAACGACCTTATTATATTTATCCAACAAAAAAGTCTGATATCTACTGTCTTTGGGAAATGTATTGAGTTTATCAAGTTGATTACATATATCCATATAGCAAGGATATTTAAATGAGTCCTTTCTAAATAAAAAGAATATTTCTTCGATATTTTTAGGATGAAAATAAAATTGAAAATTAACAAAACCTGCCATTTCGTCATTAACTTCCTTAATAATAGCATTCCATTTATACAAATGTAATTTACAACTAGTGCATCCTATTGAATCTGTGTATACTAGTATTTTATAAGGCGTAGAATTGGGAGAAATACACAAAGTATCCCTATCAATCGATTTACAAAAAACATCTTGAGGAAATATAATTTTCTTTCCTGTCCATTCTTTTACTATCTTTTCAATTTCCGTTGATAGTTGATCATTTTTACATCCACAAAATGTAAAACAAACTACTCCCAATATTAGAACTACACCCTTAACCATAATACAAAATAGTTATAACTAACATAATTTCTCATTTATAATAATATTGCAGCAAAATTGCTACTTTACCTATTTAATACTAAACATTACAATCGGCTGATCATCATTAACATCTGTCGCTATTATCGTTTTAGTATCTTCATCCACCCAAATACCATATATATAATGGTCGAGCACATATTTGCATAACGGTTCTCCTTCCAAACTAAATACATAAATATATTTTCCTCCATCAGGAAGCCTTCCGCTTTGTCTTGCGATCTCCTTAAAAGACGTTCCATGAAATACAGTATAAATGGCACTATCTGTTACTTGTACATCACTAAAACCCATAATACCTGTTGGCATACCATATCCATCTGATACTTTGAATTCAGGTTCACCATGCTCACCGATACGAATAATATGAGTACTATCTTTCAAATTATAAACTTCAACGACTTCTCCCAATTGGGTTACTGCCGCCAATATTCCATTGTTAGGATTGTAGTCAAGGAAGCTCCTCCATGCTTGAGCCAATGCCGGACGAGCATTTTCCAATGCTTTTTCATCAATAGTCGGAATAATCCCTATCTTATCTATAAGCCTCCCATTACGGTTAACTCGACATAAACGATTTTCACCGGAATAGTCAGGAATAATAAACATTGAATCATTATATATAGCAAAATCAAGTGGTCGAAGTATATCTTCATCCAATGTTACCGTTTCGTCACGAAGCAGTGAATCACCGGATGAAGAAAAGTCTAACCTAGTTAATTCACTTTTATTGGCATCCAATGTCCAGACTACATGATTCTGTAAACGAAAGTTCTCCATTGATAACATTTCTGTAGGTGAATCACCACGCTTCCCAAAAGAAGATAAATACTGGAAACCAGGATATTGGAATAAGTGTCCATAATGATCAAGACCATGTAAATCCATCACAATGGCTCTATCTCCTTCGATTCGTATCCTAAACGGATAACGAAGCAAGGCTGTATCAAGCTCAATCACTTCTCCTATTAATTCTCTCTCGTGCGGAAATCCCGAATAGAATAATACACCCTTTGCATATTCTTTATGCTTATGGTCACAAGAGATAAACAAGAAAAAAGAAAGAAACAGGAGAGTTATACTATTTTTCAAGGCTATATCCGGTAGCAACATATTCTACTTTAACTTTTGTAACCGGACAATCTACGGAACCACTGCCCCAACAATTAGTAGGCACATCTTGCTCATCAGCCGCCAAAGCTTCAATATTATCTAATAATAATGTATTTACTCGAGGTTCTTTTAATGAGTAATTTACAGAAAGAACCGCCATCATCAAAATAGAAAAGAATAATAGTTTCTTCATATATACTATAGTTTTATCGATTAATTAATGAAAACGAAAGTAAGCAATTGGATTGCAACTGCCAATAAATTAATCTATCCATTTCTATCTAACCGAATCTATCCGCTATATACACTATCATAGAGATAAGGCTTTCATTCAAAAAATGCCTATTTCATCGGAAATTATAGTTTTTATTTGTTCCTTCTCTTTTCCAAGTAGTATTTTTCCTAAAAACAGAATGTTATTCTTTTCTATTACATACAATTATTATTCCGATCTATCTTATTTAATCTTTTAATTTTTCTCTTATATTGATATGCACCTATATTATATAACATCTTATTACGATACCATTCCTTACAAGCACCATATTGATTATTTTTCCAATAATATGTTCCAAACAGAGCCATCATCGAAATAAAAATACTACGCTCAAGATGGCTTCAACTCCTGTAAGAGTTATCACATCTACCATATTCTTTTTTGTCATTCGTATCAATTTCAACTTTTTTCATGCTTAAATCCTATCTATAGTGATTATAGCTGCACCCTTCACTTCTCCCTATTCATCGGGGATAGGTGGTGAAGGGGATTCCTTCACCACCTCTTCACCAGTTTCTTCTTATAGCTAATCCGATTTTCATTATAGCTAATTCAATTATGCTCATAGCATCTTGTTTTTTCTTCCTAAGGTTTGAAACAAACATCGGGATGTTTGTGAAAAAGACGCTAGATGATTGAAACAAACTTTTAGACTTTTGTAAAGCACCGCTTTAAGCAGGTTAAAGCTATGCTTTGCAACTCCTAAAGCACAACTTTAGATTTTACAAAACAACACTTATCCGTAAAGGATGGGTGAAAGGTGGCCCTTCACCCGCTATCCCTCATGAATAAGGAGTTGTGAAGGGTGAAGGCTATATCGGTTTTTATCAATTTATGTTTCATTTTTCATTTGATTTTCTTCATAATTCTATCCCAACGATTTTTCTGATAAGGAAAATTAAAAACCAGTATATCATTTCTCTTAAAATTTCCCCATCCGGGCATCCGATGAATAGTGAAATCTTCATACGCTTTCTTTCAGCTGAATTAGTTTACGATAAGCCATAAGCCCCAACACGCATTTCACACGTTCATCATCCTCATTCAACAACCCTCCACAGGGATAAACTTCTTTCTTCATCTTCTCCCGCAAATAATCCGCCCATAAACACAACAGATTCCAATGCGCATCAGCATAACCGAAATCCTGTTCTGCTTCTACAATAGCAGTTATCATTATTAACATGTCAGCAGCCATCTCCACTGCATAATCATCAACTTTCACCTGACGATTAGCAATTGGGTAGATTCCTATATCATAAGGAGGATAACTTTTCCTCCAATAATCATTCTCGCAATATTCAAAAACCGGTTCCAAAAGGCCTTTCATCCAATCCATACGATTAAGAGACAATAAAATCGGAAAGTTACTATAAGATTCTCTCACATTGGCCAAAGTATCTCCAAAACAAAACAAATCACCACTTTGAGACATTACAAAACGATGCTCCGATATAAATTTTCGATAATCTAAAATCATCTGGCGTGCAAACGATGGGATTCTCGTTTGAAAAGCTCGCCTGTTCAACTGCCCATCCAACCTGTCACATTCCCTCATTAATTTCTTATAATTGTCACCGATAAACAACAAAGCATCCTTCAATTCTCTTTTTCCATCCTTATTCCAATAAGGATGTAGAATTTCCCCCTCATATTGCAAACCCTTCCCTTCATTAAAGCCAAAAAGTAATACACCCTGATCTTTCTTGTTTTTCCCCAGTTTCTGCGAAAGCAGCACATGCCCTTCATTATATGAATAAGCCGTTTCTTCAGCAGCTATCCCCATATACAAGCTATCAGACTTGACAGTACACCAATCCTGTTCAGACAGGCTTTCTACTCTATTTTTCCCAAACATCCATTCTGTATCTATATCAAATAAAATTTCTACATCATGAATTTCTGATTTGCCAGAATGAATTTGAGCTGAATTCAACTTGCAAATGCAACAGAATTCTGATTAATAATTTGTTTAAATTTTTCGTTTGGCGTGAGGTATCCAAGTCTTTTACGAGGTCGATTATTGAGTTTATTTTCAATCCACTTAATCTGTTTGTTGGTTACTTCACTAAAGTCCTTACCCTTTGGGATATACTGCCTGATAAGCCCGTTGGTGTTTTCATTGGCACCACGTTCCCATGAGTGGTATGGTTTGCAAAAATAGAATTTTATTTCCAATTTTTGCGCAATTTCCTCGTGCTTTGCAAACTCCTTTCCATTGTCAGCCGTAATTGTGTGTATTAAGTTTTTCACTTTCCGCAGTGCCCATACTGCAATCT
>CDYL01016118.1_pt1 | contig 146309 bp, 120 predicted proteins | sample 557761 | NCBI WGS metagenome assembly CDYL01 (sample SAMEA3182104, study PRJEB8094) | gut metagenome | biome: human; feature: gut; material: Stool; isolation source: human stools | place: Canada | collected 2013-02-12 | reverse complement strand
CCCCCCCCCTCCCTCCCTCTGCATCGGAAAGCTCTGCTTTTTGTGTCTGTCATGGAAATTTCATTGGCTTCGGTTTGTCCGGTCCCATTTTTTTCATACCTTTATTCTCGCTTTTTCGCAACAATGGACGCAACGAAGATACATGCATTGGGGACCGGAGACCGGGAGCTTTTCGACAGCCTGATACAGGAGTATTATCCCCGGCTGATGGGGTATGCCTGTATTCTGCTCGATGACGAAGCTGCCCGCGATGTCGTGCAGGATGTCTTTCTATACGTTTGGGAACATCGTTCCCGATTGACTTTTTCATCCGGGATTCAGACTTATCTTTTCCGGGCATGCCATTCCCGCATGCTGAACAGCCTCAAGCGCAGCAAAAATTTCGCGGGAGGCGATTCGCTGGATGCGCTCGCGCAGAGCGAGGCCGAGTGGCTCCGGGCCAATAACGACGATATAGTCCGTACGCTCTGCAACAAGGAGCTGCTCGAACGGGTGCTCGGCATCATCGAGGAGCTGCCGGACAAGCGGCGGGAGGTTTTCCGGCTCTCATTTTTGCACGACATGTCGAACGCCGAGATCGCCGAACTGCTCGGGATGCCGCGCCGTACGGTCGAAGGGCATCTTTACCTGGCATTGAAATTCCTGCGGGGCCGGATTTCCGCCGAAGAATTGTTCGCTTTGATGTTGGCGTCGATTCCCATGATCTGAGTTTTTTCAACGGATTTTCAAATAAATCCAGGATCGGCTGCGTAAATTCCGGTTCTGGATTGTTTATTCAGTAAAATGGCAACGATGAAAACGATTAGCCCTCAGAAAATCGTCGATTATCTCGACCGCCGCTGTGACGGACAGACCCGCAGTATGGTCGAGGAGTGGATGGCGCGAAGCGAGGAGAACCGGGACGAGTTCTTTCGGATCAAACAGCTTTGGGCTTTGAAGAACACCTATAAACATGCTTCGGCCCCCGAGGTCGAAGGGGCTGTCCGCAGGATAAACCAGCAGTTGGACCAGCGCCGGCGTATCCGGCGGTTGCAGTATCTGGCCCGCACGGCGGTCGCCGCGGCGCTGCTTTTCGGGGCGGTACTGGCCGGGATCGGGGTCGATAAATACCGGGAGCGTTTCGAGTGGCATACGATCGCCAATACGGTTCCGGGCGAAGTGCTCGACTTCGTGCTGGACGACGGCACCCGGGTTTATCTGAACCGGGGCGGGGAGCTCTCGTTCCGGGAGGATTTCGGCGCGCGCCGACGCCGGGTGAAACTCTCCGGAGAGGCTTTTTTCGATGTCAAGTCCGATCCGGTCCATCCTTTTGTGGTCGAGACCCGGGGAGTGCATATCCGGGTGCTGGGCACTTCGTTCAATGTCAAGGCGGGCGAGCGGATCGAAGCGACGCTCGAAAAGGGGCGTATCGCGCTCGAAAGCGCCTCGGGCGAGGAGCTGGCCACGCTGCGCCCGGGACAGCAGGCCGTGGTGGACGCCCGGAGCCGGCGTCTGCTGTCGGTCAGCGAGGTGCAGACGGGGAAATACACGGCCTGGCACTACAACCACAAGGTCTACGAATGTATCTCTTTCAGCGAGATCGTCGGCCTGATCGAGGAGCGTTACGACGTGTCGGTCATCTATGACCCCTCGTCGTTCGACGATACGGCCTACCGCCTGGTCGTGGGCAACAACGAACCGCTCGGACAGATGCTCGATATACTGAATCTGATCGTACCGATCGAATACACCGTTCAGGACCGGCGCGTCCTGATCAAACGCAAACGCTGACCCGGAAGAAATCGCGCGACCGATGATAATTTTTGAAGAATCCCAAACGGAAATGCCTATGACGACAGCCTGACTTGTACCGCGGGAGAGATCCCGACCGTCTCATCCGAAATCCAATCTTAAACCTTAAAATCTCACTATATGAATTACATTCCGAACGTCGCCCGCAAGGGCGCGGCGGGTACGCTGTTGCCTGTTCGAAACGGTGTCGGGAGGCTGCGGACAGTGCTGGCGGCGGCGCTGCTCCTGCTTGTGATCCTCCCGGCGTCGGCTCAGCGGATCGTCGTGAACGTCACGGCGAAAAAGCAGACGCTCGCCGACATCCTGCCGCAAATCTCGAAACAAACCGGCATTGAATTTTCGTATGCGCTCGAATTGGTCAAAACGCGCTCGAACGCTGCCGGGCGACTCGAAGGAGACGTCAAGGACGTTCTCGGCCGGATTCTCGCCGGCACCGGCATCGACTACCGGATGCAGGGTTCCAACCGGATCTTTCTGAGCCGCAAGGCCGGCCCCGGGCCCGAATCCCCGGCGGCTCCCGGGAAATACCGTCTGACCGGAACCGTCCGCGACGGGCAGGGACAGCCGCTCGTCGGCGTGACCGTCATCGTGGGCGGCACGGACGGCACGGCCACCGGTTCCGACGGTTCCTATTCGCTGATGGTCGCTCCCGATGCGACGCTCACGTTCCGCTATATCGGTTACGGGAGTGTCACGGAGGCTGTCAACAACCGTTCGCAGATCGACGTGGTGATGAAAGACCAGTCCACCGAACTGGAGGAGCTGGTCGTCGTGGGGTATCGTACCGTGAAAAAGCTCTCGCTCACCGGATCGGTGGCCTCCGTGGACATCAAGCGCAAGGAGAACCAGCCCATCACCAATTCTACGCAGATGCTCTACAACACGCCGGGTATCTGGGTCAACCAGGGCGGTTCGCAGCCCGGCCGCGATAACGCCACGATCTCGATCCGAGGCGTCAACTCGCTGAACTCCACGGGCGGCGCACCGCTGGTGCTGCTGGACGGCGTGGAATACGACTTCTCGGAGATAGACCCTTCGACCATCGAGTCGATCTCGGTGCTGAAAGACGTGTCGGCCGCCATCTACGGCCTGAAAGCGGCCAACGGCGTGATCCTCGTGACCTCGAAGAAGGGTTCCAAAGGGCGTCCCCGCATCGAGTACAAGGGCAAGTACGGCGTGCAGCGGGCCACCTATCTTCCGGACGTGGTCACCGATCCGATCCTCTACATGCGGCTGCGCAATCTGGCCGAGATCAATTCCGGCATCAGTCCCGGCGCCGTGTCGTACAGCAACGGCCAGATACTCGAATATATGGAGGGCATGAAGACGGACCGGTCGGTCTATCCCGCGTCGGACTGGTTCGACATCTGCCTCGAAGACGGCTACGTGCAGCAGCACAGCGTGCGCCTTTCGGGCGGCACCGACGCCGTGACCTATTCGATGGGCTTCGGCTACACCGATCAGAAGGGTGTCTTCATCGACAACGACGACGCCCAGCGTTATGCTTTCGACCTGAAGCTCAACGCGCGGGTGTGCGACGCGCTCAACGTCAGCGGAACGTTCCAGGGCAACCTGCGGACCTTCGACGAGGTGGGGTATTCGACGGGGACCGTGCTGAATACCATCATGCGCGGTCTGCCGATTTTCTCGGACTACCATCGCAACGGCCTTTACGGTTCGACGTGGCTCTTCACCCCGGGACGCAACAACATCGAGAATCCGCGCATGGAGGTCGAGCAGGGCTTCGTCTACCGGAATTACCAGGAGCTGCTCGCCACGATCAATGCCGACCTGCGGCTGGCCCCGCATCTGAAATATTATGCGACGGTCGGATTCCGCAAGACGGACCATTACAGCAAGAACTTCATTCCGCAGATGTACACGGTCAATCCCAAGACGGGCGATACGAAGAAGTTCAACTCGGCGGCCCCGCGCTTGAAGGACTGGGATGCCGTCGCTGCGCAGTACACCGTCTCCCACCGCCTCGTCTGGGAGAACGATTACGACCGTCACAACATCCATGTCATGCTGGGACAGGACTGGCAGCACAACGACAGCCGGAATTTCCAAGCCTACAACTACGGGTTCAACGACAATACGCTGACCGAATTCGAGGCGCTCACGAACCAGACCAACGCACAGGCTACCGGCAGTTCGTGGATGAAGCGCATGATCTCGGTCTACGGGCGTCTGGCCTACACCTACGACGACCGCTACATGATCGAGGGCACGCTCCGCTATGACGGTTCGAGCAACCTTTCGCGGGACAACCGCTGGCACATGTTCCCGTCGGTCATGGTGGCGTGGAACCTCAGCCGGGAGAAATTCTTCACGGTGAAGCAGATCGACCTGCTCAAACTGCGCGCCTCCTACGGCGTGATGGGCAGCGAGTCCGTGAGTCCGTACAGCTATCAGATGACCTACGACGCCATCGACCAGAACTATTCGTTCGGGGGAACTCCCGCGGCCGGATTCGCCGTGACGCAGCTCACCGACCGCATGCTGGGGTGGGAGAAGACCCGTTCGTACAACGTGGGTCTGGATTTCGCGGCCTTCAACAGCCGGCTGACTCTCGACGCGGACTATTTCCACAAGGAGACCTTCGACATCATCATGACCCGCACGATCCCGTCGCACGTCGGCGGCCTCAGCGGTCCCAAGAGCAATGTCGGCACGGTGCTCAACAAGGGTTTCGAGCTTTCGGGCGCCTGGCGCGACCGGGTCAAGAACTTCTCTTACGGGGTGAACGGTTCGGTGAGTTTCGTCCGCAACCGCGTGAAGTCGCTCGACGGCGGGCAGATTCTGGCCAACAGCAATACGCTCATCACCCGCGAGGGCTATCCGATCCGCTCGTTCTATGTCTATGAGGCCGACGGTTACTACCAGTCGCAGGAGGAGATCGACAATGCGGCGGTCGTTTACGGCGACCGTACGAAACTCCGGCCGGGGTATCTCAAGTACAAGAATAATTGCGACGACGACGTGATCGACGACAAGGACAAGATCGTCGTCGGCAACACCATCCCCGAGGTGACCTATTCGTTCGGCGTGCACATGGGCTGGAAGGGGCTTTCGCTCGAAGCGCAGTTTCAGGGCGTGGGCGAAGTGTATACCTATCCGAGGGCGAATCTCGCGGTGCCGTTCAACAACGGCGCCGGCGTGACCCGGGACTGGGCCACCGATTCGTGGACCGAGAGCAACCGCCATTCGAAACTGCCGCTGCTGACCACCTACACCGACGCTCCGGAGAACTTCATCCCCTCGACCAAATGGCTCCGCAACGCCTCCTACCTGCGGATGAAGAACATCCAGCTGACCTACGACTTCCCCAAACGGCTGCTGAGGCCGCTGCGGATCGAGGCGTTGCAGATCTATGTCAGCGGCCAGAACCTCTGGACGATCTCCGATTTCGATCTTTGGGACCCGGAGATCACCACCACCCGTACGGACCTCTATGAATACCCCAATCTGAAGACCGTTTCGATCGGTCTGAACCTGAGTTTCTAACGACAAAAAGCTGGAAAATGAAAAAGATCATATACTTCGGGCTGAGCCTGCTGCTGTCCGCTGCGGCCGTCTCGTGTTCGATGGACTTCGAGCCGACGGGCGCTTATAGCGATAAGACTTTCTGGTACAGCGCCAAAAACGCCGAGAGCGGACTGACGGGCTGCTATCTCCCGCTGCGCAACGGCAGCATGTTCGGCGGGATGGCCATCGTCATGGAGGAGTGCGCGACGCCCAACGCTTACAACTATGCCAATACGCTCAACTGGAACGATCTCGCCAAGGGCAGCCACACGGCCGACGGAAGCATCTTTGCCGGCCGCTGGAAGGATGCCTACACCGGCATAGGCCGTTGCAACATGTTGCTTCAGCATATCGGCCTCAACAAGGAGCTTTCGGCCGAAGCCATCACCCAGATGAAGGCGCAGGCGCGTTTCCTCCGCGCCCTTTACTATTCGGTGCTGACGACCTATTACTACAAGGCGCCGCTGATCGTCGATTCTCCCGACATCTCGCAGGTCGGACGCACGCGCACCGACCGGGCGGAGATGATCCGCTTCATCGTCGATGAACTGGGGGACATTGCGAAGATTCTGCCCCGCACGTACACGGCCAAGAGCGATCAGGGACGTCCCACCGCAGGCGCCGCATTGGCGCTTCGCGCCCGGGTGCTCAATTTCGAGGCCAGCGCCCTGTGCAATCCCGGGCACGAGACGAAGCCCTGGGAGGAGGCCGCCGATGCCGCGTGGGAAGTCATGGAGCTGGGCGTCTATTCGCTTTATCAGGACGGCTATGCGAAACTTTTCACCGAGGCGGCCGAGCATTCTTCGGAGTCGATTTTCAACGTCGAGGCCGTCGCCAATCCCCTCGGGATGGGACACAGCACGGACATCGTGATGCGCCAGTACAACAGCGCGGCCCCGCTCCGGAACTTCATCGACAGCTATTGGATGAAGGACGGCAAGCCCCGCGAAGAGTCCGCCTATGCCGATTCCGAAGGGTATGCCGACCTCGATCCGCGATTTGCGCAGACGATCGTCTATCCCGGATCGACCTGGATGGGCGAGACCGTGAAAACGGACAATACCAACGTCCGCTTTACCAATAAGCAGACCGGGTTCATCTATAAGAAATACACGGTGTACACCGAAAAGGTCCCGGGCGATCAGGAACTGAACCTGGGCGAGAACTGCTCGCCGACGAACATCATGCTGCTGCGCTATGCCGACATACTGCTGATGTACGCCGAGGCCAAGAACGAGCTGGGCGAGATGACCGAGGAGATCTGGAACCGGACGGTGAAGGCCATCCGCCAGCGTGCGGGATTCACCACCTCCTCCGCATGGGCCTATCCGGGCGGCGATGCCGACGAGATACGCCGTCAGATACGCTATGAACGCCGCGTCGAGCTGGCGGGCGAGGGCACCTATTACAACGACCTGCGCCGTTGGCGCGAAGCCGAGAACGCGATGAACAACCTCAGTATCTACAAGAGCGACGGCACGCTGATCGGTACGCGCAATTTCAACAAGGAGCGGGATTACTGGTGGCCCGTGCCGTCGAGCCAGCTCGAAATAGCCCCGACGCTGCGGCCCAACAATCCCGGCTGGTAGTCGAGTAATTCCTAAAAACGTACAACCATGACATACAATCACAGATTTTCGAAATTCTTTATCGGCGTGTGTGCGGCCGTCGCGTTGTGTGCGGCCTGCGAGGACGACGACCGGCCGATCATTCCCCTGCCGCCGCTCGATCCGCCCGCATCGGCCGGCGATAAGGTGATCGCACTCGTCGAACAGAACCCGAGCCGTGTCGCTCTCGTCGATCGTGCGAGCGGCGAAATGCTCTGGTCGTGGACTCCCGCCGATTCGGACCTGACGGCCGCCGAGCAGGCTTGGTTCGAGCTGCCCGACGAGGTCAAGCCGATCTATGACTGCGAGTATCTGCTCGTCACGGCGACCCGGGGCGGTGTGGCGATCATCCGCATCGAGGACAAACGGGTGATGTTCTACGCCTGTCCGAAAGGCCAGCCCCATTCGGCCGAACTGCTGCCCGACGGCAATGTCGTCGTGGCCTCCTCGACCGACGGCACGGCCGACGGCGACAAGCTGCGCCTTTATGAGGTCGATTTCACGAAGCGGTTCGCGTCCGAACCTGTGGCGACCTATCCGTTGAAATTCGGTCATAATGCCGTCTGGGACCGCACGAACGAACTGCTGTGGGCCACGGCCGGCGATGTGCTCCATGCTTACCGCTACATCCGGACCGACGGCAGGCCGGCGCTGGCGTTGCAGGAGACCTATCCGCTTCCCGACGGGCAGAAGGACGCCCACGACCTCTTCCCGGTGCACGGGCTCAACCAGCTTTGGCTCACTACGCCCAATGCGATCTGGAAATTCAATGTCTCCACCAAGGAGTTCGCCCGTTTCAATGCCAGCGCGACGGTCAACGTCAAGTGCGTGTCGTCGGGCCCGGCCGACTACGAGACGATCTTGCTTTATCCGACGCAAAGCTACTGGTCGGACAAGCTGATCGACACCGGCGGCCGCAGCGTTTACCAGCGCGACGGCGCTCAGATCTACAAGGGCCGCTGGATGCTCGCCAATACGTTCAGCTATCCCGAAAATCACCGACCCGAAATCTGACAGACTTATGAAAAACATCGTAAAATGGATCGTACCCCTGCTCCTGGCCGCCGTGGCGGCGGGATGCGGAACAGAGCGCCGCAGTGCGCTCGAAGCCTATCGCAGCTGGCCCAAGGGGCTGTCGGTATCGCTAACCATGCCGGCTGACAAATTGCAGCAGGTCAAAGAGGCCGGGTTCGGCCATGTGGAGGTGACGCTCAATTCGCTGCGCGGGAAATCCACGGAGGAGCGGCTCGCGGCCATCGAGCGTTTCCGCGCTGATGCCGAGCAGGTCGGACTGACCGTTTGGTCCGTGCATCTTCCGTTCGGCCGCGCCTGGGACATCAGTTCGCCGAACGATTCGCTGCGCACGGCGGTCGTGGAGCAGATCGCCTGGTTCATCGACGCCGTACAGGCGCTCGGACCCCGGAAAATGGTTCTGCATCCCAGCGCGGAACCGATCGCCGACTCGTTGAGCGCCGTTCATTTCGAGAACAGCGTGAATTCGATCAACACGCTGGCCGAGGCGGCCCGCGGTACCGGCGCCCAGCTGCTGGTCGAGGACCTGCCGCGGACCTGTCTCTGCAACACCTCGGACGAGATGCTGGCCTTGTTCGGACGGTTGGACCCTTCGGTCGGCATCTGTTTCGACACCAATCATTTGTTGCAGGAGACTCCCGAGGCTTTCGCCCGGGCCGTGGGCGGCCGCATCGCCAGCCTCCACGTGTCGGACTACGATGCCGTGGATGAAAAGCACTGGGTCATGGGCAAGGGCGTGATCGACTGGCCCGCCGTGATCGGGGCCATCGCCTCGACGGGCTACGACGGCGTATTCATGTTCGAAGTCGGAGGTTACGACAGCTTCGGACAGGTGGCCGACACCTGGCGGGCCGTGGAGCGGCGCCTCGAAGAGATTGAAAACCGAAAATAAAAACCTGCGATACGATGAAACGATTTATTGGATATGCGGCCCGGGCTCTTGCGGGCACACTTCTTATGGCTGCGTGCGGCGACGACGAACCTGCGGTCCCGGGACAACCCGACTTTATCGCCGTGGGGCTCGAAGCCCCCTATACCGTCCGGATGGGCGATTCGTTCGAACTTTCGGTTCCCGAAGAGTCCGGAGCGGAGAATTATTTCTGGAGCCTGCCCGAGATGCTCAATGTCATCGAGGGCGAAAACACCTCGCGTCTGCTGGTGGCCGGGCTGGTCGAGGGCGTCATTCCGGCCGGCGTCATCACCGTCGAGGCCCGCAACGCTGCGGGAGCCAGCGCGCCCCGCACCCTGTGGAAAGAGATCACGGTGACGGGGCTGCCGCCGCGTCCGGCCTACGTGCAGACTTCGATCGTCGGTTCGCTGACGGTGGATTTGGACGAGGAGTTCGCGGTCTACGTGCCCGAAGACGATCAGGTGGCGACCTATGCGTGGAGCGTCCCTGAGGCGTTGACCGTCGTGAGCGGAGGCGATACGGAGCGCGTCGTGCTCAAAGCCAACCGCAAGTCGGTGAACATTCCGGCGAACAGCATCTCGGTGACTACGGTCAGCAGGACGGGGCTTTCGGAAACCCACCGTTTCGAGAAAATGATCTGCGTGCTTCCGACCGACGGGTATCCGGCCAAGCGGTACGGTACGAAGACCTGGATGACCGTGAACCTCAACTACGCCGGCGAAGACGGTTCGGTCGGCCGGACGGCTCCCGACGATCCCGACGGTTCGAAATACGGACGTTACTACACGTGGGCGGAGGCTATGACCGGACTTTCCGCCGGGGAGAATCCCTATGTCTACGGGGCGTCGGGAACCGACGACATGGGCAACTCCTATACGCTCAATAACGGCGTCGCCTCCTACAACATCCAGGTCCGCGGAATCTGTCCCGAGGGATGGCACGTTCCCAACGCCTATGATTTCTACGATCTGGCTGCGGGCGTCGCCGACGATTACGGGCTTCGCATGAGTTCCATTCAGGCCGTAGTGGATGCGGGGGCGGGAATCTATATGCCCGACAACCGCGAGACGAACCCGATGGCCGCCATGAATATGGTCGATCACGGATTCATCGCCTCCTACCTGCGCGGCAGCCGTCCGGCGGCCGAAGGCGGGCTGTGGGCGGCGAATGCCAATGCCGTGGACGGCGGCACGATGTTCAATCTGGCGAAACCCAGCGGCATCTTCCCGGCGGGAAAATACCCGATGTATTTCCCCGATGCAATCGAGCGGATCGGGTTCAATATCCTGCCCTGCGGCAAATATACGGGCGATAAATTCGGCAACTTCGGGACCTATTCGTTCCATTGGACCGCCACCGTGACCAGCGATAACAAGAATTACCGCATTACGATCGGCAACAACAGCTGCAATTTCTCGACCTATGCCGAGACGGGTTCTTCGAACAACGTCCGGTGCGTGGCCAACTATTAGCCGATCTGCAACGGATTTCGGCAGGATTCGCCGCTGTTTGCATCGGATGCCTGCGCGGAAATCCCTCCCGCAGCGGTGAATCGCGGCCCGAATGGAAAGAGGCTGTCTGCGACTTGTCAGACGGCCTCTTGTTTTTTGTGTGTTTCGTGCGAATGCGGAAGATTTGCACGAAATATGCTTGAATATATTAAAAATTTTTACTATATTGTTCCCGCAAAATGCAATCCGGAGGTGACGCTCCGGTGTGAATCGGCAATTTTGCGCCTGCCTTAACCTTATAAATAAAAATGCTTATGAAACAAAAGAAAATGCTTGCACTGACCCTTTCCCAGCTCGGACTGCTCTATCGCCAGGAGTTACCCGATCTTGCGGCCCTCGCCGACGCCTGCTGCGACGGTGCGGAGTTCCGCATGCGCCTCGGGGAGTTCGTGGACCGGCATGCCGCTGCGGAGAGCGAAGCTGCGGAGCAGATTCGACTGTTGATCGGTTACGACGGACAAGAAGTCCACGAATTATCCACGGACTGCCGGTTGGAAATACAGACCCTGACGCTGTTGTGGCAGTTCCTGACCGGACGGCTCGAAAATCCTGAGATGCCTTCCGATCTGTTTGTCGATCTGTTCCATCTGTTCCGCCTGCTCGACGGGGCGGAAATTCCGCTGCCCTCGCCGCAGCGCGTGCGCAGCCGCACCGAGCGCTGGCCTTCGGGGCTGGACGAGGCGGTGCGGGCGATCCGCGCCGACAACCGCGAGCGGATGCTGCACCTGCTGGTGCAGAAGATCGAAAACCGCAAGTCGAAAACCCCGTCGCGCTACCGGTTCGCCGAGGGGATGACTTACGACGAAAAATACCGGCAGGTGGCCGCCTGGTGGGACGATTTCCGCTTCCAGCTGGCTATGGCCGTGAAAAGCCCTTCGGAGCTGAACCGCTTTCTGGCCGGGTCGCTCTCGTCGGAGACGATGTACCTGCTTTCGAAGGCCCGCAAGAAGGGGATGCCCTTCTTCGCCACGCCCTATTACCTCTCGCTGCTCGACGTTACGGGCGACGGCTACGACGATGCCGCCATCCGCAGTTACATCCTCTATTCGCCGCAGCTGGTCGAGACCTACGGACGGATTCGCGCCTGGGAGCGTGAGGATGTCGTCGAGGCGGGCAAGCCCAATGCCGCCGGGTGGCTGCTGCCCGACGGACACAACATCCACCGCCGCTATCCGGAGGTGGCGATCCTGATTCCCGACACGATGGGCCGCGCCTGCGGCGGGCTGTGCGCTTCGTGCCAGCGGATGTACGATTTCCAGAGCGAACGCCTCAATTTCGAATTCGAGGCGCTGCGCCCCAAAGAGTCGTGGGACCACAAACTGCGCCGGCTGATGAACTATTTCGAGGAGGACACTCAGCTGCGCGACATCCTCATCACGGGCGGCGACGCGCTGATGAGTCAGAACAAGACCCTGCGAAATATGCTCGAAGCGGTTTACCGCATGGCCTGCCGCAAGCGCCGGGCCAACGCCGGGCGTCCCGACGGCGAGAAATACGCCGAATTGCAGCGCGTGCGCCTCGGTTCGCGCCTGCCTGCCTACCTGCCGATGCGCGTGAACGACGAACTGGTGGAGATTCTGCGCGAATTCCGCGAGAAAGCCTCGGCCGTCGGCGTGAAGCAGTTCATCGTCCAGACCCATTTCCAGACGCCCTTGGAGGTGACGCCCGAGGCCGAAGAGGCCATCCGGAAGATCCTTTCGGCGGGATGGCTCATCACCAACCAGCTGGTTTACACCGTGGCCGCTTCGCGCCGCGGACATACCGCGCGCCTGCGGCAGGTGCTCAATTCGCTGGGCGTGGTGTGCTATTACACCTTCTCGGTCAAGGGCTTCGAGGAGAACCGCGCGGTTTTCACGCCCAACAGCCGTTCGATGCAGGAGCAGGTCGAGGAGAAGGTTTACGGACGCCTGACCGCCGGGCAGGCGTCGGAGCTCGACGCGCTGCTGGCCGACGGACGCGATACGGCGGCCAAACTCCGCCGCTTCATGCGCAAATACCGTCTGCCGTTCCTCGCCACGGACCGCAGCGTGCTGAATCTTCCGGCCATCGGCAAGAGCATGACCTTCCGGCTGGTGGGCCTCACGCCCGAGGGGCGCCGCATTCTGCGCTTCGACCACGACCGCACGCGCCGCCACAGCCCGATCATCGACCGCATGGGCGAGATATTCATCGTCGAGAGCAAGTCGGTGGCCGCCTACCTGCGGCAGATCGGCAAGATGGGCGAGGACCCCGAGGAGTATGCCTCGATCTGGGCCTATACCCGGGGTGAGACCGAACCCCGGTTCGGGCTTTACGAATACCCCGGATTCGACTTCGGGGTGACCGGCCGGATGAGCAATCTGGAATTGTAGCGGAGAAGGGAGTGATGAAAAAGAGAACCCGCCGGACCACGGTCCGGCGGGTGAGCCTATACAGCCGCCGGAGTGCAGACTCCGGCGGATTTTTCGTGTTTCAGAACTCCGAGGTGAAGTGGAAACGAATGTCCTTGAAATTCTCCTGCGCGAGGGCGAGCCCGTAGCTCGTGTCGGCGAGGAATACGTCGCGGCCGTGTTTATCGACGGCCATGTTGGTGTGCTTGCGGCGTTTGAAGTCGGCCAGCTGCGCGGCGTTGTCGCTGTCGATCCAGCAGGCTTTGTAGATCGAGATCGGCTCCCAGCGGCACGAGGCGTTGTACTCGTGCTCCAACCGGTACTGAATCACCTCGAATTGCAGCGCGCCCACCGTGCCGATGATCTTGCGGCCGTTGAGCGACGAGGTGAACAGCTGTGCCACGCCCTCGTCCATCAGCTGGTCGATGCCCTTGGCCAGCTGCTTGAATTTCAGCGGGTCGGCGTTCTCGATGTACCGGAACTGCTCGGGGGCGAACGACGGGATGCCCGTGAAGCGGAGCTTCTCGCCCTCGGTGAAGGTGTCGCCGATCTTGAAGTTGCCCGTGTCGTGCAGACCCACGATGTCGCCCGGGTAGGCGAAGTCGATCACCGACTTCTTCTCGGCCATGAAGGCCGTCGGCGACGAGAATTTCATCTGTTTGCCGCTGCGCACGTGCAGGTAGTTCTTGTTGCGCTCGAACGTGCCCGAACAGATCTTCAGGAATGCGATGCGGTCGCGGTGGTTGGGGTCCATGTTGGCGTGGATCTTGAAGATGAAGCCGGTCATCTTCGGTTCCGAAGGCTCCACCGGCCGGGTCTCGGTCGGGGCCGGGCGCGGCGAGGGGGCGATGCGTACGAAACACTCCAACAACTCGCGCACGCCGAAATTGTTGACCGCCGAGCCGAAGAAGACCGGAGCCAGTTCGCCGCGGAGGTAGGCTTCGCGGTCGAATTCGTCGTAGACGCCCTCGACCAGTTCGACATCCTGCCGCAGCTGGTCGGCGAATTTCGCGCCGATATAGCTCTCCAGCTCCGGCGACGCGAGGTCCGAAATCTCGGCCGTCGAAGCGTCGGCCGTCAGTTTCTCGTCCGACGTGAAGAGCGACAGGTTCTTTTCGTAGAGGTTGTAGACGCCCTTGAACGTCGGGCCGTTCGAGATCGGGAATGCCAGCGGCCGCACGCGGATGCGCAATTCCTTTTCCACCTCGTCCAGCAGGTCGAACGGCTCCTTCGAGGGGCGGTCCAGCTTGTTGATGAAGACGATCACCGGGGTTTTGCGCATGCGGCAGACCTCCATCAGTTTGCGGGTCTGGGTCTCGACGCCCTTGGCGCCGTCGATGACGATGATGACCGAGTCCACGGCCGTCAGCGTGCGGTAGGTGTCCTCGGCGAAATCCTCGTGGCCCGGGGTGTCGAGGATGTTAATCTTGCAGCCCCGGTATTCGAAGCCCATCACGGCCGTGGCCACCGAGATGCCGCGCTGGCGCTCGATCTCCATGAAGTCGGACGTTGCGCCTTTCTTGATCTTGTTGCTCTTGACGGCTCCGGCCACGTGGATGGCGCCGCCGAAGAGCAGCAGTTTCTCGGTGAGGGTGGTCTTGCCCGCGTCGGGGTGGGCGATGACGGCGAAGGTCCGCCGCCGGGTTATCTCTTCCTGTTGTGTCATGCGTTATTCTTTCGGATAATCGGCGTTGTAGTGGCATCCCACGGACTCCTTGATCTCGCGGCCCTGTTTGATGACCAGGTAGGCGATGGCGATCATGTTCCGCAGTTCGCACAGTTCGCGGTTGGGCTTGGTCTTGTTGTAGAGTTCCTCGGTCTCCTGCCAGAGTATCTCCAGCCGGCGCATGGCGCGCTTCAGCGAGAGGTTCGACCGCACGATGCCCACGTAGTTGGACATGATGGTCTGCATCTCGCGCTTCGACTGGATGATCATCAGCATCTCTTCGGTGTGCTGCGTGCCTTCGAAATCCCAGTCGGGGATGCCCTCCTGAAAATCGACCTTGTCCAGCAGCGGCGCGGTGTGGCGTGCGGCCTGGTCGGCGTAGACGACCGCCTCGATCAGCGAGTTCGAGGCCAGGCGGTTGGCGCCGTGCAGCCCCGTGCACGAGGTTTCGCCCAGCGCGTAGAGCCGCTTGATCGACGTTTCGCCGTTGAGATCGACCTTCACGCCGCCGCAGCAGTAGTGCGCCGCGGGGGTCACGGGAATCCAGTCCTTCGTGATGTCGATGCCGATCGAGCGGCATTTTTCGTAGATGTTCGGGAAGTGGCTCCGTACGGCGTCGGGGTCCTTGTGCGTCACGTCGAGGTAGACGAAATCCGAACCCCGCTTGGTCATCTCGCGGTAGATGGCCCGGGCCACGACATCGCGCGGCGCGAGGGACTTCATCGGGTGGTATTTGTCCATGAACTCCTGGCCGTCGGGCAGCCGCAGGATGGCCCCGAAACCCCGCATGGCCTCGGTGATGAGGAAATTGGGCTTCTCGCCGGGGTTGTAGAGCGTCGTCGGGTGGAACTGGATGAACTCCATGTTCTCGGTGATAGCCTTGGCGCGGTGGCACATGGCGATGCCGTCGCCCGTGGCGACGACGGGGTTCGAGGTGGCGGAATAGACGTTGCCGCACCCGCCCGTGGCGACGACGGTGAATTTCGAAAGCATGGTCTCGATCTCGTTCGTTTCGAGATTCAGCACATAGGCTCCGAAGCAGGCCAGTCCGCGCGTGTGGCGCGTGACGAACTCGCCCAGATGGTGCTGCGTCAGCAGGTCGATGGCGAAACGGTGTTCGAGGACCGTGATGTTCGGGTGCTTTTTCACCGACTCCACGAGCGCCCGTTCGATCTCGGCTCCCGTGAGGTCCTCGTGGTGGAGGATGCGGTGTTCCGAGTGACCGCCCTCGCGGTTGAGTTCGAAACGCCCGTCGGGGGTCTTGTCGAAGCGCGTGCCCCAGGCGATCAGGTCCCGGATCAGCTCCGGAGCCCTCCGCACGACCAGCTCCACGGCCTTTTCGTCGCACTTGCCCGCTCCGCAGACCAGCGTGTCGCGGATGTGTTTTTCGAATGTGTCGGGGGCGTATGTCACCGAGCAGATACCGCCCTGGGCATAGTTGGTGTTGCACTCTTCGATCTCGCCTTTGGTGACGATCGTAACGTGTCCGTGAGCCGCGGCTTTCAGCGCGAACGAGAGCCCCGCAGCGCCGGAACCGATAACCAGAAAGTCGGTTTTCATGGGTTTTTCCTTTTTCTGCTGCCTTGCAGCGCCGCAAAGTTACAAAAAATAGTAACTTTGCCGCATAATTTCCGGCAAAATATGGAACGACATATCGACATAAACCGCTACGACTACGACCTTCCGGAGGAGCGGATCGCCAAATTCCCCCTCGCTGAGCGCAGCGCCTCGAAACTGCTCGTCTGGCGCGGCGGCGGGATTTCCGAACGGCATTTCGCCGACATCGGCGACGTGCTGCCCGCGGGCGAACTGCTGGTCTTCAACAACACGAAGGTCATCCGGGCGCGGATCATCATGCACAAGCCTTCGGGGGCGCGGATCGAAGTCTTCTGCCTCGAGCCGCACGACCCGGCCGACTACGAACGGGCGTTCGCCGTCACGGGCGGCTGCACGTGGTCGTGCATCGTGGGCAACCGCAAGAAGTGGAAAGAGGGGTACGTGGAGATCAATTTCGACGGCGAATACCTCCGGGCGTGGATCGTCGAGGACCACGGCCGCGAATGCGTCGTGCGCTTCGAATGGAGCGCCCCGATGAGCTTCGGGCAGCTGCTGGAGCACCTCGGGCGGATTCCGATTCCGCCCTACCTGAACCGCGAGAGCGAGGAGATCGACAACACGCGCTACCAGACGGTCTATTCGAAATTCGAGGGGTCGGTGGCGGCGCCGACCGCCGGCCTGCATTTCACGCCCGAGCTGATCGACGCCATGAAGTCCCGCGGGTTCGGGTTCGAGGAGGTGACGCTCCACGTCGGAGCGGGGACTTTCCTGCCCGTGAAGGACGACGATGCCGCGAAGCATCCGATGCACACCGAGCATTTCGAGGTGCGCCGCGCGACGGTGGCCCGCCTGCTGGAGAAGTGGGGACACATCACCGCCGTGGGGACCACCTCGGTCCGCACGCTCGAATCGCTCGCGGCCCTTGCGTGGCGCATCCGTACCGCCGGGACGCCGGACGCCGGACGGGTGGTCGGACAGTGGGAGCTGTACGACATTCCGGCTGGCTATTCGGGGCGCGACGCCCTGGAGGAGCTGTTGGGGTGGATGGATGCGAACGGGGTCGAACGGCTGAAAGCCGCGACGCAGATCATGATCACGCCGCTGGGTTACGAGTTCCGCATCGTGCGCAACATCGTCACCAATTTCCACCAGCCCAAATCGACTCTGCTGCTGTTGGTCTCGGCCTTCGTGGGCGACGACTGGCATCGGATCTACGACTACGCCCTCGGGCACGATTTCCGCTTCCTGAGCTACGGCGATTCGTCGGTGCTGATGCGGAAGTGACCGTTTTGCAGAAAAAGAACAGGGACGCTGAAAAACAGCGTCCCTGTTTTATTTGGTGCGGGCCGGATTAGAAATTATATCCGACGCTGATCGAGAAGCAGTTGTTGCGTATCGTGCCGTCGCCGTTGACAAGGTCTTTCTGAATCAGGTTCAGACAGCCGATGTCGTAGCCCAGTCCGAAGTAGATGCGGTTCCAGACGACGCCTGCGCCCAGACGCACGCCCAGGTCGGAACGCTTGAGCATGCCGTCGTCGCCGAAGATGTCGTCTTTCTCGCCGTTTGCTTTCATCTTGCCGCCGATGCCGAGACCGTAGTAAAGACCTGCGAACGGCTGGATCGTAACGATGTCTTTGATGTTGAAGTGGTAGTTTACCAGCACGGGAATTTGCAGGTAGGAGGGGCGGAAGCTCACTCCGGATAATTTGCCGCCGCGGCTCGAAAAGGCGAGTCCGGTTTCGAGGTAGAAAGGCAGTCTGTCGCAGAGCAGGATTTGGTCCGAAACGGCGACATGGAATGCGGCCCGCGAGTCGGTGCTTACCGATACGCCGCTCTCTGAAATCGAGTAGCTCGACAGGTTGAGACCGGCGCGGACGCCAAGGATGTTCTTTTCGTGATTCTGTGCCGAAACGGCGTTCGTCAGCAGGATGGCGGCCACGATGAGTAATACTTTTTTCATAGCTGTAAAGTTTGAGGTGTTTGCGTGGCAAATATAGGATAATTTTTTCCGAAAAATCCCCCCCCCGATTTTTTTTACGGGCAATCGGCGGTATCGTTCGTAAATTCCTTTGTATTAATAAGATCGCTTCGGATGTCAGAAATTGTATCCGATCGTCACGGACAGGCAGTCGTTGCGGATTACGATCGCCCGGGTCCGGGACTCGTAACTGAAGAGCGATCCGCCCTTGAACTGGTTCATGCAGCCGATGTCGTAGCTTACGCCCAGATAGATGCGTTTCACGACGAATCCGACGCCTGCCCGGACCCCGAAGTCCAGCCGGTGAAGCACTCCCCGGTCGCCGAACAACTCCTCTGTCCCGAGGTAGTCGAACTCCATGCGGCCCCTCAGTCCCACGCCGCCGTAGATGCCGGCGAAAGGCTGTATCGTGAGGAGGTCGCGGACGTTGAAATGGCAGTTGACGAGCAGGGGAACTTGCAGGTAGAACGGCCGCGGGGTCGTCCGGTAGACTTCGCCGTATTGCGCAAGGGCGATTTTGCCGCCGCGGCTCGAAAAATCGACCCCCGTTTCGAGGTAGAGGGGCAGCTTCCGGGTCAGCAGCACCTGATCCGAGACGGCGAAACGGAATCCCGTGCGCCAGCCGATGCTGATCGGCATGTCTTCGGCCGAAACCGCGAGTTTCGAGACGTTGAGGCCGGCGCGGACGCCCAGGATGTTCTTTTCGCGCTGCTGGGCCCGGGCGCTTCCCGCCAGCAGCAGGACGAGCAGGATCAATGCGTATCTTTTCATGCGTGCAAGAGGTTATTCTTCGGGGGCGGCGCTTCGGAGCGCCAGCCGTTTGACCCAGACGACGAAGCCGCCCGTGAGGATGAGGTTCAGCACCAGCGTCAGCACCGAGACGATGAGCGCCGGGCCGCCGAGGCTGTACCCGAGGGCGATGAAGATCACCCCGGCGCCCACCTCGCCGCGGGTGAACATGCCCACCGAGAGGGCCAGCCGTTCGCTCAGCTTCCGGTCGCGGTAGAAGAAGACCGGGACGAGTTTTCCGAGGTTGGAAAGTGCCGATACGGCTACGACGTGCAACAGCAGGACGCCCCACGGCATCATCGGCTGCGCGGCGGTGACCGATCCGGCTGCCGCGGCTGCGTCGGACGCCGCGGAGCCCGTCACCAGCGGCATGCTCATTCCCACCAGCAGCATGAACAGGAACGAGATGCCCGTCGAGGCGCGGCGTTCGGCAGGGGTGTCGTGGTCGCGGTGCTTCATCAGCATGCCGATCACGAAGGCCGGGAGCAGCACCTCGATGTGGATGCTGTTTTCGGGGCCGTACCAGTGGGCCGTCGCCAGATAGAGCAGCTGCGTCAGGGCGCAGACCGCGACGGAGAGGCCCAGGATGCGTTTCCAGTCCTGCTTCACGTTCCAGGCCGCCTGCCACCGCCACCCGACGGCGAGCAGGACGCTCACCGTGCCCACGATGGCGAACATCTGCCATTTGAGGCCGATCATCAGGATTTGCAGCGGGATCATCAGCAGGATGGTGTCCAGATCGTCGAAGATCGCCAGCACTTGTATTTTACGGTATATCCAGCTCTGTTTCAGGTGCAGCGCCGCGAGCATCGTGAAGAGGATGCCCGCCGAGGTCGGGGCCGCGAAACGGCTCAGCAACAGGTTCTCCTTCCATGCCGCGGGGCTTCCCCACAAGTCGGAGGGCAGCAGCACGAAGACGTAATAGAGGGCGATCAGCAGCCACGGAAGCGCCGCGGTGGCCATAGCGATGAAGTAATCGGCGGTGTAGGAGCGCCAGCGGGACTTGTCGATCTCGAACTCCCGGCCGACGTTGATCATAATGAACCCCAGACAGACGTAGAGCAGCGTGTCGGTCGCGGCCTTGAAGCCCGCATAGGATGCGCCCAGTGCGCCGGGAAGCAGCTGCGAGGCGACGAGGCCCAGCATCAGGAAGAGCGAGAACGAAAGAACTTTTCGCATTGAATGACGGTCGTTTACGTGGTTTTGCGCGTAGGCAGCGGCGCAAAGATACGATATTTGCGCCGGAAACGGAAAAAGGCGTGCCGCAATCGTGAAAAAATTAACAATAAAGAAACCGCAATTCGCAATTATTTTGTACCTTTGCCGCGACGTTTAGGAAGTTAGTATTTCAAACACATATTATTCAAACCATTACAACTATGCAGATTGTAGAGATTCATGCAAGGGAGATCCTCGACTCGCGAGGCAATCCGACCGTCGAGGTCGAAGTACGGACTGTATCGGGCGCATTCGGCCGCGCTGCCGTTCCGAGCGGCGCATCGACCGGCGAGAACGAGGCGCTCGAACTTCGTGACGGCGACAAGAGCCGTTACCTGGGCAAAGGCGTGCTCAACGCCGTGAAGAACGTCAACGAGGTGATCGCCCCGGCCATCATCGGCATGAACGTCGCCGATCAGGTGGGCATCGACAAGGCCATGATCGCCCTCGACGGCACCCCGACCAAGTCGAAGCTGGGCGCCAACGCCATCCTCGGCGTGTCGCTGGCCGTGGCCCGCGCCGCCGCCGACTACTTCGGCATGCCCCTCTATCGTTATATCGGCGGTTCGAACGCCAAGACGCTGCCCGTTCCGATGATGAACATCATCAACGGCGGTTCGCACTCGGACGCCCCGATCGCATTCCAGGAGTTCATGATCCGTCCCGTAGGCGCCGCTTCGTTCCACGAGGGCATCCGCATGGGCGCCGAGGTGTTCCACAACCTCAAGAAGGTGCTCCACAACCGCAACCTCTCGACGGCCGTAGGCGACGAGGGCGGTTTCGCTCCCGCGCTCAACGGCACGGAGGACGCCATCGAGTCGATCATCGAGGCTATCAAGATGGCCGGCTACAAGCCCGGCCGCAAGTGCGAGGGCGGCGACGTGTCGATCGGCATGGACTGCGCTTCGTCGGAGTTCTTCGAGAACGGCGTTTACGACTACACCAAGTTCGAGGGTGCGAAGGGCGCCAAGCGTTCGTCGAAGGAGCAGGTCGAGTACCTGAAGGGCCTCGTTGCCAAATACCCCATCGACTCGATCGAGGACGGTATGTCGGAGAACGACTGGGAAGGCTGGCAGATGCTCACCAAGGAGATCGGCGACAAGTGCCAGCTCGTGGGCGACGACCTCTTCGTCACGAACGTGGACTTCCTGAAGAAGGGCATCGAGATGGGCTGCGCCAACTCGATCCTCATCAAGGTAAACCAGATCGGTACGCTGACCGAGACGCTCGACGCCATCGAGATGGCTCACCGCGCCGGCTACACGTCGGTGACGTCGCACCGTTCGGGCGAGACCGAGGATTCGACGATCGCCGACATCGCCGTGGCTACGAACTCGGGCCAGATCAAGACCGGTTCGGCTTCGCGTTCGGACCGTATGGCCAAGTACAACCAGCTGCTCCGCATCGAGGAGGAGCTCGGCGACGAGGCTATCTACGGCTACACGAAGGTATACCGCAAGTAATCTGCGGACCGATCAGAGAGAACCGGATGTCCCGACGGGGCATCCGGTTTTTGTTTTCGCCGGGTTGGCCGGCGTTTTCGGCGCGCGGCCGCTTCCGCGGGCGTTCCGCACGGCTCCGTCCGTTCTCCGCCGGCGGACGGCGCCGGGTGAAAAGTTTCGGCCGGGAGCTTTCTACGGGTCGCATCCGGCAAACTATTTGTTTCAAAATGCCATCTTTGCGGTTACAGCGAAACCAGTTAAAAGAAGGCATTATGAACATAGGAAACGATCCGAAAAAACGACTGAACATGAGTATCAAGCCGATGCTCAACATTCGCCCCGGCAGCCCCGACGGACGCTATACGCTCGTCATTCAGCTCATACTCGAAAGACGCCGCGGCGTGCTCTTCACGCCGTACCGCCTGCTGCCGGAGGAATTCGATCTCCGGAAACGCAAGGCGGTCGCCGTCAACCAGCGCAAGACGCACGTGGCGCATATCAGGGATGTCAACGCCTTTCTGGAGAAACAGCGGGAGGAGATCGCGCGCATCCTCGCCGAGTTCGAACGGGACGGAAAACCCTTCACCGTCCACGATATTACTTCGGCTTACCGCCGGCGATACGACAACCGCTACGTGCACACCTTTTTCCAGCATCAGATCGCGGAGCTGATCAAGGAGGGTTCGCAGGGTACGGCGAACAAATACAATGCGACGCTGGTGGCTTTCGAGAAGTTCGCCGGCAGCCGCCGGGTCCACTTCGACGACATCGACGAGAACCTGTTGCTGGATTTCGAACGGTATCTGCATCAGATTCCGCTGCAATCCAACACGGTATCCTTCTACCTGAGCAATTTCCGGGCGCTGTATAACAAAGCCCAGAAACGCGGGTATGTGACCCGCAGCCGGTCGCCTTTCGATGCCGTGCCCATCCGCATCGGGAAGACCCGCAAGCTGGCCGTCAGCGAGGAGATGCTCCGCAAGGTCGCCGACGCCCGGTTCCCGGATTCCGAGAAGCTGACCTGCGCCCGGGATCTGTTCATGTTCAGCTTCTACTGCCGGGGAATGTCGTTCGTGGATATGGCCTATCTGCGGCAGGAGGATATTCACGGAGGGATAATCTACTACCGCCGCCGCAAGACGGGGCAGACCTATACGGTCAAGATCATTCCGGAGGTGCAGGAGATTCTCGACCGCTATCGGGAGCGCTGCTTTCCGTGGGCGCTGCCCGTGATGCTCGACTTTGACGGAGAGGGCCGTTTGCGGCCTCTCGTATACGAGGGCGCGACGGCGGAGGACCGCAAGCGCTTCGAAGCGCGGTTGTATCTGCGCTATAAGTACAACCTGTCGCATTATCTGCGTTTTTACCGGGATATGAGCAAAAAACTGGAACTGCCCGTCAAACTGTCGTTCAACGTCGCCCGCCACAGTTGGGCCAGTCTCGCGCGCAAGCACGGCGTCTCCGTTTCCGTGATCAGCGCGGGACTGGGGCACACTTCCGAAAAGACCACGCAAATTTACCTCGACGAACTGGACAACAGCACCGTGGACGCTGCGAACGCTATGGTGGCGGGACTGCTGAAAGCTCCGGATCCGGATCGGGGAAAAAGGGCGGAGAAAAAGTTGAAATCAGCGAAAAAATAGTATTTTTGCTATCGGACCGCAGTTCTTGTGTTTCACGGGGATGCGGAAAAAAATACGGTCTTTTCGGAAAAGACTGTGGGGGCTTCTTTTTCTTGCGGCTTTGAGCTGAATCCGTCTCGAATTCCCGGTGCAAAGATACGGGAAAAATATGAATGTGAATTTACCCCCCCCCTGACCGGAATCGGACATTCTTATATCCCGTTTATGCCAAAAGCGCATTTCTAACCCGTTATCGGTCAGAGATGTGCTTCGTTCTTAATTCGGCGGGCGTGCAATTCAGGTGGCGCTGGCAGAATCGGTAAAAAGCAAGATAACTGCTGAAGTCGAATATGTGCATCAGCTCTTCGTTGCTTGCGATTCCGTTGCGGACCGCCTGTTCTATTTCCGAGGCTTTTTGTTTCATCCTCCATTTGTGATAGGACTCGTGGAATGCCTCCCGGAACTTGCGGGTAAAGGTCCTTCCGCTCATGTGTCCCATTGCCGCCATGTCCTCGACGGTTTTGGCCTGGCGGTAGGAACTCAGGACGAAGAGCGTGAAATCGTCTTTGGGTTTCAGGACATCGCGGAAGAAACAGCCCAGACGTTTTTCGCCGTATAGACATATCATCATCAGGTACAGTTCATGTTCCTTGACGATGTGATAGCAGGGAATGTGCAGCCGGTGCGGGTCGAATGCCGGTTCCAGCCCGCGAAGAAACGACAGTAGCTCCGGGACGATCTCCAGCACGGGAGAGAACGACTCCATGCCGCCGCTCTTCACGGCAACGTGGGCCAGAATGTCGTTGTGGCAAAATATGATCCGGTTATTGAAGTCGAGGGCGATGACCTCGCTCTCGGTTTGTGCCATTACCGTCGCAGTCCTGCTTTTTGCGAGGAATATGCACTGGCCCCCGGAAAGATAGTGGTTGTCGCGGCTGTCCATGCAGACGTGGATATGCCCCGAAAGCAGAAACAAAATCCGATGCGAACGATGGGCTGCGCCGGGCAGCCAATGGCGCTCTTGGAGCCTCGTCTTCGAAAACCTGGCGGAAAAACGGTCGTTGTCATAGGGGCATTCCGTGCAACCGACAGGGCAGTTGACCGTGCGGAGCGCTTCGCATGCGTCGTGGGCCGCGTTTGATGGCTGTTTCATCGTTATCCTTTTTGGTCCGACTTCTATTTCGCTGAATTATAGCATTTTGTATTTCTGGTTTCATCCCGTGTGACAATATTCGCAATGATTAAGCGATTCCTTGCGGAATGTATCGCTTAATAATCTGATTCTTAGTAGTATATATCGGAGCCCTCGCATCCCACAGTCTTTTCCGAAAAGACTGTCGGACATGATCTGTTCGTCCGGCGCGTTTTGTGGCATTCGGCTGGTTTGTCTTTTCCCGGCGTTACCGGGCGGAAAGGTGTCGTCTGTTGTCGTATGATGCAAATAAATTCATCTATGAGGAAACTTCTTATCCTATTGTTTCTATCGTGCTGTTCGGCAGGTCCGGCTGCTGCGCAGCGCTTCGGAGTCAAGACCAATGCGCTGCATTGGGCGACGGCCGGAACGCTCAATGCGGGCCTCGAAGCCGGCCTGGGCAAGCGGACCTCGCTCGAACTGACCGGCGATTACAATCCCTGGACGCTCGACAGGGACGAGAACCGTAAACTCAAATTCTGGTCGGTGATGCCGGAGTTCCGCTATTGGCTCTGCGAACGCTTCAACGGCCATTTTTTCGGCCTGCACTCCGGCTACGGCGAATACAATATCAGCGGTGTGCGCATCCCTTTCCTGAAAAAGTCCGTGAAGGACCACCGCTATCAGGGCTGGGCGACCGGACTGGGCATCTCTTACGGTTACTCGTGGCTGCTGGGCCGGCGCTGGAATCTGGAGGCGACCGTCGGTGCGGGATACGTCTATACGAATTACGACCGCTACGAATGTGCGACCTGCGGCAAATTCCGCGGGACGGGCGACCGGCACTATTTCGGACCGACGAAAGCCGGCATTTCCATCATATACATCATAGATTAGGAGGGACGACGCGATGAAGCATATCTTTTACATATTGTTGGTTGTGCTGGCATACGGCCCGGTCCGGGCGTATGCCGGAAAAACCGGAAAGACGGTGGGCTATCTTCCGGTGATCGGGATGAAGGATCAGGAGGTGCGGAAGAACGGACGCAGCGTGGAGCTGACGATGGTCGTCGATCTGAGCGGTGCGCGTATCCGGACCCAGCATACGGTGTCGCTGACCCCTGTGCTGGTCTCCCGCGACGGGCGGCGCGAGGCGGCGTTTCCGCCGGTCGTGGTGGACGGCGGCACGCGCAGCAAGGTCTACCTGCGCGCACAGCGTCTGAAGAGCGTGGAGCTGCCGCCCTGCCATGACGGGCGGGCGGAGGTCGTCATCCGCCGCAGGAACGGCACGGAGCAGACCTACGACTATGCGGCCGCGCTGCCTTACGAGCGGTGGATGCTCGACGGACGGGTGGAGCTGCGCGAGGAGGTTCACGGATGCGTGAACTGCGCTTCCGGCGAGTCGGAGCAGGAGCTCATGTCGGACGTATTGCCCGGGTTCGTGCCCGAATACCGCTTCGCGGCGATTCTTCCCGAGCCCGAACCGGTGAAAGCCCGTGCCGAAACCCGTACCGCCCGGCTGCAATTCCGCCAGGACAGCTATACGATTCTGCCGGAGTTCAGGAACAACCGGGCCGAGCTGGACACGGTGTCGAACTCGATCCTGCTCGTGAAGCGAAACGGCGACGTGGAGATCACGGGAATCTACATCACCGGTTATGCCTCGCCCGAGGGATCGGAGGCGCATAACCTCGTGCTTTCGGAGAACCGCGCCAAGGCGCTCGCCGGGTATATCCGCCGTCACGACGGCATCGCCCCCGAACTGCTGCATGTCGAATGGCGCGGCGAGGACTGGGACGGGTTCGTCGAGGCATTGGACGACTATCCGCAGCTGCTGGGGCTCGACCGCATCCGCGAACTGATTGCGAAATACCCCGGCAACCGGGACTATTGCGAGCTGGCATTCCGCCGGCTGGAGCCCCCGGCGATCTACCGGCGGCTGTTGAACGAGGTCTATCCTCCGCTGCGGCGCAACGAGTACAGGATCGAATACAACGTGCGCAATTTCGATCTGGAGGAGGCGCGGCGAATGATCGGCGAGCGGCCCGACCTGCTGAGTCTGGAGGAGATGTACAAGGTCGCCGGGTCCTATGAAAAGGGATCGGCCGGGTACGAGCGGGCGATGGAAACCGCCGCACGCTGCTACCCCGATCGGCCGGCCGTGCTGAACGACCGGGCGCTCGCGGCGCTCGGGCGGGGCGATGCCGCCGCTGCGATAGGCATGCTGGAGGCGTGCGGCTTGTCGGAGAAACACCCCGCGCTGCTCAATACGCTCGGCGTGGCCTACGCCCGCAGCGGCGAGGTGCGGAAGGCCGAGGAGGCGTTCCGGCGCGCCGCGGGGCAGGGGTCGGACGAGGCGCGTCACAATCTGGAACAGCTCCGGCTGGTCATCGACCAGCTGTGATCCGCGACCGGAAATCGGAGATAACGGACATTTCAATATTCACATTCATTAATTCCATTCGTATTATGAAAATCAAAAACTATCTGGCTCTGACCCTTATGGCGGCGGTGTCGTTCGCGGCCTGCGATAAGGGGGAGAACGGCGCGGACGGCGACAAGTCGCCGAAAAGCGTGACCCTTACTTTGTCCAATGTCGTGCCCGGAACCCGCGCTGCCGATGATCCCGTGGCCGGCGACAGCAAAGTGACACTCAACGATTTCCAGGTGTTCTTTGCCGAGAGCGACGGGACGCTGGTGAAAGGCAAGACGTTGCAGAACACGGATGCGGAGCACTATTTCGCGGTCGCCGATTTCAAAGACGAGAACAAAGTGTTCCATTTCCTGCCCGCCGAGGTGACCAAGGTGATCGTCGTGGGCAATCTTTCCGAAGATTTGAAGACGGCCCTGGCTTCCGCCGGGAGCACCGACGACCTGAAACGTACGCTGACGGTCGCTGCCGAGCAGGACGATGCGAATCTCGCCCTTTACGACGAAGTGGAGCTGACTACGGTCGTGGGCGAGGACTCCGCCGGACACCCGCTTTACAAGGCTGCGATGGTGCTCGAACCCCGCGTCGCACGTATCGAGGTGGTCGGCTTCGAGTACAAGGCCGAGGTGGACGATGCCACGCAGGCGGAGAAAGAGCGTCTTTACGAGAGCATTCAGGTCGAGCAGATCGTGCTGAACAACTATTACGGCCAGGCCGAGTTCGTGACGGGCGCCGTTTCGGGGGCTAAGACGAATACGACGATCGACGCCGGTTCGGTGTTCGGATTCTTCGCAAATGCCGCGAGCGACTGGACGAACGATAAGCTGGACGGCACGAACCTGCCGGCAGTCAATCTGGACGAGGCGGCGGGCTACAAGATGGCATACGGGGCTGCCGCCAAACGTCCGGCCTACCATTTCTTCCCCGACGCTGCCAAAATCGCCGGAGACGACCATCCGCAGCTCGTGGTGAAGCTGACCGGGACGAAGGCCAACGGCGACAAGGCCGCGCTCTATCTGGCTACGAAGGGTTTCTCGCCTGCCGTGACCTCTGACGTTGCCAAGATCTATCAGGTGAAATTCGAATTCGACGACGGCGATCTGGCGAATCCGCAGAAATGCGTCGAGGTCAGCGTGGATGTCGTTGCCTGGGATGTCGTACCGGTCATCGCCCAGCTCTGAGATTTTTCCATCGGCATTTTCACGGGGGAGGGCCGGGGCCGCTCCGCCTCCTCCCCCGTACTTTTTACGGACGAAAAACATACGGACTATGAGATTCAGAATTTTCGCTTTGGGCCTGTTGCTCGCAGGGGCGGCTGCGTCGTGTATCCGGGAGGACATGAGCCAGTGCCGCAATGCGCACGAACTGGTGCTGAGCTACCTGGGGGACGGGAAGACCGAGATATTCGGCGATAAGATCTGCCGGGTCGAGATGTATGTTTTCGATGCGATGAACAGCTGCGTGGCCGATTTCGTCGTTCCCGCCGGCCAGGTCGCGGCCCGCACCGCGGAGCTGCCGCCCCTCGCGCCCGGCGATTACCGGGTGGTGTGTCTGGGCAACACGCACCACACGAAGACCGTGAATCTTTCGGCCGGAAGTTTCGATGCGATCCGCTTCGCCGACGCGGATTATGTGGACACGGGCGCTGCGTCGGGCAACGACTCGCTCTACTATGCGTCGGTGCCTGTCACGGTGACCGGATTCACCGGGAAAGAGGGGGATCGGACCACCCTCGTGCCCTTCGTCTGCTCCCACTACGATCTGTCGGTCGAAGTGGCCGGCATTCCCCGGTCCGATGTCAGAGCCGGCCTGCTGCCGAAGCTCGAAATCTGCGGTGTCGCGCCTTGCACCGACTTTGAGAACCGCGTATGCGGAGAGGCGGCCGACTATACGCTCGAAACCAGGTACGACGCCGACAAGATGCTGTTGACCTCCGAGACCAATATCATGCGGCATACGAATCACGAGGCGGTGAGCGTCTGCCTGCGCACCGCTTCGGGCGAAAGCACTTTCGTCGAGGTCAATCTCGCGGAGTTCCTGGCCGAGCATCCGGCCATAGATTGTTCGAAACAGGAGGTGCTGATTCCGATCCGCATCGAATTCACCTCGGCGGGTGTCGAGGTTTCGGTGCCGGACTGGTTCGTTCAGGAGGTGAAACCCGAATTTTAAGCGATTACGACCATGCGTAAAGTCAGATATCTGTTGCTTGCGGCGTTCGTCGCCGCCTGTTGCGGCGGGGCGTTGTCCGGCTGCGGAAAAGAGGACGCGGACTCCGATTCTGCCGGGAAAAAGAGAGTCTCGGTACTGATGAAGGTCGGCACCCGCAGCGTCGATGCGGCGGACGGCACGCCGACGGACGCGGAGGCGGCTCTGCACACGCTCCGCGTCTATGCCTTCGTCGGCGACGAGCGTGTCGGTTATTATTACAGCGACGGCGGCCTTGAGGCATCCGCTGCGTTCCTGATGGATATGACCCTGAAATCGACATCCGGTCAGAAGGTGGATTTCTATGTCGTGGCCAACGAGGCGGCGATGGTGACCCTCGGCGTCAGCGGCGGTCTGTCGGAGACGACGACTCCCGCGCAGCTCAGGCAGTTCCGCTTCACGCAGCTCGACCTTTCGAAGGGGCTGCCGATGTACTGCATGACGACGGAGACGATCGACGTTGCCACGGACGACCCGAACAATCCTCCCGCCGAACCGGGGCACGAAGACCATACGCTGCTGGCGCAGAAGCTCGAATTCGAACTCCGGCGGCCCGTGGCGAAACTGGGGGTTTTCGCCGCCAAGCGTCCGGGCGAGGCGGCCGAACTGCGCATCACCGGACTGACGATGCTGGAGCAGGGCACGCGCATGCACAACTACCTGATGCCGCAGGATCGTGCGGTGCTGGAGCAGGTGCAGTCGATGTCGGCGCCCTTGGAACTGGACCCGGTCACGGCGGCGGTCGGCGAACTGACGGTTCCCGCGACCGCGACCGAGGAGGAGGCCCGCCGGAATCCGGCCAACTACACGCCGGTGCTCGACACGCCGTTCTACCCCTTCGAGAACCCGTGGGGCAACGGCGGAAGCTGGGACATCCCGGGCGACGAACAGGGCAATGTGCTGAAGATCGACTACGAGTTCGGGGGCGAGAGCCGCACGGGGCTGATCTTCCTGCCGGCGATGGAGCGCAACCGCTACTATACGGTGTGCTGCCTGATCAGCAACACGGGCAAATTCACCGTGGAGTACATGGTGGCCGACTGGGAGGAGGGCGATTCGTGGGACGACCTGATCTTCGATTACCCCTCCTACACCAATCCGCTTTCGGCCGAACCGACCGCCTCGACGGTGCCCGCAGAGGCCCCGACGATCTTCTATAATCCCGATTACGACCCTTCGGATGACGACACGTTCGTCGAGGGGGCGCTTGAGGCGCAGGGGAGCTGTTCGTTCTTTTTCCAGCTGTCGGCCCCTTCGGGGCAGGTCTGGACGGCGACGCTGCTCGATGTCTCGGCGGCCGACTATTCGGTGACGGTCTATGACGCCGCCGGCCGGAAGACGGATATTCCGGAGGCGTCGGACGAGTTCTACCGGATCGTCGTGCGCGCGCTGAACGACGATCCCGCCTATGTGGGCCGAATCATCCGGCTGGGGATCGCCTACACGCCGACATGGGAGGGCATGGGCACGGGCAGTTTCCTGCTTATCAACGGCTCGGACGGCGACATCAAATGGCCTTGCCACTCCGACGGCCGGCAGGTCCCCGAATTGATCGAGATCAAACAAGTTGCTAATTGACCGGGTAGCGAACCGGATACCCGGGACTAAACAATTCAACGACGATGAAACGTATTTTATCCTATTGGGCGATCTTCTGCTGCGCGGCGTGCGGCCTCGCGGCCTGCGTGCAGGACGACGATCCGGCGGATGCGGCGGGCGGCGACAGCATCCGCCTCGGCGTTTCGGGGATCGAACGGATGACGCGCGCCGAATCCACCGCCGTCGAGTCGCGCGTCGATCGGCTCGACGTGCTGATATTCGATGCGGCGGGCGTGAAACGGCACTACGAGCGGGTTTCGGCCGGCGGCGTGAGTCAGGGCGTGGTGACGCTCCGGGCCAGGCGGACCGATTTCGAGGCGAATGCGGACTACTGGGTCTACCTGATCGCCAACACGTCGCACCCCGAAGCGGATTTCGAGGCGCTGACTACGCGCGAGGGGTTGCAGACGATGACGCAGCGGGATGCGAACATCCACATGACGGGGCTCCCGGAGGTGCAGAATGCCCCCAGAGCGTTTCTGATGGACGGCATCGCCTATCCGAAGGGCGCTTCGGCCGAACCCGCGGCGCCGGCGCCCGTGAAGCTGTACGACGGAGTCCGTTCGAACGACACCGAACTGATGGTGACGCTGCGGCGGGCCGCCGCCAAGATCGTGGTGCGCATCAGGAAGGGCGCGAGCATCACGTTCGACGACTATGAGGCCGCGGCGGGACACGGCTGCGGCTACTACCTGCGTAACATGCCGATCTCGACCTCGCTCGTCGCCGAAGCGCAGCAGAATGCCGAGGTGGCTACGCCCGGCAAGAACAGCGCCGGCTATTTCCAGTGGGGCATCGACGACGACAAGAGCTTCATCGGGGAGGTGCGCGTCACGGCCTATGCTTACAGCCACGACTGGGACGGCCGGAGCGCCCTCGACTGGGAACCCCGTCTGGTCGTCAACCTGCCGATGTGGTACCACGGCAGGGAGGGAGAGCCCGGGTACAATCCCGATAGGGAGGATGACAATTTCCATGCGAACAGCTACTACCAGATTCCGATCTGCCGTCCGTCGGTGAAACGGCTCGAACGCAACCGCTGCTACGAGGTGACCGTCGAGGTGAATGCCGCGGGGGCCACCGATGCGTCGGAACCGGTCGAGCTGGGCCCGATCCGCTATTCGGTCCGGGATTGGGAGGAGCAGACGATCGGCATCGGCGGCGAAACCGAACGTCCGCACTACCTGATGGTGAATACCGATTCGATGGAGATGCACAACATGGCCGACGATGATACGACGCTCGAATTCGCATCGTCGTCGAAGGTGACCGTGACGCCTGTCGAAGCCTGGTATTTCGACAAGAACGACGACCGGCAGTCCGTCGATGTCGGCAGCGCCGGAATCACGGCGACTCCGGACGAGGGGCTGTCCGGGCATATCAGCGTGCACAGCCCGGTGCCGACGAACAATGCGCCGCGCTATGTCAAATTGAAAGTGGAAAACGAGGACGGCTCCCAGCCGCGCGAGATCGTCATCGTCCAGTATCCGCTGGAATACATCACCAATATCCACGGCTGGTATTCGTACCGCGACGATTTCAACGGCGGCAGGACGAACTGGGAGTATCTGGACGGCATTCCGGCGGAGGAGGTGGAGGGGCAGTCCTACGATTCGCCGCAGTTCTCATCCGAGAAGCGGACGACTTCCAACAGCCTTTTCAAATCGAAAGCCGTCGATAACAGCGGAGGAATCAGCCGCTATGCCTGGGAGCAAAACGGTTCGGGATGGTGGGGGAATAATCCTCCCTACACCTATCGCCGGACGTTCGACAATGTCGATAACAACGATAATTTCCGCATGTACCATGTCCGGATCACGGCTTCGTCGGGCGAATATACGCTGGGGCGCCCGCGGCTGAATGACGAGGGCAATACGGACCGGAGCTCCGAGAATTCGGTGATCGTATCTCCCTCGTTCCTGATCGCTTCGCAGCTGGGAACTACCTCTGCGACCAGTGCGAGAGCGACCGCCGAAGAGCATTGCAAACAGTATGTCGAGGTCTATAAGACCAGGGACGCATCGGGGAAGGAGGTCACGAGGAGACTGACCGACTGGCGCCTGCCGACGCACTACGAGGTGGGGATCATCCTCAGATTCCAGAACTCTTCCGCAGCTATGGACGAAGTGATGTCCGGCGATTATTATTGGTCGGCGAGCGGCCGGGTGGCCCGGGCCGACTGGGAAAATCTGCCGGAAAGCGGTTCCGCCAACATCCGTTGCATTCACGATGCGTATGACATCGAATAGGAATCATAAAAGTCAACTGACATGATGAAAGGAATCATATACGCTGCGGCCGTGTCGTCGTTCGTGCTGGCCGCATGCACCTCCTGCACGCACGACGGCCTGCCCGGCGCGGAGGTTCCGGACGACGGCTGCATCGAAATCCGTTTCGACGCCGATATTCCGCCGATGCCCGTGGTCGCCACCCGCTCGGTCGATCCCGACGGCACGGGCGTGCAGAACATGACGCTCTTCTGTTTCGACAGCTACGGACTTTTCGTCGCAACGACGCAGGCGACGCTGGCGCCGACATCGGACGACCTGCATGAAGGCACGTTCACGGCCCGCGTGCCGCAGAATACGCGCCTGATCCATTTTCTGGGCAACCAGAACATGCTGGGATTTCAGGAACGCGATTTCTACAACAAGTCGGAGGCGCAGGTGATGGCCGCGCTCGAAGGCTCTTCGGGCATGATGATCTATTGGGCCCGTTTCGCCTGTGCCGAGGACGATCCGCGCTCCGTCGCCGAGCAGCTGAAAGCGCAGGGCGGGATAGAACTCGTCCGCAACCATGCGCTGATCTCGGTGGACAATCCCGCGGGCAACGGCAGTCTGGACGTGACCGGGTTCGTCGTCTGCAACACCAGCGCGTTCGGCACCGTGGCGCCCTATCACCCCGAGCAGGGATTCGTATGGCCGGGGACGGAGCCTTTCGTGACGCTGCCGAAAAATACGTCGGTGATGAGCGACATCCTCGACGTGACGACCGACATGCGGCAATATGTCTTCGAGTGCGAGAATACGGCCGACAAACCCGTCAGCGTGATCCTGCGCGGACACCGCCCCGGTGAAACCGAGGCCGACGACCTCTATTACCGCGTGATGCTGATTGATGCGCAGGGCGAACAGCTGCTCATCCGCCGCAACCACCATTACATTCTCCATATCGAGGGCGAACTTTCCTACGGGCAGCGCTCGTTCGGCGAAGCGCTCGATGCCGCCGCGACGAACAACGTCTGGATCTCGATCCGGGACAATATCGACGAGGTTTCGGACGGCACCTTTACCCTGAAAGTCGATCGGACGAGCTATGTGCTGGACCAGAGCAACGAGGGGCGGCAGTATTCGCTTCGCTACACGCTCCGGAGGAACGACGGATCGGCGGTCTCGGAGGCCGACAAACCGTCGGTGACGTGGCTCGACGGCAACAACGTGGCGGGGCAGAATGTCGGCAATTCGTTCGTCGTCGGGAGCGACGGCGTGGGGAACGGCGAACTCACCGTGGTGCTGCGCGAAATGGGCGGCAGCGAAAAGCTCGAAGGGACGCTGCTGGTCAAAAAGGGGCTTTTGCAGCGCAAGATCAAGATCATCCTCATCAAAACGCAGTCGTTCCGGCCCGCATGGGTGGCGTCGCAGGTGTTCGGCACGCCCTCTGCCGGAGAGAGCGGAGGCACGTACGGCGAACATGTGACGTTGATGTTCACCGTTCCGGAGACATGTCCGGCGGAGTTGTTTCCGCTGCGGGTGCTGATCGGCGTCGAGGATCTCGATGTCCGCGCGGCGGCCGGCATGTCGCTGCCGGTGATCCGCCGCGGCGAGGATGGCTTCGGAGAGAATATCCTCGACGAAAAGGGGGAGCCGATCGAATACAAGTTCGTCTATACGGCCGTACAGCCGGGCGTGCAGCGGGTGTATTTCCGCACGATCCTGCCGCAGAGCGGTTCCGGAGCGAAGACCAAGGTTTCGGTCGAAGCCGGATACTTCGCCACGCAGGAGAAGGAGGTGACCTATACCGGCCTCCGATATGTGATCGAGGTCGCCGGATTGAACGAATATACGGCCAGACCCGACGACGATTTCGCCGACGACGAGAAGATCTTCTACCGGCTGGTGCCGCAGAAGAAGGGCGCTTTCGTCCAGTTCACCATGCATCTGCACGATAATTCGTCGGAAACGTCGTCCGGCGGCGATTACGGCGAATTCGTCAACGCCACGGCCGACGACGAGTTTCTGATCTATTCGCAGTATCTCGACCACATTCCCGACGGAGAGGAGCCCGACGGCGTTACGTTCGACTGCACGTTCTCGCCCGTCAACGAGGATATGTGGACGGAGAATGGCCGCATGTATCTCTTTTATCCGCGCGCAGGCGGCGATACGCCGCAGTCGGGGACGGGCGTCTATTCGATTTACCTGCGAACCAACCGTCCGCAGAGTGCCGAGGTCGTCCGCATAGCCTCCAATATTTCGGGCGAGAAGTCGTTGAAAGATGTCGCCCGGGACTATGCCGGCCGCGGTTATCGTTCGACTTCGTTCGAGCTGGCCAACTACAACCCCTTCCGTTTTGCGGCACGCATAGACGGCGCGGGCGGGGATGCCTCCGGAAGCGATGCGGAGCCGGTGACGGAATTGACGTGGAACTATGAGAATCCGGCCGAAACGAACATCGACATCGAATTCGACGTGACCAGTTTCCGGGGTTCGGACGACCGGTCGGCCGATCCTTTCGGCGAGACGTTCGAGGTCTATATCGACGCGCCGATGCTGACCGTGGACGAATCGCGGCTGGCCGAGTGCAATCTGACGCCCGATAAACTCAAAGCGGACCCTGAGGTCGAGGGGCGTTTCGTTTATACGGTCGATGCCTCGCGTGAGGAGGAGCGCAAATTCGGTGTCGCAGACGCGCTGATCCCCGATACGACGCCGGCCGCCGCCGGAAGTCCTGCGCCTTCGCAGTCGGGAGAGCGCAAGCGGCTGCCGTTCAAGACGAACTGTGTGGTGAGCGCCGGCGATATCACCCTTTCGTCGAACGAGGAGAAAGTCGTCTTCTTCCGGAAGACCTTCCGTGTGGCGAACGAGTCGGTCACGGGGCGGATCACCTACGATCCGGGCACCGGGGCGATTCCCGTGCCGCGCAATGCGTTCGTGTCGTTCATACAGTCGGGAACGGGGAGCCGCATCGGGTCGATGACCGTGACGGCGGACGGCCGCTACGAGTTGCGGTTGCGCAAGGAGTATGACCCCGGGTGGTTCGATCGCATCGAACTCCGCTATACGAAGGACGGCGCGGTTTACCGGAACCGGATCGACGAGAACAATCCGCTGACGCTGGCCCGTCTGGTGCAGTCGCCCGATATAACATTGGTGAATGCGGCCGCTGATTGACTGAACCCATGACACGGGCCGACAAATTGCTGCTGTTGCTGCTCTGCGGAGCGTGCATGCTGGCCGGATGTCCGGAGATCCGCACCGCCGAGCGCCCCGAAACCGCGGAGTGCCCCGAAACCGCGGAATCCGCCGTGTCTGCGGCGGATTCCGAGAGCGCGGACGGGACTCCCGGGCGGCGGGCTTTCCGGCTGCCCGATGTGCCGGAGGCCCTGCGCGATCCGGCCGACCGGGCGGACTATCTGGCCCTGCACTATTGGGACTGTTTCGACTTCGCCGATACGGTCCTGCTTTCGTGTCCGGAGATCACCGAACAGGCTTTCGTCGATTTTCTGAGCGTACTGCCCCATGCCCGCGAGGCGGCCGCGGCGGTCGATACGCTCTATTCGCGGGCGGCCGTGCGGAGCGAGACGCTCTATTGTTTCATCGGACTGGGCGAAAAGTATCTTTACGAACCCAACTCCCCGATGTGCGACGAGGAGCTTTACATCCTGGTGCTGCGGGCGCTGACGGCCAATCCCCGGATCGGTGAGGCCGACAAACTGCGGCCGCGCCGCCTGCTGGAGACGGTGTCGAAGAATCGCCCGGGAGACGAGGCGGCCGATTTCGAGTTTCTGGGCCGCGACGGAGTGAAACGGCGCATGTCGCATCTGAAGGCGGAATATACGCTGCTGTGCTTTTACGATCCTTCCTGCGACGAATGCGGGCGGGTGAAAGGGCGGCTGGCGGCATCGCCGGCCGTTTGCGGGATGGTCGGGGAAGGGCGGCTGGCCGTGCTGTCGGTGAACGTCGCCGGCGACAGCGGGGCGTGGCGCGATGCGTCTGTCCCGGAGGGCTGGACGGACGGCTGCGATGTCGGGGAGCGGCTGGTGCGCGGGGCGGTTTACGACCTGAAAGCCATGCCGACGCTCTATTTGCTGGATCGTGAAAAGCGGGTGCTTCTCAAAGACACTTCTGTCGGGCGGCTCGAAGCGAAGCTCGCCGGAGCGGACTTTTAGGACTGCATGGCGTGAAACCGCGACTCATATATTTTGTAATATTTTGAGCGGGGTAGGGCAGAAGTGACACACGACTAATTACAGAGGGTACCATATTCAGCGGCAGGTCGTCTTTCCGATACCGTTGCCTGGTATATTCGGTCAAGTATCGGAGTAGACGGTGGTATTTGTTACAAGTTACTTGTGTGATACGTGTTCCGACCTCTCGCTGCCGTTTGTCGCAGTATTTCGAAAACTCGGCGAGGAACATCCGCTGTGTGGCTTAAAAACGAAAAATCCTTATATATCAACGATATATAAGGATTTTGCTCTTTTGTGCGCTTTCCTATCCTGCGCCTCCAGGGTGGAAGAAGGGGCTCGAACCCTCGACCTTCGGAACCACAATCCGACGCTCTAACCAACTGAGCTACATCCACCGTGTCGATACGCACTCGTCGTATCGGGATGCAAATGTAATATGTTTTTTCGGTCCGTGCAAAATTTTCGGCTTAAAAATCTTCGGGAAAACGCATCGGGTGACAAAATGGCAGTCCCCTCTGCTCGTTTGTCACGCAAAACCTGCCAAAAAACGGTTGGCACACCTATTGATGGATACGGGGGTGCGAAAGCAATTGAAAAAAACACATATAAAAACTTAAAACACGTAAAAGCTATGAATGTAAAACCGTTATCGGACCGTGTGCTGATTCTCCCGAATCCCGCGGAGGAGAAGACAGCCGGAGGATTGATCATCCCCGACACGGCAAAGGAAAAACCGCTGGCAGGCAAGGTCGTTGCAGTGGGCCCCGGCACTTCGGAGGTCAAGATGGAGGTCAAGGTGGGCGATCAGGTCCTCTACGGCAAGTATGCCGGTCAGGAGATCCAGGTCGATGGCGTGGATTACCTCATCATGAAACAGAACGATATTTTGGCAATCATCTAATAATTCGCATACAGTCATGGCAAAAGATATCAAATACAATGTAGAGGCGCGCGAACTGCTCAAGGAGGGTGTCGATGCGCTGTCGAACGCCGTCAAGGTAACGCTGGGCCCCAAAGGCCGCAACGTCATTATCGACAAGAAATTCGGCGCTCCGCAGATCACCAAGGACGGCGTGACCGTGGCCAAGGAGGTCGAGCTGGAGGACGCTTTCGCCAACATGGGCGCCCAGATGGTCAAGGAGGTCGCTTCGAAGACCAACGACGATGCGGGCGACGGTACGACGACCGCGACTGTGCTGGCGCAGTCGATTATCGGCGTGGGCCTGAAGAACGTGACGGCCGGCGCCAACCCGATGGATCTGAAACGCGGTATCGACAAGGCCGTTGCGAAGGTCGTGGAGTCGCTTCGCAAGCAGAGCCAGGAGGTCGGTTCGGATTTCGCCAAGATCGAGCAGGTGGCCACCATTTCGGCCAACAACGACCAGAATATCGGTAAGCTGATCGCCGAGGCGATGGCCAAGGTCAACAAGGAGGGTGTCATCACCGTCGAGGAGGCCAAGGGCACCGAAACCCATGTCGAGGTGGTCGAGGGCATGCAGTTCGACCGCGGTTATATCTCGGCCTACTTCATCACCGACACCGAGAAGATGGAGGCTCAGCTCGAAAAACCCTATATCCTGATTACGGACAAGAAGATTTCGACGATGAAGGAGCTGATGGGCGTGCTGGAGCCGGTGGCTCAGAGCGGCCGTGCGTTGCTGATCATCGCCGAGGATGTCGATGGCGAGGCTCTTTCGGCACTCGTGGTCAACAAACTGCGCGGTACGTTGAAGATCGCCGCTTGCAAGGCTCCGGGCTTCGGCGACCGCCGCAAGGAGATGCTGGAGGATATCGCCGTGCTGACGGGCGGTACCGTGATCTCGGCCGACAAGGGCATGAAGATCGAGGACGCCACGCTGGCTATGCTGGGTTCGGCCGACAAGGTGACGCTCAACAAGGAGAACACCACCATCGTCGATGGCGCCGGTAAGAAGGAGGAGATCGCTGCGCGCGTGGCGCAGATCCGCGCTTCGATCGAGAAGGCTACGTCGGACTACGACAAGGAGAAGTTGCAGGAGCGTTTGGCCAAGCTGGCCGGCGGTGTGGCCGTGCTCTACGTCGGAGCCGCTACCGAGGTCGAGATGAAGGAGAAGAAAGACCGCGTGGACGACGCGCTGGCCGCAACCCGTGCAGCCGTCGAAGAGGGTATCGTCCCGGGCGGCGGTGTGGCTTACATCCGCGCCACGGCGGCTCTCGAAGGCATGAAGGGCGACAACGAGGACCAGACGACGGGTATCCAGATCGTGAAACGCGCCATCGAGGAGCCTTTGCGTCAGATCGTTGCGAACGCCGGCGGCGAGGGTTCGGTGGTCGTCAACAAGGTGAAGGAGGGCAAGGACGCCTTCGGTTACAACGCCCGCGACGACAAGTACGAGGACATGATGAAGGCCGGTATCATCGACCCGACGAAGGTGTCGCGCGTCGCACTGGAGAATGCCGCGTCGATCGCTTCGATGTTCCTCACCACGGAGTGCGTGTTGGCCGAGAAGAAATCCGAGGCTCCCGCCATGCCGGCAATGCCCGGAGGCGGCATGGGCGGCATGATGTAATTCCGCATATTACCTGAAGCAGGGCGGGTGGAAGAATATTTCCATCCGCCCCGCTTTTTTTATTACCTTTGCGGCCGAAACTTACGTGTTATGAAAAAAGGTATTCTCTATGCTATACTGGCCTCGGTGTTGTGGGCCCTCGTCAATCCGTTCATCAAACAGGGACTCAGCTACGACTTTACGCCGATGAATTTCGCCGGGCTGCGCTTCACGACCGTCGGCGTCATCCTCTTCGCCTACACGTGGCACGGCGGCATGTGGCGCGAGATCGTGCGCCACAAGCGGCTGTTCGGCAATCTCATCCTGATCAACATGTTCCTGGGCTACACGGCGTTTTATTTCGGCGTGGACTTCGTCAGCGGAGCCATCGGCTCGATCGTCATGGGCCTCACGCCGCTGATCAACGTGCTGCTGGCGCACCTGCTGGCCAGCGACGACCGGCTGAACCGCTACAAGGTCGTGAGTCTGCTGGTCAGTCTGGCGGGACTGCTGCTGATCGTCGGCACGGGCAGCGACGGCGCGCCGCTCGACTGGCGCGGCATCGGGGGCATCGTGCTGTTGCTGGCGAGCATCGTCTTTCAGGGTTACTCCGCGATTTCGGTTTCGGAGGACAAGGGCAGGGTCGATCCGGTTTTCCTCAATGCCGTGCAGATGTTCTTCGGCGGTCTGCTGATCTACGGCGTGGGCGTCGCCGCAGAGGGTTTCCACCCTTTTTGGGCCAAACCGGCCGGATTCTACGGAAGCCTCGGGGTGCTGGTCTTCATTTCGGTCTTCGCTTTCAGCTTCTGGTTCATGGCCCTGCGCACCGAGGGCGCGAAGGTCAGCGATATCAATATGTGCCGCCTGATCAATCCCGTGCTGGGGGCGGTTCTGAGCTGGATCATGCTGCCCGGCGAGTATCCCTATTTCAGCACCGTGGCAGGCATGGCGATTATCGTCGGTTCGCTCGTCATCTACTTCAAGGGTGAAATCCTCGTCGATCGGTGGCGGCGGCGACGCCTCTGAACGAACGGAGCGCCCCGAAAGGCGTTCCGCTGCATTTTGGATTCAGGGCATCCATTCCAGAATGCCCTCGACGGGATTCGCCGCGCGCCATGCCTCGAATTCGGCATAGGTGCGCACGCCGTCGCGCAGCACGGCCTGATAATATTCGATGCCCATGATCTTCACCTCGTCGGGCGTGTCGTATTTGATTTGCAGGATGGCGCGCCGCGTCTCGTCGGTCAGCACGGCGCCGATCCGGTCGGCCACCTGTTCGAAATAGCCCTCCCAAGCCGATCCGCGGGCCATGTGGATCATGTCGATCTGCCAGAGCCGGTCGTCGGCGTCGGCATACCACGCATGCCATTCGAGACATTGGTCCGGGGCGTCGAGCAGGTTGCCGTATTCGATGCGGCGGATGCGGGGATTCGCGGCGATGCGGGTCATGGCCGCGAAGCTGTCGGCGATGTTCAGGGACGGGGAGTAGATGTGGAAGTCGATGTCGCGGTGTTTCATCAGCAGGCCCGTGCGGAGCGACCCCACGAGGTTCGGTTCGGCGCCCGCCGCCCGCCAGGCGGCTTCCAGCCCGGTGTCGCGGATGACCTCGCGGGCGCGCTGCTGGTTGGCGGCCGCGATTTCGAGGATGTTTTCCATGATGCGTTTTTTGCGGGGTTATCGTAGCGGGCGGAGCGATTCCGGGTCGCTCCGTCTTGTGTAAAATCGGTTCGGGGCGGTTATTTGCCCAGCAGGATGCGGGCCTGGGCCACGGCGGCGTCGGTGATCTCCGAGCCGGAGAGCATCTTGGCGATTTCGGTCACGCGTTCGTCGTCGCCGAGGCGGGTGATCTCCGTGCGCCCGTTGCGCTTGTAGACCACGAAATGCGCCGAGCCCTTCGAGGCGACCTGCGGCAGGTGGGTGATGTCCACCACCTGCATCGACGCCGCGAGCGATTCGATGATCTCGCCCATGGCGTCGGCGATGCGGCCCGAGACGCCCGTGTCGATCTCGTCGAAGATGATCGTCGGCAGCTGCATCCGCTCGGCCAGCAGGGCTTTCAGAGCCAGCATCACGCGCGAAAGCTCACCGCCCGAGGCGATGCGTTCGACGGGCTGGGGTGTCATGTTCCGGTTGGCTGTGAAGAGGAACTGCACGCTGTCGCACCCCGTGCGGCCCGGTTCGGCCAGCGGCGTCAGCGCGATGCGGAAGAGGGTGTCGGGCATGCCCAGTTTGGCGAGGGTCGAGAGGATGTGTTTTTCGAATCCCGCAGCCGCCTTTTCGCGCGTCTTGTGCAGACGGTCGGCCAGCGCGAGGAGCTTGGCGGCGGCTTCTCCGAGGGCGGACTCCGCTTCGGCGATCTCCTCGCCGCTGTGGACGATGGCCGCCAGTTGGGCCGCGCAGCGGTCGCGCAGGTCGATCAGTCCGGCTTCGTCCGCGACGTGGTGTTTCTGTTGGAGCGCGATCAGCGCGTCGAGGCGGGCCGAGCGTTTCGCCAGCCGCTCCGGATCGGCGTCGAGCCGTTCTGCGGCCGCTGCGGCCGAATTGTTGATGTCTTTCAGCTCTTCGAGCACCGACCGCAGACGGTCGGCGTACTCCCCGGCGGCGGGGTAGTGGCTGCGGATATGGTTGAGTTCGTTTTCCGAGTTTTTGAGCTGCGCCAGCACTCCCGTTTCGTCGGTGTCGAAAGCGTTGCGCAGCGTGGTCAGCGCCTCGCCGATGCGGTCGGCGTTTTCGAGCACCGTCAGCTCCTCTTCCAGTTCGGCCTGTTCGCCGGCGCGCAGGTTGGCGGCCGTCAGCTCCTCGGTCTGGAACCGGAGCCACTCCTCGTCGCGGCGGCCCTTCTCGGCGGCTTCGCGCAGGGCGGCCAGCCGGCGCCGCAGTTCGGATGTCCGGGCGTACTGTGCGGTGTATTGGGCCAGCAGCTCCCGGTTCGCGGCCACGGTGTCGAGCGCCGAGGTGCGGAACTCCTCCGACGAGAGGATCAGGTTCTGGTGCTGGGAATGGATGTCGATCAGGCGGCTCCCCAGTTCGCGCAACTGCGCCAGCTGCACCGGCACGTCGTTGATGAAAGCGCGGCTCTTGCCCGTCGGGGTGATGATGCGCGTCAGGGTCGTTTCGGGAGCGTAGTCGAGGTCGTTTTCGTCGAAGAACGCCTCCAGGTCGCGCCCCGTGAGGTCGAAAATCCCCTCGACCGTGCAGTTGCGCGCCGCGTCCTTCATCGCCGAACCGTCGTTCTTGGCCCCCAGCAGCAGCCCGAGAGCTCCGAGCAGGATGGATTTTCCGGCGCCCGTCTCACCCGTGATGATGTTCAGACGGGGGTCCAGCTCCATTTCGAGCTTGTCGATAAGCGCGTAATTTTCGACCGACAGACGGCGTAGCATGCGAAATTAAAAATTAAGAATTAAAAATTAAAAGCCCCGGCCTTCCGTTGCGGAAGGCATTCATCGGGCGAAAAATTTTTCGATTTTGTCGGCAATGCGTGCGGCGACCTCGCGCTTCGCCATCAGGGGCAGCTCTTCGCGTCCCGCACGGTCGATGAAGGTCACCTTGTTGGTGTCGCCGCGGAATCCGGCTCCGGCGTCGCGCAGCGAGTTGAGCACGATGAAGTCGAAATTCTTCTTCGTGAGTTTGGCTTCGGCGTGCGCCTCTTCGTCGTGGGTCTCCAGAGCGAATCCCACCAGCAGGCGGCCGCCCTTGTGCGCCCCCAGTTCGGCGGCGATGTCGCGCGTCCGGCGCAGGGCGATGTACATGTCGCCGTCGCCTTTCTTGATCTTGGTCTCCGAAACGCTGTCGGGGGTGTAGTCGGCCACGGCGGCGCACATCACCGCACCGTCGGCCTTCTCGAAGGCCCGGACCGCGGCGTCGTACATCTCGGCGGCCGAGAGCACGTCCACCCGCTCGACGCCTGCGGGCGTCGGCAGCGCCGTGCGGCCCGTGACGAGCGTCACCTCGGCGCCCCTGCCGGCCAGCTCCCCGGCAATGGCGTAGCCCATCTTCCCCGAGGAGTGGTTCGAGATGAACCGCACGGGGTCGATGGCTTCGATCGTGGCTCCTGCCGTGACGATCAGCCGTTTACCTTGCAGACTCTTTTTTTTTTCGCGGAGAAGGTCGCCGACGAATGCGGCGATCGCTTCGGGTTCGGCCATGCGGCCCTTGCCGGTCAGTCCGCTGGCCAGCTCGCCTTCGCCGGGCTCGACGATGCGGACGCCGCGTTCGGCGAGTGTTCGCAGGTTCTGCTGCGTAGCTGCGTGGGCGTACATGTCCAGGTCCATGGCGGGAGCCGCGACGACCGGGCAGCGTGCCGAGAGGTAGGTCGTCAGCAGCAGATTGTCGGCGATGCCGCCGGCCATCTTGGCCAGCGTGTTGGCCGTGGCGGGGGCGATCAGGTAGCAGTCCGCCCATTCGCCCAGCGACACGTGGGAGTTCCACGCGCCGTTTTCCGGATCGAAGAATTCGACCAGAATGGGATTTTTCGAGAGCGTGGCCATCGTCAGCGGCGTGATGAACTGCTTGGCCAGCGGCGTCATCACCACGCGCACGTCGGCGCCTGCCGTCTTCAATAAACGACAAAGCACGGCAGCCTTATAGGCCGCTATGCTGCCCGTGATGCCCAGCAGTATGTGCCGTCCCGCCAGCGGGGGATTCGCAACGCCTTCGGATGCCATCTCCCTGCGCGGATTAGATCACCTTCATCTCGCCGTCCTTGCCCTCCTTGAAGACCAGTTCGTGGTCGATGAACTCCTCGGTGGCGATGATCACCGGTTTGGGCAGGCGCTCGTAGTAACGCGAGATCTCGATCTGCTCGCGGTTTTCGAAGGTCTCCTCCATGGTGTCGGTGGGCGACGAGAAATCGGCGAGTTTGCGGTTGAGCTCGGTTTTGAGTTCGGTTGCGATCTGGTTGGCGCGGCGGGCGATGATGTTGACGCTCTCGTAGATGTTGCCCGTTTCCGAGTCCAGATCCACCAGCTTGCGCGTGATGGTGTTGTTGGGAATGTTCTTCTTGATTTCCATTCTTATATGTTGTTGTCCTTGTTGTTGTTGCGGTCGAGGTAGTCGCGGGCGCTCTTGGCCATGCGGTCGAGCTCCCTGATGTGCTTCGATTCGGGGAACTCCTCCTTGAACGAGAGGTAGGAATCGAGCATCGTCAGATAGCGGTCCGTCTGCTTGTCCTGGACCGAGTTGCTGGCGAAGCGGTAGCCGGCATCGACGATCAGGTACATGATCTCCTCGCGGTGCTTGCTTTCGGGATATTGTTTCAGGGCGTTTTTCAGCGCCACGATCGCCGATTTGTAGCGGCCGATCTTATAATAGGTATAGGCGTTGATGTAGGCTTTGTCGTGCAGCCGTTCGGTGAGCTCCGCGTTGATCTTCTTGAAATCCTCGATCCGGTCGCTCTTCGGATAGCGCGACATGAATTCGTTGATGGCGATCAGCGCCTGGCCGGTCATCGTCTGGTCGCGCGAGGGTCCCGGCGAGAGGTAGTAGAAGCAGAGCGCGTACATGCCTTCGGCGTCCTCGATGAAGGCGCTGCGGCCGAATTTGCGCCGGAAGTCGTCCAGCAGGGTCGATGCCGTGTCGTAATCGCGGTTCTTGAATTTGCAGCGGGCGTTGAAGAACGAGATGCTGTCTTCGGTCGGGGTGCCGGTGTAGTAGTACTGGGCTCCTTCGAAGAGCGTCGAGGCGCGCTGCCACTTCTCCTTCTGGTAGTACTCCATCGCCTTGCTGTAAATCAGTTCGGGTTTTCCGCTTTTCAGCAGGGCGTTCATGCCAGAACACCCTCCGAGGATAGCCGCGGCCGCCAGTCCGCAAAGGGCGTATAAAAAAGTCTGCTTCATTTATGAATCTATTACGGCGCTTTATCGCACAAAGTTACGCATAAATTAACGATTTGCAAAAAAAATTATTGCACGCGGAAGCTGCAAAGAGGGATGGATCGCCGTTTTTTATTCCGGCGGATGCGAAAGCCCCCGCCGGGGCGGGGGATCAGGACCGGGATTTTCAGAAAAAGAAACCGACGGAACCGCCGTAGACGATGTCGTGGGGCACTTTGACACGGCGCGATACGCCGTCCGACGTGAAGTCGTGCCACACCCGCGAGCGCGGATAGCCCGAGATGCGGAAGTCGATGAAGAATTTGCGGACGTTGAAGCCCAGGCCGCCCATGACCCCGATGTCGCCGTTGTTGAACCGGACCCGGAGCAGCTGCGGGGCGCTGCTGCGCTCGGAATCCGTGACGCGGAACAGCGCGCCTCCGAACAGCCGCAGCACGCCGAACTGGAAGCCCAGCTGGACGGGAATCTCGAACCGCTCGGTGCGCAGCGTCAGGCGGCGGTTTCCGGCATCCCCGGCGCGGACGGAGTAGTTGACGAAGGCGTAGTCCAGTTCCGATTGCAGATGGAGGTGCTTCGAGAGGTTGAGGCGCAGGACGAAGCCCACGTCGTAGCCTGCCCGCGGGGAGCCCGGCGAGAACCGGATGTCGCCGATGCGTGTCGGGACGAACGAGTAGTCGGTGAAATTGACGCCGCCGCGCACGCCGACCATCAGGCGTTGGGCGGAGGCCGCGCCCGAAACGAGGAGCGCGGCGAGGAGGGTGAAGACAAGGTGTTTCATGGTGCGTATATGTTTAGGACGGGATCACATCAGGGGTGACACGAGCCGCAGCACGTCGCCCAGCGTCCGGCGCCACAGCGGGGGCCGCCACTCCCGGCGCGTGATGCGCCGGCAGGAGGCGAGGTCCTCGCCGAAGTTCGCCGCCAGTTCGCGGACCGCCTCCCGGCCGCGGATGAAGGCCGTGACTTCGAGGTTGTCCGTCAGACTGCGGTAGTCCATGTTCGCGGTGCCCACCGAGGCCAGCTCTTCATCGACGATCACCAGTTTGGCGTGCAGGAATCCGTTGTCGTAGCGGTAGAGTTCGACCCCGGCGTCGAGCAGGTCCCCGACGTAGGAGTCGGACACGAGGTCCGAGAACGGGGAGTCGCTGCACGCCGGGATCATCACCTCGACCCGGATGCCGCTCCGGGCCGCCAGCCGCAGGGCGTCGAGGATCATCACCGGGGGCAGGAAGTAGGGCGAACAGATGCGCACCCGCTTCCGGGCCCGGACGATGGCCGCCGCGAACGCCTCGGCGATGGTCAGCCGCGAAGGGCCCTCTTCGGACCATGCCAGCTGGATCGGCAGCCGCTGCCGGATGCGGTGAGGGGCGATGTATCCGCGCGGGTCGAGACGCTCCCGGGCGGCCCGCGCCCAATCGGCGATGAAGAGTCGCTGGAGGTCCGCGACGGCGTCGCCTTCGATGCGAAGGTGCTCGTCGCGCCACTTGCCCATGCAATCTCCGTCGAGGTAGTATTTCGCAATATTTATGCCACCCAGATAGGCGGTCTTTCCGTCCGTAACGACTATTTTGCGGTGGTTGCGGCGCGCGGCGCGCGGGGTGAACCACGGGAAGCGGACCGGTTCGAAGGCGGCCGTGCGGACCCCCGCCTCGTGCATGCGCCGCAGCATTGCGCGGCTCAGCCGCCACGAACCCACGGCGTCGTAGATGACCCGCACCTCCAGCCCGGCGCGGGCCTTGCGGATCAGGATTTCGGCGATGGTGCGGCCGATGCGGTCGTCGCGGATGATGTAGTACTCCATGTGGATCGAGCGGACGGCGTGTTGCAGGGCGGCGATGAGCGATGCGAAGGCGTTGTTGCCGTTGTGGAGCAGTTCGATGCGGTTGTGCCGCGTGGGGGAGGTGCCGCAGCCCCGGGCGACGATCTGCTCCACGGCGTCGCCCCTGTGGACGGCCTCTTCGGCCGGGGGTGCGGGACGGCGGTATCCCGCCAGTACATACAGCAGCGTGCCGGCCACCGGGAGCAGGAGAACCAGAGCCAGCCACACGGCCGCCGAAGCGGGTATCCGCTGCCGGCGCGTGATGACGAGACCCGCGCCGAGCGTCCATAACAGATGGATCGTGAGGAGGGTGTGCATAACCCCGTTCGCGGGCACGATCCGTGCCACGGAGCGCGAAAAAGATTTGGAAATATGGAATTTACTTTCTATCTTTGTCTGAGCAACGCAACGGGGTTCTGACCTTTACGGGTCAGGATTCTTTATTTTTTATGTTTTTTTAGGTATGGCAAAAGAGATTATTTATCTGACAGCGGAGGGTTATAAAAAACTCAAGGAGGAGCTCGATCACCTGCGTTCCGTCGAGCGTCCGGCGATTTCGGCGGCGATCGCCGAAGCGCGCGACAAGGGCGACCTTTCGGAGAACGCGGAGTACGACGCTGCCCGTGAGGCGCAGGGTCTGATGGAGATGCGTATCGCCAAGCTGGAAGATACGATCGCCAATGCGCGCGTGATCGACGAATCGAAGATCGACAAGAGCAAGGTGCAGATTCTGAGCAAGGTGACGCTCCTGAATCACAACACCCACAAGCAGATGACCTATACGATCGTCGCCGAGCACGAGGCCAACCTGCGCGAAGGGAAGCTGGCCATCGGCACGCCGATCGCCAAGGCGCTGCTGGGCCGCAAGAAGGGCGACTGCGTGGATGTGGACGTACCTGCCGGCACGATCCACTTCGAGATCCTCGACATCAGCATCTGAGGCGCCCGGCTTCCGGGAGGGGCGCACGGTCCATCTCCCGCAGCGGGCGACCGGACAGACATACAACCTACTAATGTTTAGGTATTTTTGCAGGGGCCGCTTGTCGCGGCCCTTTTTTATTGTAACTTTGCATCCGATGAAGATGCGCCCCGGACTCAGACGATGCTGTGCGGCTTTCCTGCTGTCGGTCCTGCTCGCGGCCTACGCGGGGCAGAAGGTGCATATCTATAACGAGGACCCGGCCCACTTCGCGGCGTTCAGCGGCGACCTGGTGCCCGACAACGGCGCCGAGCAGCAGATCGTCGAGTTCTGCATCGTCGATGATTTCCATTTCTTCCCCTATCTGCTCGAAATCCCTTACGCGCACCAGTTCTACGCCGAGGTGCTCGCCGTGCTGCTGCCCGAGGCCACGCGCTGCAAGTGTGCGTCGGAGATTTCGCTTTTCTCCCTGCGGGCGCCTCCTGCGGCGTAGCTCCGTCACGCCTCTTTTCTGATTTGCCCGGAGTCCTCCGGGCCTCATCCTCAATTCGATTTTACCATGAAACGATCTGTTTTATCGGCATTGTTCCTATGCCTGTATCTTATTGTGTCCGGTGTTGATGCGCCGCGCAAAGGCACGGACGCCAACCTTTACGGCCACGTGGTGGACCGTGAAACCCACGAACACATTCCCTATGCCTCGATAGCCGTCGTCGGCACGGCCTTCGGTACGACGACCGACGCTTCGGGACACTATTTTCTGAAAAACCTCCCCGAAGGGGAGCTGACGCTCGAAGTCCGCGCCCTGGGCTACGCCCCGAAAAGGACCTCCGTCGCGCTGAAGCGCGGCGAGACGCTGGAACTGAATTTCGAGGTGGCGCAGAACGGCATCTCGATGGACGAGGTGGTCGTGTCGGCGAGCCGTTCGGCGACGCTGCGGCGCGAGGCTCCGGCGCTGGTGAGCGTGCTCGATGCCAAGTTGTTCGAGCGGACCAATGCCGCGTGTCTGGCGCAGGGCCTTTCGTTCCAGCCCGGCGTGCGGGTCGAGGACGACTGCCAGAACTGCGGCTTCATGCAGGTGCGCATCAACGGCCTCGACGGCCACTATTCGCAGATTCTGGTCGATTCGCATCCCGTCTTTTCGGCCCTGACGGGTGTCTACGGGCTGGAACAGATTCCGGCCAACATGATCGAGCGGGTCGAGGTGCTGCGCGGCGGCGGTTCGGCGCTCTTCGGTTCGTCGGCCATCGGCGGCACGATCAACATCATCACCCGGGAACCATCGCGCAGTTCGGCCCAGCTGTCGCACACGCTGACTTCGCTCGGCGGCAGCAACTCCTATGACAATGCGACGATGCTCAACGCCTCGATCGTCTCCGAGAGCGGCCGTGCGGGCATCAGCGTCTTCGGTCAGAGCCGCCACCGTTCGGGCTACGACCACGACGGCGACGGATTCACCGAACTGCCCGTTATCAGCAGCCAGTCCGTGGGTATGCGCTCGCTCTTCCGCACGGGAGCCTATTCGCGCATCACGGCGCAGTACCACCACATCGACGAGTACCGCCGGGGCGGCGACCTGCTGAAGCAGCCGCCCCACGAAGCCTTCGTCGCCGAGCAGACCGACCATGCCATCGACGGCGGAAGCCTTTCGTTCGACATCTCATCGGCCGACCGCAGCAACCGCTTCAATGCCTACGCCTCGTTCCAGAACACGGCCCGCAAGAGTTATTACGGCAGCAAACAGGACCTCGACGCCTACGGCACGACGCACGATCTGACCCTCGCTGCGGGCATGCAGTATGTCCATGCCTTCCGCAAACTGCTCTTCATGCCCTCGGAGCTGACGCTCGGCACGGAGTACAGCTACGACGACCTTTCGGACCGTTCGATCGGCTATGACATCCGCACCGACCAGACGGTGCATATCGTGGGCGGCTATTTGCAGAACGAGTGGAAGACCAAAAAGTGGTCGCTGCTGATCGGCGGCCGCCTCGATAAGCACAACCTCGTGGATCACGTGATTTTCAGCCCCCGGGCCAATGTCCGCTTCAATCCTTCGGAGTCGGTGAACCTGCGGGTGAGCTACGCCGGAGGCTACCGCGCTCCGCAGGCTTTCGACGAGGATATGCACATCGCCATCGTGGGCGGCAAGCGGGTCCGCATCCGCCTCGCGGACGATCTGAAAGAGGAGCGGTCGCACAGCGTGAGCCTCTCGGCCGACCTCTACCATACCTTCGGAAGCGTGCAGGCCAACCTGCTCGTCGAAGGATTCTATACCAAGCTGGAAGATGTGTTTGCGCTGCGGGATATCGAGGACACGGCCGACGGCGGCAAGATCAAAGAGCGTTACAACGGTTCGGGCGCCACGGTGCGCGGACTGAACGCCGAGGGCCGGGCGGCCTTCACCCGCTGGTTCGAACTCCAGGCGGGAATGACGTGGCAGCGGAGCCGCTACTCCGAACCCGAGCCGTGGAGCGAGGATGCGGAGGTGCCTCCCGTGCGCCGGATGTTCCGCACGCCCGATCTCTACGGCTATTTCACCGCGTCGTTCAAGCCGCTGCGCCGCTTCACGGCCGACGTGACCGGAACCTGCACGGGGGAGATGCTCGTGCAGCACATGGCTGGATCGGGGGTGGACCGGGACGTGGCGGTCACCACGCCGGCGTTCTGCGACGTGAACCTGCGGCTGGCCTATGATCTGCGTATCTATAAGGAGATCACGCTCCAACTCTACGGCGGCGTGCAGAACCTCTTCGACGCCTATCAGAAGGATTTCGACCGGGGCGCCGAACGCGATTCGGGTTATGTCTACGGGCCTTCGCTGCCCCGCAGCTGGTTCGTCGGTGCGAAAATCAGCTTCTGATCCGGCCGCCGGACACGAAAAAGCCGCTCTCCGATCGGAGAGCGGCTTTTTTGCAGGATATGACGGGGTGTTCGGACGTGTTTCGCAGGACGGCTGTCCGCTCGCCTGCCTCCCCCCCCCTCTCTCGGCGGCTTAGAGCGCCTTGATCTCGTGCAGGATGTTGTTCGTCTTGCGGACGGCCTCGGCCGAAGCGGCGAACTTCTCGGCCTCCTCTTTCGTGAGATCGATCTTCACGATCTTCTCGATGCCCTTGCGGCCGATGATCGCCGGAACGCCGATGCAGATGTCCTTCTGGCCGTACTCGCCGTCGAGGTAGCAGCAGCAGGGAACCAGCTTCTTCTGGTCGTGGAGGATCGCCTCGACCATCATCGAAGCGGCGGCTCCCGGAGCATACCAGGCCGACGTGCCGATGAGTTTGGTGAGGGTCGCGCCGCCGACCATCGTGTTGGCGACGGCCTCTTCGAGCTTCTTCTTCGAAGCGAACTGCGAGACGGGAACGCCGTTGACTGTGGCTTTCGACACGAGGGGAATCATCGTCGTGTCGCCGTGGCCGCCGATAACCATGCCGTCAACGTTGTTGATGTTGGCTCCGGTGGCTTTGGCCAGGTAGCACTTGAAGCGCGACGAGTCGAGTGCGCCGCCCATGCCGATGATGCGGTTCTTCGGCAGTCCCGAGGCTTTCAGGGCCAGGTAGGTCAGCGTGTCCATCGGGTTGGCGACCACGATGATGATGGCGCGGGGCGAGTATTTTATGACGTTCTCGATCACACCCTTCATGATGCCGGCGTTGGTGCCGATCAGCTCCTCGCGGGTCATGCCCGGCTTGCGGGGGATGCCCGAGGTGATGACCACGACATCCGAATTGGCGGTCTTCTTATAATCGTTGGTCGCTCCTACGAGCTTCGTGTCGAAATCCATCAGCGTCGAGCACTGGTACATGTCCAGCATCTTGCCCTCCGAGAGGCCCTCCTTGATGTCGATGAGGACCACTTCGCTCGCCACTTCGCGGCAAGCCATCACGTTCGCACAGGTGGCGCCCACGGCGCCTGCGCCTACGACGGTAACTTTTGACATAACGGTAAGTATTTTGTGTTAATTGTTCGTTTCGGTTCTCTCGGGCCGGCTCCATTCGCGGCGTTCCGCCGCGTTTACAAGTCTGACCCTCCCCTTAATCCCCTCCTCGGACGAAGGCTTTGAGGGAAACTTGTCGGGCGTGAACTATCCGAAAGTATAATTCAGTTTCGCTCGTCGATCCTAAAGCCTGCTTCTTAAGCGCTTTAGCCGATCAGCTTTTCGTAGTCGGCGGGGCTCAGCAGCGCGTCGTAGTCGGCCGGGTTCGACATCTTGACCTTGACGAGCCAGCCTTCGCCGTAGGCGTCCTTGTTGACGATGGAGGGGTCGGCGTCCACGGCGTCGTTGAACTCCACGATTTCGCCGCCCACGGGCAGGAAAGCGTCGCTCACGGTCTTCACGGCCTCGATCGAGCCGAACACCTCGCCGGCGGCGAGCGTTTCGCCCACGGTCGGGACATCGACGAATACGATGTCTCCCAGCTGGCTTTGCGCGAAGTCGGTGATGCCGATGACGGCCGTGTCACCCTCGATACGGCACCACTCGTGGTCGTTCGAGTATTTCAGATTTGCAGGTACGTTCATGTTATTCTTAATGTTTGATTTGAAATTGGCTGTTTTACGATGCAAATATAACTGTTATTTCTGTAACAGCAAGGATTTGTGTCAGGAATTTATCACGAATTCCACCTCTTTGAACAGGTATTCCCGCAGCAGGCCGTCGTCATGGCGCAGCAGCAGTTCTCCCGAGGGGCGGACGCCCTCGATCACGGCCCCGAACGGCGTGCCGTCGGGGAGGCGGAACGTGCGGCGCCGGCCCAGTCCGTACATGCGTTCGCGGTAGTCGCGCTGCAAGGCTTCGGCGGCGCCCTCTTCGAGTTGCGCGTAGCGGGCTTCGAGCCGTTCGCGGAAGGTTTCGAGCACTTCGCGGCGGTCGAACCTGCGGCCCGCGGCGGCGGCCATCGACACGGGGTTCGGAAGCGCCGGGTCGAATTGCGTCTGGTTGACGTTGATGCCGATTCCGACGACCGTGCGGTCGAGCGTCGGCCCCGAGTAGCTGTGCTCGATCAGGATGCCGACCAGCTTCCGGTCGCCGGCGTAGATGTCGTTGGTCCACTTGATGCGGGTCTCGATGCCTGCCTGCGCGAAGGTGTCCGTGAGCGCCAGCGCCACGGCCTCCGACAGCAGGAATTGTTCGCCGACGGGCAGGAACCGGGGGCAGAGCACCACCGAGAAGGTGAGGTTCTCGCCCTCGGCGCTCGTCCACGTATGTCCCCGCTGGCCGCGCCCGGCGGTTTGCCGTTCGGCCCATACGATGTCGCCGTGGCGGTATTTCGCGTCGCGGGCGTCGTCGTTCGTGGAGGTGGTCTCTTCGATGCGGTAGATCATGCCTATACCGATACGCCGAAGTCGCGCAGGGCGTTGTTGAGCGATGTTTTCTTGTCGGTGGACTCCTTGCGCTGTCCGATGATCAGCGCGCAGGTGACGCTGTATTCGCCCGCCGGGAACTGTTTGCGGTAACTGCCCGGGACGACCACCGAGCGGGGCGGCACATAGCCTTTGTAGGTGACGGGCTCGGGTCCTGTAACGTCGATGATGTGCGTCGAGCCGGTGATGACGGTGTTCGAGCCCAGCACGGCTTCGCGGCAGACGTGCGCCCCCTCGACCACGATGCAGCGCGAGCCGATGAAGCAGTTGTCCTCGATGATGACCGGTGCGGCCTGCACGGGTTCCAGCACGCCGCCGATGCCCACGCCGCCCGAGAGGTGGACGTGCTTGCCGATCTGGGCGCACGAACCGACCGTGGCCCACGTGTCCACCATCGTGCCGGTATCGACGTAGGCGCCGATGTTCACGTACGAGGGCATCAGGATCGCCCCCGGGGCGATGTAGGCTCCGTAGCGCGCCACGGCGTGAGGCACGACGCGCACGCCCAGCTCTTCGTAGCCGTGTTTGAGCTCCATCTTGTCGTACCACTCCAGCTCCCCGGCCTCCATCTTGCGCATGGGCTGGATCGGGAAGTAGAGGATCACGGCCTTCTTGACCCATTCGTTGACCTGCCATTCGCTCGTGTCCGGGGCGACGGGCTCCGCCGTGCGGAGCTGCCCCTTGTCCACCAGTTCCACGACTTGCCGCACGGCCTGCTGCACGGCGGGGTCCTGAAGCAGTGCGCGGTCTTCCCACGCCTGCTCGATTATCGTTTTGAGTTCGTTGTACATAGTCTGTTGTTTTTCGCAGGCCGAAGTTACTGAAAATATCGGATAACTCGGCCATCGGGTCTGAAAAATATGAGTCGCCGGCCCGGAAGGGGATTCGGGCTGAACGTAAGTCCCCGCCTGGGGCGGGGGCGGATCTGCGAACGCGGCGAAGCCGCGAATGTATGGCCGTAAACGAAAAAATGCGGGCAATGCACTTACAATGAGTCGGGAAAGTGCGTTGTTTCCTGTTTTTTTCCTAACTTTGTCCCGATCATTACCCAAACGGTTCTATTATGACGAGTTTTTCCTACAAAGCCGCCGTCCTGCTCGGTGCAGCGGCGGTGGCGGCAAGTTGCAGCGACATGAAACAGATCAAACACCTGCCTTACCCCGAAACCGAGCGCGGCGACGTGGTGGACAACTATTTCGGTACCGAGGTTCCCGATCCCTACCGGTGGCTCGAAGACGACAATTCCGAAGCGACGGCCGCCTGGGTCGCCGCCGAGAACGCCGTGACCCAGGACTATCTCTCGCAGATTCCGTTCCGCGGGGCGATCCGCGAGCGGCTGACCGAGTTGTGGAACTATCCCAAGGAGGGGGCTCCCGCGAAGCACGGCGACTGGTGGTACTATACCTATAACGACGGCTTGCAGAACCAGGCGGTGATCTGGCGCACGAAGGAGCCGGGCACCCCGGGCGAGGTGTTCCTCGACCCCAACACGCTCTCCGACGACGGAACGGTGGCGCTGGCCGCCATGTCGTTCTCGAAGGACGGACGCTGGTTCGCCTATTCGGCCGCCGCGTCGGGTTCCGACTGGGTGGAGATCCGCGTGATGGACACCGCCGACAAGTCGCTCGCCGCCGACAGGATCGAGTGGGTGAAGTTCTCGGGCGCCCGGTGGGCTCCCGATTCCAAGGGATTCTATTACAGCGCCTACGACGCGCCGAAAAAGAGCGCCTACTCGTCCAAGAACGAATTCCAGAAAGTTTACTACCACGAACTGGGTACGCCCCAGTCGGCCGACAAACTCGTCTACGAGGACAAGGCGCACCCGCTGCGCTACTTCTCGGCCGTGCCTTCCGACGACGGCAAGTGGCTTTTCATCGTGGGTTCCGAGGGCACGTCGGGGAACGAGATCCTTTATAAGAAAGTCTCGGAACCGAAATTCCGCACGCTGCTCCCGGGCTTCGACGCCGATTACATGCCCGTCGATTGCAAGGACGACGCGCTGTTCTTCGTCACCAACGAGGGGGCCTCGAACTACGCGCTCAAACGCATCGAGCTGAACGCTCCCGCCAAGGTTGCGACGGTGATTCCCGAAGATGGGAAAAACCTGCTCGAAGGGGTCGGCACGGCCGGCGGCTATCTGTTCGCCTACTACTTGCAGGATGCGCAGAACCGGGTCCGTCAGTACGACTACGACGGCAAGCTGGTGCGCACGGTCGAGCTGCCCGCCATCGGTACGGTCGGCGGCTTCGGCGGCGAGAGGGAGGATACGGAGCTCTACTATACGCTGACCAACTACACGTCGCCCGCGACTGTCTACAAATACGACATCGCCTCGGGGGCATCGACGCTCTACAAGGCCCCGGAGGTGAAATTCGATCCCTCGCAGTTCACGACCGAGCAGGTGTTCTACACGTCGAAGGACGGCACCCGGGTCCCGATGTTCATCACCTACCGCAAGGGGCTGAAACGCGACGGCAAGAATCCCTGCCTGCTCTATGCCTACGGCGGTTTCCAGATCAACATCACCCCCGGATTCACCCCGACGACGATCCTCTTCATCGAGCAGGGCGGCGTCTACTGCGAAGCCAACCTGCGCGGCGGTTCGGAGTACGGCGAGGCGTGGCACAAGGCCGGCATGCTGGAAAACAAGCAGAACGTCTTCGACGACTTCATCGCGGCGGCCGAATACCTCATCGCCGAGAAATACACCTCGTCGGACAAGCTGGCGATCCGCGGCGGTTCGAACGGCGGTCTGCTGGTCGGCGCCTGCGAGGTGCAGCGTCCGGACCTCTACGCCGTCTGCTTCCCGGCCGTCGGCGTGATGGACATGCTGCGCTACCACAAGTTCACCATCGGCTGGGGCTGGGCCGTGGAGTACGGTTCGTCGGACAACGAGGAGCAGTTCTCCTATATTTATAAGTACTCCCCGCTGCACAACATCAAGGAGGGGACGAAATATCCCGCGACGCTGGTGACCACCGCCGACCACGACGACCGCGTTGTGCCGGCACACTCGTTCAAGTTCGCGGCCGCGATGCAGCACGCCCAGGCGGGCGACGCCCCGATCCTGATCCGCATCGAGTCGAAGGCGGGCCACGGGGCCGGCAAACCCACCTCGAAGCGCATCGACGAAGCGACGGATCAGTACGCATTCCTGTTCCAGAACATCGGAGTGCCCTATAAGGTAATTAAGAATTAAGAACGAAAAATTAGAAATTGGTTTTTCATTTCGGGACATCCGGTTGTAAATCCGGTTGTAAATCCGGTTGAAATCCCAGTTGAAATCCCGGTTGCGTCGCGACAAGTCCCCTCCGAGGAGGGGATTTAGGGGAGGGTCAGGCTTGTATACGCGGCGGAACGCCGCGAGAGTACGGCGGTCAACTGTGCAAAAGGTAAAGGAAGGTACGTTAGGTTAATAAGCGAAATAACATGAAGGTCTATAAATTCGGAGGCGCGTCGGTGCGGAATGCCGACGGCGTGAGAAACCTGCGCAAGATCATCGACGACGAACAGAACCTGTTCATCATCGTTTCGGCGATGGGCAAGACGACCAATGCGCTGGAAAAGGTGTTCGAAGGAGTTCAGAAAGGGGACCGGCAGCTTTCGCTCGACAATGTCGAGGCGCTGCGCAAATACCATGCGGAGATCATCGACGACCTGTGGCGCGGCCCCAAACGCCTGCCGGCGGTCGATGCGCTGTTTGACGAGCTGGAAAAAATAGCCGTGGAGACCGACTATAAACCGGCCGACGCCGAGTTGTGGTACGACACGATCGTGGCCTACGGCGAGCTGGTTTCGACGACGATCATCTCCGAATACCTCAACTACGCCGGGGTTCCCAACCGCTGGATCGACATGCGCCGCTGCTTCCTCACCGAACAGCGTCACAAGGATGCCGGGGTGAACCTCGAAGCCTCGACGGAGCTGCTGAAAAACGCGCTGGGCAAGTGTGACGAGAATATCTTCATCGGACAGGGATTCATCGGCGGGGCTCCCGACGGCACGACCACCACGCTGGGGCGCGAGGGTTCGGACTATTCGGCGGCCGTGGTGGCCAACATCCTCGACGCCGAGTCGATGTCGGTGTGGAAGGACGTGGACGGCGTGATGAACGCCGATCCGAAGGCGTTCCCCGATGCCGTGCAGATCACCGAACTGAACTACCTCGACACCATCGAGCTGGCTTACAGCGGGGCGCAGATCATCCACCCCAAGACGATTAAACCTCTTCAGAACAAGAACATTCCGCTCTACGTGCGACCTTTCGGCGACAAGCGCAAGCCCGGTACGGTCATCCGCGGCATGTCGGCCCCGGTCGATGTGCCCATCCTGATCCTCAAGAAGGACCAGGTGCTGCTGACGATCCGTTCGCGCGACTTTTCGTTCGTGCTGGAGGAGAAGTTCGCCACGATCTTCTCGCTGCTGGAGCGGTTCCGCATCAAGACCAACCTGATCCACAATTCGGCCGTGAACCTGAGTCTGTGCGTCGATAATTCGTGGCACATCGACGAGGCGGTCGAGGCGCTGCGCGAGGCGGGCTTCGACGTGATGAAGGCCGAGAATATGGAGTTGCTGACCGTGCGCGGCTATACCGACGAACTGTGGCGCAGATACGCCCGCGGTCCGCAGGTCTTCGTGCGGCAGGCGACGCAGTCCACCGTGCGCGTGGTACGGAAAAAGGAGTGTTAGAAAAACACTCCTTTTTTTACTCCTGCCCCTGCCGGAGGCGGTGGATGATGCCGATCATCGACGTTTCCCGGATCTCGCCGTTGCGCTTCATGTTCCAGATCGTGCGGGCGATATAGCGTTCGATGTCGCGCTCCAGACGTTTGTAGAGCGCGCATTTGGTGTAGTTCTCGTTGTCCAGGAGCACGTCGCGGATCGAGCGCAGCGAATTGGTGTAGTTCGCCATCTCGTTCTTGAGCGCCACGCCCTGCTTCTTCGATGCGGTGATCTTGGCGATCGACATCGCCCGCAGCTTCTCGCACACGGTGTTCAGGGCGATCATCACCACGTTGTCCATCAGCGTATGGCCGTGCATGAACAGATAGGCGTTCTCGGGTTTCAGCCCGCGTTCCTTGAGCTGTTCCTCGAATTCCTTCATCGGTTCGATCATCCGCGGATTGCGCCGGCGGAGCAGCTCCTCGCGCTTCGTGACGTTGCGCCGGAGCCATTCGAGGGTCTTTTCGCCGTTGTTCTCGATGTCGAGGTAGCCGATGCGCACCGACTGCTTGAAGTCGATCAGCGGAAAGACGTTCTCCGTGGCCAGCTGCGCCGAGTAGGCGTACCAGACGAACAGCGGGTAGATCGTGCACGAGTATTCGCGCATGAATTTCACGAAGTCGAAGATGCGCGTGTCGTTCTTGGTGGCCTTCACGCAGACGTTGTGCAGCGAGGGGGCGTAGCAGAGGTAGTTCTCGGTGGCGTAGGCGTAGGTGTGGAACATGAACCGGCTGCCGTTGACCTCCTTCGACTGGGGCGTGCGGTCGGCGAAGAGGTAGTCGAAATCGGAATCGACGCAGAGGATCGTCTCCTCCGACGAACGGGGGATCATCCCCATCAGCACCTTTTTGCCTTTGGGCAGGTCGCCGCGGTCGGGCACCGAGATTTCGAACCGCAGGTAGGGATTCTGGAAATGGTCGAAAATCCCGCGCCAGAATGCCACGTCCTCGTAGCCTTCGACATAGACCTTCACCAGCCGCTGGTCCGGATTGGCGGGCAGGGGCTCGGGCAGCCGTTCGGGCGTCATCGGCTGCGAGAAGGGGTTGAGCCGGCGCAGTTTTTCGCGGAACTTTTTTGCCATACGCATATAAAAATAATACAGACCCGCTGCGGAAGCGAATTTGCGCACGGTCCGGCGGAGCTTTTCGACAAATTAACGGGTCGTTGCGACACCAAAGATAAATATTTTGCTAATTTTGCGCAATAAATTACGTCCCTTTCGGCGTTCATTTGCAACCATTCGAACAATTATGGCGGACAACGACTGGAAAGCGCGGCTCGGGATGGTCTATTCGACCGATCCCGGCTTCAAATACGAAACGGCCGAAGAGCCCGAGGCGGAGACCCTGCCCCCGGCGCGGCAGGACCTGCGGGTGTGGCTCGACCGCAAGCAGCGGGCCGGCAAGGTCGTGACCCTCGTCAAGGGCTTCGTGGGCCGCGACGGGGATTTGCAGGAGCTGGCGCGCCTGCTGAAGACCCGCTGCGGCGTCGGAGGCGCCGCCAAGGAGGGCGAAATCATCATTCAGGGCGACCACCGCGACCGCGTGGTCGAGATTCTCACCCGCAGCGGCTACCGCTGCAAAAAAGCCGGCAGCTGACGTGCGCCGGCTGCTGTTCCTGCTCGCGGCGCTCGTCGCCGTCTGCGGTGCCGAGCGCGCCGCCGCCCAGTATTACACGTGGGGGTCGGACCCTCCGATGAAGTGGTCTGCGATCCGCACGCCCGACGTGCGGATGATCTATCCCGACACCGTGTCGGCCGTTGCCCGGCGCACGCTGTTCTACATCCGCACCGTGCAGCCCGACATCGCCTACGGCTTCCGCCACGGTCCGATGCGCATCCCCTTCGTCATGCACCCCGAGAATTTCCAGTCGAACGGGCTGGTGATGTATCTTCCCAAGCGTGTGGAGTTCCTCACCTCGCCGGCCGTCGAGGGCTACTCGATGCCGTGGTACAAGCAGCTCGTGGCCCACGAATACCGCCATGCCGTGCAGTACAACAACCTCGACCGGGGCGTCATCCGCGCCCTGAGCTACGTGCTGGGGCAGCAGGGTTCGACCATAGGCCTGCTGTGCATGCCGATCTGGGCTATGGAGGGCGACGCCGTGATGTCCGAGACGATGATGTCGTCGTTCGGACGGGGATTGCAGCCCTCGTTCTCGATGGCCTACCGCGCGATGGGCAGCGTCGGCCGCGACCGGCGCAACATCGACCGCTGGTTCTGCGGCTCCTACCGCGACTACATTCCCGACCACTACGAACTGGGATACCAGATATGTTCCTATGCCTGGGAGCGTTACGGTGAAAATGTCTGGGACAAGGTCGCGTGGTACGGTTCGCGCAACCCCTACGTGCTGGCCACCACGCGCGTCGCCCTGGGCAAGTTCTACAAGACCAACGTGCAGAAGCTCTTCCGCGAGACCTTCGACGAACTGGAACGCTATTGGGATTCGCTGCCCGCGGCCGAGGACAGCGCCGCGACCCTGACCCGACTGCCCGAAAAGAACCACACCACCTACCAATGGCCCCTGCCGCTGGGCGATACGGCCGTGCTGGCGCTCAAAACCGACCTCGACCGCGTGTCGCGCTTCGTCGAGATCGACCGCCGCACGGGCCGCGAACGCCTCGTCTGCTACACGGGGCAGGTCTCGACCCGCCCTTCGCTGTGCGGGGGACGGGTGTGGTGGACCGAATACCGCCGCTCGAAACTCTTCGAACAGCGCGTCAATTCGCAGCTCTGCTATATGGAGCTCTCCGACGGCGTGCCCCGCTCGGTCGCCGGACGCCGCAGGGTGCTCTTCCCGGTGGAGACGCCCGACGAACTGGGGTGGGTCGAGTACGATCCCGACGGCCTCTATACGGTCGTCGTGCGGCGCGGGTCGGAACCCGAACGGCGCCTGGCGACGCCGGGCCGGACCGAGGTGCACGGGCTGGCGTGGGACGACCGGACGGCGGCGTGGTACGTCCTCGTCACCGATGACAGCGGCATGTGGATCGGCCGCATCGACAGCGAAGGGGTGCATCCGATCACCGAGGGGGCCTACATCACCCTTTCGAATCTCCGGGCCGGCGGCGGCAAACTCTACTACGGCTCGATCGCCTCGGGCAAGGACGAGGCCCATTGCTACGACCTGACGGACGGCCGCGAATACCGCATCACGACCTCGGCCTACGGCTCTTTCTCTCCGGCTCCTGCCGGCGGCCGCGTGCTGCTGACGACCTACGACCGCCGCGGCTACCGCGTCACGGAGCAGGCCGCGGACAGCGCGCTGATCCCCGTCGCGCCGTCGCGTCTGCCGGTCAACCTCGTCAATCCGCCGCGCAGGCGCTGGGACGTGGTGAACCTCGATACGGTGCGTTTCGATGCGGCCGACTCCCGGATGCAGCGCGATTCGTTCCGCACGAAGCGTTACCGCAAGGTGCCCAACCTGATCAATGTCCACAGCTGGATGCCGCTGGCGTTCAATCCGTTCGCCGCGGTGGACGAACACGTCATCGACCTCAATCTGGGCTTCACGCTTCTGTCGCAGAACCTCCTGTCGAACACTGAGGCTTACGCCTCCTACGGCTGGAACCGCAGCGAAGGTTCGCTGGTGAACCTCGGGGTGCGCTATTTCGGGCTGGGCGTGCGCTTCGATCTCGACGCCTCCTACGGCGGCAACCAGCTCTTCTACTCGCTCGGACAGTATAACCGGCAGACCGGAAAATATGAATATCAGTCGCGCCCTGCGCCCGACAAATACTACTCCGTGGGGCTGTCGGCTACGTTGCCGCTCTATTTCCAGCAGGGCTACCATACGCGCCAGCTCTCCGTCTCGACGGGCTGGAACTACTCCAACGGCATGGTCGCCAATATGCGGGAGATCGAATGGGGCCAGGGAGGGCTGATCTCCAACATCCAGCACATCGGATTCCGCAAGGGGCTGCACAAACTCTCGTTCGGCGTGGGTTTCTCGGACCAGGTGCGCATGTCCCACCGTGATTTCGCTCCCCGCTGGGGCTATACCCTCAGCACGAACTACACGTTCAATCCGGCGAACTCCCATTTCAGCGACCTGATTTCGTTCTACGGACAGGCTTACCTGCCGGGATTCGTGCGTCACAATTCGGTGAAAGTCGCCGCGACCTATCAGACCTCGCTCGGAGGGTACAAATACCCCTCGGGCTACTCGCCGCTCAGCTACCGTTCGACGCGCCTCATTCCCCGCGGATTCACCTCGGCGGACATTCTGTCGAACAACTACACGGCCGTGTCGTTCGATTACCAGCTGCCGGTGTGGTGCCCCGAGGGCGGTATCGGGTCGGTGATCTACATCAAGCGCATCCGGCTCAACGCCGGCGGCGACTACGCGCAGTTCCGCGACGCGGGACACGATGTCTGGCGGCGCATCTGGTCCGCGGGCGGCGATCTCGTCGTCGATTTCAACGCCTTCCGCCAGCCTGCGTCGGCCACCTCGACCTTCAAACTGTCGTGCTACAAGCCTTCGAACGGCTCCGTGTGGTTCGCGGCGTCGGTGGGGCTACCGTTTTAAGGAATATTTCGTATCTTTACCGCAAAATTTGGTCGTATGACACAGCGTAAAAAGACGGGCGTAAGCCCGAAAATGATAAAATGGATCTGGTGCGTGGCGCTCGCACCCTTTGCGTTTGTGGGCGTGCTGCTGCTGCTGACGGCGCTCGGCGTCTTCGGGCGCATGCCCTCGTTCGAGGAGCTGGAGAACCCCCGCAGCAACCTCGCCACGGAGATCTATTCCGAGGACGGCAAGGTCATCGGCACCTTCTTCGTGCAGAACCGCTCCTACGTGCAGTACGCGGACCTCTTTCCCTCGGATTCGACGCTCCGCATCCGGCTCGACGGATACGAGGTGCCGCCGATCGTCGCGGCGCTTATCTCGACCGAGGACATCCGCTTCCGCGGCCATTCGGGCATCGACATCCCCTCGCTGGCGCGCGTGGCCGTGAAGACGCTGCTGATGCAGAACACCTCGCAGGGCGGCGGCTCGACCATCACCCAGCAGCTGGCCAAGAACCTCTTCCCGCGCGACACGGCCCGCAACCGCGGCGCCGTCGTCCGCAAGGCCAAGCTCGTGACGGCGAAGCTGAAAGAGTGGATCACGGCCCTCAAACTCGAATACAACTATACCAAGGAGGAGATCGCCGCGATGTACCTCAATACGGTGGAGTTCGGCTCGAACGCCTACGGCATCAAGTCGGCGGCCCACACGTTCTTCAACAAGGAGCCCGACGAGCTGAACGTGCAGGAGGCGGCCGTGCTGGTGGGCGTGGTGAACGCCCCGACGCGCTACTCCCCGGTGCGCAATCCGGACAACGCCCTCGCGCGCCGCAACCTCGTGCTTTCGCGCATGGAGGAGGCCGGGGCGCTGACGCGCAGGCAGCGCGACTCGATCGCGGCGCTGCCCATCGTGCTGAACTACCGGCCCGTGTCGCATAACGAGGGTTCGGCGACCTATTTCCGCGAGATGCTGCGTCTGGTGATGAACGCCGAGCGACCCAAGCGCAGCCAGTTCTACAACGAATGGGACTACGACCAGGCGGTGAAGGAGTACGACGAGAATCCGCTCTACGGCTGGTGCCTCAAAAACCGCAAGGCCGACGGCACGCCCTACAACATCTACCGCGACGGACTGAAAATCTACACCACGATCAACTCCGTGATGCAGTCCTATGCCGAGCAGGCCGTGCAGCGGCAGATGGAGAAGGAGATCCAGCCCAAGATGGACGCGCAGTACCGCAGCACCAAGACGCTTTTCATCGGCGCCGACCGCGAGGAGCGCGAGCGCATCATGCGCCACGCCGTCCGCTATTCGGACCGCTACCGCGAGATGAAGAACGCCGGGGCGAGCGAGAAGCAGATACAGGCCGCATTCGACAAACCCTGCGACATGAAGGTCTTCACCTACAAGGGCGAACGCGACACGCTGATGACCCCGCGCGACTCGATCCTCCACCACAAGCGGATCATGCGCGCCGCGATGGTGGCGCTCGACCCCCGCACGGGATTTGTGAAGGCTTATGTCGGGGGGCCCAACTTCCGTTACTTCAAGTACGACATGGCCAAGCAGGGCAAGCGGCAGATCGGTTCGACGATCAAGCCTTTCGTCTATACCTTCGCCATCGACCACCTGGGGATGACTCCCTGCACGATGGTCCCGAACCTGCCGACGACCATCGAGACGGCCAACGGCACGGCGTGGTCGCCCAAGGAGGCCGGCAACGTCGAGTACGACGGCGTGCTGCACCCCCTGAGCTGGGGCCTCGCGCGCAGCCGCAACAACTATTCGGCGTGGATCATGAAGCAGGCCAAGCAGCCTGCGGCCGTGGCCGACTTCATCCATAACATGGGCATCCGCAGTTACATCGACCCCGTGCCGGCGCTGGCCCTCGGCTCCTCGGAATCGAACGTCTTCGAGCTGGTGAGCGCCTTCTCGACCTTCGCCAATCAGGGCGTGCACACCGATGCGATCTTCGTGACCCGCATCGAGGACCGGCAGGGCAACCTGATCGCCTCGTTCATCCCCCAGTCGCAGGACGCCATCAGCGAACGCACGGCCTACACGATGCTCACGATGTTGCAGGGCGTGGTCAATGCGGGAACGGCCGGGCGTCTGAAGTGGCAGTTCGGATTCAACGACGTGGAGATCGGCGGCAAGACCGGAACATCGAACCAGAACCGCGACGCATGGTTCATGTGCGTGGCTCCGAAGCTCGTGGCAGGGGCTTGGGTCGGCGGCGAGGACCAGTCGGTGCACTTCGTCCGCGGCGGCGAGGGCAGCGTGATGGCCTTGCCGATCGTCGGCGATTTCATGAAGAGGGTCTACGACGACGGACGCTTCGGCATCGGCCGCGGGGATCAGTTCCTGCGTCCGGCGATGATGCCCCGCTACGACTGCGACGAAGAGGTCGATCCCGGGAAGCCCGATACCTCCGACGAGGACGACTTCTTTAATTAATGATTACGGCCGGCCATTGTGCCGGTCGATTTTTTTTGCATTTCGTACTGATTTCGTTATATTTGTCCCCGGAGCTTCCGTGTACGGTCCGTCCGAGCGGGAACGATGATCACTTTTTAATTTTAATCAGGATGAAAATTGCTATTGTGGGCGTCAGCGGTGCTGTGGGCCAGGAATTTCTGCGAATTTTGGAGGAACGGGCGCTTCCGATCGACGAACTCGTGCTGTTCGGGTCCCAGCGCAGTGCGGGACGCAAATACAAGTTTCGCGGAAAGGAGATCGAGGTCAAACTGCTGCAACACAACGACGATTTCAAGGGGATAGACTTCGCCCTGACCTCGGCCGGGGCCGGAACGTCGAAGGAGTTCGCCGATACGATCACCAAACACGGTACGGTCATGATCGACAATTCGAGCGCCTTCCGCATGGATGACGACGTGCCCCTCGTGGTGCCGGAGGTCAATCCCGAGGATGCGAAGAATGCGCCCCGCCGCATCATCGCCAACCCCAACTGCACGACGATCCAGATGGTCGTGGCGCTGAACGCCGTCGAGAAGCTCTCGCACATCACCCGCGTGCATGTCTCGACCTACCAGTCGGCCAGCGGCGCCGGAGCCGCCGCCATGACGGAGCTGGAGACGCAGTATGCCGAGCTCGGCGCGGGCAAGGAGCCCACGGTGGCGAAATTCGCCTTCCAGCTGGCCTATAATGTGATTCCGCATATCGACGTGTTCACCGACAACGACTACACGAAGGAGGAGATGAAGATGTTCCACGAGACGCGCAAGATCATGCACTCGGACATCCGCGTGTCGGCGACCTGCGTGCGCGTTCCGGTGATGCGCGCCCATTCGGAGAGCGTGTGGCTCGAGACCGAACGCCCCGTGTCGGTGGAGGAGGTCCGCGCGGCCTTCGCCGAGGAGCCGGGCGTGGTGCTGATGGACGATCCGGCCGGCAAGGTCTACCCGATGCCGCTCTTCATCGCCGGCAACGATCCCGTCTACGTGGGCCGTATCCGCAAGGACCTGACCTGCGAGAACGGACTGACGTTCTGGTGCGTGAGCGACCAGATCCGGAAGGGTGCGGCGCTCAACGCCGTGCAGATCCTCGAAACGCTGATCTGACTCTCCGGCGGCGGTCTCCGCCGTCGGATCTGATAACGGCCCGATGCCATGAAAAAATTGCTTTCCGCCCTTTATGCGATGCCCGGACCCGTATGGCTGTTCGGCGCTTACGGCGTTTCCCGGATGTGGTCGTGGCTGCTCGCATGGGCCGCTTCCGGCTCCCTGCCGACGACGTGGACGGCTGCCGCCTTTGACCTCTGCACGCTCCTTGCCTCCCTGCTGCCCTTGACGCTGCTGTGGCTGCTGCTGCGACGGAGCCCTTATGCCGTGCAGCAGGTCAGCCTGTATGCGGGACTGAAGAGTGCGGCGCATTTCGCGGCCCTGTTCCTGTATCGTCCGGTTTTCGGCGACCTCCCGGGTGCCTTTTCAGTGCCCGCGAGCGCGCTGCTGACCAACGCGGTGATGTGCGCCTTGTGGTTCGGAGTGCTGCGTTACTTCGAACGTTCGGAGGACATCGCCCGGCTGTTTCCTGCGGAGGAGCGGCGGCGGACGTGGTGGCCTGCGGTGCCGATGGCCGCCCTAATTCTGACCTGCATGTAGGCGGCTTGCATAAAACGAACCCCGGAGTGCGAACTCCGGGGTTTTTGTGTCGTCTGTCCGGCGGGCATGCGTGCGAAATGTGCGATAATTGCGACCTTTCGGAATAAATTTCTTGAATTATGACTACTTCCGTAAAGGTGAAATTCCGCACATCGCGTGTCCCGGGCAAGGCCGGGAGCATCTATTATCAGGTGACGCACGACCGTCAGGTCCGCCGCATCGCCACCCGCATCCGCATTCTCCCCGCATGGTGGGACGCCGCTGCCGGGCACGTCCTGCCGCTTCCCGGCGAGGCGTCGGTGATCCGGGTCCGCATCGACGGCGACGTGGCCCTGCTGCTGCGTATCGTCCGCGACCTGACGCTCGAAAGGCGTCCGTACACGGCGGACGAGATCGTCGCGCGCTTCCGCACCCCGCACCGGGATGTCTCTGTACTGGCATTCCTGCGGGGGCAGATCGCCCGGCTGACTTCGGAAGGGCGGCTGGGGACGGCGCGCAACTACACGCGCACGCTCAACAGCTTTTCGGCTTTTCTCGGCGGCACGGACCTTCCCTTCGCCGCCTTTACCGAGCCGCTGGTCGAGGAGTACAACGCCTATCTCGTCCGGCGCGGCGTCGTGCGCAACACCGTGTCGTTCTACATGCGCATTCTCCGCGCCGTCTACAACCGGGCGGTCCGGCAGCGCCTTGCAGAGCAGAGTTTTCCGTTCAGCGGCGTCTACACGGGCATCGACCACACCCGCAAGCGGGCCGTCGAGGAGCGGCTCATCGGCCGGCTCCGGAACCTCGACCTGAGCGGATCGGACGCCCTGGCACTGGCCCGCGACCTCTTTATTTTCAGCTACTGCACGCGCGGGATGTCGTTTGTCGATATGGCCTTCCTGCGGAAGCGTGACCTTTCGGGCGGGGAGATCAATTACGTGCGGCGCAAGACGGGGCAGCTGATGACCGTGCATTTGGAGACGTGCATGCGGGAGATCGTCCGGCGGTACGAGTGGCGCACCCGGAATACGCCTTACGTCTTTCCGCTGCTGACCGCCGAGGAGCCCGGCAGGGCCTATTCGCAGTATCAGATAGCGCTGAACTATTACAACCGCCAGCTGAAGCGGCTCTCGCAGCTCCTCGGGCTCGAAGAGGGGCTTTCGTCCTACGCGTCGCGCCACAGCTGGGCGACGGCGGCGCGCAACCACCGGGTGCCCATCACGGTCATCAGCGCGGGCATGGGACACACCTCCGAGCGCATGACCCGGATCTATCTCTCTTCACTGGAGAGCTCGGTGATCGACTGCGCCAACCGGAAGATCCTGTCGGCGCTGACCCGGATATGACGCAGCGGGCCGGACCCTTTCGGAGTCCGGCCCGTCGGCTGTCATTTCACCTCCCAGTCGTCGGTGCGGAACGAGGAGGCGGGGATGCCCGAACTGTTGAACAGCGTAGCTTCGGCGTAGTTGCGGAAGGCGTAGCGCACGGCCACGGGCTCCGCAACGGCGTCGCACGTGACGATCAGGCGTCCTTTGCCCTTTTCGATCCGGGCTGTGGCGGGGTGGAACACCCGGTCGGCGCCGGCGACCTCGAAGCCCGTGAGCGTGTCGCCCAGCGGGGCGAGGCCCTCGCGGCCCGTGCGGAAGGTCAGATAGGCTTTGCCGTCGGCAACCTCCATCTTTTCATAAACCGGCGTGTCGGCGTCGATGCCCTTCATGCCGTAGGTTTTCGTCAGCGCCAGCCATGCCAGGCGTGTGCCGACCTCCTCTTTCCGGGCGGGGTGGATGCAGTTCTCGTCGCCGATGTCCATCGTCACGGCCATGCCGCTCGACGGAATGTCGCCGAGGTTGCGCAGCTGGGCTTCGCGCAGCAGGGCCGAGCCCGTTTCGTCGGGGTTTTCATAGCAGTAGGGCGCGATCTGCACGTAGTAGAACGGCAGTTCGCCCTGCGCCCAGCGTTCGCGGAGCATCTTCACGAAGGCCGGCATCAGCGCCCGGTACTGGTCGGGCCGCAGCCGGTTCGATTCGCCCTGGTACCAGAGGAAGCCCTTGACGGTGAAGGGCACGAGCGGTGCGATCATGGCGTTGTAGAGTCCGCAGGGCTTGTTCTGGGGACGGTCGATCTTCCCGTCGCCGTCGAGGAACGAGAGGTCGAACTCCTTGAAGCCGCCCATCGTCTCGCGGTCCATCCATGCCTCGACGGGCGTGCCGCCCCAGCAGGTGACGATGACGCCCACGGGAACGTCCAGCACCTCTTGCAGGTAGCGGGCGAAGTAGTAGGCCGTGGCGCTCGTCGCGGCGACGGCCTCGGGGGTGTGCTTCTGCCATTGCGCCGTGCACTCCTCCTGCGGCGTGCGGGCCGTGGCGCGGTTCACGGTGCAGAGGCGGATCGGCGTCGCGGCCTTGGCCCGTACGATCGCGTCCGCCGAGCCTTCGACGGGCTGGTTGAAGAAACCGCGCACGGGCATCTCCATGTTCGACTGCCCGGAGCAGAGCCACACCTCGCCGATCAGTACGTCGCGGAGCGTCAGCGTCTCGCCGTCGCTCAGCTCGATCGTGTAGGGGCCTCCGGCCTCCGGGGTGGGCACGGCGGCCTGCCAGCGACCGTCGCGGCCGGCGGTGGCCGTCACGGGCTTCGCGCTCCACGAGGGGCGGATGGTGACTTTCTTTCCGGGAGCGGCTTTGCCCCAGAACTGCGCTTCGGACTGCTGCTGGAGCACCATGTTGTCGCCGAAGATGCCGGGCAGGACGACTTTCGCCTGCATCGTGAGGGCCGTGCCGAGCGCGGCCAGTGTGAGAAGAATTCGTTTCATGGTTCGTTATCGGATTTAATCGGATTCGACAGAACGGTCGCAGACCTCAAAATTACGAAAAATATTCGAAAATCCTCGATCGGGCATTTTATTTGTTGGAATGCCGTTCGACGCGCAGCCCGGCGGGGGTGTCCCGGGCGGGCGGATAACGAAAAAACGATTTTTTATGACGACATTCATCACCTTATTTATAATTCCTCTGATTATGGCAACCGATACCGCAACCGAACCGCGTTTCACGCTGCAGGAACTGCCCTACGCATACGATGCGCTTGAGCCGGCGATCTCCGGCGAGACGATGCGCTACCACCACGACAAGCACTATGCGGGCTATGTCGCCAAGCTCAACGAGCTGATTCTCGACACGCCCTTTGCCGGACAGCCGCTCGAAGACATCGTACTCTCGTCCGACGGTGCGATCTTCAACAACGCCGCGCAGGCTTGGAACCACGAATTTTTCTTCGGACAACTCTCCCCGCATCCGCAGAAAGCCCCCTCGAACGAACTTTCGGAGGCCATCGACCGCGATTTCGGTTCGTTCGACGGGCTGAAAACACGGATGGCGCAGGCTTCCGCCGGGCTGTTCGGATCGGGCTGGGTGTGGCTGGCCGAGAACGGGTCGGGCGAGTTGGTGGTCGTCGGCGAACAGAACGCCGGCAATCCGATGTGCCGGGGCATGAAGCCGCTGCTGGCGATCGACGTTTGGGAGCACGCCTACTACATCGACTACCGCAACCGCCGCGCCGACGCCGTGGGTGCGCTGTGGAACGTCATCGACTGGCGTGTCGTGGAGGACCGCTACGCGAAGGAATAGCCTTCCGGACCGTCGTGTGAGAATGCCGCTTTCCCGTTTCGGAAGGCGGCTTTCGTTGTTCGAAATGGCGATTATGTAATCAAAATTCGTCTTTTTGCGTCTTTTTCCGTCCGCAGAGTCTTTTTTCTGCATAAAAGACCGTATCTTCGCATCGCATAAACTGCGATTCGGACGGAATGTTGGAACGGCTTCGATATGTCTTGATCCTGCTGCTCTTCGTTTTGGCGGGAAATCTCGGGGACACCTCGTTTCAGGATGTAGGCGGTGTACAGCCTGCGCTCGACGAGACGGTGACGGCGTGTCCTCCGGCAGCCGTCCGCAACTATTTCTCCGTGGCGCTCTGTTCGTGCAGCGCCTCGATCGAGGCCCCCGTCGTGCAGACGGACCAGAAGGCCGTCGTCCGGCAGCGCGCCGCCGTGCGCACCGCCATCGATGCCGCGTTCGGAGTGCGCACCGCGATGCGCACCTATGCCCGGACCCTGCATGCCGATCCTGTGGATTATTACGTCTACTCGCTGGGGCGCATTCTGATTTAGCGTCCCTGCCCCCCCCCTCTTTCGTCTTTTGTCTGTTTCTTCCGGGAGCGCTCTTCCCGGATTCGCGGCGTTTCGGGCGCCGGATAGATATAAATTCGTAAAACAATCGCTTATGTATTTTACGCTGTTGGTGGTCGTTATCCTTACGGCCATTGCGCTGGTAGCTGTCGCGCTGGGCATCGCCCGCGCCATCTCGCCGCGCTCGTACAACCCCCAGAAGGGCGAAGCCTACGAATGCGGCATCCCCACGCGGGGCCGTTCGTGGATGCAGTTCAAGGTGGGTTACTACCTCTTCGCCATCCTTTTCCTGATGTTCGATGTCGAGACGGTGTTCCTCTTCTCGTGGGCCGTGGTCGTGCAGGAACTGGGCGTCTACGGACTGGTGAGCATCCTCTTTTTCTTGTTGGTACTGATTCTGGGCCTTGCCTACGCATGGCGGAAAGGAGCTTTGGAATGGAAATGATGAAGAGACCGAAAATCAAGTCGATGTCCTACGAGGATTTCAACGACAACGAATACATCGAACGGATGGTCGCCGAACTGCGCGAGGGCGGAGCCAACGTGTTGGTGGGGTGTCTGGACGAACTGATCGAGTGGGGCCGCAGCAACAGCCTCTGGCCCCTGACGTTCGCCACGAGCTGCTGCGGCATCGAGTTCATGGCCGTCGGCGCCGCGCGCTACGATTTCGCCCGGTTCGGGTTCGAAGTGGCCCGCGCCTCCCCGCGGCAGGCCGACTTCATCATGGTCGCCGGAACCATCACCCATAAGATGGCCCCGGTGCTCAAACGTCTCTACGACCAGATGGCCGATCCCAAATACGTGATCGCCGTGGGCGGCTGCGCCATCAGCGGAGGGCCTTTCAAACGGTCGTACCACGTGGTCGATGGCGTGGACAAGATCCTGCCCGTCGATGTCTACATCCCCGGGTGCCCGCCGCGCCCCGAGGCGATGCTCTACGGACTGATGCAGCTTCAGCGCAAGGTGAAGGTGCAGCGGTTTTTCGGCGGCGTGAACCGCCAGATCGGCCGGGAGGAGTACGAGGAACTGCTCCGGCGCGACCTGACGGCGGAAAAGAACGATCTCAATGTGGAAGGAGAAGAAAAACATGAATAACGACCTCTTGAATAAGATTACGGCCTGGGAGCCCCGCGCCGTATGGACCGAAGGCGGCGACGGGATGTTCACCGTTCCGGCGGACGGCTTTCACGACCTGGCCGGGCATCTGCGGGCCGACGGGTTCGATTTCCTGCGCAGCCTCACGGGTATGGACTGGGGCGAGGCAGGTTTCGGCGTGGTCTATCATCTTGAAGCGACCGCGACGGGCGAGAACGTCGTGCTGCGGACGCTGACCCCCGACCGCGAGCGTCCGGTGCTGCCCTCGGTGTGCGACCTGTGGAAGGCCGCCGAGCTGAACGAACGCGAGGCGTTCGACTATTTCGGCATCCGCTTCCTGAACCATCCCGACATGCGGCGCCTGTTCCTGCGCGACGACTGGGCGGGACACCCCCTGCGCAAGGATTACGACCCGGCGCAGAACCCCCTGCGCATGAGCAACGAGGTGTCGAAGGACAGCTCGCCGACCTACGAACTGCAACCCGACGGCAGCTATATCCGCAAGCGCAACGTGCTCTTCGAGGAGGACGAGTACGTCATCAACATCGGCCCTCAGCACCCGGCGACGCACGGCGTGCTGCGTTTCCGCGTGTCGCTCGAAGGCGAGATCATCTGCAAACTCGACGTTCACTGCGGCTACATCCACCGCGGCATCGAGAAGATGTGCGAGGAGCTGACCTATCCCCAGACGCTGGCCCTGACGGACCGCCTCGACTATCTCGGAGCCGCGCAGAACCGCCATGCGCTGTGCATGTGCATCGAGAAGGGGTTGGGCGTGGAGGTGCCGGAGCGCGTGCAGTACATCCGCACGATCATGGACGAGTTGCAGCGCATCGACTCGCACCTGCTCTTCTTCTCCTGCCTCTGCATGGACATGGGCGCGCTGACGGCCTTTTTCTACGGCTTCCGCGACCGCGAGAAGGTGCTCGACATTCTCGAACAGACCACCGGAGGGCGTCTGATCCAGACCTACAACACCATCGGCGGCGTGCAGGCCGACATCTACCCCGATTTCGTGCGCAAGACCAAGGAGTTCATCGCCTACATGCGTCCCAAACTGCGCGAATACCACGAGGTGTTCACGGGCAACGTCATCGCGCAGGAACGTCTGAAAGGCACCGGCGTGCTGACGCGCGAGGACGCCGTTTCGTTCGGGGCCACGGGCGGCACGGGGCGCGCCTCGGGATGGGCCTGCGACGTGCGCAAGCGCCATCCCTACGCCGCTTACGGCAAGGTGGATTTCGAGGAGGTGCTCTTCACCGAGGGCGACTGCTTCGCCCGCTACATGGTCCGCATGCGCGAGATCGAGCAGAGCATGAACATCATCGAACAGCTGATCGACAACATTCCCGAGGGCGAATACCAGTTGAAAATGAAGCCCGTGATCCGCATTCCCGAGGGCAGCTACTACGCCGCCGTCGAGGGGAGCCGCGGCGAGTTCGGGGTCTTCATCGAGAGCCGGGGCGACAAGTTCCCCTACCGCATGAAGTTCCGTTCGACGGGCCTGCCGCTCGTCTCGTGCCTGGAGACCATCGCCCGGGGAACGAAGATCGCCGACCTGATCGCCATCGGCGGCACGCTGGACTATGTGGTTCCGGATATTGACAGATAAAAAAGAGACACTATGTTCGACTTTTCAATAATTACAAGCTGGGTTCACGGGATGCTGACATCGCTGATGCCCCTCGGACTGGCCGTCTTCGTCGAATGCGTCGTGGTCGGCCTCTGCCTGCTGCTGATGTACGCGGTGATCGCCGTCGTGATGATCTTCATGGAACGCAAGGTCTGCGCGGCTTTCCAATGTCGCCTGGGCCCGGTGCGCGTGGGTTTCTGGGGGCTGTTGCAGGTCCCTGCCGACGTGCTGAAGATGCTCACCAAGGAGATCATCACCATCCGCCGCTCGGACAGGTTTCTGTATAACCTCGCTCCCTACATCGTCATTCTGGCCTCGGTGCTGGCCTTCGCCTGCCTGCCCGTGAGCAAGGGACTGGAGGTGCTGGACTTCAACGTGGGGGTCTTCTTCCTGATGGCCGCCTCGTCCATCGGCGTGGTCGGCATCCTGCTGGCCGGGTGGAGCTCCAACAACAAGTATTCGCTGATCGGCGCCATGCGGAGCGGTGCCCAGATGATCTCCTACGAGCTTTCGATCGGCCTCTCGATCCTCACGATCGTCGTGCTGACCGACACCATGCAGTTCTCCGAGATCGTGGCCCGGCAGGCCGACGGATGGTTCCTCTTCAAGGGCCACCTCCCGGCGTTCGTCGCCTTCGTGATCTACCTCATCGCGGGCAACGCCGAGGTCAACCGCGGGCCGTTCGACCTCCCGGAGGCCGAATCGGAACTGACGGCGGGCTACCACACCGAGTATTCGGGCATGCACTTCGGCCTGTTCTACGTCGCCGAGTTCGTCAACCTGTTCATCGTCGCGGGCGTCGCCGCCACCATCTTCCTCGGGGGCTGGATGCCGCTGCACGTCGCGGGCTGGGAGGGCTTCAACGCTGCGATGGACTGCATCCCGGGCTTCGTGTGGTTCTTCGCCAAGGCTTTCTTCGTGGTGGGGCTGCTGATGTGGATCAAGTGGACCTTCCCGCGCCTGCGCATCGACCAGATCCTGACCCTCGAATGGAAGTATCTGGTACCCATCGGCCTGGCGAACCTGCTGCTGATGGTCATCGTCGTCGTATTCAAACTGCATTTTTAGCCATGAGCAACTATATCAAAGGAGTGTTTCACGGCGTGGGAACCCTGATGACCGGCATGAAGGTCACGCTGAAGGAGTTCTTCACCCCGAAAGTCACGGAACAATACCCCGAGAACCGGGCGGCGTTGAAGATGTACGACCGTTTCTGCGGCGAGCTGACCATGCCCCACGACGCCGAGGGCCGCAACAAGTGCATTGCTTGCGGCCTGTGCCAGTCGGCCTGCCCCAACGGCACCATCCGCCTGACGACCGAGACGGTCGTCGATCCCGAAACGGGCAAGAGCAAAAAACGGCTGGCGCGTTACGAATACGACCTCGGGTCGTGCATGTTCTGCCGGCTGTGCGTCAACGCCTGCCCGACGGGCGCCATCCGCTTCTCGACCCGTTTCGAGCATGCGGTCTACACGCGCGAAAAACTCGTCAAACAACTCAACAAGCAGTAAGTCATGGAAATAACACTCGAATTCATCGTCTTCGTCATTCTGGCGCTGTTCATCGGCGTCAGCGCGATACTCGCCGTGACGACCAAGCGCATCCTGCGCGCTGCGACCTACCTGCTGTTCGTGCTTTTCGGCACGGCGGGCATCTATTTCCAGCTCAACTACTCGTTTCTCGGGGCCGTGCAGCTGCTGGTCTACGCCGGCGGCATCACGGTGCTCTACGTCTTCTCGATCCTGCTGACCTCGAGCCAGGGCGACAAGGCCGAGGACCTGAAAGGCTACAAGCTCTTCGCGGGACTGGCCGCCACGCTGGCGAGCCTCGGCATCTGCCTCTGGGTGATGCTCCGGCACGACTTCAACCCCTCGCATTTCGAGCACGGCGAACTGCACGTGCAGACCATCGGGCACGCGCTGATGAGCCCGGAAAAGTACGGCTACGTACTGCCTTTCGAGGTCATCAGCATCCTGCTGCTGGCCTGCATCGTCGGCGGAATCCTCATCGCACGCAAACGCTAAAACAACTACGGCTATGATAAAAATGGAATATTACCTCGTCGTCTCCACGATCCTGATGTTCGTGGGCATCTACGGGTTCGTCACGCGGCGCAACCTGCTGGCGATGCTGATCTCCGTGGAGCTGATTCTCAATTCGGTGGACATCAATTTCGTGGTGTTCAACCGCTTCCTCTTCCCCGAACAGCTCGAAGGCTTCTTCTTCACGCTCTTCGCCATCGGCATCAGCGCGGCGGAAACCGCCGTGGCCATCGCCATCATCATCAACATCTACCGCAACATCCGCAACATCGAGGTCAAGAGCCTGCGGGAGATGAAGTGGTAACAAACGCTTCGCTATGGAATATACGATCCTGATACTTTTGCTGCCGTTCGTGAGCTTCCTCGTGCTGGGGCTCGCGGGCATGAAGATGCGCCCCGTCGCAGCGGGCCTCGTCGGCACGGCCGTGCTGGCCGCGGTGGCGCTGCTGAGTTATTACACGGCTTTCGAATACTTCTCGGCCGGGCGCGACGCCGCGGGCGCGTTCCCGACCCTCGTCCCGTGGAACACCGTGTGGCTGCCCATCGGCGGGGAGCTGCACATCGACCTGGGCATCCTGCTCGATCCGATCTCGGTGATGATGCTCGTGGTGATCTCCACGGTCTCGCTGATGGTCCACGTCTACTCGCTGGGCTACATGAAGGGCGAACGGGGCTTCCAGCGCTACTATGCCTTCCTCTCGCTCTTCACGATGAGTATGATGGGGCTGGTGGTCGCCACCAACATCTTCCAGATGTACCTCTTCTGGGAGCTGGTGGGCGTGAGCTCCTACCTGCTGATCGGCTTCTACTACACGAAGCCGGAGGCCGTGGCCGCGTCGAAGAAGGCTTTCATCGTGACGCGCTTCGCCGACCTGGGCTTCCTCGTCGGCATCCTCGTCTACGGCTACTACGCCGGGACCTTCTCCTTCACGCCTGCGGCGCAGACCCTCGCGGCCGCCGGGGCGATGATCCCGCTGGCTCTGGGGCTGATGTTCGTCGGCGGTGCGGGCAAGAGCGCCATGTTCCCGCTGCACATCTGGCTGCCCGACGCTATGGAGGGCCCGACGCCCGTGTCGGCACTGATCCATGCCGCCACGATGGTCGTGGCGGGCGTCTACCTCGTGGCGCGGATGTTCCCGCTCTTCATCGGCTACGCCCCCGAAGTATTGCATTGGACGGCCTATGTCGGGGCCTTCACGGCGCTCTACGCCGCCGTCGTGGCCTGCGTGCAGAGCGACATCAAACGGGTGCTGGCCTTCAGCACCATTTCGCAGATCGGCTTTATGATCGTGGCGCTGGGCGTCTGCACCTCGGCCGATCCCCACACGGGCGGACTGGGCTACATGGCCTCGATGTTCCACCTCTTCACCCACGCGATGTTCAAGGCCCTGCTGTTCCTCGGCGCGGGGTGCATCATCCATGCGGTGCATTCCAACGAGATGTCGGCGATGGGCGGCCTGCGGCGTTACATGCCGCTGACCCATGCGACGTTCCTCGTGGCGTGCCTCGCCATCGCGGGCATCTGGCCCCTGAGCGGCTTCTTCTCGAAAGACGAGATTCTGACCGCCTGCTTCGCTTTCAGCCCCGTGATGGGGTGGACGATGACCGCCATCGCGGGCCTCACGGCGTTCTACATGTTCCGCCTCTACTACGGCATCTTCTGGGGCACCGAAAACCGCGAACTCCATGCCGCGCATACGCCGCACGAAGCTCCGCTGACGATGACCCTGCCGCTCGTGTTCCTCGCGGCGGTGACCTGCGTCGCCGGATTCATGCCTTTCGGGAAGTTCGTTTCGAGCGACGGCGCGGCCTACGCCATCCATATCGACCGGGGCGTCGCTGCCGTCAGCCTCTGCGTGGCCGCCGCGGCCATCGCGCTGGCGACGTGGATGTACGCCCGCGATAAACAGCCCGTGGCGGACAGGCTGGCCGCGACGTTCAGCGGCCTGCACCGCGCGGCCTACCGCCGTTTCTACATCGACGAGGTTTATCAGTTCATCACCCACCGCGTGATCTTCGCCTGCATCTCGACGCCCGTTGCGTGGTTCGACCGCCACGTGGTCGATGGCTTCATGGACCTCCTCGCCTGGGGCGCCAACGGCGCCGCCTGGCTCATCCGCGACATGCAGAGCGGCAGCGTGCAGCGTTACTGCATCTGGTTCCTCGGCGGTGCGCTGAGCCTCACGATCCTGATCCTTTTAATCTGCTAATCGGAAAGTCGTTATGAATATACTATCCCTCTTCCCGGCCGTCCCGCTCGTGATGATGCTGGGGTTGTGGCTCTCGAAATCGACGCGGCAGATCCACGCCGTGATGGTCGCCGGCTCCTCGCTGCTCCTGGCGCTGGCCGTCGTGCTCGTGGTGCAGTACCTCGGGCTGCGCGGCGCGGGCGAGACGGCCCCGATGCTCTTCACCGCCAGCCGCGTGTGGTATGCGCCGCTCAATATCCATTACGCCGTGGGCGTCGATGGCATTTCGGTGGCGATGCTCCTGCTGTCGGCCATTATCGTCTTCACGGGCACGTTCGCCTCGTGGCAGATGAAAACCGATGTCAAAGCCTATTTCCTCTGGTTCTGCCTGCTGAGCGTGGGCGTCTTCGGGTTCTTCGTCTCGGTGGACCTCTTCACGATGTTCATGTTCTACGAAGTGGCGCTGATCCCGATGTACCTGCTGATCGGCGTCTGGGGCAGCGGCCGCAAGGAGTATGCGGCCATGAAACTCACGCTGATGCTCATGGGCGGTTCGGCGCTGCTGCTGATCGGCATTCTGGGCATCTATTTCGGCGCGGGCGCCACGACGATGAACATTCAGGAGATTGCCGCCCTGCACAACATTCCGCTGTCGTTGCAGCGCATCTGGTTCCCGCTGGTGTTCGTGGGCTTCGGCGTGCTGGGGGCCCTGTTCCCGTTCCACACATGGAGCCCCGACGGCCACGCTTCGGCTCCGACGGCCGTGTCGATGCTCCACGCCGGGGTGCTGATGAAGCTGGGCGGGTACGGCTGCTTCCGGGTGGCCATGTACCTCCTGCCCGACGCCGCGCAGGAGCTGAGCTGGATATTCATCGTCCTGACGACGGTTTCGGTCGTTTACGGCGCTTTCGCGGCCTGCGTGCAGACCGACCTGAAGTACATCAATGCCTACTCCTCGGTGTCGCACTGCGGGCTGGTGCTCTTCGCCGTGCTGATGATGAACACCGCGGCCGGCACGGGCGCCGTGCTCCAGATGCTGAGCCACGGCCTGATGACGGCCCTCTTCTTCGCCCTGATCGGCATGATCTACGGCCGCACCCACACGCGCGACATCCGCCAGCTGGGCGGGCTGATGAAGGTGATGCCCTTCCTTGCGGTGGGTTACGTGATCGCGGGCCTCGCCAACCTCGGACTCCCGGGCCTGAGCGGCTTCGTGGCCGAGATGACCATCTTCAACGGTGCGTTCATGCACGCCGACACGTTCCATCGCGTGGTCACGGTCGTCGCCTGCACGTCGATCGTCATTACGGCGGTCTACATCCTGCGCGTCGTCGGGAAGATCCTCTACGGCACGTGCGACAACCCCGGGCACCTCAAACTCACCGACGCCACGTGGGACGAACGCCTTTCGGTCGTCTGCCTCGTCGCGGCCATCGCCGGCATGGGGCTCGCGCCGCTGTGGGTGAGCGACATGATCCGCGGCAGCGTTTCGGAAATCATTGCACACATTTTGAGTTAAGCGACTATGGATTACACCTCGATATTTACGCTGATGCGGGCCGAAGTGACCCTCACGGCAATCCTCGTCCTCGTATTTCTCTACGACCTCGTCGCCGGGGAGCGCGGACGCCGCCGGTTTTCGGCCGTGGTCTGCGGCCTGCTCGCCGTGCAGACGGCGGTCTGCCTCCTTCCGGGCGGAGAGGGCGAAGCGTTCGGCGGGATGTTTCAGTACCATCCGATGCACGGCATCGTCAAGGGCATTCTCGCCGCGGGTGCGCTCGTCGTCTGCTTACAGGCGAACACTTGGCTGCGGCGCGAGGATACGCGCCACAAGCAGGGCGAATTCTACATCCTGACCCTCTCGACGCTGCTGGGCATGTATTTCATGATCGGCGCCGGCAATTTCCTGCTCTTCTTCATCGGGCTGGAACTGGCCTCGGTGCCGGCGGCCTGTCTGGTGGCTTTCGACAAATACAAGCGCTATTCGGCCGAGGCCGGAGCCAAGTACATTCTCTGTGCGTTGTTTTCGAGCGGCCTGATGCTCTACGGCATCTCGTTCCTCTACGGAACCACCGGAACGCTCTATTTCGACGATATGACGGCCCGCCTGACGGGTTCGCCCTTGCAGGTGATGGCGCTGGTCTTCTTCTTCTCGGGGCTCGGGTTCAAGATCTCGCTCGTGCCGTTCCACCTCTGGACCGCCGACACTTATCAGGGGGCGCCCACGGCGGTGACCTCCTACCTTTCGGTGGTGTCGAAGGGCGCCGCGGCATTCGTGCTGCTGGCGGTGCTCGTGAAGGTCTTCGCGCCGATGGTCCGGGAGTGGCAGACGCTGCTTTGGATCGTCACCGTGCTGAGCATCACCGTCGCCAACCTCTTCGCCATCCGGCAGAAGGACCTCAAACGCTTCATGGCCTTCTCGTCCATCTCGCAGGCCGGCTATATCATGTTGGCCGTCATCGGCGGCAGCGCCCTCGGCATGACCTCGCTGGTCTTCTACGTGCTGGTCTACATGGCCGCGAACCTCGCGGTGTTCGGCGTCCTGTCGGCCGTCGAGCAGCAGACCGGCGGCAAGGTGGGGATGGAGGACTACAACGGTTTCTACAAGACCAATCCCCGGCTGGCGGTGGGGATGACGCTCGCGCTCTTCTCGCTGGCGGGAATCCCGCCCTTCGCGGGCTTCTTCTCGAAATTCTTCGTCTTCGCGGCGGCTTTCGAGGGCGGGTTCCGCTGGCTGGTCTTCATCGCGCTGATCAACACCGTGATCTCGCTCTACTACTACCTGCTGATCGTCAAGGCGATCTACATCACCCCCAACGATACGCCGATCGCCGCGTTCCGCACCGACCGCTGCACGCGCATCGGCCTCGCGGTCTGCATGGCCGGGGTGTTGCTGCTGGGCGTCGTGAGCGCCGTTTACGACGGCATCAACCTCTTCGCGTTCGGGCTCTGATCCCGGAGCCCGGACGGCATGTGCGGGGCGCGGAAAACCGCGCCCCGCGCTTTCGACGGAGCCCCCGGACGGGGCATATTTCGCCCGGGAGTGCGGAATTTGCGGGATTTGTCGTATTTTTGCAACCGAAACAACGCTGAACAGGATTGATGATCTCTTTCGAACGCCTCGGAATTACCCCCCCCCGCCTGATCTGGGCCGGGTGTCTGGTCACGCTGCTATACGCCGCTTTCAGCCTGGGCACCTACCATCCCGACGAACATTTCCAGATACTCGAATACGCTCATATGAAGCTCTTCGGGACCCCTACGCCGGATCATCTGCCATGGGAGTACCTCTTGCAGATGCGCCCCGGCATACAGCCGTTCGTGGCGTGGGCCGTCGGGAAAGGACTGCTGGCCGCGGGGATCTATTCGCCTTTCGCCGTGGTCTTCGTGCTCCAGCTGCTGAGCGGAGCCCTTTCGGCCGCCGCACTGCTGTTCTTCTACCGCACGGTGCGCGATGACCTGCGCGACGAGAATGCCCGCTGCTGGTTCCTGCTGCTGGGATTTTTCCTTTGGTACCTGGCCTACCTCCACGTCCATTTCAACGCCGAGATGATCTCGGGCAACCTGCTCCTGCTGCTGGCGGCGCTCACGATGCGCTGCCATAGGGCCGTGGGCCGGCGGGAGTTCGGCCGGGGCGTGCTGCTGGGCATGACCGCGGGACTGACTTTCGCGGTGCGGTTCCAGATGGGATTCGCGCTGGTGGGCTACGGCATCTGGCTGTTGGTGTTCCACCGCCGCCGGAAGCTCTATGCCGGGATGGTTCCGGGCGTTCTGGTCGTGCTGGCGCTCGGGATGCTGACCGACCGCTGGCTCTACGGCGAGTGGACCCTTACGCCGGTGAACTACCTGCGCGAGAACATCCTCAACGAGAATATGCTCAAATTCGGGACCTCGCCGTGGTGGTACTACTTCACCGAGCCGTTCACCGAGGGCGGCTATGTCTACGGACCTTTGGCGCTGGTCGCTGCGGTTTGGTTCTTTTGGCGCCGTCCCCGGCATGTCGTGACGTGGATGCTCGTGCCGTTCCTGCTGGTGCACTTCTTTCTGGGGCACAAGGAGCTGCGGTTCTTCTTCCCGGCGCTCTTCTTCGCCCCCTGGTTCATCGTGCTGATGTTCCGCGAGCTGCCCCGCAGGTGGTTCGGGGCCCGGGTCTGGCGTTACGTGCTGGGAGTGCTCGTCGCGGTCAACGCGGGCATCATGGGCTACTGCCTGGCACAGCCCCGTCCGGAGATCTGTTTCTACAAGATGATGCAGGAGTATTGCCGCGGCAAAAAGGAGGTCGTGGCCCTCGGACTGGTTCCCACGGGCGTCGGATACGGGTATATCGAGGATATTTTGGAACCCGGCCGCATCGTGGAGATCCGGTTCTACATGCCCCGGAACCTCCGGCCGCTTTGTTTCGACACGCAGGAGGAGCTCGAAGCGGCGGTTCCCGCGTTGCAGGCCCCGGACCGGCAGCTGATGGTGCTTTCGCACTGCTGGTGGCTGGACACGGAACTGTCCCTGCCGCTGAAAAAAGTCCCCTGGCGCCCCTATCCCGACTGGCTGGTGCGCTGTTTCAATTTCAACGACTGGACGCGCTTCGGCGCCCGCTATATGGGTGTCTGGGAGGTGGAACCGACGGCCGCGGCCGCTCCGGAAGCCGTCTGACTACCGTTTCTCCAGCGCGAGCAGCTGCTCCTTAACGTCGAGGCCCCCGGCATATCCCGTGAGCTTGCCGTCGTAGCCGATGACCCGGTGGCAGGGGACGACGATCACGATCGGATTGCGGTTGTTGGCCATGCCGACGGCCCGGAACGACTGGTTGTGGCCGATCTGGATGGCGATCTGTTTGTAGGTGCGGGTCTCGCCGTAGGGGATGGTGCGCAGTGCCTCCCAGACCTTCTGCTGGAAAGGCGTCCCTTCGGGGGCGAGGGGCAGCGTGAATTTGCGCCGCGAGCCTGCGAAATACTCCCCGATCTCTTCGGCGGCCTTGCGCAGCAGGGGAATGGCTTCCGCCGCGGTGCAACGTGCGGAGCCCTCCGGGACCTCCGTGCCGAATCGGATGGCCGTCACGGCTTTCTTCGTCGCCGTGACCGTCAGCGGGCCGATCGGCGTTTCGAGTTGCATGGAATACGTCATAAATTCTTCAGGGTGTAATCAATCATTTTCTGTCTTATGTGTGCCGTTGCGTCGGGCAACATCGAGTGATTCTGATCGGGATACACCATCATGTCGTACTGCTTGCCGGCGCGGTTCAGCGCCCGGGTCATCTCCACGGTGTTCTGGAAATGGACGTTGTCGTCGGCCGTGCCGTGGATGATCAGCAGGCGCGTCCGCTTGTCGTCGAGCATCCGTGCGAAGTTGATCGGCGAATTGTCGTCGTAACCCGCGGCGTTGTACTGCGGGAGGTTGTTGTAAATTTCGGTGTAGATCGTGTCGTAATAGCGCCACGAGGTGACGGGCGCCACGGCGATTGCCATGCGGAACAGCCCGTGCCCCTTCATGGCGCAGCTCAGGGCCATGAATCCGCCGTAGGACCAGCCGTAGATGCCGATGCGCGCGGGGTCCACCCAGGGCTGCGACGCCATGTAGCGGGCCGTCGAGATCTGATCCTCGGTTTCGAGGGCTCCCAGGCGTCCGTAGGTGAGTTTCTTGAACTTCTCGCCCCGGAATCCCGTGCCGCGGCCGTCGGCGCAGACCACGATATAGCCTTTGTCGGCCAAAGCGTCCTCCCAGTCCAGCGACCAGCGGTCGCGGACCGACTGCGAGCCGGGGCCCGAATACTGCGTCAGCAGCACGGGGTAGCGCTGCGAGGGGTCGAAGCCGCGGGGTTTGACGATGTAGGCGTTGAGCGTGTCGCCGCGCTCGGTCGTGAACGTGAAGAACTCCTTGACGGGGCGTTCCGATGCCGCCAGCTCCTCGCGCAGCTTGCGGCTGTCGGCCAGCGTGCGGATCACCCGGCCTTCGGCGTCGCAGACCTCCGTGAGGTTGGGCGTCGCGGCGTTGGAGAAAGTGGTGATGAAGTATTTCATGCCGGGAGCCGGGGCGGCGGTGTAGTAGCCTTCGCCCGCGGTGAGACGCCGCTTGTCCTTGCCGTCGAGACGTATGCTGTAAAGGTTGCGGCGCAGCGGCGAGGTCTCGGTCGAGAGGTACCAGACGCGTTTGCCGTCGCATCCCACGACCTCGGTGACCTCCCAGTCGCCCCGGGTCACCTGTCCGAGAATGCCCCGGCGGAGGCTGTACAGGTAGAGGTGCATGAATCCCGTGTGGCTCTCCTGCCGCACGAGGAAACGGTCCTTGTCGATGAACGTCACGGTCTTGTCATCGACCCGTTCGACATACTGCCGGGCGCGCTCCTCGTAGACTGTGCGCTGGGCCCCGTGGGGTTCGCAGACGATCATTTCGAAGGTGTTCTGACGCCGGTTGAGGCGGTAATACCAGGGCCGTCCGTCGGGCGTCCACCCGATGCGGGGGATGTACTGGTCGGTTTCGGGACCCGTGTCGATGCGCTCCTTCGCGCCGGTCGAGAGGTCCGCCACCCAGAGCTGGACCACCGAATTGCGCTCTCCGGCCTTGGGGTATTTGAACGAGTAGGCCCGGTTGTAGAGCTTGCCGTCGAAGCGCATCATCTCCATCAGCGGCACTTCGCTCTCGTCGAAACGCAGGTAGGCGATGCGGCGACTGTCGGGCGAGAAGGCGTAGGCGCGCGTGATGCCGAACTCCTCTTCGTAGACCCAGTCGGTCGTGCCGTTGATGACCTGATTCCACGCTCCGTCGTCGGTGATGCGGCGCGTGGTCTGCGCGGCGATGTCGTAGACGTAGAGGTCGTTGCCGTCGGAGTAGGCGATGCGCTGTCCGTCGGGCGAGAACGAGGCGTCGCGCGGCGCTTCGGCCTGCCGCAGCACGGGCTGCACGCGGTTGTCGCGGATGAGCGAATAGGAGGTGGTGTAGGAGTGGCGGTAGATGGGTTTGCGCCCCGAGGCGACGAGGATCGTCCGCTCGTCGGGCGAAAAGAGGTAGTCGCTGATAACCAGATCGGGCGCGGGCGACGGGAGCAGGCTCTCGCCGGGAGCATCCGTGGCATAGCTGTAACGGAGTATATTGTTCTTTTCGAGCGTGGTGTAGTGCTCGCCGTCGGCCGTGGGGCGGATGCCGCGCACCGATTCGTTCAGGCTGCGCAGGCGGGCGATTCCGGCGTATTCGTTCTGGGCGTATGCTGTCCCGGTTGCCAACAGCAGTCCGGAAAGAATAATTAATTTGTTTATCACGGTTGTTCTGTCTTTTTTGCGTTGCAGCGTAAGTCCCCTCCGAGGAGGGGATTTAGGGGTGGGTCAGATTTGTAAACGCCGCCCGTGGCGGCGACTGCGACCGGCGGATACGCAAATTCGGTGCGGGACCGGATTTTGTTTCAGTTCCCGGTTGCTTAAATATCCTCTATGTCGAAATCGTAGCCCAGTCGCTTGCCGGTCACGAATTTCGAATTGTCCATCTTGGTGTTGAACTGATCGACCGTCACGCGCTTGTTCTCCTCGTAGGGAGGCATCAGCAGGTCGAAGTTCAGCGCGAAGTCGATCGCCGATTCGAGGATCGGCACCAGCGCGTCGCGGTCCAGCTCCTCCCGGCCGAAATCCGCGGCCCGCATCGAGGTCTGCTGCTTGCCTTCGACGAAGTAGCGGCGTTCGCGGTTGATGAAGATGCGGCCGATCAGATACCCTTCGTCGGCGTTGCGGTTGAACTTGAACGAGTCGGAAAGGAAGTTGTAGATGTTGACCAGTCCGCAGTAGGAGTTCTCGCGGTCGGCCGCGACGTAGGGGTTCTGCCAGATGGGGTGCCCGTCTTCGAATTCGAAAACGTCGGTGTGCATCTGGAAGATCAGGATGTCGTTGGCGACTTGCAGCTGGGCTTCGAACTTGCCGCGGTCGCGGTATTCGAGGCGCACGCGGCGGTCGAGTTTGCCGTCCAGCTCGTCGTCCATCTCCGAGGCCATCTCGAACAGCGTCTCCTTCAGGGTGTTGAATGCCGCGAACGAGTTGTCGAAGACCTTCTGTTTGAGGGTCGATTTGCGGATGATCGTATCGAGTATCCTGGCTCTCAGCGGGGTTGTTTCCATAGGTCTGTATGTCGGTTTTTATTTGATCCGTATCTGGCGTCCCTGTTCCAGCTCCTCGCCGGGCCTGAGCTTGTTGAGCTTTTCGATCGACCGTGTGCGGATGGCGTAGGACTGGCCGACGGAGTAGGCCGTCTCGCCCCGGCGCGCGATGTGGTGCCGGGAGTTGCCCGTCCAGCGCTTCTTCTTGCGCTCGATGTAGACCGTCTCGCCCGGCACGGGCTGCGCCTGCTTGTCTTTCAGATCGTTGAACTTGCGCAGGTTGCGCGGCGAAATGCGGAATTTGCGGCCGATGTTCTCGAACGTGTCGTTCTCCTTGGCCGTGACGTAGTGCACGCCGTTGGTGGCATAGACGTTGTAGCCCGCATGGGCGTTGATCGTCACGCGGTAGTTGTCCGGATCGACGGCCGTTCCGGCCTCGGCCGTGCGTTCCACGCTGCTCTGCTCTGCGAACCACTCCTCGGGGTCGCGCGGAAGCCCGTAGCGCGTGGCGTAGAGGCGCATGCCGTCGGGACGGTCCAGCAGGTAGAGCTGGTTCTCCTCGATGACCCGCACGAGCCGCTGGGCGTAGTCGGGGGCCGTGGCGTATCCGGCGGCCTTCAGACCCCGCGCCCAGCTCTTGTAGTCGTCGGACGGATAGGCGAAGAGCGAGTCGTAGCGCGGCTGCGAGTCGAGAAACTCGGCGTGGTCCTGGTAGGAGGCTTCGACCGAGGGGTACGAACGGAAACATTCGCCCTTGGCGTCGTCGTCGTGGTAGACCTTCTCGCCGGTCCAGTTGCGCTTGCATTTGATGCCGAAGTGGTTGTTGGACTTCATCGACAGCAGGCTGTTGCCGCAGTCGGATTCGAGGATGCCCTGCGCCATAGTGATGCTTGCCGGGATGCCGTAGCGCTCCATGTGGGCCACGGCGATCGACATGTAGCGGCTGATGTATTCTTCGCGTGTCTGGCGCACCTGCGCCCCGAGCTGCACCGCGCAGCAGAGGAGGATTCCCGCGAGGGATATTGCTTTTTTGGAAAAAGTCATTATCTTTGTTTAACAGTTACCGACAAAGGTATAATTTTCCGATGAAAATAACAATAATCGAATAAACCCTAAGCTATGTTTACCGAAAACGCGAATCGTATTTTCAACCGTTCTATCGAAGATTATCACCGCTGGGACGATGTCGATCATCCGATCGACAATCCCTATGCTCCGGGAACGATCGACCACCTGCTTTATCATAAGAACTGGATCGACACCGTGCAGTGGCATCTGGAGGACATCATCCGCGATCCGGAGATCGACCCGGCCGAGGCGCTGAAGATCAAGCGCCGCATCGACAAGTCGAACCAGGACCGCACGGACATGGTGGAGTACGTGGATTCCTACCTGTTGGACAAATACAAGGAGGTCGTGCCGGCGCCCGACGCCCGGCTGAACACCGAAACCCCGGCGTGGGCCATCGACCGGCTGTCGATCCTCGCCCTGAAAATCTATCATATGGCGCGCGAGGCGGAGCGCACGGATGTCGATGACGAACACCGTGCGGCCTGCCGGAAGAAGCTCGGCGTGCTGTTGTCGCAGCAGGCCGACCTTTCGCGGGCCATCGAGGAGCTGATCGAGGACATCGAAGCGGGTCGCAAGTACATGAAAACCTACAAGCAGATGAAGATGTACAACGACCCGGCGCTGAATCCGGTGCTCTATGGGCAGAAAAAATAGGGATCTGCCGCGTCATCTGCTGGTGTTGCGGACCTCGGCGATGGGCGATGTGGCGATGCTGCCGCATGCGCTCCGGGCGCTGATGTCGGCCTATCCCGGTCTGCGGGTCACGGTGGCGACGCGACCGGTGTTCAAACCCTTCTTCGAGGGGCTCGGTGTGGATTTTCTCGATGTCGATCTCAAAGGCGTCCACCACTCCCTGCGGGGCATGTGGCGGCTGGCGGCCGAGGCCCGGCGGCTGGGCGTGGACGCCGTGGCCGACGTGCACGACGTGCTGCGCTCCCGGGCGTTCCGGCTGTCGATGACTCTCCACGGCATCCCCGTGGCCTTCATCCACAAGGGCCGCGCGGAAAAACGGCGGTTCATCCGCTGCGGAAGCCGCGGCATGGAGCCGCTGCGCCACACCGTGCTGCGCTACTGCGACACGTTCCGGCGGCTGGGGTTCGTGTTCGACGATCCGGAACCGGCCCGCCGGCAGGAGCGGCCCGAACCGTTCGGCCCCAAGGAGGGCGTCTGGGTGGGCTTCGCGCCGTTTTCGGCCCAGCGGGGCAAGACCTATCCCGAAGAGCTGAGCCGCGAGGCGGTGCGGCTGCTGGCGGAGCGTTACGACCGGGTCTTCATCCACGGCGGCGGAGGCGGCGAGCAGCGCTTCGCCGAGGAGATGGAGCGCACGTATCCCAACGTCACGGCGTTGTTCGGCAAGGTCGGCCTCGACGGGGAGATGGACCTGATCGCCGACCTCGACTGCGTGGTGTCGATGGATTCGCTGGTCATGCACCTCGCGGCGCTCGTGGCGACGCCCGTGGTGTCGGTGTGGGGAGCGACGCATCCCGGGCTGGGATTCCTGGGCTACGGGTGCGATCCGCGGGGCGTGCTGCAAGCCGACATGGCGTGCCGTCCCTGTTCGGTCTTCGGCAGCAAGCCCTGCCGCTACGGCGACTACCGCTGTCTGAAAGCCGTGCCCCCCGCGATGATCGCCGAACGGGTCCGGCTGCTTGTCGGACGATGACGAAACGAAAAAGCCTCCGGTCGTCCGGAGGCTTTTTTTTGCCGCAGACGCGGTTAATCGGCTTTGGTGTAGACCGTTCCGGTCCCCTCGATCGTCAGGGTGTATTTGCCCTCGGCGTCCTTGGCAATCACGCCCGTCTCGGTGAAGCCGATGGTCTGGCCGTTGCCGATGCTCTCTCCTTTGAGCAGGATTTTGTCTGCCTCGCCCTGGAGCTCCCACGACGTGTAGACCAGCGTGGCCATGTTGATCGACTGTGCAACGCCTTCGATCCGGATCTCGACGCCCATCACGCCCTCGGGGTCGATCGGATCGGGCATCGTCCACCGGCCTATGGCTTCGGCGTAGGTGGGGTCGGTGGCGATCTTCGTGGCCGCGGCGCCGTCCTCCAGTTTGCCCGTGTAGTCTACGACGACCGGAGCGCCTGGCAGCAGGCCGTTGGCCTCGCTCTTGTCGGCGTCCGTCGTCGAAAAGGTGTAGGTGATGTCTGCCGTCGGTGCCTTGACGGTGACGGTGTTCATCGAAGCGTCGGCGATGAAGCCCTCGAAAAACTTCGGGGTATTGTCGGCGCAGGCTGCCAGCCCGCAGAGGGCCGCGGCAGTCGTCAGGAGTTTGATGCTTTTCATTGGCTTGTATTGTTACAGTTTTTTGATGTATTCGTCGATCGCCCGGGCCGCCGTGCGTCCGGCGCCCATAGCCAGAATCACCGTCGCGGCGCCCGTCACGGCGTCGCCTCCGGCGAAGACGCCCTTGCGGGTGGTGGCTCCGTGCTCGTCGGCCGTGATGCAGCCCCGGCGGTTGGTTTCGAGACCTTCGGTCGTCGCCGCCAGCAGCGGGTTGGGAGAGGTGCCCAGCGCCATGATGACCACGTCGCAGGCGATCTCGAACTCCGAGCCCTCCTTCACCACCGGCGACCGGCGGCCGCTTTCGTCGGGTTCGCCCAACTCCATCTCCACGCACCGCAGACCCGTCACCCAGCCCTGCTCGTCGCCGAGGACCTCGGTGGGGTTGGTCAGCATGCGGAAGCGGATGCCCTCCTCGCGGGCGTGGTGGATCTCCTCGACGCGTGCCGGGAGCTCCTTTTCCGAACGGCGGTAGACGATCGTCGCCTCGGCGCCCAGCCGCCGGGCCGTGCGCACGGCGTCCATCGCCACGTTGCCGCCGCCCACGACCACCACGCGCCGTCCGACGTAGATCGGGGTGTCGTACTCCTTGTCGTAGGCGTGCATCAGGTTGGCCCGCGTGAGGAATTCGTTGGCCGAGACCACGCCGTTGAGGTTCTCGCCCGGAATGCCCATGAAGCGGGGCAGTCCGGCGCCTGAGCCGATGAAAACGGCGTCGTAACCCTCCTCGTCCAGCAGCGAGTCGATCGTCACGGTGCGGCCCACGATCACGTCGGTCTCGATCTCGACGCCCAGCCGCTCGACCTGAGCGATCTCGCGCGCCACGATGCGCTCCTTCGGGAGGCGGAACTCGGGGATGCCGTAGACCAGCACGCCGCCCACCTTGTGCAGTGCCTCGAAGATCTTCACGGTGTAGCCCATCCGCGCCAGATCGCTGGCGCAGGCCAGTCCGGCCGGGCCGCTGCCGATGACGGCCACTTTGCGGCCGTTGCGCACGGCGGCGGGCTGTACGGGCGCGCCGTGTTCGAGTTTCCAGTCGCCGACGAAGCGTTCCAGCTTGCCCACGGCCACCGGTTCGCCCTTGATGCCCAGGACGCACGCCCCTTCGCACTGGCTCTCCTGCGGGCAGACGCGGCCGCAGATCGAGGGCAGCGAACTGTCCTCGGAGATGATGTCGGCGGCCTCCTGCAATCGGCCTTCGTGCAGGGCGGCGATGAAGTCGGGGATGCGGATGCCCACGGGGCAGGCCGCCACGCAGCGGGGATTCTTGCAATGCAGACAGCGCGAGGCTTCGAGTGCGGCCTCTTTGAGGTCGTAGCCGTAGCAGACCTCTTCGAAATTGGCGGCCCGGATCGCCGGGTCCTGTTCGCGCACGGGGACGCGGGGTATTTTGTTTGCCATAACTTTAGATCAGGTGAAAGGTGAAAAGTAAAAGGTTAAAAGTGGAATGAGACTGGTACGGTCTGTAATGACCCATAAAATACCTTTCACATTTCACTTTTAATCTTTAACCTGTTTTACTTGTCCAATCCGATTTTACATACGTGTCCCGCCTCGCGCTCGGCTTCGATGGCCGCGGCGCGCTGCTCCTGATTGCGGTACATGCCCTGACGGCGCATCGCCTCGTCGAAATCGACTTCGTGGGCGTCGAACTCCGGGCCATCGACGCACGTGAAGCGCGTCCGTCCGCCGACCGTCACGCGGCAGGCGCCGCACATGCCCGTGCCGTCAACCATCAGCGCGTTGAGCGACACGGTGGTCTTCAGTCCGTATTTCTTCGTGGTGAGGGCCACGAACTTCATCATGATCATCGGCCCGATGGCCACGCATTCGTCGTAGTGCCGGCCCTGTCGCTCGACGAGTTCTTCGACCACCTGCGTCACCAGCCCCTTGAAACCCTCCGAACCGTCGTCGGTGGCGATGTAGAGGTTTTCGGCGACGGCCCGCATGGCGTCGGTGTAGATCAGCATGTCGCGCGTCTTCGCGCCGATGATGACATCGGCTTCGACGCCGTGTTCCCGGAGCCATTTGACCTGCGGATAGACCGGGGCCGTGCCCACGCCGCCCGCCACGAAGAGGTAGTGCCGTTTGCGGAGCTCTTCGACGGGCATTTTGACGAACTCCGAGGGGTGGCCCAGCGGCCCTGCGAGGTCGGCGAGAGCGTCGCCCTGTTCGAGTGCGCAGATTTTGCGCGTCGAGGCGCCGATGGCCTGCGTGACGATCGTCACGCTGCCCTCCGCGGCGTCGAAGTCGGAGATCGTGAGCGGAATGCGCTCGCCGTGTTCGTCGCTGCGCACGATGACGAACTGTCCGGGCTGCGCCGAACGCGCTACGCGCGGTGCGAGGATCTTCATCAGCCAGATGCCTTCCGCGAGGCTTCGTTTTTCAAGAATGGGGTACATTGTGTCGTATTAAGCGTTTGTGTGTCACTCTTCGATGATCGCCGTGATCCGCAGCCGCCGCATCGGCCGCACGGGATCGTTGGTCACCACCACGAGGTGCTCGGTCAGGACGCCGAAATCCTGCGTCCCGGGGTCGAGGAGCACCTCGGCCCGGTAGGAACCTCCCGGAGCCACCGTTTGGCCCGGTGCGAGCGTTGTGGCGATGTGTCCTTCGCCCTCCACGGCCCGGACGATCAGTTCGGCTTCGCCCGTGTTCGAGAGCGTGAACGACAGCCTCCGGCGCGGGCCCGTATGCTTCACCGGTCCAAATTTAAGGATATTTTCCGAAAATTCGGCCCTCGGGGTCTTTTGTGTCGCGTCGGCAGGCCGCGGATCGACGCCGATGCCGTGCGCAACGATCGTCGTACCGTTGCTGCGGCCGTCAACGGCGACTTCCAGCGCGTCGCGCAGGGTGCCGTAGCGGGGTTTGTCGGCCGGGATGAGGTAGGAGAGGTTGATCTCGCCTCGTTGGCCCGGCGCGATCCGCTGCGGGGCGTCGATGCTGAGCAGGCCGCTCGCGCTCTGCGGACGCAGCGAGAGGCGGATCGTGCGGTCCGAGGCGTTGGCGTAGCCGATCGCCCCCTGCGTCTGTCGTCCCTGATATATATAGGAGAAGGCGCTGAGCGTCGCGGCCAGCCGCAGGCCCCCGCCGGCATCGACCGGGTAGAGCTCTTCGAGGCTCTTTTCGCGCGGCGTGACATTGCCCTGCACGGTGATCGAGGCGACTTTTTTCCGTTCGTCGGAATAGATCCACAGCTCCTTGGTGAAGGAGCCGGGGCGGTTCGTGGGGTCGTACGTGACGGTGATCTGCGTCGTGCCGCCCGGGGCGACGGGACGGCGCGAGAATTCGGGCGCCGTGCAGCCGCAGGAGGTCACCACGTCGAGGATCACCAGCGGCTTGTCGCCGCGGTTGACGCCCGTGAAAGTGTGGCTGACGCGGCCGTCGCTCTCGCGGATGGTGCCGAAATCCCAGGTGTCGGGTTCGAAGACCAGACGCGCCTGCGCGACGGCGGAAAGGGCGGCGAACGCCGCGATAATGAGGAGTATGGTTCGTTTCGCTGACATCGGTTCGGTTGTTGCGGGACATGCAAAGATACTTTTTTTGCGAAAAATTCGTGCAATAATTTTGTAGGAATGAATTTTTGCTCTATATTTGCACTCCGAAACGATGAAACAACTCGTTTTCGAATGCCTGAATAGCTCAGTTGGTTAGAGCACATGACTGTTAATCATGGGGTCCTAGGTTCAAGTCCTTGTTCAGGCGCAGATGCGCGAGGGTTGCGTAAAGGTTCTTTAAAGAATACGCCTGCAAGGGGTTGTCCGTAAAAGGATGGTCCGGAATGGGCGATCGGAAGATTGCCTTTGCAGTCCCAAGCCATTTTTAGGGGAGCTTAGCTCAGTTGGTTCAGAGCGTCTGCCTTACAAGCAGAGGGTCGGGGGTTCGAATCCCTCAGCTCCCACGAAGCCACCGCAGGATAAGGGTGGCTTTTTTGTCGGCCTTGCGGCCGCCCATATATTTCCACTTTCCCGCAAGGGAGAGTTTTCTCGGGAGCTTAGCTCAGTCGGTTCAGAGCGTCTGCCTTACAAGCAGAGGGTCGGGGGTTCGAATCCCTCAGCTCCCACAAGGTTACAACCATCTCGGAAGATGGTTTTTTTATGCAGGGAGCATAGCTCAGTTGGTTTAGAGCGCCTGCTCGACAAGCAGGAGGTCAGCGGTTCAAATCCGCTTGTTCCCACCAACGAAAAAACGCCTCTCGGGAGACTCCGAGAGGCGTTTTTGTGCCCAGAACCTTATTCCGGTGCAGCTATGAATACCATTTGGATCGTACTCCCCATTCTGATCGTGCTGATGTTCCAGCTCGGTATCGAACTCGACCGGCAGGCGTTCGCCGGGGTGTTCCGCCGTCCCGCAGCTGTCGTCGCGGGGCTGCTCGGGCAGCTCCTGGCACTGCCGCTCATCGCTTTCGGCGTGGCGCTGGCGTTCCGGCTTCCGCCCGTGTGGTTCATGGGGCTGATGCTGATCGCCTGCTGTCCCGGAGGCAGCTCGTCGAATGTCTTTTCGATGCTGGCCAAGGGCGACGTGGCTTTGTCGGTGACGCTGACGGCGTTGAGCAGCGTCGTCACGCTCTTCACGATTCCGATGGTGATGGGGTTCGCCGCGCGGTTCGTCTCCGTGCATGCCGATGCGGCCATCGACCTCCCGGCCGGGAAACTGCTGGTTCAGAATATCGTCCTGCTCTTCCTGCCGATGGCCGCGGGAGCCCTGTTCCGCCGCTGGCGTCCGGATGCGGCCCGGCGGGTCCATGCGTCGCTGGGGCGCGTGGCCTTTCCCGCGCTGATGCTGCTGGCCGCGGTTTTCTTCGTGCAGTATGCCGGCACCATTCTGGAAAACCTCGGGACGCTGGGGCTGGCCGCCGGGGCGCTGATCCTGCTGGCCATGAGCGCCGGGTCGCTGCTGTCCCGGGTGTTCGGACTGCGGAGGGCGGCGCGGAGAACCGTCGTCATCGAGGTCGGGATGCAGAACGCCGCGCAGGCCATCGCCATCGCCGCCTCGCCGCTGATCTTCGACAGCGGGGAGATGGCCATCCCGGCCATCGTCTACGCCCTGCTGATGAACGTCATTCTGCTCGTCTATCTGAAATTGCTGCCGAAATATTCCGGCGAAACGGTGGCGGATTAGCTCCGATCGGCTATATTTGCCGTATGAAACTCCTGAAAATCGTGATGCTGTGTCTGTGCCTGCCGGCGGCGTTCGCCGTGCGGGGACAGCAGGGAACCTACTCCGTCAGCGGACGGGTGATCGACCGTCTGAGCCGCCGCCCCGTGGCCTATGCCGCCGTGGTGCTGGCCGGGCAGGAGCGGAAGGGCGCTTCGACCGATTCGCTGGGGAGATTCCGCATCGAACGGGTGGAGCCCGGCATCTGGCGGCTGGCGGTTTCGTCGGTGGGGTATAAGAGCGTCACGACACCCGAATATATGGTGTCGGCGGCCACGCCCTTCATCGAGGTCGAGCTGGAGGAGGACGCCGAGCGGCTGGAGGCCGTGACGGTGCGGCCGTCGCCGTTCCGCGCCACGGTCGAAAGTCCGGTGAGCCTGAAGGTGATCGGCTTGCAGGAGATCGAGAAGAGCCCCGGCTCGAACCGCGACGTGTCGCGCATCGTGCGCTCCTATCCCGGCGTGGCCTTTTCGCCCGTGGGTTACCGCAACGACCTGATCGTGCGCGGCGGAGGCCCCGCGGAGAACAAATTCTACATGGACGGGATCGAGATCCCCAACATCAACCACTTCGCCACGCAGGGCGCCACGGGCGGCCCGGTGAGCATCGTCAATGCCGACCTCGTGCGCGAGATCAGCTTCTACACGGGGGCTTTCCCCGCCGACCGGGCCGGGGCGCTGAGTTCGGTGCTGGATTTCAAATTGCGCGACGGCAATGCCGAAAAGCAGACTTTCAAGGCCACGTTGGGGGCTTCGGAGGTGGGCGTGAGCGGCAGCGGCCACATCGGTAAAAAGACCACCTATCTGTTTTCGCTCCGCCAGTCCTACCTGCAACTGCTGTTCAAGATGCTGGGACTGCCGTTTCTGCCCAACTACATCGACGGGCAGGCGAAGGTCAAGACGCGCCTTTCGGAGCGCGACGAGCTGACGGTGCTGGCCCTGGCGGGCTTCGACAACATGAAACTCAATGTCGATGAGAAAGGCGAGGACGCCGAATACCTGCTGAGCTACCTGCCCCGCATCCGGCAGGAGACTTTCACCGTGGGGGCTTCGTGGCGTCACTATGCGGGCCGCCACGTGCAGACCGTGACGCTGAGCCACAACTACCTGAACAACCGCAACCTGAAATACCTGCGCAACGACGATTCGTCGGAGGACAACCTCACGCTGCGGCTCCGTTCCGTGGAGCAGAAGACCGCACTGCGGGCCGAGAACCGCTCCTACCTGGGCCGCTGGACGCTCCGCGAGGGCGTCGAGGTGAACTGGTCCGGTTACACGAACCGCACCTTGCAGCGGCTCTACACCGACAAGTCGCAGCTCTCGGATTACAACACGCGGCTGGGAATCGTCGGCTGGGGGCTTTTCGCCGGAGCCGAATACGCCTCTGCGGACAAGCGGTTCACCGCCTCGGCGGGACTGCGCGCCGACGGGTGCGACTACTCGGGGCGCATGGCCCGGCTGTGGAACCGGCCCTCGCCGCGCGCATCGGTCTCCTATGCGCTGGCTCCGGCGTGGTCGGTCAGCGGCAGCGCAGGGCTCTACTACCAGCTGCCGGCCTATACGGCGCTGGGATTCAAGCGGGACGACAGGCTGGTGAACGAATCGCTCGACTACATGCGGGTCGGGATTTTCAGCGCCGGCATCGACTGGCGGCTGCGCGACCGGCTGATCGTCTCGGTCGAGGGATTCTACAAACGCTACGGGGATGTGCCCCTGTCGGTCGCGGACGGGATTCCGCTCTCGTGCAAGGGCAACGACTACGGCGTGGTGGGCAACGAGGAGCTGGTCTCCTCGGCGCAGGGACGCGCCTACGGCGTCGAGGCGATGGCCCGCTGGCAGATTCCGGGGCGCGTGAGCGTCGTGGGGTCGGTGACCGTGTTCCGCTCGGAGTACCGCAACGACCGTTCGGCCCCGTGGATCGCTTCGGCGTGGGACAACCGTTTCGTGGTCAACGTCAGCGGCACCTACGATCTGCCGCGCCATTGGAGCGTCGGGGCGAAGCTCAGCGCCGTAGGCGGTGCGCCCTACACGCCCTACGACGAGGAGAAATCGTCGCTCGTCGAGGCGTGGGACGCGCAGGGACGGCCCTATTACGACTATTCGAGGTACAATGCCGGGCGGCTCGACGCCTTCGCCCAGCTCGACGTGCGCATCGACAAGGTATTCTATTTCCGCCGCTGCATGCTGGGTCTCTACATCGACTTGCAGAACGTTGCCGGAGGAAAGCTCCGCCAGCCCGACGTGCTGATGTCCACGGGCGAGATCGAGAACCCCTCGGCTCCGGCGTCGGAGCAGCGCTACCGCATGAAGAGGCTCGAACAGGTCAGCGGCACTTTGCTGCCGTCGCTGGGCGTCACGGTGGAGTTCTGACCCGCCCCGGCTAAGAGCCTGGTTTTAAGGGGCGATGGACGGTTGCCTCGTTTCCGGTCCGGTTCTGCGCTGCACGGATAAAGGCGATGGACGGTTGCTGCGTTTCGGGCCCGGTTCTGCGTTGCGGGATACGCAAAAAAACAGCAGGGAATCGTCACGATTGCCTGCTGCCCCCGGAGGTTGCCCTCCTAAAACTACTAACCCAAACTTAAATAAATGAAGAAACCTCACTGCGGTTGCTGTGCCGCAGTTGATTGAAGTAATCGCAAAGTGCGTGCCAAAGATGGACGGCGGTCGTCCGAAAACGGCTGGCCGGGGCCGAAAAGGCTTTTTGAGCGATTTTCGGACCCTCCGGACAAATATTCCGCCGGATTCGTTTGCTTCCCGGCGGGAAAAGCCTATCTTTGTTCCCGCAATGGTTTCCCCTCGCGGGGAATTAAAAGGGAATGCCGTGTGAATCGGCAACAGTTCCCGCTGCTGTGAGTCCCGCCCGTCGAGGGCATGAAAGGATGCGGCAATCCGAGCCACTGGTGAAAACCGGGAAGGCGCCGCATTCGGGACGAGTCAGAAGACCTGCCTTGCACGATAGAGTGTTTGCTCCTGCGGAGAAAGGGGGCGCCTGACATGCCGCCGGCATTGTGCCTGCGCGCAATTTGTTAACAGCTTTCGCTTTTTTTCATCAGCAGCAAACCTCTTCGGACAGACTTTTTACGGTCGGATGAAAAGGTTGTCGCCATGCTTTGCCGGGACTTGCCGTTCCCGCTCCCGCTTGTGTATGCCTGTCGTCGTCGGGAAAGCCTGTCCGGACCGGACGAACAGACAACACCATTAACTAAAAAGCAAAGCATGATGAAAAAATTGTTTGTGATCTGCGCTTGGACGCTGCTCCTCGGCGGATGTGAAAGCGACTCGGGCAACGGCCCGGGCGATGTACCCCCCCCCTCCGTCGATCCCGTCTCCCCGGAGCTGAAACAGAAGATCGAGGACCTCAATGCCGGGCTCGTTACGCTTCGGGAGCTGACCGGAGCCGTGTCGCGCTCGGCGGTCGGTGCCGTGACAGAGGGCGACGCGGGGACGCTTATCGCGTTCCGTGACGGCACGGAGGTGACAGTCGCCTGCGATGCGGAGGCAGCCGGAGCCCCGTTGATCGGAATTGCGGCCGACGAGGAGGTTTATTATTGGACGCTCGCCGCGGAAAAGGATGCGCCGTGGCTGAAAGACGCCTCGGGTGCACGGATGCCCGTCTCGGGGGCCGTTCCGGTGACGGATGTTGACGAAGAGGGCTATTGGACCGTTGCGGCGGGCGAGGCTGCGCCGTGGCGGATCGTGGACGCCGCCGGAGAGCCGATCGAGGCGTCGGAGGAGGTGCAGGCGGCCCAATTCCGCTCGGTGACGATGGCCGAGGGGCGCGTGAAGGTGGTGCTGACCGGCGGCGGGGAACTTTCTGCGGCGAAGGTCGATGACCTGAGCGCCGCAGGAACGGCCAACTGCTATGTCGTATCGACTCCGGGAACCTATGCGTTCAATGCGAAGGTGCGCGGCAACGGCGCGGGCGAAGCGGCTTCGGCGGGATTCGACCCGGCGATCGAAATCGCCGACGGCATGAAGGCCGACTGGATATGGACCGACCGGGAGGGGCTGGTGTCGGATGTTGTCCTCGACAAAGAGTCGGGGGAGATCGTCTTCACGGTCGGCGAGGGCCGGGGCAACGCGCTGGTGGCCCTCGTGCAGGAGGATGCGATCGTGTGGAGCTGGCACATCTGGGTGACCGACGCCCCGCAGACGATGGCCTATGAGAACGGCGTGGTCTTTATGGACCGCAATCTGGGCGCTGTGGGAACCACCGTCGGCGGAACGGACGCTTACGGCATGTATTACCAGTGGGGGCGCAAGGACCCGTTCTACTGGGGAACGAAAACCTCGACCAGCGCCACCCCTTTCGATGAGGTGAAAGAACTTACCGTCGTAAACCCTGCGTATGCGGCTCTGACGTGGAGCCTCGTCAAGGTCGCCGTGACGCCGGAGGCAGCCGCGGCCAATCCGATGACGTTCTATAACAATACGGTCGGAACCGGTTCCAACTGGCTGGCGAAGCCGAGCGCAAAACTGTGGGGAGAGGCCAAGACCCTGAACGATCCCTGCCCTCCGGGATACAAGGTCCCGGATATAGACGCATGGGAGAACCTGAGTTCGGGACGCGACTACATCGACGGCGTGTCGGCATGGGATGTCGAAAACTATGGCGTGACCTATACTTACAACGGGCGGACGGCCTGGTATCCGGGGCAGGGCTACCGCATGTACAGTACCGGTGCCATCGTCGGCCAGCGGGCTTCGAGCGGCGGTTCGGGCGGCTACTGGTCGTCGAAGGCGACGGCGGTTAAGGCTTACTACCTGTATGTCAAGAAGCAGATCAGCACATCCGGGTCGATCAATCCGGAGCTGGACGTACACCGCTCCTATGGCTACACGGTGCGCTGCTGCAAGGAGTAGCGGCCGTTATGACGGAAAAAATGCAGGGCTCCGAGCGGGGCCCTGCATTTTGCTTTTTGGGAGAAAGACCTATCGGAATACGCCCGTGTAGGTCGAGGGCGAGAGGGCGCGCAACTCCTCCTTGACCGATTCCGCCACGTCGAGCGTCTCGATGAACGCCGCGATCGACTCGCGGGTGATGTGGGCGTTGGTGCGCGTGAGGGCTTTCAGCGCCTCGTAGGGCTTGGGGAAGCCTTCGCGGCGCAGGATGGTCTGGATGCCCTCGGCCACGACGGCCCAGTTGTTCTCCAGGTCGTGCTCCAGCGCTTCGGGGTTGAGGATCACCTTGTTGAGCCCTTTCATCAGCGATTGCAGGGCGATCACCGCATGGGCCATCGGCACGCCGACGTTGCGCAGGACGGTCGAATCCGTCAGGTCGCGTTGCAGGCGCGAGACGGGGAGTTTCGACGCGAGGTGCTCGAAGACGGCGTTGGCGATGCCGAAATTACCCTCGGCGTTCTCGAAGTCGATGGGGTTGACCTTGTGGGGCATGGCGCTCGATCCGACCTCCCCGGCCTTGATCTGCTGCTTGAAGTACTCCATCGAAATATAGGTCCACATGTCGCGCGAAAGGTCGATCAGAATGGTGTCGATGCGCTTCATGTTGTCGAAGATCGCCGCCAGATTGTCGTAGTGCTCGATCTGCGTGGTGTACTGCGAGCGGCAGAGCCCCAGCTTTTCGCCCACGAAGCGGTTGGCGAATTCCACCCAGTCGATGCCGGGATAGGCCGCGCGGTGGGCGTTGAAATTGCCCGTGGCGCCGCCGAACTTGGCCGGCACGGCGATGTCGTGGAGCATGGCCAGCTGTTTTTCGATGCGCTCGACGAAGACCATGAATTCCTTGCCCAGGGAGGTCGGCGAGGCGGGCTGCCCGTGCGTGCGTGCCAGCATCGGCACCGCGCGCCACTGCTCGGCGAACGACGCCAGCTTGCCGCGAACCTCCTCGACGGCGGGGTAGTAGACCCCCGTCATGGCCTCTTTCAGCGAGAGCGGGATGGCCGTGTTGTTAATGTCCTGCGACGTGAGGCCGAAGTGCACGAACTCCTTGTAGGCTTCGAGCCCCAGGGTGTCCATTTTCTCCTTGATGATGTACTCGATGGCCTTGACATCGTGGTTCGTCACCGACTCGATCTCCTTGACGCGTTGGGCGTCGGCGGTCGAGAAATCGGTGTACAGCGAGCGCAGGGCGGCGAATTTCGAGCGGTCGATGCCGGCGAGCTGCGGCAGCGGCAGTTCGCAGAGCGCGATGAAATACTCCACTTCGACGCGGATGCGGTAGCGGATGAGGGCCTGTTCGGAAAAATAATCGGCCAGTTTCTCCGTTTTATTACGGTAGCGCCCGTCAACGGGCGAAATGGCGGTGAGGGAAGTTAACATATCGGGTTTGATTTGTTTTTGCTTTCAGCCGCCAAATTTACGACAATTAATTGAAATACGCAGATTTTTCCCTACCTTTGTGGGGATGTAAACCAGAATCGGAATGAATTTCATAACGGCAATCATCGACTCGCTGGTGGGTTTCGTGCAGCGCAATCCGCTGACGACGCTCCTTATCGTCATACTGGCGCTCGGCGCCCCCGCGCTGCTGAAAGGCATCGCGCTTTTTATCATGTACTTTTTTATGGGACTTGTCATTTTGGCCGTCGTGCTGATGCTGGCCTTCCGCTGGCGGATTTACAGGGTCCGCAAGCAGATGGAGGAGCAGTTCGGCGAAGGCTTCGGGGATCAGGCGCAGGGCGGATTCCGGCAGCGGAATTCCGGCTCGCCGTTTGCAGACCGGGAGCGCAGGGGCCGCGAAGGCGAAGTGCGGGTGCACCGGACCGCCGGGACCCCCGAGAAACGTGTGTCGAAAGACGTGGGCGACTACGTCGATTTCGAGGAGGAAAAGGAACGGTAGCCGCATGTTGAAGGTATTCGAAATCATAGGCCGCTATTTCATGCTGATGGGGAAGGTCTTTTCCCGTCCGGAGAAGGCGGCGATCTACCGCCGGCGCATCGTCTTCGAGATGGAGGCGCTGGGCGTCAATTCGATCGGCCTGACGGCCATCATCTCGGTGTTCATCGGCGCGGTCATCACGCTGCAAATGTGCATCAACCTCGATTCGCCCTTCATCCCCCGCTCGCTGGTGGGCTATGCCACGCGCGAGACGATGATCCTGGAATTCTCGTCGGCGGTCGTGGCGCTGATTCTCGCCGGCAAGGTCGGTTCGTCGATCGCCTCCGAGATCGGGACGATGCGCATCACCGAGCAGATCGACGCCCTCGAAATCATGGGCGTCAATTCGGCCTCGTACCTGATTCTTCCGAAGATCGTCGCCGCGATGCTCTTCTTCCCCTTCCTCACGATCCTCTCGATCCTGATCGGCATCCTCGGCGGATGGATCATCGCCGCGGCCACGGGCATTATGATCCCGGCCGACTACGTCGACGGCCTGCTGATGGATTTCAAACCCTATTCGATCACCTATACGCTCATCAAAACAGTCGTCTTCGCCTATATCATCACCTCGATTTCGGCCTTCTACGGCTACAACGCCCGGGGCAACTCGATGGAGGTCGGCGCCGCGTCGACGCGCGCCGTGGTGGCCAGCTGTGTGGTGATCCTGCTTTTCGACCTCATCCTTACGCAAGTCCTGCTTATATGATACGTGCCGAACATATCGTCAAATCGTTCGACGGGCGCGTGGTGCTCGACGATATCTCGGTGGAATTCGAGACCGGGAAGACCAATCTCATCATCGGCCGCAGCGGCTCGGGAAAGACCGTGCTGCTGAAAACCCTCGTGGGGCTGCACGAACCCGATTCGGGCGACGTGTGGTACGACGACATCAATTTCACGAAGCTCGGATTCCGCGACCGCAAGGCCATCCGCAAGGATATCGGCATGATCTTTCAGGGCGGGGCGCTGCTCGACTCGTCGACCGTCGAAGAGAATGTCCGGCTGCCGCTGGACCTCTTCACGTCGCAGAGCACGAAGGAGAAGATGGAGCGCGTGAATTTCTGCCTCCAGCGCGTGCGTCTCGAGGACGCCAACCGCCTCTATCCGGCCGAGCTGTCGGGCGGTATGATTAAACGCGTGGCCATCGCCCGCGCCATCGTGATGAATCCCCGCTACCTCTTCTGCGACGAGCCCAACTCGGGCCTCGATCCCCAGACCTCGATCGTCATCGACAACCTGATTCACGAGATCACGCAGGAGTACGGCATCACGACGATCATCAATACGCACGACATGAACTCGGTGATGGAGATCGGCGAGAAAATTGTATATATCCACGGCGGCCGCAAATGGTGGGAGGGGACCAAGGAGGATATTCTCCACGCCGACAACCGCGAACTCAACGATTTCGTCTTCGCCTCGGCCATGGCCAAACGGGCCAAACGGGTCGCGGAATAGGCCGCAGGGAGGGTGCGGCGTACAGGTGCATACGGTTCGTAAAAAAATTTAATTTTTTATTTGCGTAAAATATATAAAGTATGTACTTTTGTGCTGTGAAAAAAATAACGGAAACTTTTATTAACAAATAATTCAAATCATTATGGCAACTATCAAAATCGGTATCAACGGCTTCGGCCGCATCGGCCGTCTGGTGTTCCGTGCAGCCTGCACGAACGACAACATCGAAGTAGTGGGCATCAACGACCTGGTTCCCGTGGACTACATGGCTTACATGCTCAAATACGACACGATGCACGGCCGCTTCAACGGCACGGTGGATTTCAACGCCGAGAAGAGCCTGCTGATCGTAAACGGCAAGTCGATCCGCGTGACCGCCGAGAAGGACCCCGCAAACCTGAAATGGAACGAGGTAGGCGCTGAGTACGTCGTAGAGTCGACGGGTCTGTTCCTGACCAAGGAGAAGGCCGAGGCTCACATCGCAGCCGGTGCCAAGTACGTCGTTATGTCGGCTCCCTCGAAGGACGACACCCCGATGTTCGTATGCGGCGTGAACACCGACACCTACAAGGGTCAGACGATCGTTTCGAACGCATCGTGCACCACGAACTGCCTCGCCCCGATCGCCAAGGTCCTGAACGACAAGTTCGGCATCACCGACGGTCTGATGACCACCGTTCACTCGACCACCGCAACGCAGAAGACCGTTGACGGTCCCTCGATGAAGGACTGGCGCGGCGGCCGTGCCGCTTCGGGCAACATCATCCCCTCTTCGACCGGCGCCGCAAAGGCCGTAGGCAAGGTGATCCCCGAGCTGAACGGTAAGCTGACCGGTATGTCGATGCGCGTTCCGACCCTCGACGTTTCGGTTGTCGATCTGACCGTGAACCTGGCCAAGCCCGCCAAGTACGACGAGATCTGCGCTGCCATGAAGGAGGCTTCGGAAGGCGAACTGAAAGGCATTCTGGGTTACACCGAGGAGGCTGTCGTTTCGTCGGACTTCCTGGGCGACGCCCGCACGTCGATCTTCGACAAGGCTGCCGGTATCGCACTGACCGACACCTTCGTAAAGGTCGTTTCGTGGTACGACAACGAGTGGGGATACTCGAACAAGGTCCTCATGCTCATCGAGAAGATGGCCGCTTTCAACAACAAATAATCGAAGCCATTCGACAGAAAAGGGACCCCGTCGGGGTCCCTTTCTTGTTTTCGGACGGATAGGCCGCGTCGGGCCGCCGTCTATTTTTTCGTTTCCACGCGCATCTCGACCGAGGCGCCCGACCACTGGTTGATCGTCCGCTTCTCGGTGCGCAGCAGGCGTCCGGCATAGGAGATTCGCAGTTCGATCTCGAAAGGCCGTGTGACGTCGATGTCGTTGCCGGCGGGCAGCGTGTGGGGGATGATATAGAGGTAGAGCAGCAGGTGGTCGCAGGCCATGGTCTCCAGCACCGCGCTGCGGTCGGCAGGAACGTCGGCAGGGCGTTCGGTGAGGTTGGCCCCTGCGGGGGCGACGGCTGATTCCGCCGAGGCGAATCCGATGCGCTGGTCCGCGGCGTCGAAACAGCCGCACATCAGCGCCGCGTTATACCGCCACCACCCGTCGTAGCGGCTCGTGACTTCGATGGTGAATCCTTTTTTGTCCATATTATAATAAGGTGCGATAGAATATCCTCCGCAAAGATAGGGAAAAGACGCACGGATGCAAAACCATCCTGCGGCGGGCTCGCCGCAAAGCGTGCGGAAGCGCTAAATCTCGCGGTTTTCTTTGCAAATGTCCTATTTTTTCGTAACTTTGCGCACTAAATATGTATAAATGGAGGAATCTCAACGATATGCGATCCCTTATAAAGGGCTGAAGAACGGCTGCCACGAATTTCGTTTCGAGGTGGACGGATCGCTGTTCGAGGAGTACCAGAGCACGGAAATCAAGGACGGCCGCTGCGAAGTGACGGTCGCCGCCGACCGCTCGGAAAGCCAGGTGACGCTCGACGTGGCGATCGCAGGCTACGTCGTCGTGGAGTGCGACCGCTGTCTGGAAGATTGCCGCGTGCCCATCGATTTCGAGGGGCGGCTCGTGGTGAAATTCTCCGAAGAGGTGCATGAATACGACGGCGAGGTGATGTGGATGCTGCCGGGCGAGGATCAGGTCGATCTCAAACAATACATCTACGAGAGTATCGTGCTGTCGCTGCCCTACCAGCGGGTGCATCCCGAGGGGATGTGCAATCCCGACATGCTCGAACGTTTTCGCATCGTCTCGGACCAGGAGTTCGCGTCGATCGAGGCCCGGGCCGGAGGCGGGGCGCACAACGAGGGCGAATGGGCCAAACTGGCGGCTCTGCGCGAGCGGATGGAGGCCGGGGAGGAGACGCCGGAAAAGGGAGAAGCGGGGGAAAAGCCCCGCGGCACGAAATAACGAAAGCGAAAAATACGTTAAACTTATAATTCATACTGTAAAATGGCACATCCTAAACACAAAGTTTCGTCAACGCGACGCGATAAGCGCAGAACCAACTACAAGGCTGTCGTTCCGACGGTGGTCACCTGCTCGAACTGCGGTGCAGCCGTGCTGTACCACCGCGTATGCCCCGAATGCGGCTTCTATCGCGGAAAGCTGGCTATCGAGAAGAAGGCTGCCGAATAGGTTCGGCACTCAGAAGAGTGCATCCCGCAGGGTTTGCCTCTTTTTTTATGTAACAATCTCTTCCGTTTCACCCGGATCGGGCCGGGCGTCGCACGGCCGTTGCCGTATGTGCGGGTGGCGGGAGGAGACAACAACCAAATCGCACGAGTATGATAAAGATTGGTGTAGACGCCATGGGCGGCGATTACGCTCCCGAAGCGACTGTGAAGGGCGCTATCCTGGCGCTCGGAAAGGTCGGATCGGACAGCCGTATCGTGCTGTTCGGCGACGAGCAGAAAATTAACTCCGTGCTCGCTTCGGAAGGGTGCCCGGCCGACAGGTTCGACATCGTCGCCACTACCGAGGTGATCGAGATGGGCGACCATCCGGCCAAGGCGTTCCAGTCCAAGACCGATTCGAGCATTACGGTGGGCTTCGGCTATCTGGCCAAGGGCGCCATCGACGGATTTGCGAGCGCCGGCTCCACCGGGGCCATGATGGTCGGCTCGATGTACGCCGTCAAACCCATCGAGGGGGTCATCCGGCCCACGATCTCGTCCGTCGTTCCCACGGTGGCAGGGCGTCCCGCGCTGCTGCTGGACGTGGGTCTGAACGTGGACTGCAAACCCGAGGTGCTGGAACAGTACGGGCTGATCGGGTCGATATACGCCGAAGCGGTGCTGGGTATCGAAAAACCGCGTGTCGCGGTGCTCAACATCGGCGAGGAGGAGACCAAGGGCAACGTCCAGACCAAAGCCGCTTACGAACTGCTGAAGGCCGACGGCCGCATCAATTTCGTGGGCAACGTCGAGGCGTCTTACATCTTCTCGGGAAAGGTCGCCGACGTGATCGTCTGCGACGGATTCGTCGGCAACACGGTGCTGAAAATGGCCGAGGGCCTCTACCGCATCAACAAGGCGCTGGGGGGCAGCAATGCCTTCTGGGACGCCATGAACTACGAAAACGTGGGCGGCACCCCCGTTCTGGGTGTCAATGCACCTGTCGTCATCGGCCACGGATGCTCTTCGCCCGAGGCCATCAAAAGCATGATCCTTTCGACCGGGCAGGTCATCCGGGCCGGCCTCACGAAGAAATTGCAGCGTGCATTTCAAAATTAATCCGAATTACGAACAGCAAAAGTTAAGTTAATGGGTAAGATTACAGCAGCGATAACGGGAGTGGGACAGTATCTTCCGGAGTATATCCTCACCAATGACGAGTTGAGCCAGATGGTCGATACCAACGACGAGTGGATCATGTCGCACACCGGTATCAAGACGCGCCACATCCTCAAAGGCGAAGGCGTCGGCAGTTCCTACATGGGAGCGCGCGCCGTCATCAACCTGCTCGACAAGACGGGCGTAGACCCGATGTCGGTCGATGTGGTGATCTGCGCCACCGTGACCCCCGATATGTTCTTCCCTTCGACGGGCAATCTGATCGCCGATCAGGCCGGCTGCAAGAATGCCTTCGCATTCGACGTGTCGGCCGCGTGCAGCGGATTCCTGTTCGCGCTGACGACGGGCGCCAAGTTCATCGAGGCCGGCACGAGCAAGCGGGTCATCGTCGTAGGCGCCGACAAGATGTCGTCGATCGTCGATTACACCGACCGTTCGACCTGCCCGCTCTTCGGCGACGCGGCGGCAGCCGTGCTGCTGGAGCCCGACACCGAGGGTTACGGCGTGATCGACTCGATCCTGCGTTCCGACGGTTCGGGCGAGATGCAGCTCTACATGAAGGCGGGCGGTTCGCGCTATCCGGCTTCGATCGAGACGGTGCAGAACAACTGGCATACCATCATGTGGGACGGACACGCCGTGTTCAAGGCCGCCGTGTCGAAGATGTCCGATGTCTCGGTGGAGATGATGGAGCGGCACAACCTCACGGGCGATGATGTCCGTTATCTGGTGCCCCATCAGGCCAACCTGCGCATCATCGACGCCACGGCGCGCCGCATGGGCATCACGCAGGACAAGTGCATGATCAACATCGACCGCAACGGCAACACCACGGCAGCTACGATCCCGACGTGTCTCTGCGACTACGAGAAGCAGCTCCGCAAGGGCGACAACCTGATTCTCTCGGCCTTCGGCGGCGGTTATACCTGGGGCGCGATCTACGTCAAGTGGGCCTACGACGGCGAGAAGGCATAGCTTCCGGCCGGTAAATAACTGTGCGGCGTCCTGCGGGGCGCCGCTTTTTTTTGCCGCCCGGCCGGAAAATGGCTATATTTGACGGACGGACGGGGCCGTTTCAGTTTCCTTTCGGATTCGTTTCCGATCTTTCCCCCGCCTAAGAGGCGGGTTTTAGGAAACCAGCCGTGAACTAAAGATAGATTATGAAAATACTGATTGTCGAAGACGAACCCTCCCTGCGGGAGATCATGGTCCGGACGCTGGTCCGGGAACAATACGTCGTCGAGCAGGCCGCCGACTATGCCGCGGCCCTCGACAAGATCGCCGCATACGACTACGACTGCATCCTGCTGGACATCATGCTGCCCGGCGGCAGCGGACTGCGGCTGCTCGAAGAGCTGAAGCAGCGGCGCAGCCGCGCCGGGGTCATCATCATCTCGGCCCGCGACTCGCTGGACGACAAGATCGAAGGATTGGAACTCGGGGCCGACGACTACCTGCCCAAGCCGTTCCACCTGGCCGAACTCAGCGCCCGCATCCGCAGCGTCCTGCGGCGCCATCAGCGCGACGGGCACGAGAGCCTCGATGCGGGGAACGTGCGTCTGTGGCCCGACAGCCGCCGCGTCGAGGTGGCGGGCCGCGAAGTGGAGCTGCTGCGCAAGGAGTACGACATCCTCCACTACTTCATGTCCCGCCCCAACCACACGGTCGATAAGACCGCTTTGGCCGAGGGGGTGTGGGGCGACCACATCGACCAGGCCGACAATTTCGATTTCGTCTACGCGCAGATGAAGAACCTGCGGCGCAAGCTCCACGACGCGGGCGCCGACATCGAGATACGCGCCGTCTACGGCTTCGGCTATAAACTCATACGGCCATGAAACTCGTCTGCCGTATTCTGCTGCACCTCGCGTGGGCCCTGTCGCTGTTGCTGGCGGCGTGGGCCGTGCTGTTCTACGTCACGATGATCGACGAGATCAACGACGAGATGGACGACGCCCTCGAAGCCCGCGCCGAAGTGATTCTGACGCGGGTGCTGGCGGGGCGGGAGCTTCCGGCGCCGGCCTCCGAGGGCAACAACGCCTATTTTCTCAACGAGGTGTCGGCCGAATACGCCGCCGCACAGCCGCGCGAACGCTATTCCGACGAAGAGATCTTCATTCCCGAGCGGGACGACGAGGAGCCGGCGCGTGTGCTGCGCAAAGTGTTCCACGACCGCGACGGGAGGTGGTACGAGCTGACGGTGATGACGCCCACGATCGAGAAGGAGGATCTCCGGGAGGCGATTCTCGGCTGGATCGTCTCTCTCTACCTCTTCCTGCTGGGGATGATCCTGCTGGTCACGGTCGTCGTGCTCTACCGCACGATGCGGCCCCTCTACGCCCTGCTGCGGTGGCTGGACGGCTATACCGTGGGGGCGCAGAACCCGCCGCTGGTCGTCGAAACCTCCGTCACGGAGTTCCGGCGTCTGAACGATGCCGCACGCCGCTATGCCGAGCGCGCCGAGGAGACCTTCGAACGGCAGAAGCAGTTCATCGGCAACGCCTCGCACGAGATGCAGACCCCGCTGGCGGTCTGCCGCAACCGGCTCGAAATGCTGGTCGATGATGCGCCGACGCTCACGGAGGAGCAGTTGGGCGAGATCGCCAAGGTGCAGCGGACGCTGGATTATCTCGTGCGGCTCAACCGCTCGCTGCTGCTGCTGTCGAAGATCGACAACGGGCAGTTCCCCGAAACCGAGGCGGTCGATATGAATGCGCTGGTGCGCCGCACGGCCGAGGATATGGAGGAGATCTACGCCTACCGCAACATGCGCTTCACGCTGGCCGACGAAGGGCCGCTGACGGTGCGCATGAACCCCTCGCTGGCCGGGAGCGTGGTGGCGAACCTCGTGAAGAATGCGTTCGTCCATGGCGACGCCGGCGGGGAGATCGTCGTCACGGTGGCGCCCCGCAGGCTCACGGTTGCGAACAGCGGCGCGGGCGGTCCGCTCGATGCCGGGCATATCTTCGACCGTTTCTATCAGGGCGCGAAGAAGGAGGGTTCGACGGGGCTGGGACTCGCCGTGGTCGATGCCGTGTGTCGCCTCTACGGGCTGAAGATCGCTTACTCCCATGCGGACGGGCGGCATTGCTTCACGGTGGATTTCCCGGCGTGATTTTTCCGTTTTTTTTCGCTTTTTCCCGATTTTTTCAGATTCGTTTCAGTTTCGGGCCGCAACTTTGCAGTAGAAAATCCGATTAAACCTGTAAAAACAAAAACGATTATGAAAAAGCTCACGATTATCTTCGCTTCTCTGGCCCTCATGGTCTCCTCTGTCGCCGCTTTCGCCGGCAACGACCGCATCATCACCGTTGCTGAACTTCCGGCCGTTTCGCAGCAGTTCATCAAGACCCACTTCGCGGGCGTCGAGGTCTCCTACGTCAAGGTCGATGAGGAGATGTTCGACAAGGATTACAAGGTGGTCTTCGTCAACGGTTCGAAGGTCGAGTTCGCCAAGAACGGACAGTGGACGGATGTCGATTGCAAGTACGGCGAGGTGCCCGCGGCCATCGTTCCGCAGCAGATCCGCGACCGTGTGGCCAAGGATTTCGCAGGCCGCAAGATCGTCTCGATCGACCGCGACAAGCGCGGCTACGAGGTGGCGCTCGACAACGGCCTCGACCTGAAATTCGACATGAAGTTCCGCCTGATCGAGGTCGATGACTGATCCGCATCCTGCTGAAAACCACCGACGGCGCCCGGATTCGTATCCGGGCGCCGTCTTATTCCTATTTATAATGTCCGCCTATTGCGGTATAAAATAATGCGATGGCTGTTTTGATACAAATCACGAAAAACTATTGTATATTTGTGTCACGAACAAAACGCAAACTTAAAGCAATACAGTTATGTTAAGCAAGAAATTACACGAAGCGATGAACGCTCAGATCAATGCCGAGCTTTGGTCGGCTTACCTCTATCTTTCGATGTCGATGGACGCCGAGGCCAAGGGGCTGAAGGGCATCGCCAACTGGTTCTACGTGCAGTTCCGGGAGGAGCAGGACCACGCGCGGATCTTCATGAACTACATTCTTTCGCGCGACGCCGAAGTGAAGCTGCTTCCGATCGAGGCCGTGCGCACCGAGTGGGCTTCGCCGCTGGAGATGTTCCGCGACACGCTCGAACACGAGAAAAAGGTTACGGCCATGATCGGCAATCTGGCCGCCATCGCCGCCGAGGACAAGGATTACGCTTCGTCGAACATGCTCGTCTGGTTCATCGACGAGCAGGTCGAGGAGGAGGCGTCGGCACGCGACATGATCACGGCCTGCGAGGCCGTCGAGGGCAACAAGTTCGGGCTCTACATGCTCGACAAGGAGCTGGCCGCCCGCGCCTACACGCAGGCTTCGCCGCTGGCCAACGCATAGACGGAAGATTTTGTCATAGTTATTTTTAGTGGGTCCGGCCTCCGAAAGGGGGTCGGATTTTTTGGTTAGTCGGATTATTTGACTATATTTGCCAAAGATAGACTTTGGCTTAGATAGGCTGCGCCTCAGCATAGCTCGGGCTTGCCCGGCTCTGCATTCGGCTTGCGCTATCTTTGCAATAGAATATGTGATTAGAGGTTAAGACAAACCTTTATGCCTATAGTAAACTTGCGACTGTCGTAGCAATACGACTTTTATTCACGGTATAAAATTTGTCTGAAACCTGAGTCTTGTCCCTACCCGTTCGGGCAGGGGACAGGCTTGGGCGTAGGGAAAATTACCGTGAAGGGCTCGCAAGGCCTGCTATAGGGGTTGTACCTGCGTCCTTGCTTTTTATAGGAGGATCGCCCTGCGGGGCGCCGCTGTGAGAGCGGACCGGGTACATGACTTGTGCGGAAGGAATGTAGCCCGGTCCGGTTGTTTGGGGATTCTTCATAGGATTTCCGGACAAAGCAAAATGAGGCGTCACTGTTTGTTTGCCGGGCCGGGTTCCTTCCGCACGTTTTTTGTCCCTGCCGGCAGGTCCTGTCAGGCGAGCTCCATGCGCAGGCGCACCATGTGGCGGCACTCGACGCCGTTTTCGAAGATCGGGACGGGGCTGTGTTTGCGGAAATAGTCTTCGTCGATGCCGCAGCGGACGAAGCCGCAGCGTTCGTAGAGGGCGATTTGCCCGAATCCCGAGTCGCCCGTACCGATTTCGAGCAGGCGGAACCCCGCCCGGCGGGCCGTTTCGACGGCGTGGGCCAGCAGGGCCGTGGCGATGCCCTGCCGCTGGCGGTCGGGCGCGACGGCGATGTTCACGATCTCGGCCGTGAAGGGCCGCGTGTGGATCAGCACGTACTGACCGACGATCCGGTCGCCGTCGCAGGCGGCGTAGCACGTTCCGCGGCCGATGTAGTCGGCCACCGAGGCTTCCACCTCGTCGGCCAGCGTCAGGAGTCCCCGCGAAGGGGTTTCGGTTTTGCGGATTTCCATGTCAGAAAAGGGTTAGGGCGCCCCGGAAGGTCGCCAGTACGACGATGTAACGCGCGGTTTTGCCCGTGAGCATCGCGGCGGCCGTCAGCCACACGTTGCTGCGCATCAGCCCCAGCACGATGGCGATGGCCTCGCCGATGGTGGGCAGGAAGGCGAAGAAGGCCATCAGCGCCCCGCGTCCGGAGAGGAATTTCCGCGCCCGGGCCAGCTGGCGCGTCGAGACCCCCAGCCGGGTGATCCACTCGGTCCGGCCCAGCGTGCCGATCCAGTAGCAGGTCATGCCGCCGAGCGTGTTGCCCAGCGCGGCCGCGGCGATGCACCCCGCGGGGTCGAGGCCCATGCCGACGAGCACCACCATCACCGCTTCGGAGCTGAACGGCAGGACGCTCCCGGCGATGAACGCCGAGAGGAAGAGGCCCCAATAGCCCCAGTCGATGAGAAATTCGGTGATCGCTTCCATACGCTTCGGGCGGACCCTGCGGCGGGCCCTGCGGACAAAGATAGCGTTTTTTTCGCTCGCTGCGTCTGGGTGCGGCGTGCGGCCGGGGCGAAAAATGCGGGGAGCGTTTGCGCGGATCGGGCGAATTTGGGTATCTTTATGGCATGAATTTCAACCGGCATATCACCCAGGCGGAGTTCTCCCCGCTGGCGGAGTTCCTCCGCGCGGAGGGAGCCGAACGCCGCTTCGCGCGCGGCGAGCGTCTCGCCGCTCAGGGCGGGCGCAGCCATCGTGCGGGGCTCGTCGTGCAGGGGGCGTTCCGCTATCTGCATGCCGATGCCGCGGGCGGGGAGCATGTCGTCGGCTATGCCTTCGCCGGGGAGTTCGTCGGCGACTATATCTCGATGTGCGTCGATAGCCCCTCGCAGGTGACGATCGAGGCGATGTGCGGCGCCGCGGCGCTGGTTGTCACGGGCGGGCGGCTCGAAGCCTTCTACCGCACCGACGCCGCGCACGAACGGCTGGGCCGCACGATGGCCGAACACATGCTGGCCGAGGTCTACGAACGGCTGCTGGAGCGCTATGCCGCGTCGCCGCAGCAGCGTTACGAAGCGTTGCTGGAGCGGTGTCCCGACCTGCTGCAAATGGTCTCCCTGCGCGAACTGGCCTCCTACCTGGGCGTGCGTCCCGAGACCCTGAGCCGCATCCGCGGCCGGATTCGCTGATTTCTTGATTTCGGTCAATCTTTTTCCCGTTTCCGGACGCTAACTTTGCCCCTGTGAAACGAGCGATTGTCATAGGGGCCACCTCCGGCATCGGCCGCGCGGTGGCCGAACGCCTCGCCGCCGCCGGATACCGCGTAGGCGTGACCGGACGGCGCGGGGCGCTGCTGGATGAACTGGCCGCCGCCGATCCCGGCGCCTTCTGCTGCGCCGAGGCCGATGTCACCGATCCGGCGGCCTCGTGCGCCGCGCTGGATGCCCTCGCCGGGGAGCTGGGCGGTGTGGATCTGTGCGTGGTGAGCGCCGGGGCGGGCGAGCTGAACCCCGGGCTGGACTATGCGCTGGAGGAGCCGGCCATCCGCACCAATGTCGTGGGCTGGACGGCCGCGGTCGGTTGGGCCTACCGCCTTTTCGAACGGCAGGGCGGTGGACACCTGGTCGTCGTCACCTCGGTCGGCGGCCTGCGCGGCGGGGGAGGGGCCCCGGCCTACAACGCGTCGAAAGCCTATCAGATGAATTATGCCGAGGGGCTTCGGCAGCGGGCCGCCAAATCCCGGCTGCCGATCTTCGTGACCGACATCCGTCCGGGACTCGCGGCGACCGCGATGGCCAAGGGCGAGGGGCTGTTCTGGGTGATGCCCGTCGATAGGGTGGCGGACCAGCTGCTGCGGGCCGTGCGGGGACGCCGTTCCGTGGCGGTCGTCACGCGCCGCTGGCGGATCGTCGCGTGGCTGCTCCGGCATATGCCCGACCGGATTTACCGCAAAATGGGATAGCGATGAACGGCTGGTTTCTCGCGGCCGGAGCGCTGCTCGCCGCCGCCTTTTCCGTGCATCTGTTTTCGGGCAACCGCCTCTACTCGGCGGCGCGTCCCGATGCGGCGACAGCCCCTCCCCGGGCCTGCGAGGCGTGGATGATGGGCCGCTGCGGGATGCAGATGATCTCCGTGGACCTCTTGCTGGCCGCCGGATTCCTCGTGCTGTCCGGGCTCGGAGTGCTGCCCCGCAGCTTCTGGTTCGAACTCTTTCTGCTGCTGCTCTTCGGCGGCTGGGGGATTTTCTGGCTGGTGTCGCTGGCCTGTGAAAAAGCCGGAGGGCGCTATTACCTCCGGCTGTGCCAATGGGTGCTGTTCCTCGTGCTGTTCGGGCTGGTGCTGGGCGGCATGCTCGGGCAGCCCTACTGCTCCTCCTCGTAATAGACCTTGTAGAACTTGCCCTTCTCGTCCTCGCCCTGCTCCAGCAGACCGCGGTTGCCGTGGACGTAGATGTGGAAATTGCGGTCGAGCTTGATGACGCTCTTGTACGACCGCGCCTGCTTCTTCACGGCCGAATCCGAAATGCCGAACTCGTCCTCGATGCGGATGTCGCGCTCCTGCTCGTACTCCTGTTTGAAGCGCGCGAAGCTCTCGGCGACCTCCGGCTGGCGGATCACCTGCTCCGAAAACTCGTCGAGCGAGAAGCTGTCCCGCTCCTGGAAATAGCTGATCGTGTCGTTGAGCATCTCCGCCTGGTCGGCCTTCGAAACGTCGAACTCCTTCGAAAGATGCTTCGTGACGTACTTCTTGCACATCGCCAGGGCATTGTGCGTGTTGTGGTAGTCGTCCTGACGCTGGCGCACGCGCAGGAAGTCGTCGATCCAGTAGCGGGCCTCGGTGCGGTTGGTGTTATCGACGATGTGGACCGCGAAGCCCGCCTCGCGCTCCACGTTGAAGATGACAGCCCCCTTGTCCAGCCGCTTGATGTCGATGCCCTCGCGGGCCGCGATGCGGACCCCTTCGGCCTCGTGGGCGACATCGAGGAACGTGTCGCGCGTCTCCGACTTGAAGAGCCCCAGCGCGTCGGTCGGCTCGCCCCCGAAGCGGCAGTCGGAGAAGTAGACCGCGTAGAATTCGCCGCTCTTGATCTGCGGGTGCAGTCCGCTCTCGTAGAGGTGTTTCGCCAGGCTCACCGAGTGTTCGTAGAACGTCGCCGGGTCGTCGAAAATCCGGCAGGCGAAGTTCCAGACCTCGTTGCACGCGAGGTCGGTCTCGTGGTAGAGGTTGTAGCACTCCTCGGACTTGAATCCGCCGAGAAAATAGGCCGTCAGCGTGCGCATCAGCCCTTCGTCGGCGACCTGCGGGGAGATGTCGGGCGAAATCATCAGCGGTTCGTCTTTCGATTTGTTGCCGACGACATGCACGGCGAGCGTTTCGATACGGGTATCTTCGGAGCAGAACATTTTCAGAGCTTGTTTTTCGGAGTGCAAAGATGCGCATTTTTCCCCGATTAGGCAAAATGTTCTATCAGTTGAGCAAAAAATGCTATTTTTTGACGGAATAACGATGATGACAATGCGATAAACCGTTTAATTTTACAACCTGAATGGAACGCTCCCCGCCCGGGAGCCGGTACGACACATGTGAAACGGATATGAAGATAACGGAATTTTTGACCGCGGCGCTGTTTCTCGCCGGAGCGGTGTTTCAGGCGAATGCTTCGGATATTCCCCGCGGGGAGTACCCGCGGCCGCAGTTCGAGCGGACGGCGTGGATGAATCTCAACGGGGTGTGGGACTATACGTTCGACTTCTCCGGGTCGGGATTGGAACGGGGATTGGAGAAGGCGACCGCTTTCGAGGGCCGGATCACGGTGCCGTTCTGTCCCGAGAGCTCCCTCTCGGGCGTCGGGTACACCGATTTCATCAACTGCATCTGGTACCACCGCGAGGTGGCGGTGCCCGAAGCGTGGCGCGGAAAGGACATTCTGCTGAATTTCGGGGCCGTCTACTACAATGCGGAGGTCTATGTCGATGGCGTTTTCGCCGCCCGCCATATCGGGGGCAGTTCGTCGTTCAGCGTCGATCTGACCCGTCTGGTCACGCCCGGAAAGAGCCACCATCTGGTCGTGAGAGCCACGAGCGACGTGCGCTCGACGACGCAGGGCGCCGGCAAACAGAATCTGCAATACGCCTCCTACGGCTGCAACTACACCCGCACCACGGGCATCTGGCAGACGGTGTGGATGGAGGCCGTGGACCCTGCGGGGCTGCTCTCGGCGCACGTGGTGACGGACATCGACCAGGGGCAGCTGGTCATCACGCCCCGCTTCCGGTCGGAGAGCGGCAACACGCTGCATATCGCGGTGAAGGAGGGCGGCAAGGTCGTGGCCTCCGCGGCGGTGAGGGCCGCGAACAGTTCGGTCGCCGTGCTTCCCGTCAAACGTCCGAAACTCTGGTCGCCGGAGTCGCCGTTTCTCTACGACATCACCTACCGGATCGTGAATGCGAAAGGGGAGGTGCTCGACGAGGTGAACTCCTATGCGGGCATGCGCAAGGTCCACATCGAGGGGAACAAGATCTACCTGAACAACGAACTCTATTATCAGCGGTTGGTGCTCGATCAGGGATTCTATCCCGACGGCATCTGGACGGCCCCGTCCGACGCGGCGCTGAAGCGCGACATCGAACTTTCGATGGCCGCCGGGTTCAACGGCGCGCGCCTCCATCAGAAGGCTTTTGAGGAGCGTTTCCACTATTGGGCCGACCGGCTGGGCTACATCACCTGGGGCGAGGCGCCCAGCTGGGGCATGGATGCCAACGGCATCGAGACGGCCCGCAACTTCCTGACCGAATGGTCGGAACTGGTGCTCCGCGACCGGAACCACCCCTCGCTGCTGATCTGGACGCCGATGAACGAGGAGTGGTGGCCCGACCGGGTGCAGTATCCCCGCTTTACGGCGGACCTCTACGACCTGACCAAGGCGCTGGACCCGACCCGTCCGGTGAACGACGCCAGCGGCGGCGTCCATATCAAAACCGACATCTGGACCGTGCACAACTACGAGCAGGACCCGGCCCGGCTCAAGGAGATCATCTACAAGGACGGTGTGTTTTTCCAGACGCCGCTGCGGTCCGTCGGGGTCGCTCCGGCCAACATCGGCTTCAACGGCCTGCGGCAGAACGACCGCTACGAGTTTCCGGTTTACGACGGGAAGATGCCGTTCCTGATCGACGAGGTCGGCGGCATCAAGTGGGCGAAGGACCAGGACCGCGAGTCGCAGACCGAATCGTGGGGCTACGGCAAACCGCCGAAGAGCGAAGCGGAGTTCCTGCAACGGCTCGAAGGGCAGATCGGCGCCGTTTTGGAGCTGGCGGACCAGGTCTGGGGCTATTGCTACACCCAGCTGACCGACGTGGAGCAGGAGCAGAACGGCGTCTATTATTACGACCGCACGCCGAAATTCGACACGGAGCGGATTCGTGCCATCTTCGGCCGTAATCCCGGAGACAAGGCGCTGAAGAAAGACTGATTGCAGAACGATAAACGAATATCTGAAAAACAATGAAAAAATCTCTTATTTTGCTGTGTGCGGCCCTGACTGCCGCATGCGCGGGCGGTCCGCAGGACGGGCCGACGCTCTCCGGACTGAACCGGAGCGATTTCCAAAGCGAGGCGGACGGAAAGAAAACCGACCTCTTCGTCCTGAAGAATGACAACGGCATGGAGGTGTGCGTCACCAACTTCGGCGGACGCATCGTGTCGGTGATGGTTCCCGGCCGCGACGGCGTGATGCGCGATGTCGTGCTCGGATTCGACAAGGTCGCCGACTATCAGACGATTCCGAGCGATTTCGGGGCCACGATCGGCCGCTATGCGAACCGCATCGCCCAGGGGCGGATCACGCTGGACGGCACCGAATACCAGCTGCCGCAGAACAACTACGGCCATTGCCTGCACGGAGGCCCCCGGGGATTCCAGTACCGGGTTTTCGACGCCGTGCAGAAGAGCGACCGCGAACTGGAGCTGACCTATGCGTCGAAGGACGGCGAAGAGGGTTTCCCGGGGAATTTCGAGTGCCGGGTGACCATGACGCTGACCGACGATAACGCCATCGACATCCGCTATGCCGCCGAGACGGACAAGACCACGGTCGTGAACATGACCAACCACTCCTATTTCAACCTCGACGGGGACCCCGCGAAGGACAATTCGGAATGGCTGCTGACGGTGAACGCCGACAGCTATACGCCGGTCGATTCGACCTTCATGACCATCGGCGAGATCGCCCCGGTGGAGGGCACTCCGATGGATTTCCGGACCCCGACGCCCGTCGGCGAACGCATCGACCGGGATTTCGAGCAGCTTCGCAACGGCCACGGCATCGACCACAACTGGGTGCTGAACACCCGGGGCGACATCGCCGAGGCGTGCGCTTCGCTGGAGTCGCCCGCCACGGGCATCCGGCTGGATGTCTACACCACCGAGCCCGGCATTCAGGTCTACTGCGGCAATTTCCTCGACGGAAGCGTCAAGGGAAAGAAGGGGGCCGTTTACGGATTCCGGTCGGCCGTCTGCCTGGAGACTCAGAAATATCCCGATACGCCGAACAAGCCCGAATGGCCTTCGGCCGTATTGCGTCCCGGGGAGAAGTACGAGAGCCGCTGCATCTATAAATTCTCGGTCGGCGAGTGATTCCGCTTCGGCGACCTTCCGGCTGCCGGTTCGCCGACCGCCTTATAATGAACGAGAGGAGGCCCGTCGGGCCTCCTCTCGTTTCGTATTCCGGCCATTGCTGCAAATTTTCGATGGGCATCCGAATGATTCCGAAAAGAGCCGCGTCGGCGAAGCCCGTGACGCCTCCCGCCGGAAAACTCCCGCAGGCAGTACGGACGCCCCGCAGCCTTGGGGAACTCCGGGGTGCGTTTATCGAAAAGCAGGCTGCCTGCCTTTCGCCCGTCCGGTGTATGCCGCCGCTTCCTTCCGGGGAGCGATCGGACGGTGTCGCCGGCCGCACCGGCCTCTGCACCGGGGCTAAGTGCGATGCCTGCGAGGTGATTTCTGTCGCTTTAACTGCATCTGTGAAAAAAGGCCGCCCGCTTTCGGCGGATACGGCCTTTACGAATGTATTCTCGTTCAATGCGGGCTGTTCTGCCGTTATCGTGCATCGGGAGACGGCCCCCATGCCGATTCCGTACCCATCCCCGCAGAAAAACTACTCCCGAACGGGGCGCACCGTTGATCCGTTGTAGCGGACCGAGGGATACAACAATTCAAAGCCATCCGGACCGTAGTTCATGCTTAACCCACTGTCGCGCGAATACCCTACAGCTGCCCAATAGAACCCGAAGCGGCCGAGGCCGGAGTTGGAAGAGCCTGAATGGCTCATAGCCGGAATGAAGATCACACCGCCCGAGGTGTCGTAGTTGCCGATACCCGGCATCCTGTTGCAATACACCGTCCAACCGTAATTGAGGCCGACATCATTGGAAGACGTATAAGGCGAATTGAATTGGGACCCGAAGTAAGAGTCCCCCTCAGAGGGCTCCCGGGTAGTCAGGCCGCTATACGTGAATCCCGTGAAGGCATCCGGAGGCGGCAAATGATAGCCGACGGGCGAAGGATCGTAGATGGTCTTGACCACCTCTTTGTCGTAGGCTGTAGTTTCAATATTATCGGCACTCCAACAATTGTAATAAGTGGTAGAACACCAATCCCAAGGGTAATTGGGGCCGCGATCATAGCATACGTGCGGATTCTGGATGGCCGTGCCGATCGAGACTTTGCCCGTGCCCGACTTGTCGAACGCATAACCGCTGTCGGAATAACAGCTTTTAGGGTCAGGGGGCCAGGAAGTTGTGAGAATACTGCCCAGCATCGGGTCCTTACGTCCGAACTGGAAATAGGAACAGTTGCCGCACTTTTTCGTCTCACCTGCATCCTGGGCGATCGTTATGATCTGTGTGGCTCCGGTTTTGGTCTGTTTGAAACGCACCTTGACGCTGCGGGCGTCGTAAGTCGTGATTCCGCCGTCGCACCAACCGATATTGACCCCCATGAAGGTGTATTTCAGTCCCCGATTGCTCGTCACGACCTTGTCGCGCTGCATCTCTGCCGGATTGTAATGCGGTGTCACGGTCGGCGGAAGACCGGGCACGAAGTCCGTCACCCAGATATGCCAGCTCCACATGATGCGGTTGCTCGCGTCGCGCACGGCCACGATGGCGTTGCCCTGTTTGATCGTCGCGCTCCCCACCTCGAAGGTCAGGCTATGTCCGTCGGGTGCGAGCGCGACGTTCGTCACCAGATTTTCCTCATCCTGCCATACGAGCACGGCATTGTTCGGCGTACAATTCGCATTGTTGTAGATATACGGGTCGGTGATAGGCGCATCGAGGTGATTTACGAAGGTCTTCAATACGTACGTGCCGCTGGCCTGCGAGGTATAGGCCGAAGCGTTCGTACTGCCGTTCTTGACAGCATTGCCATAGACCAGCGGGAGTGAGTATTTTCCGGGGGCGTTGATGACATAGCAGTTGGCCGTATTCATCGCCGTCGTCCCGCCCTTTGTCGAGAGGTCGTAGATACCCGACACGGGCTCTGCTTTCCGCAATGTCTCGTTATGCGGGTTGGAGGTAACGGCTGTCTGGGCCGCGACCGCAGCCGAAAACGACGAATCCGATATACTGCCGGCGCCGCTCGCGGTGAAAGCGGTAAGCCAGTCGGGCCGGGAGATCACGTTGTAACCGCCCGCACCGTCGTCCTCGACGAACTCGGCAGTCCATGCCACCGGCACGGTTTGCGAGGCGTCGCCCGAACGGGAAACGGCAGCACAGCTGGTGACCGAATAATTTTGGCTGCCTCCGGCATAGGTGAACGCGGAAGGCGGCGTCACGGAGAAAGTCGGAGTCATGGAGATACTCGAGGTGGAAATCCGGTAAGTGACGGTCTTGCCTATCGGCCACAGGCTGCCTGCGATAGAGGCGGTTAGGGTCCGTTGTGTCGAAGTCAGATTGTCCGTATAGACGACCTCGATCGAGGCGCCCGACGGCAACGTCTGGGGCAGCATCATAAAGGTCGCCGCAACGGGCGTGATTACCTGATCGGCAGACCCGTCCACATCCGCCCTAAGTGTCTGCGAAAAGGTTGCCGTAGCGCCGTAATCGCCCCACGAATCGGCCCCCATCGTATACGAGCCCGAGCCGTAGACGCCTTTGAGCGTGATTTTCGTAATGCGTCCGGCCATCATATCATCGCCCGTGGTAAAGCGTATGGCCGTGAGCGCATGGGCGAAAGTCAACGGAGCGGCCGCAGCGGTATTGCCGGCTATTCCGGAGGTGGCGGCGACGAGCAGATCCCGCTGGGCGCCGACGCTTTTCGGGACCGTATAGGCAATTGTCGGAGTGCCGGCCTTCGTCGCGCTCGAAAGGGAAATACCCGTCCCGTTATAGGGTGCGTAGGCGAAGAAGCGGATATTGCGCCCGCTGCCCGGCCAATGGTAAGAGGTCGTCCACGACGATGCCTTCGTCACCTCGACGTTGTACATATAATCCGGCAGACACGAGGTTTCGCTCCACGAGCCCGTATAAACCGAAGCCAAGACACCGAACGAGTCGTAGAAATGGTCCGTATCGATGGGTGTGGCACGGGTCTGCGGCCGGTCGGTTTGGGCATTCGGCTGCGGTGCGGCGATTCCGTCGGCGACCGAGGCGTGCAGGAACAGAGTGTCGGCGGGAGTTTCGCCCTGCAACGTAAAAACGGCGGCAGACTCTTTCGTTTGCAGACTGTCTTCGGCGGTCCGGCTCTGCGATCGGGTGCGGGAAGAATTCGCTTCGGTGACCTCGAAGCGCAGATATCCGCCCCGAAGTCCCGCCTCCGCTGCCGGATCTTTCGAGCAGGCGGCGAACAGAAATGCCGCCGCAATCGCACCTGCAATTCGTACATGACCCGATAAAAGTAAAGATTCCATTGTTTTCATACATATTGCATTTTCAGTTCGGATCGGCATCGCCGAAGTCGGAGCGTGACGCTCCCTGAGCGATCGGGAGGGGACAGAGTCCGATCTTTCGTCGTCCTCCCCGCGCACCTGCCGTACATAACCTACTAAATACACGACGGTTCTCTGCGGTTCAACCCCTCCCGATCCGGTTGTCCGGCTGCACGTCAGCCGGAAGATTTCTTACATGTTCAGATTCTGCGAAGCATCCACCCAGGGAGTCACCGTAACCGTGAACTTAATGGGGTCGCCCAGGATGGGTTCACCCGGCTCGAACGGATCCGGATCGGTGGGGTCGGGCTTTTCGGGATCGACCCGACCGGCGCCGTTCGAGAAGTCCAGCGTATAAACGTACTTCTGACCGGCTACCCAATTCGTTCCGACGGGCACGGCCACCCAGTCGTACTCGCCGACGGAAGCGTCCGGATAGATACGGGCGCCGCTCGCGGTCGTGATGTTGACCTTCACCGCGATATACGCACCTTTTTTCGTGTTGGTCTTGTCCGAATCGGGCGTCCATGCAGTCAGCTGCTGCGGGATCAGCATGGCGTTATTGCCGTCCGTCGCCATGATCGAAGCGGCCGTAGCGTTCAGGGTTTTCGCCGAAGTATAAGTCACCTCGTAGTTGCTCTTCGTCGTTCCGAGCGTCCACGCCGATGTTCCGAAATCGAACGTCGTCGCTTGGGAAACAGGCTGTCCTATACGCACGCCCTGTACTTTGTAGACGTAGCCTTGATTCGCATTCTTGGCTTTGATCTCGATTTGCGCGAGGCGGTGTGCGAACGTCAGGGCTACGCCCGTCGATTCGTTGGCCTTGCTGCCCGTAGCCGACGTGGTGATGAAATCCTTCTGGCTGGCGATCGTCGCAGCAGGGCTGAAATTGGTCATCGTTTTGCTCGCAGAGGTAATCGAGATGGTAGCGCCCAGATCCGTGGCTGAAGGCGAATAGGCGAAGAAGGAGAGATTGCTGCCGTCGTTGGGCCAATAGTAGGCAGGGTTGGAGGTGAAGTAAGAGCCCGTTTTCGTGAACGCCTGATCGGTGAAGAAATTGGAGTTGCCGGCATTGATGGCGGTCACCAAAAAGTTCGTGATATTGGCTGTCGTCGTCTCTGTCGCGCGGGTCTCCATCGCAACGCGGAAGTCGATGGCCTGGCCGTTGTTGACCTCCGTCGATTCGTCCTTCGAGCAGGAGGTGATGGTCAGAACTGCCGCAGTCATTAAAAGAATTTGTTTTTTCATAATTGAACAGCTAAGTAATAAGTAAGAAGTTAAACATTGAATTGTTTCATGCGAATCATCTTTCTCCCGAAAAGAGAGAAACCGTCACATTTCTATATCTATCGGTACTTCCTGCCACTCTTCGACCGTGGGCTGGAAACCGCCGCCGTTGACGATGGGTTTCGGCAGCGGCAGCCCGTCCAAAACGATATGTACGTCGCGTTGATTCGGGGCCGAATGAATCTGATCCGTCACGTCGTAGGTGTAGTACCACCGGCTTTGGTCGGCCAGAACCGCATAGACGGTCAGCCGGTGTCTGTTCCGCACCGACGGACAATGCCCGAATGCGAGCAGCTGCCCCGTAATTGAGGTGTTGCTCGGGAGAAAAAGTTGCATCGAAAGGTATCGTGACGCATTCTTCCGTCGTTTCCGCCTTGCCGGCTAACAGACCGCCCGCAAGACTCGAGATGGACCCGCTGATCCCTGAAACGTATTTCAGATTCTCGGCGTTATGGATCTCGACCGTATAGCGGCTGACCGATACTTCCGGATAAAGCGTGACGGTCTGCGTCGCGGAGGTTGCTTTCAGCTCGATACCCTCCGCATGATCGCTCCAGAGCATGTCCGGAGACAGTACCACCCGTTCGCTTTCCGTACCTGCGGCACGGGGCGCTCCAGACGAACGCACGCCCAGGGCGGCGAGGTCCGACAGCAGGGCCGTGGTTCGTGTCGTCACCTCGAAACCATTTTTCGTTTCCGTATTTCGATAGCTGATGTTTTCCGTGTCACTGTTCAGGCACAAAGCGTCGTAACGTCCGGCAGGAACCCGGATTGCACCGCCGTTTCTGTCCGTAAATTCATAGCGCAAAACCTCTCCTCCGTCGGTCGGAAACAGATAGCACGACATGGATTTCGGAGCGGCGTTCGGGGCATTGCGCCAGTCGAAAACCACATTTACAATGCCTGTGTGCGCGTGATCGTAGCAAAGATTCTTATGTTCGCAGGATGTCGTGCTTAATATACATGCCGCCGCTATCGTATAGAATATATTTTTCATCGTTTACCTCCTTTCTTTGCGTTATAGTTCCCGCGGCCGAGCAGCCATACCAGCGATATTTCCGTTTTGGTCGGTCCGAACCAGTGGCGTTGCCGGGTTTCGGTCCACACATAATGACTCCCCTTGGGAAGATATTTCTGGTATTCCCCTCCCCAATAGCCTACGCCGACGCTGAAATCGAGGTTCAAACGACGTCCGACAGGTAATGAATAACCGTACTCCAGACTCGCGGCATAGTTCATCTTGTCCCAGAGCGTACCGCCCGGTTTGCCGCCCATGTATCCTCGGCCGCCCGTTTCGAAGTCGTAGGTGAAAAACTGGCCGCAGAGCCCCAGATGGTGCCCCGTAAGGGGTTTCTCCGCAGCGCGGCGACCGAAATACTTGCGAACTGACAGGTCGCCTCCGTAGATCCGCCAATAGTTGTGCTGCCGGTTGCTGTTCCACCATGCGTACATCCAGTTGATGCCGACGGACCATCCCCGGCCCGCGTAGAACTCGGCGCCGATATTCGGAACGAGCGCCGCGTCGTATAGCAGATTGGTTTTGAGTGCCATATAGAAAGGTGTGCGCGACGTGCTTCCGGCAACCCCGGAGCCGACCGGATATGTACTGTCCAGGATCACTGTGTCGCGCACGGCATCCCCGACCGTATCCGTGCCGCCTTCCGTGGGAGCTGCCTCGTCCGGGTCCGTTGCGACGATGGAAGAATCCGGAGCCGGCGTCTGCTGCACCACGGGTTCCGGTAGGGGTGTGATCCGATAAACGACACGAACGTCCGAACCGCGCAATTTCGGAAAGAAATGCTCGTACATATACTGCCACGCCCGGCCTCCGTGCAACATTCCCAACCGACGTTTACGTCCATCGACAACGACCCCGTTCCGAACAATCCATTCCGGAGTGTTGCGTAAAATATTCAATACCTCATCTCTGTACGGCATGTCCGAAGTATCGACCAGATCGGTCAGTCCCTCCCAGTTCACCCCGCGCGCAACGATCTCGAACAATGAATCCGGAAGGTCGGTCGAACGGTGCAGTAAATCGGCGAGCCGGAACGCTCTTCTTTCGGACAACCGACTGTTGCAGTCGGAACTGCCTTCCGGCGAACTGAAAGCCATGATACGAACCGAATGAACTCGACGCATCGTATCACGGCGCAACTCGGCGACCTGCTGGAAAAAGGTGTCGAGGCGCCGGCCGTTGTCACGGAACGACGGTTCCAGAGTCGAAAGTCCCTGTCGGAAATACACTGTTATGCCGACCGTATCTGAGGAAGGATTTTGGGCCGAAAGCGTTCCCCCGAATAGAACCGGCAAGATTAATAAGAGGTAACTTTTCTTCATCAAAAAAACGTTTTCGTTCTTGCTAATTTCCTGTGTGTAAAATTAAGAAGTCCGTATCGCATGGGATTTGCGATACGGACTGAAAAATCTAACGGTGTATATGGATTATATACTGATTGTCAGGGATGTAAAAATATGTTTCATGCAGATTTCTAACACCGGACTAACAGCTAACCGAGGAGGGCGAGAAAAAGCTCTTTGTGCGCTGCTTCCGAGGTGCGAATGCGGGATTTCAGCCGCGACTTCCTGGCATAGACGTTGGCGACGCTATCGTGCATGAAGAGGCTGATGACTTGCAGGGAGAATCCTCCGAAAATATAACACAGCAAACGGACATCCGCATCTTTCATTTGCGGAAAGTCGTCCCGCAATTTCCGGACCGCATCGTCATGGACTATATTCACGACCCGCTCCAGCGTGAGCAGCATTTCTCCGTTTTCCGAAAAGTCGTCGATGAGTTTTCGCACCAACCGGATCAGCTGCGCTTGCTCCGAAACGGAGTGTTCGCGTTCATACAAGGTTCGGCCGATCTGTTCCACGATGTCGAACCGGGAGGCGAGCTCTTTCCTTAACAACGCATCCTGTTCGTGATTCCGTTCCAGAAGGGCGGAAAGATTCCGATATTCGGATTGCATCTCTCGAACAAGCAGCATATAGCGTTCGTTTTTCGCCTGATGCAGGTGTATCCGCTGCCGGATTATATATCCCGCAATTCCGAGCAGCGACAGCGCGGCGGCGACGATCGTGATTTCCCATGTCCGGCGATTTTGAAGCCGATAATCGTAGAAAGCGGATCGTTCCCGGAAATACTCCTTTTCAATCATCCCGGCAGACCCTTGCAGGGACGAACGGGTCAGCGAATCGCTGTAATAGATGAATTTGTTGATATTCCACGTCGCTTCTTGGTAACGTCCTGCCGATATGTCGGCCTTATAAGCCGTATAGAGCAACATCGGAAGGTCCTCGCTGTTCGCAATTCTTTCGGCGCGTTCGATGTAGTGACGGGCGCTGTCGGGACGGTTGCGGAGCAGCTGTATTTGGGACCGTGTGCGAAAACCCGTGACGGTCGTATCCCGGTGAACGGATTGCTCGATTCTCCGTAACATCTCTTCTGGCAAAGAACCCCTGTCGGACAGAGCGTACAGAGCCGCCAGATAACCGAGACTTTTCTGTGCTAATTGTTCGTAGTGCGCTTCGTCCGACAATTCGAGAGCCAGCCTGCAATTACGGCGCGTCTGCTCGAAGTCGTGCATACGCAGACCGCAAGCCGTCATGCCGAGCAATGCTTCGATCCGATGGCGCATGTCTCCCGAACGCAGGAACAGTTCGCGGGCCTCCCGATAATAACGGTAGGCCCTTACGAAATTCAACTCGCCCCGGTAAACGTCTCCGATGGATAAATAGAGCATTCCCCGGTCTCTGGGATTGTCGAGGCTGTCGTTGTTTTCCTCGGCTTCCAGGAACAAGCGCAGAGCTCCGGGTTTGTCGCCTTGGCGCAATTTGCTATGGGCCATGTAATAGAGCGTGCGGCAACGGTTTTGCATCTCTTGCGGGTGCTTACGGTAATATCGCCAGGCTATCCGAAGCAGGGAATCCGTATTTTCATTGAGTTGCGCACGTTCCGCGGCATCGATGTACAGCAGGGCGTATCGGGCCCGCATCGTCTGGTTGCCGAGCGATTTTGCCGGAATGTCTTTCAGCAGGCGCATGGCGCTGTCCGGAGCAACGGCAAGGGCCTTTTCGACCTGCACAAAGGTATTCGCTACTCGATTCCGGTTCATGCAGCCCCCGAACAGCACAGTCGAGACAAGCAGTACACAGATACATCGTTTCATATTCGATATGGCAATTTGCTTCGAAGATAATCAGTCAAACACATCTATGCAAATAAATGCTGATCTATTCGAGTTCTAAACCAAACTTTCTTCACAACGCCGGAAATGGCGGCATCGGCAGCAAGAGTGCTTTTTGGGCCGGCATTAAAACGAGACACAACGATCTGTCGGTTGCTTGTCGGGGATGTACAATGAAGTGGGGCGGGCCACGCTGGTCGAGATAGAGGTCTCTCTCATTTTGACGCTTACGTGTTGTTTGGGTCATTAGACAACCGGGGAACACCATCGGCCGCGATCGATTTGACGAAGAACTTGGTTATGGCACGGGCGGAGAGCAACAATCTGACTATTGACGACCGCTTCGGCCCTTGGCAGATGTTGCCCGGCAAGCTATCCAGCTGTGAAGTGTCGGAAATGCACGAAGAGACATAGTCCGGAAAGAGTTGTATTGCCGTATTGTTACCTCGATTTCTTTCCGGATTCTGCATGACCCTGAAAACAGATGCACGGAAAATACGATAACTAAAAGAAAATATATGAAAAATATCTAACCTGTTAACAGGTAGAGTTGTATTGTAATATGTTTGTATTCAGGGTGTTTAGCTATTTGCCGATGCAGAAATAAAGTGTAAATCTCTAATTATTTGCTTGTTATATTATTGAGTACGTCTGTCTTCGGCTTCGTTGTAAATACGCGGCAAATTATTTTTCGATGGATTTTTGGAGGAAATTATTTTCCCGGCAGGATGTAATGTCGCTATTTTAGTTGTTTGATTCTTTCTGCGATAAGCGCTTTGTATTTGCCTTTCATTTCTTCGGGCAGAAACGAAACGTCAATCCACTCGCCCCATTTCGGAATGGCTTTGATGAACTTCTTGAATAGGTTGTCGATCACTTTTTCGTCCATACCCGAGGCCGTCATTGCCTGCACGAAATCATTGCGGCGGAGTTTGCGTTTGCGGCCGTTCAGCGTCAGTGCCAATTCCTCGGTGTCTTCGGGTAAGACGAGCCCTGTTGATAGCAGGTCATAAGCCGGTGTCAGTCCATAAACACCCGGATTCCGGCTATACAGCGAAAAGTTTTTGAGGTGCATGTCGGCATTGCCCGTGAGCCACGAGAACAATACCTGCTCCCAGAAATTAACGGCATCCAATTCGCCTGCACTCCGGTCAGCGTCGTCTGGCTGCGGATTACCTCGCGGGCAAGTTCCGCAATATTGGCGCGCGTGTAGGGGAGCAAAGGAGCTTCGGTTGTGCCGAAAATCTTCTTGGAGCAGGATTTGTGGAAATCCCGCTCGCTGTCGGCCAATTCTTTGTAGCAATATAAACAACGCTCCATGCTACTCCTCCTTTGATTCGATAGGTACGACACCGACTGCACCGATGCAGTCTTTGCAGCAGGCCAAAAGCAGCGACATCCGATCGCGGTTGTCGATTTTCCAACTCTTTTCGGCAATGTCGAGCAGCCACCCTTCGGGAATCAATCCGTCGAAGAACGGGAACAGCACCTTGTCGCGATAGACCTGCTCCGTAAGCGGCAGCGTGAGACTGACCGCTTCGGCATCGGGCAGGCGGAGATAGTCGGCATCGTAGCGGAACGTGTAACCGGTTTCATCCTCGGTCAAAAGTCCTGCCTTGCGGTCGTAGAGGTAGATGGCAGCCTGTTTCATCGGTCATCCGTTTTTGTCATCGGCACCACTCCGACCTCGGCCCCGAACAGGTTGAGAATCTGATTGACTTTGTCCAGCCGCAGCGTCGGTTTCCCTTGCTCCAACTCGCGCACGAATCGCAGTCCCACGCCCGATTTCTCGGACAGTTCGACCTGCGTCAGCCGATGCTGTTTGCGCATAGCCTTCACGTATTTCGATAATGTTGTCTGCATATTATACCTCTTTGGGTGCAAAAATAGTGAAATAATTTTTATTTGCACCTTTTAGGGTACAATCTGCGATTTTTGTCGTAAAATATACCTGAAAAGGTGCATTTTAATGCTGACTTATCTTTTTATGATGATAGGTATATGAATTATATTGTCGTCTTGCTATATTATGAAAGTAGGATGTTTATTCTTATCCATAATGAGATTTATGATAATATTTGTATTTTTGTATATTTTAATCCAAATATATTGGATAATTGGGCCGTCTATCGTTATGATCGTTGAAGGATTCTTGATGTATTGAATCTATTCATATAGTGTATGGACTTCCAATAATTGAACGCAGAGATTACGTGAGTTTATGTATAAAATAGAATGGGATAAGGAAACAGGAGGTGTTATTCTAAACAATAGAATAACTGATCAAACATTGGGAATAGCGCCTCGTCCTGTATTCTTTGAGGAATTGGACTTGCTCGGGTTGGATAAGTTGGGGTGGGTTTATCCACATTGCGAAGAACCATTAATGTGGGCAATTAACAAACAATATTATTATCGAGGAGAAAAGCTGTTCGAAGCAAAAGGCGCAGATATCTACACCATGCCGACTTTGGAGTTTGGAAAGGCTGTTGAGCCGATGACATTAAAACCTGTCGATATGTCAGGTATGTTGGCAAAGACAGCAGATATTATGTTTGTGCTTGAGAACGAAGCCATAGAGTTTATTCGAGATACATATACAGTTTATGTCAGGGTAAATAAGGCTTACGAGAAGGCGGATGCCAATAAAATGGATTTTGAGGCTTTGGCTCAAAAAGCCGAGAAGCGAATTCGTCAAAAAATGGCAGTAGTCAAACAGGATTGCGACAGCTTTGATATTATGCCATTGGACGATGCAGAGGCGGCCGGCAAGAAGGTCGTATTGTCTACTAAAATAGATCGTTTTATAGCATCTTTTTCCGGGGGTAAAGACAGTCAGGTGGTGTTGGACCTTTGTACTCGCGCAATTCCTCCGACCGAATTTGAGGTAATATATAGTGATACGGGATATGAATTGCCCCCATCACTGGAGTTATACAAAGATGTGGAGCAATATTATCACCAAAAGTTTCCCGCATTGAAATTCTTGATGGCTCGTAATCACGAGTCGGTTTTGAATTACTGGGATAAGATTGGTACTCCCAGCGACAATCACCGCTGGTGTTGTTCTGTGATGAAAACTGTTCCTTTATATAGGATGCTGAGATCGGATAAGTTAAAAAATACAAAGTTTTTGGCATTTGAAGGCGTGCGAGCAGAAGAATCTATAAAACGGAGTGAATATAATCGATTAGGGAAAGGTGTTAAACATAATTTTGTTATAAATGCTCGTCCTATTTTAAGATGGAATACGACAGAGGTCTTTTTATATCTATTTCGATATAATTTGCCAATTAATGGAGCTTATAGAGTTGGTAAACCTCGCGTTGGTTGTGTATTATGTCCGTTTGGATCGCCATGGGATGATATGATTGTTAATCGGTGTTATTATGATAAATTACAGCCATTTATATCTCGAATAGAAGAGATCGTTGATAGTAGAAATATTCCCAATAAAGAAGAGTATATTGCTGATCGTCGTTGGAAATTAAGAAGTAGTGGTAAATTTACTCAAGACGAAACATTCATTAAAATAACGACTTCGACACATAAGTGGGAAGCTAAGGTCAGAAATAGCAAAAAAAGTATTTTTGATTGGCTACCTGCTGTCGGTAGATATAGCATTAAGAACGCAAGCAATACCGTCTCTGGAGAATTGCAATTTCATGACGATATATATCAATTCGACATCAAGTATGAAACATTAAAAAAAGATTTTACATTCATTCTTTATGATGATAATAACATCCAACTGCGGTACTTATTAAGACGGGTAATCAATAAAGTCTCATATTGTATAAATTGTGAGGCTTGTGAGTTAGAATGTCCAACAGGTGCGCTTTCGATCCTTCCAGATGTGCAGATTGATACCTCATTATGCACTCATTGTCATAAATGTTTAGAATATCACAATGTTGGATGTATTGTAGCAGATTCGTTGTCTAAACCATCAGAACATAATTTAACTAATATGAAAATATCCAAATACGGTACTTTCGGTATTCATGATGAATGGGTCGAACAGTTTTTGTTAGACTCAGAATCTTTTTGGAAAGATAAAATATTGGGAACAAAGCAAGTCCCGAGTTTTAAATCGTGGCTTAAAGATGCTGAGATTATAGATGATAAAGGGGGATTAACATCATTCGGCGTTTTGTGTAAGAAGATAAATGAAGATTCGCATAGTCTTTTATGGGAACTTATTTATATTAACTTAGTGTATAATAGTCCAATGATGAAATGGTATGCATCCACAACTCCTTTTAATGCAGACTTTATGCGTAAAGAGTTGGATCGGTTGGCTGTAGAATATTTTCAGTCTTCATTTAAGGAATCAACTATCACTTATGCAGTTCAAGCGCTGATGCAGTCATTTAAATATTCTCCAATAGGTAATGAGTTTTCACAATGTGTTGCAATGGATGCTAAGGCTACTATTTTAAGACGTAATTCTTATGATAGTGTAAGCTCTGAAGCTATTGCATATTCTCTATATAAATACGCGGCAAGCAGAGAGTTGAAGATGCTTAGAGTCTCAGATTTATATCGCAGAGAGGAAATGGGGGGTATTTATCGGGAATTTGGTATCTCGCAAAATGAATTATTGAAATCATTACGATTCCTTTCAACAGAAAAAAATAGAGTGTTGATTGCTGAACTTACAATGGGTTTGGATCATATAACTTTAAGAGACGATTTGACACCCATAACTGTATTGGAAACATTATTACAATGATTGGGCCATTTACATTGTCGCTGTATAATGATTTGATCCTCTCGATTAAGCTTGGTCGAGGTGTTGATGGATTTTCCAATGCAAAACCAATATTTTTACTTACTATTCTGGAGGGAATAGCATTGAGGCAATTTGAGTGTAATAAAATAATATGGAATGACAAGTTCCTGCAGAAAACTTATGATGCTTATATGCGTTATTATAATGAGCAGAATAAGACACCACTTGTATTACCATATTATCATTTAAATACGGCTCCTTTTTATCATTTAGTTTGGAAAGAAGAGATTCGTCCGCCAATAAAAGGACATACTCCGTCTGCGAAGTATCTTCAGGAGCATCTCCTATATGCAAAGTTGGATGATGAACTATGGGAACTACTGCAAAATGTAGAATATAGAGAATACATTCGTAAGAGCATAATAACCCGTTTCTTATATAAAAATTAGAAGATTGCACCATGGCTACGGGATACACCGAAATCATTAAGTTGCGTGCAGGAAAGGCAGCATACAACATAGCAGAAGAGAAAGAAGGTGAGTGGGTATCATTCATTCCCAATAAACAGTTTGACTATGTTCTGAAAATGGTTCTTAAATCGGTGCGAGGAAATGATATTGACAACCATAAATCTTTTTGGATCAATGGTACCTATGGAACCGGTAAAAGCCACGCAGTTGCAGTGTTGAGCCATTTACTTGGTGATTCGGTCGAAAATATCCGGGAATGGGTCGATTATGAGTATAAGTCCGATGATGCTACTCGGCAAACAATCTATTCTCTTCGAGATAAAAAGCGCCTACTTACGGTGAAATTGTCGGGCATTGAGAAAATGTCTCATGCGTCTGATCTCGCTCTTGTTTCGCAGAAAGCAGTAACAACGACCCTCCGAGCTAACGGGATAGAGTTGCCTAATCCGGTGCCGACGGATTATGAAAATTATATCGAACATATCGAAAAAAATCCGAGGATTTGGGAGCCGCTAATCGCAGACGATCCCAGGTTGTCGTCTATAGTAGCCAATAGTAAGCAGCTTGTAGAGAATCTTGCCAAGTGTGATTTGGCAACCTTTCATCGGGTTGCTGATACTTTGCGTAGTGTCGATCTGGATATTCGGTTAAAGAACGAGACGATTAAACAATGGCTTGTGGAGGTTCAGAACGAATTGGCTCAGATGGGTACTTACAACGGATTGTTAATTGTTTGGGACGAGTTTACCGATGTGATGGACTTGATCGGAGTACCGGTATTGAAAGAGTTACAGGATATTGCCGAGAAGTTCATGAATTCAGAGAATAATTCCTATTTATTCTTCATCTCGCACCCTTCGGCGTTTAACAAAATAGATCCTGAGCAGCTCAAACAGACAGATGGTAGATACCATCGCATGAAGTACAATATGGAGCCGGTGTCGGCTTTCCAGATTATGTCTCGTAAATTTGAGGTGATTGATTCGGAAAAGCACGAACAAATGTATCGGATGTTTTATGAATTACACCCAGAAATGCTGGACATCTATATTCAGAAGAGTAACGACAATCAATCCACGAAAGAGGATCTTTTCAACCTATTCCCGCTGCATCCTGGCACAGCTACCTTGGCTACACATTACGCGACGGTAGTTGGGTCGTCGAGTCGAAGTGTCTTTGAGTTTCTTGGTCAGAATGATGCAATAAAAGAATTCTTGGAGAATGAAGAACATTTTCTGAATAGAGATCTGATTACATCCGATTATCTGTGGGATTATGTATTGAAGGTCTTTCAGGATGATGTAACCAATTATGGAGCCGTTACCGAGCGATATAACTCATATATCAATCAGGTCGGCAATCAAGGAGCTCCCTACATGGCTGTTTTCAAGGGTATTTTGTTGCTCAATGCCTTCAATAACATATCGGGAGAGAATAACAATGGGTTGATTACACCTTCAAAAACGAATATTAAAAATCTTTTTGTCGGGACTCAATATGAGAATGATGTCGACCAGGTATTGCAGTGGATTCACGAGCAAGGAATTATCCAATGCGCACCTGGAGAGATGTATTCGGTTCAATTTTCCGCATTCCCATCTGGTGAGGTTGAAGAGAAGAAGAATGAAATGTACAATGTGCAGTTTAGATATACTTCGCAGATTCTTAATTTCTCGGATGCAGCCAGTGTTGCCTTCAAACAGCGATTCATGCAGCGGGTGATTAGACCGTTTGGATTCAAATTTTACTCCAATATTGATAACGAATCGTCTTTGCGTAGTCAAATCAAGAATGGACGTAGAGAGGTAAAAGGAAGTTGCCTGTTTTTTGCTCTTCTGCTTGCTCGTAACAACGAGGAGTTGGCTACATTGCGGACATTCTCGGAGCGTTGCGCGCTCGATCGGGAAGACAAGGAACTCGCTAATATCGTGTTCATTGTTTTCGACGAGGTATTTACCGATCAGAAGTATGAACAGTTCATTGAGTTTCAGGCTCATTATGCGTGTGCCAGCAGTCATGGTTTTGTCGATCAGACAACGGTCCATCGCAATCATGCCATAGCCATGATTAAGGAATGGATGGACTCCGTTCAACGCAATAATGCTATTGTCTATATCAATGGCATTGATAAACAACCGATCTCGGTAAAGCACTTGTCGAGTATTGTCAATTCTTCGATTGCTCCGAAGATATTCCCTTATGGGCCAGATGCCCATGATGATTTGAGGCAAAAAGCTCCTAATACATTTTGGCGGGCGCAAAATTCCAAAGAAATTGTACGTTCTTTCTTGTTTGCAACATCTCGAAGCGAATTCTCTGATATAAATAATCAGATGCGCCCTGTTCAATATCTTCTGCAGGACTGTTTGGATGAGAACTTAGAATGGAAGTCAGATGTTCCTGAAGGTCATCCGTTCAAGGTGGTCTGTGATAAGATAAACAGTATTATCAAGCATGCTGATAAAAGCTTGCCTTTCAATTTTGACGAAAAGTTCTCTTTGCTGGCAAAACCACCATACGGATTGTATGGTAATTATGCAGCAATGGGAATGGTCGCTTTTGCCTTAAGACCATGGGTGAATAAGATATTTGATACCCAAGGGAAGCCTCGTGATGCGAAGGCATTAGTAGATGATATTTCCATGCTGTTCAAAGTCTGGGATGAAAACAAGTCGAATAGCAAGTTGACATTTAAGTTCCAAACTCCAGAAGAGGGGAAATTATGTAAAGAGCTGATTAATCTGTTCAACTTGTCTGGTAAAGATAGCGCCTATAAGGATGTTTCTAGTCTTAAGGATGCTCGTTATGCGATTACTGGTGATTTCCTTGTGCGTAAAGGTGCGCCTCTTTGGTCTATAAAATATGCACCCAAGTCAGCTTTTGCTTCGCTTCCGGCCGAGATTCCGATTACGGATGAAATTAAGACTTTGGTAGATGACATTGTTACTATATGTGCAGATAGAGATCTGCGTAACCCGGCACTTGTCAATGAAACATTAAAGCTGCTTGAGGCGTGGAGAATCGACCTAAAGAATATACTCAATATCAATGCTGTGTTCCAGGAAGGATTTAATAGCTTCTTGATGCAGATTGATCGAATTGAATTGAAGCCAGAAGAAATAGAGGATGTTAAAACGTATGTAAAGGGTCATCTGGAATCGACAGTTGGTTATTGGACTGAAGAGGAAATTACAAATGCTGCTAAGAACTGGCGTTTGGAGCAGCAGTATCCTGCATATACTCCTGGAACACCATCAGGAGGCAATGCTTCACAAAATCCAACTCTAGCTCCAGCTACAACTCCTAGCGCTTTTCCCAATTATCAGATTGTAGAAGAAAAACGAGCCAAAGCAAAGGCTCGAATCTTTGAACTGACTTCCCTTGACGAAGCTAAAGCTTTGTTAATGAGCCTTTGTGAAGAGGGAAATGAATGGATATTGGATAAACTGAATAAATAATTCGAGCTATGTATAGGGTATTCGATTCGTTGGAAAGCCTCTATGCTGAGATGGCAGAGGATAAGAACTGGAAGGGTGTTGAAAGTACACTACGCAATCGTTATCCTTTACGTTTCGTTTTGTTTGAGAATTTCTCCGATTTTCATGACTTCATAGACAAATGCAGTTGTCATTATGTTTATGTACAGAGCCTGGAAGGTTGGATGCCTGATGGTTGTGATGAACAGTTGATAACTTATTCTCAATTAGCTCAATGGATTGAAGGTTATGTGAAGCATTTGCCGTATAATGATTATGTAATTGCTCCGTTCTCTGAAATAGCTCGATTTTATGACAATAAGAACTATGCCGAGTTTGATTCATTGGTAAGAACAATTCGATTAATTGAATCTTCCGAGTGTGCTCAACAGGGCCATCAACGTATCTATGTCCCGATTATTGGCATGCAGGGCAAGATGGATCGATTTAAAAACGATCCTAATATCCATATATGGGAATACTTGTCGGCAAAAGACCAACAAAATTACAGGTTGATTCTGACTCGTGGCACTACCTATGGGGTAAAGGGTTTGAAGTTGCAATATACCTTGTGTGAGAATTTACGTCAGTGGATTGGCCTATGGAAGGACGGGAATGAAGTGAAGGAGCAGATTATTTGTTCTTCCAAGACAATTTTTGATAATGCACACCATGCAAGACCGGATAATGCATTTGATTATGTCATTTGTGAGAATATATTGCAGTTCCTGAATGATGGCTTGGGCCTGGGATTGGGCGATATGTTTTCCAGTGAAGAAGATCTGACTTATTGGGAGCGTTTGGCCTCTGATATTGATGTGTCGAACTTTAATTTCGATGCGTATATCAATGGTCGATTTAATACTTACACTCTAATTGACGAGAAAGATTTTATTCATACATGGTTCGAATATAGCGATGGCTTTTCTCGGTGGTTGTTAAGAGTATATTATATTTTAAAGCATAAAAATTATACCTATCTAGGCCGGGCCTTATCTGCATGTGCGACGCAAAGTACCGCGGAACTATTTTCGCAATTGACAACGCAAATATTCGATGAACAGTTTGATGAAGCTACTTTATTGCAGCGGCAGTGTGTGTTGTGCGAAGCTAGTAAACACCATGTTCAAATTACAGAGCAGGCAGAACAAAAAATACAAACCAAGCTCATCTCTTTGGCAGAGAACCCAGAAATAGGATATGATGGGGCATTAAAATATGTTACAACTCTGACCTCCTCAGAACGGTATTTGTTGATCGAATGGTTAGGGCTGCAAAAGATTGAGCGCGAGAGTGTCAAAGAACTTTTCCCTGAGTTGTATTATTATACAGCGCCGTTGAACCTTGGTTTAGATGAGGAGAACATTTGGATAAATACCTATTTTGACGCATATCGGCAGTCGAAGATCTCAAATAGCATAACTGCACAGCTTTCCCAAATTATCAAAAAGAAGAATGCTTCTGTTTCATCTTTTGAATTATGGGTAAATAGCTTCAAAACAGTAAAGACACTTTTGTATGGTAGAACCGATATAGATGTCTTCTACTGGATTGATGGATTGGGTATTGATTGGATCCCATTTATCACGCATGTTATTGAACAGCGTAAGGTTGATGGTGTTTATCTTAATGAGATACATATAGGAACAGCTCAATTGCCCACGACTACCTCAATCAATAAAAATAAGCTGGAAGAGTTAGCCTCTGATGCCTTGCATAAAATAGGAGATATTGATGCGTATGCCCATACTGCTAAATGTTTCCCGAATTATATTGTAGAAGAAATGGTTAAAGTGAAGGAGGCTATTGAAAGTGTATTGGCTCAATACAACGGGAAAAAGATAGCATTTGTATCTGATCATGGAATCAGTTATTTGGCTCAATATGGTGCTGGTCTTAATTTGGCTGGTATTCATGCAGAGCATGCAGGACGATGTGCATCAACGGGAAAGGGGAAAATATCTTTGGATGATCGGTATGTAGTAGTTGATGATGGAAAGACAATATGTTCGTTGAATCATGATTCACTCTCCTCTAAAACTCCCAAGGGGCAAGGAGCTCATGGCGGCGCAACACCCGAGGAGGTGTTAGTCCCCATTCTTATTGTTTCCAGTCAGAAAAACGCAGCTTGTTATTCAGTGCGGCTATTGAACGACGAACTAACGGCAATGTCTCCAATGGTACGATACTCAATTAAAGGTTTGACAAGTGTAGATCATCCTAAGGTTATTTATAATAAAGTAGAATACCAACTGCATAAGGTAGCAGATGATACGTATGAAAGTGCTCGATTGAATCTGCTGGATTCTGTAACATCGATAACATTAGTTATTGGAGAATACAGTAAGAGTGATAGCTTGATTATTAAGACGGGTGTAAAAGAAGACGATTTATTTGGAGATTTATAATATGCAAACAACGATAGTTCAAAAGATACGAGAGCAATTTGCGCCCATGGCAATATATAAAGATCCGGCCTCTACTAACAGCCTGTTTGCTGGTCGGAATCTTCCGTCGTTTGTGAAGGATTTTATCCTCAAACGTTATATTGACGAAACTGGCGTTATTAATCGGCAGGGCTTGACGAATTTCCTTGATATGGTGATCCCTGAGCGCCAAACTGATGTAAAGGATCGTTTGGATGCAGGTGAGGAGCTGACTTTGTTGGCACGTTTCATCATATACATAGACTTGATTAAGGGTATCCGCCGATTTGGTATCCCGGATCTTGGAATTAAAATCAACGAGGGCCAAATCCCCGAATATGTATATCGAAATCACCGGGGAGAACTGGTTGATGGCGAGAAGTGGGGGATTATCAAACTATCCGTATTACCGGATGAAGACGGTAAGCGGAACCATGTGGAGATGGTGGATTATAAACCATTTAAGCCTTATCGGTCTGTCGATGTTGAATATCTTCGGACCGCCAGAACAGTCTTCTCGACACATGAATGGATTGACGTACTGTTGTCTGCTATGGAATATGAAGCTGATGGATTCAATAATATGACTCAGAAGATTGAGTTTTTAACTCGTCTGCTTATATTTGTCGAACCTCGGTTGAATGTTATTGAGTTAGCTCCGAAGGGAACTGGTAAATCGTTTATATTTGGAAACCTTTCCAAATATGGATGGTTGGTAAGCGGTGGTAAAGTTACACGAGCCAAGTTGTTTTATGATAAACAGAAACAGCAAAATGGTATTATAAAGAATCATGACTTTGTTGCCTTTGATGAGATTCAAACTATCATATTTCAAGAGCCGGCTGAAATACAAGCTGCGCTAAAATCATATTTAGAGTCTGGTAAGACTACGATAGATAGAAACGAGTTCAGTTCGGAATGCGGTTTGATGATTATGGGCAATATCCCTTTGAATGAACAACGTCGGCCATTAAGTTATCGTTATTTTGATTCTTTGCCACAATCGTTTAGAGAATCAGCCCTGCTGGATCGTTTCCATTGCTTTATTGAAGGTTGGTATTTACCTCGAATCAATAAGGGTATTGTGTATAAAGGATGGACGATTAATGTGGAGTATTTTTCGGAGATTCTACATGCACTGCGGACGCAAAACATATATGATATCATCTTTGACGAGATTGTTGGGTATGATAGGAATGCAGATACGCGAGACTTCAATGCTGTAAAACGGATTGCAGTTGGCTATATGAAGCTTTTATTTCCGCATTGGACTCATATTGCGGATGTAAATATAGAAGAATTTAATACATATTGTTTACAGCCAGCCATTCGGCGTCGTGGAATAGTTAAGGAACAATGTCATTATATAGATCCTGAGTTTAAAACGGCAATGCCGAACTTTTGGATTAAGACCGATATGAAAGAGCCTGTGCAGCTCTCTGCTGGGGTGGAAGAGGATGAATTGTTTTGATAATTGTTAAGAAGTAAAATATTAAGGTAGTTGCTTAAATTAGAGAAATGATGTGTTCGTAGATTTGTCCATACTAAGCCATTTCCTTTGGTAGCGACCAGCCGATGCCGCCGGAAAGAATATCCGCAAGGTTTGCAGAGCAACTTGCATGACCTTGCGGATTTCTTTCGTCGGCAATACCTTTGCGGACAAAGGGAATGGCTTATTTGTTTTTCAGTCGGGAGGCGTTTTCGTTCAGGCGATTGGCTTCCCGTTCTTTGAGCCTCGCTTGTTCTTCGAGTATGATTTTTTTGTGGATGGTTTGTTCGTACTCTTCGACATCTCTTTTCATCTCTCGGATTTTCGCGTTGTCGCGGTTCAGTTCGAATAGTTCTTCCAGCTCGGCAATGCGGTCGGGTTTCGCTTCGTCTTTCATTTTGAGGTAGCGGTATTTCAGGTCGTTGTCAATGCGGTCGTAGTTCGGTTTCGCCGTCCAATACAGCATCGTACACAGCAGGACGATTGCCGTCATTATTCCTATCATCGCCCAGAATACTCCTTTCGATTCGATGGCGAGCGATATTCTGTGGTGTACGATTTTCGGCGGCAGTTCTGCCGGGATTTCGATTGCATGGACAGCCGCTTGCAGATTGTCTATACTATCTTGTGTTTTTGCGTTGCTCTGTTCGATGCTTTCCAATCGTCCGGCAAGCTGGGTTAGTATCGTCCGATGCCGCTCTTGTTCGGTACGAACGATTTGCGCTATTCGTTGCGATAAATCCATATCGCCCGATTGATTATGCTTTGCCGACAGTTCGGCTTTGATGGTTTTGACCATTGTTTCCTTGAAGTCTTCGTACATTTCATAAGACATCATATTATCTTCTTTCATAGTTGTTTTTTTTAGGGTTATAATTTCATTTTGGTTTTACGTTCGCGCAGTTTGCGTTTCTGCTCCATGACCGCTATTGCCATCGCTTCGGCAACGGTGTTGAGCAGTGCCGTGATGCGGGCGATATGTTCTTCGAGGCTTTCGCTGGGCTTGCGTTGGAGTTGGGCCGCCGACAATCCAATAGGCGAATCGTTGGGCGGCAACGGCAATGTTCCGATATTATCACCGAAGTTTATCAAACCAGCATCCGCGTGGCCCTTATTCCCGCTTCCGCTTATGTTGCCGAATAGATCAGTGTATGACGACCGATAATTGCCTATGGCCGCATGGAATCCCTTTGCAAGCGTCGCTCGATAGTGGGCTTGTTGCTGTGTCTGCGTAAAGTGCCGGTTCAGTTTCGAGTAGCTGAATTGCCGGTCTATCTTCGAGCCTGAAAACTCGAAACCGTTTTTGCTGAACAGCACTCCTTGTTTTTGATTGGTCGAGCCGCAATACTTGTAGGGCATAGTAATACCGTGCTCTTTCAGCCGATACTCCAAATCATTCCAACTGCCGCAATTCGGTAAATTCGTTTTGATTGCGTCGTATATTTCGTATTTAGTTTTGTCTGGTTCCCGCAGGTGTTCCCAACGTACCGATTCTTTGCCCGGTGCAAGATGCAATCCGTATTTCTCGGTCAATGCATGACAGACTTTTGCATTTCGTATTTTGATGTTCTTGTCCGAAATGGTCTGCCCGTTGTTTCCTACCCGATTATAGACCAGATGGCAGTGCGGATGCGGTTGGTCGAGATAGCGCACCAGCAAGTATTGCGTATCGGTAATCCCCATGCGCAGTATGTACTCTTTGACAATCTGTGTCATCAAAGCATCGGTCATACGCGACGTATCTTTCGGAGAAAACGAAAGGGAGATGTGCCCGACCGTATTTCTCAACCGAGGATTCAGTAATGTTTGGTCTTTGAAGTCCTGTACCATCTCCCGAATATCAGGCGGGGTTACTCCCTCGGCATTGAGAATACGCGATTGTTCTTTTATTACATATCCGACCGTCCCGGCGAATGATGTTCCGGCGATGATTTTACCGATCATCGCGAAGATTCTTTAACAAAGATTCAATATCCATTACAATAGCCGCATGACGAGATATTATTCCCGTAAATCCTTTTGCATGAGCAAGACGGGTAAGTTGGTTCAGGTTGCGGGCCATACCTTTGAGTTGGGACATGAAGTCCAGATGTTCGCGGTGCAGACATTCGCGCACACGACCGGCAGCAATCAACTGGCGGAGGACTTCGGTACGCGGTCGTCCGGCAGCACGGGCCAATGCTTGAAGTCGCAGTTTATGCTCCGTGTCGAGGCGGAGAGTTATGCGGTATTCCTGTTTTCGGGCCTTGCCTAACGGCGGTCGTCCGCCCGTATGTTTGGAGTGTTTCATGGATTCGATTATTTGCGTTAGACCATCGGGATGAGAGCCGCAAGGCGAGTTTTTGGCTGACAAAAACACAAACTTGCCTTACTAATTGATAGAAAATCCGACCCGCTCCGAAGAGCCGGAGCAGGCCGGATGAAATACTACTTCGGTCGTCGTTTGCGGACGATGTAATCGACGGCTTCGCGTTCTTTCTGTTCGGCCGTCCTGACAGGATTTTGCAACAGCCACCGTTCCAACTCCTCGCGGTTGAAATAGATGTTCTTGCCGTGGGGCTTGAAATGGGGGATTCGCCCTTGGTGGGTAAGCTTGTACATGTAGGTCTTCGACAGCCCCGTAAATTCGCATGCTTCGACGAAGTTCAAAACTGTTTTTTGTCCCCGAAGCAGTCGTTCGATGCGGTCGAGCCGTTGCTCGATGGTTGTGTTTTCACTCATAATCATTCTGTTTTTAGCGTTTGATAAAAGGCGTTGCGCAACGCTCGTGATGTAATTACGAGTGCAAATAAAATTCAACGAAAAGCTGTTCGCATTGGCTGCCCATGTTTCGACATTTTTGGACAATGTTTCCAATGTTCGGTGGGCGTATGGAGATGAAAAAACAGGATTCCGGTGGAGCGGAATCCTGTTAAAGATGAACGTGTCGAAACTATTCTGCTGCTTCCAATGCCTCGATGCAGTCGATAATCATCCGCTCCTTGCGGCGGTCGATGATTTCGGCCATCTGTTTGGCGGCCGAGATGTCTTTCGCCGTCAGCGGTTTGCCCAACTTCGAGGTAAAACAGCCGTTGTTTCCGGCGACCCGCTGCCATTTCGGGGTAATCAGCCGGGATGCGCTCAACGATTCGAGCAGCAGCGTCAGCAGCTTGTTGTGCGTCGTCTGTAACGGTTCCGCGAGCTGGCAGGCCAGCAGTCGGGCAATCTCCTCTTCGGTCGTGTCGCGTTTGAAGATGCCGATTCGGTTGACGTGTTCGGTCAGCACTGCGGTTTGCCGGTCGGACAGACGCGGGCAGAAATCGGCGGGTGCAGGGTCGAACCCGGTGCGGCTGCGCTGGGCGGCCCGGCGTTTTTCGGCTTGGCCAGCAATTCCGCTTCGCGCTCCTTGCGCTGCGTCTCCTCTGTCTGCCGATGACGGGTGTAGTCGGCGATTTCGGTAACGGTAGTTCGGACTTCGGCGATTCGGTTCAGCAGTTCGTTCGAAGGAGCATCCGCCGGATAACGGGCGAAAAGATACTCGAACGTCTTGTCGATGCGGCGCTGCTCCTTGGCCGAGATTGAACCGTAGGCCAGCCAACGGTCGTACTCCTGCTTTTTGTCGGCGATGTATCGGCGTGCTTCGGCGGCGGACAGGTTGCGATGTTCGATTTCGCACTCCATGTAGTGTAGCGCAAAGCGGTTGTCCTTGAACATTTCGGCGGCGAATGCCAGCCAGCTCACTATGCTGACTATTCCGTACAACACCCATGCGACTGCCTGCCATGCACCGCCGAGCCATCGGCTCTTGGCACCCAATCGGGTGCGAACGGACTGCAACCGCTCGCGGATTTTGCGGTTGGTGCGCCGGTGCGACAGACGTATGTATTCGATGCGGGTCATGACTGTTTCTTGGCCGCGGCTTGCAGGTCGGCTTCGAGTTCGGCAAGGCTTGCGCGGCGCTCCTCTTCGCGCAAACGCCCCTTGTAGGCATCGAGCTGTTGGGCCGCGATGCTTTCGGCGACCTTGCGGCTGATTTGCCCGGCATGTTCGAGCAGTTCGCGCCCGTTGATGACCAGAATGTCGTTCAGCTTCTTGATCCAGTCGGCCATATACATGGGCACCTGCCGCCGCGCCTGACTTTCGGCGAAGGCGAGGTATTGTTCGACCAGCAGCCCGAGGTCTTTCATCTCGTCTTCGGTCAGGTAGTTCTTGGCGGTTGCGGCATCGGCTTTGGTAATGCGCCGCGGGTCGCTTTTGTCGCAGGAGGTCATGCCCATCATCGGCAGGCGGGCATCGGCACGATGGGCGACCAGCTCGGCGGCCGTCTGGCTGCTGATGGCCCACAGCAGTTTGTTCTGCACGATTTTGAAAAACTCGACCGTCTTTTCGGCTTTCGGGTCGTAGTCGATGCTCGTCGTGTAGATGTCCTTGACCTTTTGGTAGAACACCCGTTCCGAAAGACGGATTTCGCGGATGCGCTCCTGCAACTCGTCGAAATAGTTCATCGACTTGCCCGACTTCATCCGTTCGTCGTTCAGCGCGAAACCCTTGATGAGGTATTCCCGCAGCACCTGCGTCGCCCAGATGCGGAATTGCGTGCCTTGGTGCGATTTCACGCGGTAGCCGACCGAAATAATCACGTCGAGGTTATAGTAGTTCGTGTCGTAGCCTTTGCCGTCGGCGGCAGTTGTTCGGAAATTCCGAATAACTGAATCGGCGACCAGCTCACCCTCGGAAAAGATGTTTTTCAAGTGTTCGTTGATGGTGGATTTGGCCTTTCCGAACAGCGTTGCCATCTGGTCTTGGGTCAGCCAGACGGTCTCTTCGCCCATGCGGACATCTATTTTGATGCTCCCGTCGGCCGAGCGGTATATCAACATTTCGTTCTCCATAGCATAAAGATAGTTATAATTCCGGAATCCGGTTCACCGCTTCGCGTTTCTTCGCATCCATAATCTGCGCATAGACTTGCGTCGTTTTCAGTTCGCTGTGGCCGAGAAGCTTCGACACGGTGTAGATTTCCGTGCCGAGCGAGAGTTGCAGCATGGCGAACGTGTGCCGTCCGCAGTGGAACGTAATGTGTTTCGTAATGCCCGCTTTCAGACACCACTCGCGCAGGGCGAGGTTGTGCCATGCGGAGTATTTCAGCCCGGCGAAGACCCGCTCGTCGGCCTTGCCGCGCTGGCCCATGTAGCGCACGGCTTGGTCTGTGATGTCAAGGTATTCCAGCCCTTTGGTCTTTTTCTGCCGGAAGACGATGCGCGTGCCGCCATCGAACTCCTGCACTTCGGCCCACGTCAGTTTGTTGATGTCGCTCCAACGCATGCCGGTCAGGCACGAGAAGAGGAACGCATCTTTTAGTACGGGATACGGACACTCCGTTTTGGCGAGGCGCTGCAATTCGTCGAAAGTGAGGTATTCGCGATGCACGTCCTCGACATGCGCGGGTTTGACCGACATGGCGGGCGAGTGGGGGATGATGCCGTCCTCGACCGCTTGGTTCAGCGCGGCTTTGAGTTTGAGGAAATAGCTGCTCTGGCTGTTCGTCGAAAGAGCTGTGCCGCTTTTGGTCTTGGCCTGCTTCGCCAAATAGCTCTTGAACCCCTCGACGAACTTTTTATCGACCATCTCGAACGTCGTGTTCGTTCCAGCGTAGGCGACAAGGTGTTTCAATGCGCTGTCCCAGTTGCCCCAGTTCCCTGGCGACTCCTTGCGTTGCTCTATCAATCCTTTGATGTATTCGACGAGGTCGGTGCGGATTTTATATTTCACCGCAAAGCCGTATTGCTCGTTCTGCTCGGCGAGCAGCCGTTTGGCCTTGACCTTCTCGGCCATTTCGAGATTGACTTTGTTGTGGTCGCGCTCCAACTTGTTTTTCGGGTCGGTGTAGAGGTAGTATTCGAGGGTCTCGAATTTGCGGCGATGCTTGATGCGCCCTTCATCGTCGCGGGTGTACCCGTAATAGTATTCCAGCACCAACGAGGTCTTGCCTGTCGAGCGCTGTGGTTTCTGCCGAATCTTGATCTCCATGCGGTCGAGGTTTTAGGTATGGTGCAAAGATAGAAAGATTTCTTTACACTTTTTTTACACCTCGATTGCTGTGTGTTGTAAATAAGCGGCAAATTTTACACCTCGAACGATAAAATGAAGTCGAAATAAAAGTCTGTTGTTTGTTTGTAAATAATTGAATCTGTGAATTTTATTTCGATATTTCTTTGGCTTTGTTTTCTTGAGTTACTTTCCTATACAGAAAATGTTAAAATAGCTCATGCTATTGATGTTCATATAATTATGTGTGATGTGAAGTGTGTCGGGGACATTCTAGGGACGGAATTTTGCTGGCCAAAAGAAAAAAAGATCAAATATAAAATCGCTTTTTACCTCATATCGGAGGTTATGTCTCCCAAAGATATGAAAGATAAATGTAATCCGCGCAAAAGGTCAATTATAGGAGTTTAGTCTGGTTTGTTGTATATCTATTCAAGTTCTAAACTAAACTTTCTTCACAACGTCGAAATGGCGGACATCGGTAGCAAGAA
>CDYL01017233.1_pt1 | contig 148541 bp, 156 predicted proteins | sample 557761 | NCBI WGS metagenome assembly CDYL01 (sample SAMEA3182104, study PRJEB8094) | gut metagenome | biome: human; feature: gut; material: Stool; isolation source: human stools | place: Canada | collected 2013-02-12 | reverse complement strand
CTGCCACACAGCTTCGTAATCAGAGGAAGGGTAAGATCAAAACTACCCTGACATACAAGGGGCAAAAGCACGAAGCCTGTCTTTCCCATGTGAAGGTGCAGATCACTGCTTCAAAGAAAGATATTTATCTCGTACTGGTTTACGGCATTACGGAACATCCCATGATGCTTGCAACCAATAAGAAAATCAAATCCAAAGAAGACGTGGTAAATATCGCCCTGACTTACTTTTCCAGATGGCGCATTGAGGAATATTTCCGTTGTAAAAAGCAGATGTTTCAGTTTGAAAACTTCCGTGTGAGGAAGCTCGCTGCAATCAATGCCCTGAATTTTTATATTACCCTGTGCATGGCATTTCTGGCACATATGTCCATGAAATCAGAAACGCATGCCCTGAAGGCTGCAATCATGCAGAAAGCAGATCCAATAAAAGAAAAAGTTCAGTTCAGCTATTACCGGTTAGCTAAAGGCATCTCCGGCATACTCTCGTATGCAAAAGAAGGCATCAGGCTGTGGTTTCGGACAAAACGTCCGTCATACCGTCAACTCTGCCTTAAGCTGACCGCTTAGATAGATAAAAGTATATTTCTCCCAAAGCCCGGCTCCGGTGGGGTTTATTAAAGTACCTCTATTCGTAAAACTGCTATTCCCAATGCTTCAAAAATCCGGCAGATTGGTGCTTTGGGAAGCTATGTTCATTTTAGAATTACATTCTGCGGAAACTCAAGACTATGACAAATATAGCCACCTCTAAATGAGGTGGCTGATATCTGCCAGGGTCGGTACGCAGGCGTACAGACATTTTTTTAATTTTTCATCTGGCTGTGTCTGATCCGGCACCATCACGACCTTACAGCCGGCGCGGTAAGCACTCATGACTCCGTTGGGAGAATCCTCCACGGCCATGCACTCTTCCGGTGCCAGTCCCAGCTGCTTGCAGGCATAGAGATAAATATCCGGGGACGGCTTACCTTCTGCTACCATAGTGGCCGAAATCAGTTTCTCAAAATACGGCCGAAGTCCTGCCATCGCCAGATATTTTTCCGTCCGCTCCAGATCCGTCGCTGTGGCAACCGCTGCGGTGATATGCCTTTTTTTCAGATCTTCCAGAAGCTCCACGGCACCGGGCTTGCATTTGATGCCATCCCGGTCCAGTGTTTCTTCCATCATCTCTTTTCGTTTGTCACGCACCACATAATAGTCAAAATCTTCACCGTACCAGTCCTTGAGCTGTCTGGGGGCAAAGGGGCGTCCCAGACTGCGCATCGTAAGTGCCTGCTCATCTGTCATGGTATACCCACAGTCTGCCAGTGCCTTCGGCCAGAAAATACGGTAATATTTTTCGGTATCGATCAGCGTACCGTCCATGTCAAATAAAACTGCCTGAATCATTGTTATTCCTCTGCGTCAGCCGTCTGTCCGGCATCTTCTGTCGTGTCTGTTTTGCCGCTCTGGTCCTCGTCAGCTTTTCCGGCTTTCCGGTCACGTTTTGCCGCCTTGCGCGTCTTCCGGCGTTTTGCCGCTTTTTTCCCCAACAATACGATCAACAGGATCACGACTGCACCACCGACGATGCAAAGTACGATCAGCAGTGTATGACTGCCCTCGGCCTCTACCGTGCGGAAGCTGCCGGGCACTTCCATGGTAAACTGTCTATAGCTGCCGATCACAGTGGATTCCACTTCCGTGTACTCTCCATCCTGTGCTACCTCTATGACAGTGTTATCCGCATCCTCACAGTAGACACGCAAGGCTGCTTCTCCGGTATAGTCCGGTGCATCCTCTTCCATGGAATTGGTCATGGATACTGTATAAGTATTTCCCTCTACCTGCAGATGCAATGCTGCATTGGGATAGAAGTTGCCTTCTGCCATAACCAGCGCCTTATTGTTATCGTTTTTCTCTGCGGAAGCAATGGATGCGGTCCATTCCTCATACTCTGCTTCCAGCACTTTATTACCGGTAATATAACTGAAATCATAATCCGGCCATACACCGTAATAGCCATCCTTCTCCGGTACTTCCGGAATCTGGTCTGCCGACAGATAATCCCCGTAACCGCATTTATAGGAAGCCACTTCTACACCATCCGCCTGGAAGGTAATGGTAAACTGTGAGAAAGCGTCCGGAACGTCTTTGCTGCAGAATTCCTGGTAGGACAACGGGGTAGCACCGCCCTGATAACCAATGCCGTCTACGCCACCGGCTCCGCCTTCCACATAATAGTTGCCATACAGAGTTCCATCATCACTGACTTTTCCGGCAATGCTGCCCTGGCCTTCGCCGGACATATCCAGATCATTGTACGCATAGCTGTAGAAAATATCACAGCCTTCTCCGGCAATACCTCCGATATTATTTTTACCGGTGATCCTGCCCATGCTGTAACAGCTGCGGATCGCATAGCTGGCAGATCCGGCAATTCCTCCCACATAGCTGCCTCCGGTACTCTCTACGGGTGCATAAGACTCACAGGAAATGACTGCGCCATATTCTGCTTTACCGACCACACCGCCGACATAGTCTTTTTTACCGGTCACGTCTCCAAGGTTGCGGCTGTCTCTGATGACTGCCTTGACCGTCTGCTCCACATCGAAACTCTCCGTTCCGGTTAAAGTGATATCGTCCTCAGGGTCAAAATCGTATTCCGTTGCCACCTGTCCAACGATACCGCCCACATTCGTATCGGCTTCCACCGTACCGCGGTTCACACATAAGGTGACCTTTCCCTTCTGGAAGCTGGATGTATCATAGCGCGCTTCTTCGGTTCCTTCCGGTTCTGCGGTGTCATCCTCCGCATCGGGATCTCCGGGGTTCACCTCTTCCTTGCTGGCGGACTCATCCGAAGTATCTTCTACAGAAATTCCTTCATACCGGAAGAGATCATCCCGGATTTCGCTGACCAGATTCCGCAGAACTCTGGCCTGATCCATCAGCTCATCCATGTGGGCGCTGGTGCTGTCTGTCCCGGCTTCCAGTACATCCCCCAACTGACCCAACTGGTCAAAAGCCTTGTCGAGCCTGTCATTCAGTGTATCCAGATTATCTTTGATACCGCCACTGCGATCCTTGGAAGCATTCGTCATGTTATCCAGATGCTTGGTGGCATTCTCTCCGAATTTTTTCAGTGCCGATTTATAGCTCTCCGTATCGTCCGGTACGGTGATGGTAATGTTTCCGCCACTGACGTCATGATCGCCATCGCCACCCCAGTTACCATTCCAAATGTCATTTCCACTGATGGTAACGTCATGACTGTTGCCGTTATTCTTGTCATTATCCGCCTGCTTGTTCAGATCGTCATTCAGGACTTTCAGATCGTTGCTGACGCCGTTCAACTCTTGATTGTAAATATACCACAGATCATGAGCGGTCCCGGTCAGAGAACTTCCCGCATTGTTGGCATCTTTCAGGTTCGAACTGATACTCTTGGCAATACTGGATGCCTGTTTGCTATAGCTACTCACATCTTTCTGGGTGGCATCCAACATATCCAGGAATTTGTCTGTCTCCGTATCCAGTTCCTTCAGCTTGTCACTGAGATACTGGATTTCCAGGAACGGCTCCATCTGACCCACGATACCGCCCACATCTTTTCTGCCCTGCACATATCCAGTGTTGGTGCAGTTCTGCAGATAGCCCTGATGCAGTCTGCCTACGATACCTCCGGTATTGTAGCCTACGTGCTGGTAGCCGATGGCACCGGAATTGGAGCAATAATAAATCTTACCATCCGAAATACCTGCGATACCGCCGGTGTCCGTATGAGCTGCCACATTGGAGGTACTGTTGATCTGCTCCAGATTGTCCATGGTGATATCTTCCAGATCATAAGTCACTTCCGTGCTGTACGTATTGATATTGCCATTGTTGCTGCAGTTATTCAGAATACCGTGGTTGTTGCCCACAATACCGCCTGCGGAATGATTGCCGATCACATTTCCGGAGGATTCACACCGACGGATCTCTCCGCTCTCGGCATTGACTCCGGCAATACCGCCGACATCCGTATCACCGACCACATTTCCGGTAAATTTACAATTTTCAATGCTGCCATAGTTCACACCGACGATACCGCCGACCTGATCCTGACTTCCAGAGGGAGATACTTCCCCCGTGACCGTAAGGTTGCGGACTTTTGCTCCCTCCTGCACATAGCGGAACAATCCCACTGCCGAACCGTCTCCGGTCAGTTTCACATTGGAAATAGTAAAACCGCTGCCGTCAAAGATTCCTGCAAACGTAGGAATACTGAGTTCACCTGTCATACTCAGAACAATGTCGTTCTGCAGCACTACTTTTTTATCTCTGGACCAACTGTCCAGTACACAGTTCTCCACCAGTTTCCGCAGATCCTCCTCCGTGCTGATCTCTATGACTGCATAATCCTGCTCCTTTATCGTGCTGCTATAACCGCTGCCGCCTCTGTACTGCTCATAGGTCAAAGTTTCTGCTGCATAGGCGGTGGCCGGTGTCTGCAGGATCAGTGCTGCTCCCAGCAGGAAACATAATAATCTCTTACTGTTCATCTTCTGTTCCCTCGCTTTCTGCTGTTTTTTCTTTATCCGAAGCTTTCTTATCCGCAGCTTCTGTATCTGCTCCGGTTGCTTTCTGTCCGGCTGTCTCATCCTCCGGCAGCTCCTGGGCTTCCAGTCTGGGATAGTTTTCTTCCGGGGCATCGTCCCGCTCCTCCATCGTCACGGTATCCTTGGGACGCACCACCGCACCCATCTCACCATCAATGACACCGATGAAATCACCCTCCAACACACCATTGACATAACCCTTGATGTGACCGTTCATACGGATTCTTCCGGCGGAGGGCAAGGGCTTTGCCAGATCCCGTTTCAGTGTAAATGCTGTCTTCTGAATAATGATATCTCCGATCAGCAGTGTCTGCGGCAATGCCAGCAGTACCAACAAAATAGATGTCAGAGTACCACGACCAAGAGCCAGTCCGATGGCCGCTACCGCTGCATTGGAAGATACATAGCTGATAATAAATCCCGCAGATACCAGCATGGATCCGCTGGTAACAATGGTAGGGAACGCCTGGTTCAGTGCTTCGATGGCGGCTTCCTTGATCGGCATATAGGTCTTCAGATCCATGTAACGGCTGGTGATAACGATAGCGTAGTCGATCGTTGCACCCATCTGGATCGCAGATACTACCAGATATCCCAGGAAATATACATTTTCATTCAACAGATACGGCAATGAGAAGTTCATCCAGATACTACCCTGAATCGTTACAACCAACAGTACCGGCAGACCGGCGGACTGGAAGGTAAACAGCAGGATGATCATAACAAACAATGCTGTCAGCACCGTGATGATCGTATTATCCGTTGCGAAGGAATCGCCCAGATCCTTATCACTGGTGGCGTTACCGACCAGCAGAATGTCATCTATATTATAGAACTTTGCCACGGTATTACGGATCTGATCCAGTGCTGCTGTGGTCTCTTCTCCCTCATAAGGAACATTCAATTCCAGAACAAATCGGGAATTGTCTTCGCCCAGCAGCTGATCTTTCGCAATACAGATCTGGGAATAAGCATCCGTCAGAGTTTCTTCCAGATCATCGTCCAGTGTGATGTTGCCGCTTTCTTTCTGATCATAAATGAACAGGAACATATCAATAAACGGAACTTCGTATTCACTGACGCCACTGACCAGCGCACCATAATCACTCTGATCCAGTGCATATGCCGAATACAACATATCCGCCACTTCAATATCCAGATCGATCAGTTCCGCAAACTGTCTGGGATTCAGCTTATCCGTCAGCATATAGCCGTCCATGGCCTCGATATTGCCAAGTCCCTGACAGGATTTCACCACATCCAGCTTTTCCAGAGCTTTCAGTGTCTGTGCCTCTTTTTCATAATCACCGTTGGGCACAATGACTGCCAGCTGGTTCACCATGCCGAATTCCTTATTTACCATGCTGACGGAAAATTTATTATCACTCATAGTACTGGATTCCAGAGTGTTGGTATCGTACACGTAGTTTGCCTTATTGGACAGGAAAAATGCTATAATAACACCTACGATCAGAATAGGCGGTATAATGTAGCGGGTAGCCACACAGAATTTACCGACCGCCGTGATCTTCGGCACGAAGCTCTTGTGGTGAGTATTGTCAATGGCCTTGGAAAAGGTCAAAAGCAGTCCGGGCATCAGGAAGAATACGGCCACCATACTGAAAATAATGGATTTTGCCAGAATGATACCCATATCATAACCAATTCTAAACTGCATGAACATCATGGCTACCATACCGGAGATAGTGGTCAGGGAACTGGAAGAAATCTCCGGGATTGCCTTACTCAGGGCCACGATCACGGCCTCTCTGGCATCCTTGTCCTCATGTTCTTCCATAAAACGGTGGGCCAGAATGATGGCATAGTCTACCGCCAGACCTAACTGCAGTACCACCGCAATAGAGTTCGTTACAAAACTGATGGTTCCGAACCAGTAGTTCGTACCTTTGTTCAAAATAGCTGCCACAATAAATGTAGTCAGATAAACCGGGATTTCCGCATAAGTCGTAGAGGTAAATAACAATACGGCTACGATAACCACTGCTGCCAACAACAGAATGACGATCATATCATTATTCAAGTCATCCGCGTCACGCTCTTCCTGACCGATATCGGAAGAATAGTAAACATCATAATCGGACAATGCATCCAATACCTCATCCAGATGCTGCTGTGTAGCTTCCGTGTCTGCTTCCTCATCAAAAGTGACAGACAATAAAGCCTCCATGTCATGATAATGATCCTCGGTGTCATCGAAATCCAACATGCTGACACCGTCCATCTCCTCCACCTGATCTGCCAGTTTCTGTGCCTCGTCAAACGTCACGTTACAGATCAGGATCCGGGCGGAGCCATACGTGGTAAATTCCGAATCCATCAGATCCAGTCCCCTTCTGGTCTCTGTTGTGTCCGGCAAATAAGTGGTCAGATCGTTATTAACCTTGACTCTGTTCATGGATAATACGCAAAATATGCATAAAACAATAAAGATCAGATAAAATCCTTTTCGTTTGTCTACAATGAGCGTGGCAAGTTTCATCATAAAGGAATTATCTTTTTTGTCTTTTTCTGCGTTGTCTGCCATAGTTCCCTCCTGCTTTTTCTCTCTTTGTACCCTTGTTTATGTATTTGATTTTATACACCTCTAGTTTAAAATGTTTTTGAACATCTGTAAAGACTTACTACAAAGATAAGAAATTGTATTAATGTCATTTAATGAACTTGTGTTGATTTTCTGCCACATGCAAAATATAATAATGGGGAAGAAAAAGCAAGCTACAGATTTTTTGTGATTGTTTATTTTTAGACATTTTCGTGATGTTCGTCTATTATTTTAGAAAAAATTCAGATTTGTATTACATATAGGAAATGATTTCTTCTTTTCCCGGAAAGGCTGGTGGATTGTCTTATGGAAAAAATGGATCGCCGTGTGCGCAAGACAAGAGCTCTCTTATTACAGGGGCTGGTAAAAATGTTAGAAACCCATGATATTCAGGATATCTCCGTCAAGGAGCTGACCGAACTGGTGGATATCAACCGCGGAACCTTTTATCTGCATTATGATGATATCTACGATATGCTCCATAAAATCGAGGATGAAATGTTCCTGGAATTTAATGAAATCATGGAGCAGAAACCGGTCATTACCAATTCTCTGGCCTCTCAGGGGCCGTTGTTGGAATTCTTCCGTTTTCTGGACCGAAACAGGGATCTGGCCAAGGTCATGATCGGCCCTCATGGGGATCTGGCTTTCGTCAATCGCCTGAAAGATCAGATTGAAAAACGCACTCTCCAGGTTCTGGAAAGTGCGCAATCCGATGCTAATTATGAATATCTCTGCTCCTTCATTATCACCGGCTGTGTCGGTGTCGTAGAGACCTGGCTGAAAGAATCCGATCCCCAGTCCCCGGAAGAAATGGCAGAGATTCTCGGTGCCATGCTCTTACGTCAGCTTAATTTTGCTCCGGGGCCTGCATAGGCTGTGTCGACTCCGGCATACCTACGCTCAATGAAGTCACTGTCTCACCATCCAGGAAAAAGGATACGGTATCACCTACCTGAAGTTCGTCCAGAGTGGCATCTTCTCCGTCAATCGTAATGATCGTATCGTCATTGACTGTGATAGTCATAGTATCTCCGCTGAGAGTTAAGGTCATCTCATCCAGCATGTCTTTCTCGGGTTTCTGACCGTTCGGTGCTTCTCCGTTGGGTGCGCTGCCATTGCCATCAGGAGTCTGGCCGTTCGGCTTTTCTCCGCTGGGAGCTTCGCCGGTAGGGGCTTCACCATTGGGAGCGCCACCGTTGCCGTCAGGAGCCTGGCCATCCGGCTTTTCTCCGCTGGGTGCCTCACCGGTAGGAGCTTCACCATTGGGAGCTTCCGGCTTCTCTGCCAGTGCGATGGAGATCACATTGCCATCAATGGCAGTGATCTGGCCGAGATAAGATTCCACCTTCTCTTCACCGCTCTCCGTGCCCTCCGTCGTACTCTCCGGTGCGATCGTCTCCTTCTGTTCTGCTGATTCACTTGCTACGCTCTCCGTACCCGCAGATGTTGTTCCTCCGCATGCCGTAAATCCCGTCATCACCATAGCAGCTGTCAACACTGCACACATTACTTTTGTATTCACCTGGGGTAAATTCCATCTTCTCATATTCTCATTCCTCCTGTTCCATTAAAAATCTTGTGAACATTTCTTTCCCCTTATCTGCCTCTTATAATAAAAGACATCTGCGAAGGAATTGTGAGAAAAATGTGGTGATTCTGTGAACTTTTCAGGCATGACATCCATGTCATGTATGCAGTGTTGACAGTGTCAGATCATGTGTCGATTTTGCTGTTTTGTTGTAAATATTCAAGGAATGCGGTACAGCCTTCCAGAACATCCGCATAGGTTGTCCCAAAATCTCCCGTGTACCATGGATCCGAGATATCCCGTTCCGATCCCGCGTAGGAAAGCAGCTTCGCTACTTTCCCCTCCGGGTCTCCCCCGAATATCCGCAGCATGTTGCGGATATTCGCACCATCCATACCAATCAGATAATCATATTCCGCATAATCCGCTCTCGTCACCTGCCGGGCCCGCTTCCCCTCACAGGAGATCCCATGCCTCGCCAGCTCCGCCTTCGCCGGCGGATACACCGGATTCCCGATGCCGTTCCAGATTTCCTCTGTGCTGGTGGCCGCGGAGGCGATCTGGAAGCGGGCGGTGAGTCCGGCATCGGATACTAATTTTTTCATTACGAATTCCGCCATGGGGGAACGACAGATATTGCCGTGGCAGATGAAAAGGACTTTTATCATAGTTATTGTTTACTCCTTTTTGTCCGGAAACACCCTGTTTTGCGAGGTTTTCTGGGGTTATGGTAAAATGCTCTGAAATTACAGATTGTGGCAAATCAGGGCAGAACTTAGCAAGTTGTTACTACCTGTTAGTAGTAAAATGAAAAAGATTACTACTAAGGATTTTGTTTTTTATTCCTATATAATCGTACCAAAAACAAAATATTAGCCGCAGCCAAATGCAATGCATAATCAGTGTATTCGTCTGATATAGTAATAATCTGATTTCCTTGTCCATGTCCAGCTACTTTATTTCTTACAACAGGTAATCCTGTTTCCAATGTTGTTCGTATACTTGTCAAATGCGCATTCATATAGCTTGGATAAAAACCATTGTTTTCTAAAATTGCAATTAGTTTCTGTGCCGTATCCTTGTTTTTATCATATACATATCCCTGTTTATCACAAATGATTTTCATTGTGCTTTCAAAAGCTTTCTCTGCCTCTAATATTGCATTTTTATTATCACCTTTTCGTCTTTTTTCATAAGCATTTCTTATCTCATCTTCAGCGCCTTCGAAGCCTTCTTCGAGCAATAATTTTAAAGCTGGTTTTACAGCTGTTTTATGCAAAAAAGTACTATCAATAGTAATAATCTGTGAATTGACAAACTCATATCCCAAATTATGCTGTTTAAATCGATAATTCAACTCAACGATTGCATCATTTATTGCGCCATCTGCATCATAATCATATTTGTATTCTGGTTTTATAGTACGTAGCTTTTTATCAATCAAGTAAAAGAAATAATCTATTGCATCCAAAAAGTCAATATCATCACAATCTTTAAAATATTCTTCTATACTGGATTTTCCATAACCCTTTTGCAGTTTACCATATCCCATGCCCTTCAATCCCTTTTCTCTGCAAAAATTTTCCTCGAAAATATCCCACAAATTTTCATCATATGTTGAATATGGCTCTAAAACATCTTCTAAAATATAAAAAACCTGATTTCTAAAAGCTGATGGAAAACTATTATATATAAATACTTCCGGTTCTCCGTCTGCATTCTTAATTCTCTTTGATAATAATTCGTACATACCTTCTCCTTTCTTATATTCCAGAGTGCCTCATAAATGCTAATATCAATTAATACGCTCTTGCCTATTAGTAAAAATCATATTAATCCCGAATCAAGCAATTCATAGGGACATGTTAATTTTCTCATCCATTCTCTAGTTTCATGGTTGCTATCTTTATTATAAATAAATACTCTCACTTTTAATTTTGTATTAATTATATGAATTAAGCTATCATCGCCATATGGTGACATTCCAAAAATATCCAGTTCATCAACATTCTTTATGTCTTCATATAATTTTTGTTTCTTAATAAGATACAAATCATCTGCTGGGAATAATCTATTTGATGGATATATTCCTTCTACGCAAATTAAATGTTCTTTAATAACCGCTGACGGAGCAAAAATTATATCTGATAAATTTACTATTTGAACCTTATTATTTCTTGCTACTTTTTCAACAGCTTCCCTGTATTTATCATAACTCATACGGAGACTACTAACTAGCACATTAATATTTTCATGGATTGCATCCAAGTCTACCCTTCCATGTAACGGTACCGCAATATGGTTATAATCCCAAAATTCATAATAATTCAGTGTAAATACCATATCATATACAGAAAAATCCGGCAGCTGGTCTACCTTGTAATTTACTTTCTTTTTACCATTTTCATCTAGAAAAATTGTAGTAATAGCAATGCATGTCAACAAATCCTGCAATCGGATATCATCATTTGTAGACCATTTGCTCCCGATTTTGTCACAAATATATTTGTAGACTGTACCTGCTAATGTTTCAATTCCTCTGTTACTTGAATTCAACAATACATCAACTATTTCATCTTCATATATCGTAATATCAAATGTTGCCTCAAAAACCGGTTTGTATTTTCTTATATTCTCTATAAAACGCCGCCAAATGTTATCGACTGAAAAAGAATCAACTCCTATTCTACTATTTATTCCATTCCCCAAAAGCAATCCTTTTTTCATCCTAACCCCCTTTTCCTGTATAAAACCAACATCCACTTCATAAATAACAGAATAATAATGCGTATTTAAACTTCCCCATGTATCACAACTTTTAGTTCTATTTATAGTTTATCATATTTCGCCGCACTGCCCTTCGCCTTCTCCACCGGATACTTCGCCTCGTTCTGATCCATCTTCATATTTACGATTTCATCCGCATCCAGCCCCAGCTTATCCAGCAAATTCTGGCTATATACAATAACATCCGCAAGTTCTTCTTTTACATGCTGTAAATCATAGTCTTTATCAGACCACTGAAAGCATTCCAAAAGCTCTGCTGCCTCAATTACAATTGATTTTGCAAGGTTTTCCGGTGAATGAAACTGATCCCAGTCTCTATCCTCTGTGAATTTTCTGATTCTGTCTATCGTTTCCTGTTTCATATTTACTTTGTCTCTCCTCTTTGGGTTGCCCTTTTTAATGCCTCTCTAAGTTCATCGTCACAAGCATAAATAAACATTCCATTTACACCACGGGTCATCAAAACACGAACTGCATGTTGAATCAATATTTCTCCAAATTTTTGTTTTGAACCATCTGATAATGTTCTGTTTTGAATCGCCTTATCATTACAGCTTTTTTCGGGGTCATATATTACTTTTCCATTTCTGTATTTAACAGAAGGTCCCAGAATAACTCCGGCATAATTTAAATCAAATCCCTGAATTGTAAAAGTAGAACCCACTTCATTGATTGTCTGCGGTTGTTCTGCCCAGGCTAAATCTTTAATCTGTCTCTTTTCTTTTTGGGAAAGTTCTGACTTTAATTCTCTATTCCAGGGTTTATGCCATGCTCCGATTTCTACTTCCCAATATTTTCTAAATCTTCTTTTCGCTTTGCTACTATATTCCCAGTCATAAGTTGCGATCAAACGTGATAATGCCGAATCCGTTTTCTTTGCCTTTTCCGTAATTTCCAGATCCAGTTGTTCCGGATCATCAAAAACCTTGATTGTATATCCATCAACTGTTTCCGGAAGTTTTTTGATCTCGTTTCTTTTTGTAAACGAATCAATCCAGTCCATCGTTTCCGGACCTGCCTGCATCCGAAGCTGTTTATCCAATATAATGTGATTATTGGTTGCTTCTGCCTGCTTTCGGTACTTTTCCAAAATCTGTGCTTCCCAAAACTGTTCCGTCGTGAGTATCTGATATTCATCAAACATCACCACAGTAACTCTTGCCCGCTCTATGATATCCTGAAGCTGATTTTTTCCTCTATAAGATTGCTTACCCTGTGTCAGCAATAAGTGTGCCTCATCTATAAATGCAACATCTACCGGATTATCTGCTGAATGGGTATTAATAAACGATGTGGGCTTGCTGACAACATTTCCATATTTTTCTGTTAATCCAAGTCTCTCCGCTATCTGCTCATATACCTTTATCTGTTCATCATGGTTTACAAGCATATAGCATCGTATACTGGTTTTATTTTCTTCTGCCCGGCAATATAATTCATAAAATGTACTGCTATTCAAAACAGTCTTACCTGTTCCTGCCTCACCATCAATAAAGATCAGCTGCTTTGTTTTTCCCTTAGAAAGAGCGTCCGTGACTTTCTGTATGATCAATTCTCTTGCATTTTCCTGATCCTCAGTCAACTTGTGCAGTGGTGAAGCCTTATATATCGCCGAATCTTTAATTGCACTCTCTGAGGGAAATAGTTCCTTATTTTCCTTCCGAAGACCTCTCCATATTTTACTGAATATTTCATCCAGCTCTTCCATCGGGTAATAACCCTTCTGCGGATTATCTCTCAAATTATGTACATGCCTTACATGATCAGCGCTCATCATATAGTGCATTAACCGATTTTCAATATCCAATGTCAATGATTTATTAAAATGTTCGTGTCCAATAATGAACAAGCTGGAATCCTTTTCCAATAATTTACTCTGCCATTGTGTTCTGTCATTCGCTGTATCATAGTGTTGGCGTGTTCTTTTAAAGATATTATTGGACTCCCCTACATACACCTCAAAATCACCGGAGTCTTTCCAGTTATGTATATAAACTGTGGGAAAATCCATAATGATTTTCCGTGTTTTCTCATCCTCGGAAGGAAGTGAAACAGTTTCAAAGAAATCTAATGATTCACTGTTGTCTTTTATCTGTCTTATAATTGGTTTTGCAACTGCCATCGTAAATCCCCTTTTCCAATATCTTCTGCTTTATAGCTCTTTAATTCTCGTATATTTTTACCTTATTTATTCCTATTTCATCAATCATCTTAATCTCATATTCATGATATTCCATAAAAGTTCTATTAGTCAATATAACGATTACTATTTCATGCCTGTCATTCGCTTTATTTTTATCCCTTGCCAATAGAGTATCATATCTGACAGCACTTGCTTCCTTAGATAAAATAAAAAGCCAGCAGGGAACAAGTGTTCTTTTTTCGATTGATTTTTTTGTATTAGTGCTGTATAATATTATTGCCAGTGTAAATAGCAGATTTACTCCCATTTGGTTCGTCTAAGACGAATGGTACATATTGACTACTCAATATGTATTTTTAAGGACGCGACTGCATCTCACAGTCTATGCCGCCCATATCCCCTAAGAGTACCAAGTCTGTACCGCAGTTCCCGGAGAGGGGGCTTAGGTGGTGCTATACTTACTTTTTTCGCATCATAAACGTATATAAGTGCTCATAGGGAGAAGAAATATGCTGGTGTGAGAACAATAGATATACGCTATAACAATCTCTTTGTTATTTGAGGATTAGGGAGACTCCTATATGGAGCCAATAATAACAAGGAGGTGATCTCTATGAAAAAGAAAGCGGATAAACCTAATGTTACTATAAATGTCAACATACTTAGTAACATTAAACTTGATGGCAAATCTTTAATCTGCATCATTATCGCTATTATTTATCTTACACTGGTTATGTCTATTTGTGATCCTACTACTCGTGCTGAATTTATTCGTTTATTTATCAGCATAGTACGCGATTGCTAAACACCAGCATTTAATTTGAAATGAGGGAATTTTATGATTAACCCTATTCATTCGAACCTATATAAACTAACTTCAAAGAAATATTTATTGAGTTTATTACATATCCACAACAGGCAATTTTTAAAACAATCTTATGTTTCCAAACAAATTTCTCCATATATACAAACAGATCCCAAACCTCGTTTAATTGAAGTTCCTTCTGAAGAACTAAAGACCATTCAACGACATATTAAAAATGAATTAAATAAAATCATTGTTCCAGCTAATATTTTTTCTGGGATAAAAGGGAAATCATATATAGGAAATGCAAAACTACATAGCGGTAATAAATATGTCTTCAAAATTGATATGTGTGCCTTTTTTCCTTGCATCACACGCAATACTGTATACAACTTTTTTATAGAGTCACTAAAAACCTCTCCTGATATTGCAAATATTTTAACTAATTTGTTGACAGTAGACTTGTCAAAATGTAGCATTGAAAACGTTGAATCTGTAAATGCTTTTTTAATATCAAAGAAAATTAAAACACCAAACCATTTAATCTCCGGGTCTCCCGCAAGTCAGATATTATCTTATTTGGTGAACCATAAAATGTTTGATTCTTTACAGAATTTTTGTGATAAAAATAATATTACTATGTCCGTGTATGTTGATGACGCCACCTTTTCTTCACAACACATAATTTCTCATACTCAAAAACAAGTAATATATAAAATTATCTCTAAAAACTTATACCGACTTTCACGTAACAAAGTAAAATACTATACCAAAAAATATCCTAAGCTTATCACTGGTGTCGTTATATCGTCTAATGGAAACTTAAAAATCAAAAATTCATTAAGTCTTAATGTAATCAGCGAATGGAAATACTTCAGTCAGAATCCAAAAAATCTTCAGTCAAAGGCCCGATTGCAAGGACTTCTGATTGCCGCACACCAAAGTGAACCTGCAAAATTCCAAAATATCTATAACTTAATCCGCGAGGCAAGTATTCCATTTTCTTAAATTTAAAATTTACATTCCGATTTATTCATTGCAAACAAATATCAAAATTACCTGCAAATTATCTTCCACGGAACGTCAATTTGTATTTTAGTCAATCATACTTTACTAAATTATATTTTACTATATATTCTATTTTTACTAGCTTTTCTCTAAACTTTTACACTCGCCTATAGCATTTCTCCACCAGACAATGCTACGATACATATCTGCTACTGTCGTCCTTCCTTAAAACGACTACATACTAAACATGACCGATATATGTATTTCCCATAAAAACAGACCGCGCATCCTTATTAGATGCGCGGTCTGTTCTATACGATAATCCCCTTTTGCTTTTGATACCTTTGGTATCATTTCATAAATTATATAAAACATCTCATGAATTGTCAATAGTACTTTCATTTTTTGTCGTTTTTTCAAAAATTATAAAAGTACTATCGTCTCCCGCCACACTTCGCACAAACTCTCCAGCCTCCATGCCGCATTGGCCGGGCTGGTGGAGGGCAGCACCGTGGCTTCTATGCCGGTCAGGGGCAGCTGATATTTTCGATAAAGCTCTCCTGCTTTGTTACCGTTGGCATAGATCCGCGTGATCTGTGATTCCGCCAGAATCCTTCGAATATCCGTCGGCTCCACATTGCGGATGCTACTGTCGCTGGATCCCTTAATATCGCAGCTCTGGATTACATCCCAGACGGCAATGTGATGAGCCAGTAGCATTTTCTTTTTCTCCTCTATGGTCTCTGGCACCGGTTCCCCGCACAGATCTGCCATCACTTTCCAAAAACGATTCTGCTTATGGCCGTAATAAAAATGGTTCTCCCGGGATTTCACCGAGGGCAATGTTCCCAGGATCAGCACCAGCGAATCCGCATCGTACACCGGTGCAAACGTGTGCTCAATATGTTCATATCCTGTCATGCTGTTTTCCTTCTTCCTTATGGCTGTCCCTGTCTTTCAGCAGATATCGGGCCGCAGGAATTTCCACGATCAGAGTAACCGCTACCGCCACCGCCGCAGACACCACGATAATCAGTATCTGATATTTCCACTGCCATACACGGTCACCTGTCATATTTGGCGGCGTATCCCCGCTCCAATAAGGAATTCTTTTTTCTTTCAGCCAGACGGCGATCATCTGATGCCAGAGATACAGATTATAGGAAAATTTGCAAAAAAGTGATGCCACCCGGTTGGAATATAGTTTCTGATAATATTCTCCCGCACAGGCCGTACTGAAAAGGAACAATGCAAACAGAAACGACTGCACCAGCCTGCTCTGCAGCTGAACTGCCTGCAGATTCACATCCCCGTCGTATTTATGAATCATCCCGTTCATCAGAAAAATACACAAAACAGAGATCACTGTTCCTGCCAGCCGCGAGTATTTATTTTCTGTCACATATTTCTTCCACATGACATACAGGATGCAGCAAAGCATGCCATTGGCATAGATTCCCATAAACGTCAGAATATTATTTCCATAATTTCTCTCTTTTCCCGCAAAACAGTTCAGAATTACCGCAGTACTTGTAACGGAAATCATCAACATCACACTATAAGTGGCAAAGGCCCACTTGCGGAACAATCTTGCGATCCACGGCAGCAGCAGATAATAGATCACTTCCATCTGTACCGTCCACAACACACCGTTAAAAGAGGTGGATATATAAGTGTCCGACCAGTTTGGTGCAACGCAAAATACATGTGTCACAATATCTTTGCACAATGCCCCCACATTCCGATATTTATGCCCAGGTAAAATATAAAAAAACAGATCGATCGTCAGCATAAAATAGTAAGAAGGCAATATTCTTGCTGCCCTCTTTCTGTAAAATTTCTTCGTATCCGGCCAGTCCTCTCCCAGAACAATAGATCTTGCATAAGGATAAAAATTGCAGAATGCGCTGAGCAGGATCATCATATCCACAAAAACGAATCCATATCTGACCCATCCGGCAAGGTTAATCTCTGTGATTCCAATATATTTTGTGTACTCTGTTGGAATCCGAAGATACGGTGTCAGCCATGTCTGCTGCCAGAAATGAAACCACACTACCATCCCGATGGCTATGGCACGGATTCCATCCAGCACACCGATTCTGTTTTCTATTCTGTTTTTTTCATCCATGCTGTATTCCCGCCGTTTCTGATTTTCTGCTGCTTCCTATCTGTCATGTTCCAGTCTCCATCTGATACATCTGGTGAGATAATCCACGTAATCCGCATTCTTACACATTTCCTTGCCGGGAGTATCGGAGATCTTTGCCACATCCATGCCGTTGCAGGCAGTGGTCTTCATGACAATATTCAACGGTTCCTCGCAGGTATCATTGGCAATATAGGTTCCTATACCGAAAGCCACCGTCACCCTGTCCCGGAATGCCTTACGCAGTTCATCTGCCCGTGCAAAGTCCAGGCCGTCACTGAACAGCAGGGTCTTGCGCTTCGGGTCAATCCCCAGAGATTCATAATGAGATATCAGCTTCTCCCCCCATGCAAAGGGATCCCCACTGTCATGCCGCACGCCGGAAAACAGAGTGGAATAGGTCAGCTGGAAATCTTTCAGGAAACAATCTGTGGTGATCGTATCCGTCAAAGCAATTCCGTTCAAAATGCCATACTCTTTCACCCAGGCATCCAGGGCATACCAGTTGGAATATGCCGGATTGTGCTTGTGATTGCCCTGCCCGGTACACATGATCCATTCATGGGCCATAGTGCCTACCGGTGTCACGTTCCATTTCTTTGCCAGATAGACATTGGAGGTACCAATGCAGGCGGAGTCCTTATAATCCTTATTGTGACCCACCAGCTCCTGTACTGCCAGTTCCTGTGCCTCTGCAGAGAGACGGCGTCTCAGACCGAATTCACTGAAATTTCCAAGGCAATACGTTCCGTCCACCAGCTTCTGTAGCTTGTCTGCCAGACGCTCCCGGAAGGAGGCATACAGCTTCTCATAGTCATAATTCATACGGAAAAATACTTCATTAACAATAGCCAACGTTGGAATTTCATACATGGAAGTATTCAGCCAGGAGCCCTTGGTCTCGATAGTCAGGCCACAGTCTGCCTCTGTGCCGATCTCAAAATCCTCATATCTGGGCTGCCACAGCCGTAGGAAATCCACATAGGAACCCTTGATCCATTTTACGTTTTCCAGATAAGCCAGTTCTTCTTCCGTAAAACGTAAGTCACAATAGGCCCGGATCTGCGCCTTGATTTCTTCTACCATTTCAGATGTGAAAAATACATCTGTATTCCTGCATTTGAAGGTCCAGGTAGTCTTATAAGCGCTGAACTGGTGGTAGATACATTGTCCCATAGAGAACTTGTACATATCATTTTCCAGTAAGCTGTTGATGATCTGTGGTAATTGCATGATTTTATCCTCTTTCTCTCTTAGATTCACAACTGTGTAAATATGATATGTTCTCTAAATCACATCCGCCTGGATCGGTCCCATAGCTGCGATGGCCGTCTGGTGCGTCCGGGGTGTCACACAGGCACAGGCCTTCTCAATGACACACACTCTCGCTTCCGGTACAAATGCCTTTGCCATGACCACATTGCTTAACACACAGATTCCGGTGCAGAATCCGGTAAAATCCACTTCCATGAGATATTCACCCTCTGCTGCCTCTCCTGCTGCCGTCACCTCTTCCCAGATTGCCTTCAGCGTATTTCCAAAATCCAGACTGCCAAAAGTAGGTTTTTTCACCGTAAGGATCTGTTCCGGTGCATAATGCTCCTGTACCGCCTTCACGATATCCGGATGGATCTTATATCCTTCTGTGCCTTCCTGTCCGTGCAGAACGGGCAGACGCTTTCCTTCCTGGGTGTGCAGATAATCCGCCGTATGGGTATCCTTTGTAAAGATCACCTTGTAGTATTCCCCGCTTTCTGCTGCCGCAACGATATACTTTACCGCCGCCTCGCACTCCTTGTTTCCCAGCGCCCCGGTGATGAATTCGTTCTGTGCATCCGTGATCACTAATACTTTCTTTGTCATGTCCCTCTCCTCTACTCGTTTTTCTATAATGATGCCGGGGCAAAAGCCCCCGACTTTGCACAAAAAGCAGGCAACCGCATCCTGCGACTACCTGCTTCTATTACTTATAGAAATAATTTCTTCACTTTTTCTGCATCAAATACAACTTCCTTTACCCCGTCCACTTCGATCTGATACAGGGCATTGGCTGCCAGATGCTCCGCCGCCTGCTCAAGGTCACGGATTCCACTGGTGTTGGAATAGATCTCCACCACCGCATCCAGTCCCTCTTCGGTGAGTGTGCATTCGTCTGCCTGCAGTCCAATCCTTTTCAGCACCTTCGGCAATGCAAATCTGGAGAAAATGATCTTCTTCTCCTCCGGTGTGTAATCCGGGATGTCGATCACTGCAAAACGGGACATTAACGGAGCACTGATCTGCTCCTTATCATTGGCAGTGGCGATGGGGTAGACACCAAAGGTGGGAACGGTACATTCCATATAGTTGTCCGTGAATCCCAGATTGTCAAGCAGTGTCAGAAGCACATCCGCCGGATTGCCGTTACCCTTGCCGTTTGCCGCCTTGTCCAACTCATTGATGATGAATACCAGATTAGACTCTCCCGCCATGGAAAAAGCCTCCATGATAATGCCCGGCTTGGCATTGGCATAGATTCTGGAGCTTCCGGTCAGCTGCTCCGGATCGTTAATGGAACTCATGTCTAATGTTGTCCAGGGCAATTTCAGGATCCTCGCCACCGCATAAGCGATCTGGGATTTACCGGTTCCGGCCGGACCCACCAGAAGCAGTCCGTAAGCCGGTAAGGTGTGGGTACGGTTAATCTGGATAATGGTCTCCATGATCCGCTGCTTGACTCTCTCCATACCGTACAATTCCTCGTCCAGGATCCGTCTGGCTTCCACCGGATCAATGGCTTCGAAGTAATTGCCCTTCCACTGAATGTTCATCATGATGGACAGCGCTCTCTGGGCATGTCTTCTCTCTTCCGGAGACACCTCATGGGATCTGGCCACCGCCAGATTTCTTCTGGCCCACAGGCGGATGTTTTCCGGCATAGTCCTTCCGGCGCATGTCATGAAATCGGAGATACTCTGAAGGCTGGTAAGCTTCATATCATCGCCGTCTTCCTCTTCGTCCTCCCCCTGTTCCTCTTCTGCGGGAGCACTGCTGGCGAACAGTCTTTCCATCATGAACTGTAAAAATCCATCTTCTGCCGAAAGCTTGGTTCCGCCGCCAAATGCAGTCTCTCGGATCTTGTATACCGCATAGCCTTCTTCCCGGTTTTCCCCGGAAAGCCGGACATTGATGTGATTTTCTCCTAACCATCTGACGAGGCTTACGAATCTTGCATCGATCTGTAAAATATCGGCATAGGCACTGCTGCCCTCTTCCCTGAATTCGAAATTCGTGCGTTTGTTCTGATTGCCGAAGACACCGATAGCATGGTGCTTCCACGGTTCGCTGCTGTTGTCCAGGATCAGGATCGGCTTTTCGGGACTTGCCGCAGCCTCATTGGAACGGAACATGGTATAGGTGCATACGGGATCCTGCTTCTTCTCATTTTCCGGGATACTGCTGAAATCAAATACCGGCATTGTCAGCCTCCTTTTTTCTCGCCTGAATCTTCTCCTCATCGATCAGCTTAAACTGCTTTACCAGATTGGTCATATTCTCGGACTGAGCCAGCAGTTCCTCACTGGTAGCGGATAATTCTTCTGCTGCCGCAGAGTTGGACTGTACGATCTCGGAGATCTGGTTCACACCGCTCTCCGCCTGATTCATGGCATCTGACTGAGCAGCTGCAATCTGGTTCAGTTCCTCAGAATCCTGTGCGATCTTGCGGACGCCTTCCACGATAACGCTCAACGTCTGGGACGCATGATCCACAGCTTCATTGCCGGCATGGATCTCCTCCAGTGTACCGCCGATCAGCTCTCTGGTATTGACAGCGGACTGCGCACTCTGCTCTGCCAGCTTACCAATCTGGTCTGCCACCACAGCAAAACCTCTTCCGGCCTCCCCCGCTCTGGCTGCCTCAATGGACGCATTTAAGGACAGCAGATTGGTCTGACTGGCAATATCCTCGATCTCACCGATGATGTTGCTGATCTTCTCGGAAGTCTCGTTGATCTGTTCCATGATCTCCATCAGATGATTCATCTCGGTACGGCCTTCATCTGCCTTAGCAGAGTATTCCTGTGCCTGCCTGCTGGAATTCTTGGTATGCTCTGCAGTATTGTCTACCATAGAGGTAATATTAGTAATGGTTGCCTGTAGCTGCTGTACGGCTCCGGCCTGCTCAGTAGCGCCCTCTGCCAGAGACTGTGCGGCATCTGCCAGGCTTCCGGCACCCATGGATACCTGGCCGGATACGGAATTTACATTGTACAATGCTTCGTTCATCTTATATTTGATATCTCTCAGGGCTTCCTTCAATTCATCCAGATCCCCTGCATAGAGATCGGGGTAAAGAAATTTTACCGTCCAGTCACCATTTGCCATGGCATTCAGAGCCTGCTTGATATCCTCAATGATCATTCGCAGATTTTCAGCCATTGCAATGGCGGCACGATTCATCTCTGCCACTTCGTCCTCTGTCTTTACTTCCGGGAACTCTGAAGACAGATCACCTGCAGCAAACCCATCCAGTCTGTCTGCCAGCGCTTTCAGCGGTCCGGCGATTCCTTTGGCTATTCTTTTTCCCGCTTTTTCAGATCCCGCAAAGCCTACTCCGATGATCAGAAGGATTACGATAAAAATAACCACACGGAAAACATTCAGTTTGGCTTCCATGGCATTTCCGTTCGTTACACTGCTGTCCAACAGGCTCGTCATATCTGCATAGACCTGCTGGAACACGGGATCCATCTGTTCGCCTGCCATCTGCTGTGCCTGCATCCGCTTAGCAGAATCGGAAGCTGTTCCCAGTTCCAGTATCTGTGCCTCGATCTGCTGATAAGAAGCTACGCCGTCCTTGATCTGCTGGTAGGTAGCTCTTCCCTCATCCGTGATCATGTCATCTTCCAGGGCACTGATATAGGTATCCAACTGTTCCGCCGTCAGGTCATGGGCATTTTTTGCTGTAGCGATCAGTGTATCGTCATCATAGCCGATGGCGGCACGGGTCTCACTCCGCATCTCCGCGATAACGATCATCGCCTTACCGATGTCACCCTGCGCGAAACCGTAATGCTTCAAGGCGTAGGAATACTGATAACTCACGATTCCCATGGCCACACAGGCGATGACACCCGTCATGCTCAGCAGTATCGTGGTCTTACGAAATACTTTCAATAGGCGCTTCTCAATGGAGAGCTTGTTTAAACTGTTAAATCTGTCCGTTCTGTCCATTCCAATGTTCCATCCTCTCTGTAAACTGTGTGTAAAAATCTATCGTCCCCTCATACGGCAATAAATAAAACAGACGCAGCAGCAGGAGATTTTCTTCCCTCTGTTTCCCTTCGTCTTCTCCTGTCAGTCTTTCTTCCATGGCATGTAACAGGTCATGCCATTGTAAGGTAAATTGCTGATTGCGGGTCAGATCCGGAGTATCGATCCATTTACTGACTTTTATCTTGCTGCGGTTCTCCTTTGCACATTCCCCGGTCTGAAGAAAATAGGAAAATCCTCCATTTTCATAATATCTTCCCAGCGGAAATAGCCGGCAGATTCCGGGACGGTACGGGTGAATACTGCATCGACCCTCTCCGTCCAGATACGCACAGGCTTCCTCTGCTCCCTGCATTTTCAGATTCGGTAAGATCACACCGTCCACCACATTGAGCTCCACCGATGCCGCTAATAGCTCCTGCATGCTTTTCCCCATTCCTGTAGTCATCCGGTACACATCATAGGGATCCAGGATAATGGAATTGCCCATGCCGTGACAACACCGGGAACAGCCATTGCAACCACCGCAATCCGCTTTTACCATATCATTTGCTTTATATAAATGACCATCGGATATCTCCGCAAGGCTTACATTTCGCTTCATATCTTCACCATCAGCCTCTCTGTGCCTTGCGTTCCATGATCTCCTTCAGGCTCTCGGTGTAAGGCGCTCTTGCCACACCGTACTCTGTTACGATTCCGGCGATCAGTTCATGATCCGTTACATCAAAAGCGGGATTGTATACCTTTACACCTTCCGGGGCCATGCGCTCCTTATACCACATCTCGGTGACCTCTTCCGCCTTGCGCTGCTCGATGCAGATATCTGCGCCGGTAACAGTAGCCATGTCAATGGTAGATGTAGGTGCACAGATATATACCGGTACACCGTACTGCTTTGCTACCGCTGCTACTACGCTGGTGCCGATCTTGTTGGCCGTATCTCCGTTAGCCGCCACTCTGTCACAACCCACGAACACTGCCTGTACCCAGCCCTTGGACATTACAGAAGCAGACATATTGTCGCAGATCAGTGTGACATCCACGCCTGCGGAATGCAGTTCAAAAGCAGTCAGTCTGGCTCCCTGCAACAGGGGTCTGGTCTCATCCGCAAATACATGGAAGTTATAGCCCTTCTCCTGTCCCAGATAAATAGGTGCTGTTGCAGTACCATATTTTACGGTTGCAAGTTGTCCTGCATTACAGTGAGTCAGGATGCCATCTCCCGGTTTCACCAGTTCCAGGCCAAATTCTCCGATTTTTCGGCATACTTCCACATCTTCCACCCGAATCTGCAAGGCTTCATCATGCAGGATTTCCTTCACTTCTGCCACGGTTTTGTGTTCTTCTCTGCCGGCCTTCACAGCCACGGCATTCATACGCTTCAATGCCCAGGACAGGTTGACTGCGGTGGGTCTGGAAGAATCCAGATATTCCTTATATTCGGTAAATTTCTCATAAAACTTTTCAAAATCTTCGGTCTCGATGCGGTTTGCCAGCAGATAAATACCCAGTGCCGCCGCTACGCCGATGGCCGGAGCCCCTCTGACTTTCAACAGATAAATGGCATCCCAAATTTCCTGTGCCGTATGTAAAGCGATCAGTTCGATCCTGCCGGGTAATAAGGTCTGGTCTATGATGATCACCGCATCCTGTGCTTCATCCAGTGCCACGGTGTCGTAATCGAGAATTGCTTTTTCTTTTTCCATAGATACTCCTTTATATATGTTTTCGTAATTGTCAGATCCTTACGGTATCTTCCCGGTTAATTTTCATGCCGGATAATATCGGCAAATTCTGCTTTCGCTGCCTTGGCCAGATCCTCCGGTGTCAGACGGATCTGAGATCCGATCTTGCCGCCGCTGACATAGATCTGCTCCTGTGTCTTTGCGCTTTCATCGATTCTGGTCACGTACTGCTTTTTCATGCCAATGGCAGTACAGCCGCCGCGGATATAACCGGTAATGGCGTTAATGTCCTTTACGTGGATCATTTCCACGCTCTTTTCCCCTACCGATTTCGCTGCCTTTTTCAGATCCAGCTCCGCCGCAATAGGGATAACGAATACAAAATAATTCTTGCTGTTGCTCACGGTGACCAACGTCTTATAGACCTGTTCATAGGGCAGGGATAATTTGTCAGCTATCTGAAGACCGTCCACGAATTCCTCACACTCGTAGGTGTGATGGGTATAAGGAATCTTCAAAGATTCCAGGATCCGCATTGCGTTGGTCTTTACTTCTTTTTGTTTTGCCATAAAACTACTCACGCCTTTCAACAACCTGCAAACTTTGAGCCGAAGGCACAAATTTGCAGGTGAAAAAATTTTTTTTCACCTTGTTACCCTTGGTATCATTTTATTTTACTATTTTGCTTCCCTCAGCGCAAGCATACAAGGCAAGAAACTTGCACAAGTTGCATCAGTTTTTTGCAGAAAAGAACTCCGCCCGACTCCCGGACGGACCGGGGAATCAGACGGAGTTCTTATATGTTTTTAATCCGTTGTTACGAATTAGTTTGCTGCCTTCTCAGCCTTTGCAGTTTTCAGCTGCTCGGTCAGAGCAGGAACTACCTTGTTCAGGTCGCCTACGATACCGTAGTCAGCCACATCGAAGATAGGCGCGGTCTCATCCTTGTTGATGGCAACAATGAGATCAGACTCTTCCATACCTGCTACATGCTGAATAGCACCGGAGATACCGATTGCAAAGTAAATCTGAGGACGAACGGTCTTACCGGTCTGTCCAACCTGCAGATCCTTGGGCTTCCAGCCATTATCTACAACTGCACGGGAGCAGGATACGGTACCGCCAAGAACCTCTGCCAGATCCTCCAGGATCTTGAAGTTCTCTGCGCTGCCAACTCCACGTCCGCCGGATACCAGGATCTTAGCATCCATGATATCAACGGTATCGGATACAGCCTTAACGACTTCCTTGATGGTTACATATTTGTTGTTCGGAGTAAATCCGGGATTGTACTCTTCGATTACAGCCTTTGCACCTGCGATAGGAGCGATCTTCTGCATAACGCCGGGACGAACGGTTGCCATCTGAGGTCTGTTGTCGGGGCAGGCGATGGTAGCGATGGTGTTACCACCGAATGCAGGACGGGTCATCAGCAGCTGGTTGTGCTTCTGCTCCTGTCCGGGGATAGCAACGAGAGGGAAATCACCGATCTCAAGTACCGTACAGTCTGCGGTCAGACCGGTCTTAACTCTTGCGGAAACGGTAGGGCCGAGGTCACGTCCGATAGCAGTTGCACCTACCAGAACGATCTCAGGCTTATATTTCTCGATAACAGATGCCAGTGCATGTGCATAAGGCTCGGTTCTGTAAGTCTCCAGTTCGGGATCGTCCACAAGGATTACCTTATCTGCGCCATACTCAGCCAGCTTATCTGCCAGATTCTTTACATTATAACCGATCAGAACCGCGGTTACCTCGGTCTCCAGCTTTGCAGCCAGCTCTTTACCTTTGCCGAGCAGCTCCAATGCGATACCGCTGATCTCATTGTCTACCTGCTGGGCGAACACATATACACCCTTGTATTCTTCAATATTATTGGTTACCATGGTTTGCCTCCTATATTAGATGATGTGCTTTTCTTTGAATTTAGCCACAATGTAAGCTGCTCCGTCTTCAGGTGAATCGGGAACGATCTTCTCACCTGCGCCCTTACGAACCTTATCGGATGCCTTTGCAATCTTGGTAGGAGATCCCTTCAGGCCAAGGTTGCTGTCATCAACATCTTTCAGATCAGCTCTGCCCCAGGTAGTGATCTCTGCCTTGCATGCATCGAAGATTCCGCCGGGAGTCATATAACGAGGCTTATTCAGCTCGGACAGTGCAGTGATCAGGCAGGGCATCTGAGCCTCTACTACATGATATCTGTCATCATACTGTCTCTGAACGATCACCTTGTCTCCCTCAACCTTGATGTCCTGTGCATAAGAGATTACGGGAAGTCCCAGATGCTCAGCGATCTGAGGACCAACCTGTGCGGTATCACCATCGATTGCCTGACGACCGGTAATGATCAGATCATAGTCAAGGTTTCTCAGTGCACCTGCAATGGTAGTGGAAGTAGCCCAGGTATCAGCACCGCCCAGTACTCTGTCGGTAACCAGAATTGCTTTGTCAGCGCCCATAGCCAGTGCCTCACGAAGAGCATCTGCTGCCTTGGGAAGACCCATGGTCAGTACGGTAACTTCTGCGCCGAACTCGTCCTTCAGCTTCAATGCAGCTTCCAGACCAGCCTTATCATCGGGATTCATGATAGCAAGCATTGCGCCTCTGTCAAGAGTTCCGTCAGGATTGAATTTAACACCGCCCTTGGTATCGGGCACCTGCTTAATACAAACAACAATCTTCATTGTATTTTCTCCTTACTTTTCTAATAAAATTTCCGACAAATGCCTGCTTGCTTATTTCAGCAGATCTGCGGAGATAACCATTCTCTGAACTTCGGAAGTACCCTCGTAGATCTCGGTGATCTTTGCATCACGCATCATACGTTCAACTTCGTACTCTCTGATGTAACCGTAACCACCGTGCAGCTGAACAGCCTTGGTAGTAACTTCCATAGCAACCTCAGCAGCATACAGCTTAGCCATAGCAGCTTCTACAGAGTAAGAGATCTTAGGATTGGTCTTGTACTCGTCCTTCTTGCGTGCAGCCTTGTATACCAGCATCTTGGCAGCTTCCACCTTGGTAGCCATATCAGCCAGCTGGAACTGTGTATTCTGGAATCCGGAAATGGACTTTCCGAACTGCTTTCTTTCCTTGGTGTAAGCAACGGTTCTCTCCAGAGCGCCTTCTGCAATACCCAGAGCCTGGGAAGCGATACCGATACGTCCGCCGTCCAGAGTGTGCATTGCGATCTTGAATCCCTGTCCCTGCTTACCAAGCATATTCTCCTTGGGGATACGGCAGTCGGTGAAGATCAGCTCGTAAGTGGAAGAACCCTTGATACCCATCTTCTTCTCTTTGGTACCGAAGGTAAATCCGGGAGTACCTTTCTCAACGATAAAGGAAGAAATCTCCTTCATCTTTCTGCCTCTCTTCTCTACGATACCGGTAACTGCGATCACGATATATACATCAGCTTCTTTACCGTTGGTGATGAAGCACTTGGATCCGTTGATGACCCACTCGTCACCATCTAATACAGCCTTAGTCTGCTGTCCCTGAGCATCGGTACCTGCACCGGGCTCGGTCAGACCGAAAGCACCGATCTTACGGCCGCTTGCCAGATCGGGAACATATTTCTTCTTCTGATCCTCAGTACCGAAGGTCATAATAGGATCGATACACAGAGAGGTATGTGCGGATACGATAACGCCGGTGGTTGCACAAACCTTGGAAAGCTCCTCAACACACATAGCGTAGGTCAGGGTATCACAGCCCTGTCCGCCGTACTCCTTGGGAACGGGAATTCCCATGAAGCCGTACTTAGCCATCTTCTCAACGGTCTCTCTGGGGAAGGTTTCGGTCTCGTCAACTTCCTGCGCAAGAGGTTTTACTTCGTTCTCGGCGAACTCTTTGAACAGCTGTCTCGCCATCTCATGCTCTTTGGATAATGTAAAATCCATGATGTTAATCCTCCATTGTTATTTATACTTGGTTGTAATTATGAACTTAGACTGTCCAGAGCCGTATCCGGCTCCGAACAGTTATTTTACCTTTTGCCTACTGTGCATCCACAGGAGTCTTGGTGCGGTCTGCATTGTATACATAGAAGCCCTTGCCGGTCTTCACACCAAGGTTACCGCCGCGAACCATCTTACGGATCAGAGGGCATGCACGATACTTGCTGTCGCCGGTCTCGTTGTACAGAACATCCATGATGGCAAGGCAGATATCCAGTCCTACGAAATCGCCCAGTTCCAGGGGTCCCATGGGATGATTAGCGCCCAGCTTCATAGCTGCGTCGATACCTGCGATATCGGATACACCTTCCATCTTGATGAAAGCTGCTTCATTGATCATAGGGATCAGGATACGGTTAACAACAAAGCCTGCTGCCTCGTTTACCTGAACAGGGGTCTTGCCGATCTCTTCCGATATCTTCTTGATGGTGTCTACGGTCTCTGCGGGAGTATTCACACCTGCAATTACCTCAACCAGCTTCATACGGTCTGCGGGATTGAAGAAGTGCATACCGATCAGAGGACGGGTCAGTCCGTTGCCGATCTCGGTAATGGAAAGGCTGGAAGTGTTGGAAGCAAATACACACTCGGGCTTGCAGATCTTGTCCAGCTCACCGAAGGTAGTCTTCTTAACTTCCATGTTCTCAAATGCAGCTTCTACGATCAGATCGCAGTCTGCACACAGATCTTCCTTCAGGCCCGGAGTGATCTTAGCTACGATAGCGTCAACAGCCTCCTGAGTCATCTTTCCTTTTTCTACCAGTCTTGCATAGCCTTTTACGATCTTGGCCTTGCCGCCGTCAGCCCACTCCTGCTTGATATCGCAAAGAGCTACTTCATATCCGTCTACCTGGGCAAATGCCTTTGCAATGCCCTGTCCCATAGTACCTGCACCGATAATACCTACTTTCATGGTAAATCCTCCTGATTTTATACTTTTATATTCGTAATGATTAGCAGTTCTTAAAAGGCTCTTTTAACTTCTCCTTGTTCTTGTCAAGGAAGAAAGCCATACCATACTTCTGATCTTCTGTCTCGAAGCAGTCACCGAACAGCTTCTCTTCGATCACTACTGCCTGATCCATATCTGCATCCAGGCCTTCGTTAATAGCCTTCTTGCAGTTGCGGACTGCGATGGGAGCATTCTTTGCAATGGTGGCTGCCATCTTCTGTGCTGCTGCCAGCATTACTTCCTGTGCACTCTTTACCACATTGCCGTCTGCATCTACTTCTGCGCTGTAAACTTCGTTTACCAGACCGATTCTGTAAGCGTCTGCTGCCTTGATATTGCGTGCGGTGTAGATCATCTGTTTTGCCATGCCTGCACCTACCAGACGAGCCAGTCTCTGGGTTCCGCCGAAGCCGGGAGTGATTCCCAGTCCTACCTCGGGCTGTCCGAAGACTGCATTGTCGGAACAGATTCTGATATCACAGCTCATGGAAATCTCACATCCGCCGCCCAGAGCAAAGCCGTTGACAGCTGCGATCACGGGAATGGGGAAGGTTTCGATTTTGCGGAACACATCGTTACCCTTCTTGCCGAATGCCTCGCCCTCTGCCTTGGTCAGGCTGCTCATCTCTCCGATATCTGCACCTGCCACGAAGGACTTACTGCCTGCACCGGTGATCACCAGACAACGAACCGTTGCCAGATCTACTGCATCCAATGTAGCGTTCAGTTCATCCAGTACCTGAGAATTCAGAGCGTTCAGTGCCTTTTCACGGTTGATGGTGATGGTTGCCACATTGCCATTCTGCTCATACAAAATGTAATCCATGTTTTTACCTCATTTCACATTTCAATCAGTATTTTCAAAACCACACTAAGGCGATAGAGATTCTACCGCCCCAGCGAATTGTTATTCCATTAGTCCTCGATCTTAACGATGGTGGAGCATCCCATACCACCGCCGATGCACAGAGTAGCCAGACCGGTCTTGGCACCTCTTGCCTGCATCTCATGCAACAGAGTTACCAGAATACGGCATCCGGAAGCTCCTACGGGATGGCCCAGAGCGATAGCACCGCCGTTGGGGTTCAGCTGCTTATCTACATCGATGCCCAGTTCCTTACCAACTGCTACGGACTGTGCTGCGAATGCTTCGTTAGCCTCGATGATATCGAAGTCTTCGATCTTCATACCGGTCTTAGCCATTACCTTCTTGGTAGAAGCTACAGGGCCGATACCCATAACCTCGGGACGAACACCAGCCAGAGCGCCTGCTACGAAAGTAGCCATAGGCTTAACGCCCAGCTCCTTAGCCTTCTCTTCGCTCATAACAACGATAGCTGCTGCACCGTCGTTGATACCGGAAGCGTTACCTGCGGTAACGAATCCACCGGGATTGATGGCACGAAGCTTAGCCAGACCTTCGATGGTAGAACCATGACGAGGGCCTTCATCGGTATCGAATACGATGGTCTCTTTTTTCTTCTTAACTTCTACGGGAACGATCTCTGCCTTGAAGGCGCCGTTCTTCTGAGCTTCTTCAGCCTTTAACTGGCTCTTTAATGCGAACTCATCCAGTTCTTCACGGGTAAGTCCCCACTCTTCGCAGATGTTGTCTGCGGTCTTGATCATATGATAATCATTGAAAGCATCCCAAAGTGCATCTTTGATCATGGTATCAACCATGGTTGCGTTACCCATACGATATCCGTAACGTCCCTGAGGAATTGCGTAAGGAGCCATGGACATGTTCTCCATACCACCTGCTACTACGATATCTGCATCACCGGCCATGATCATCTGTGCTGCCTGGTTCACACAGTTCAGGCCAGAACCACATACCACGTTCATGGTAACTGCGGGAACTTCGATGGGAAGTCCGGCTTTGATAGCTGCCTGACGTGCTACGTTCTGTCCCTGGCCAGCCTGGATTACACATCCCATATATACCTGGTCAACTGCTTCGGGAGCAACGCCTGCTCTCTTCAGAGCCTCCTTGATAACGATTGCGCCCAGCTCCGGTGCAGGAGTTGTGCTTAAGGTTCCGCCCATGGTACCGATTGCGGTACGGCAAGCGCCTGCTAATACAACTTTCTTTGCCATTTGTTTGTCCTCCACTTTTTGTTTTCGTTTGGTTTGCTTTCTGAAATGTAGATTGTTATTTTTTTATCATTTCACTGTCCCCATTTTAACATAGCGAAATCTGTTTTGCAATGCTTTTGTCAAAAAAATAACAAAATAACAAATGAAATTTTTAGAAATCAGAATTCCCGGATTTTTGTAGTGCGGATCCACTCTCTTGTTCCCTCGACTTTCTGCACTTCCTGCGTGTGTTTTGCCAGAAAACAGGTCAGCGGATAGACATCGATCCAGATCTCGTTGTCACTCTCTTTCTGTTCTTCATCAAAGACCAGTTCCAATCCCCAGTGCAGATGGGTTACCTCTATATTATTTACATTTTCTTTGGTACTGTAACCGGTATGTCCCATATAACCGATCACATCCCCCGCCGTCACCACGCTGCCTTCTTCCAGTCCTTCCGCATAGGGGTAGTTCTGCCGCAGATGTGCATAGTAATAGTAGCGCTTATTATCAAAGCTGCGGATACCAATGCGCCAGCCGCCGTACTGGTTCCAGCCCAGGGCTTCCACAGTGCCGGACTCGACAGCAATGATAGGTACACCGACGAGCCCCATCATGTCATGGCCCAGATGCCTTCGTTTATATCCGTAGCTTCTTCCCGCCCCGAAATCATCATAATGAGTATAATCAAATCCTCTCGCAATGGGGCAATAACCTTTTAATCCGTATTTTTTCTGCCAGGTGCTCTGTCCGTCTTCTCCAATCACCTCTGCCTCGTATTCTCCCACCAGTCCTCCCAGTGCCGCGCTGTAAGCTTCCAGATAATACGGATAGTATTTCATATCTTTTGTGAGAGTTTCTATCTCTGCCTCTCCCTCAGCCAGCTTCTCCGACGTCTCGTTCAGGATCTTCAGCGCCTTTTTGTCAAATTCCCCTCCGGTTCTGGCTGCAGTATATGCAAGCAGCGGGATCCACTCCACATGATGTTCCGTGTCAAACGTATCCACATCCCAGTCATATGCCTGGCAGAGCGCTTCATAGGATACGGTAAAGTCCACCCATTTGATATAATCCTTTCCCGCAGCCGAGGTTGCGGTGACCACCGCCTGTTCCATGCTTTCTGTCCGTCCTGTCTCCCGAAGCAGAAATGCTCCCATCATTATAAATAGAAGCATCACCTCTGCCCGGATCCATGCCCGCATTCTCTTTTCTCTGTCCATTCCCTGTCCTGCTCTCAGTTCCTCCTTACAGGTTATGTTTCTGATTTTTCCGGTATTCAGACAATTCGAAAATCTCCGGGGCATATCATTTCCCATACAACAAAACAGCCTGCCGGAAACTCCGGCAGGCTGTAAATTTGTCTTTATTTAATTTTCTGTCCGGTTTTATACTTCCGGCTCGATCAGTCCGTAGGTATCGCCCTTTCTCTTGTACACTACATTTACCTGATCTGTCTCTGCGTTGCAGAATACGAAGAAGTTGTGTCCCAACAGTTCCATCTGAATGCAGGCATCCTCGGGATACATGGGCTTGATATCGAACTTCTTGGTACGAACGATCTTGATCTCGTCATCGTCTGTGTAATCATTCTCTACATAGGCTTTGCTGAAAGAAGCTGCCGCCTGCTGTTTGTCAACGATCTTGTTCTTATATTTTTTCAACTGTCTCTCAATGATCTCTTCCACCAGATCAATGGATACATACATATCGTTGCTTACCTGCTCCGAACGGATAATGCTTCCCTTTACCGGAATGGTCACCTCAATTTTCTGACGTTCTTTTTCAACGCTTAATGTTACATGTACTTCTGTGTCGGGATTGAAATACTTGTCCAGCTTGCCGATCTTTTCCTCCACTGCTGCTCTTAATCCTGGTGTAACTTCGATGTTTCTGCCAACAATAATAAACTTCATGCTGATCATCCCTTCCAAGTATTTATTTACAAGGTTTTATGTAGCATCCCTTGTATTTATTGTATAGTCATTATAGCACAATAGCACAGCTTTTTGCAACAATTTAAGAAGTTTTTTACTTGTTTTTGACATTCTGTATGTCAACCCTAAAATCGACAAATCCTGTCATTTTATTATTTTTATTACATGTTCACAAAACATTTGTTCCTGTTTTTTCGTAAATTTATCCCCCTTGCAGTGCCGGTTTTTCTGTGGATAATGTGTATAACTTGGTGTATAAGTAACTTTTATCCTATTTTCTGGCATTTTGGATGTGGATAACTTATTTTGTATTTAAATTTCTTTTCTGTCGTTTTTACGTTCGTGTCACTTTTTTTGTATACTTTGTATAGTTCCGTTTTGTCAATCCCCATTTCATCGCGTAACAATATTTTGACAAATTGCACAATTCGTTATACAACTTATAGTTTTTTGCCTTATCGGCACTTAAGTTCCACTGTCCCCACAGCATCCTGTCCACATGGAAAATAAACCGACCACATGACACGGTGCAATCGAGTAGTCTCGCTCATCGTATACACAAAAAAGCACTGTGTGTTTCCACACAGTGCCTTGTACTTTCTGTTATATAATCAGAAGATCCGTCGAACTGCCAGTACCTTCTTGTAATCCGCATTAGATACGATGATACCGGTCTTGGCGGTAGATGCATGAACGATCTGGCCGTTACCGATATACAGTGCCACATGGCCGGAGTAACAGATCAGGTCACCTGCCTGTGCATTGGCAAGTCCGTCAACCGCGGAACCCTGGCTGCGGTCTGCAGAAGAGGAATGAGGCAGGCTTACACCGAAGTTAGCATATACACTCATTACAAATCCGGAACAGTCGGTGCCGTTGGTCAGGCTGGATCCGCCGTATACATAAGGGTTACCAACGAACTGTAATGCATAGTCGGCAACTGCGGTACCCATCTCGCTGTCTCCGCTGGCCGCATAAGTAACTGCGGGAGCGCTGCTGGAAGCGCCAGAACTCTTGCTGCTTGTGGCTGCCTTGGCTGCCGCTGCGGCACGTGCTCTTTCTCTCTCTTCTTTCTCCTTTGCCAGACGCTTTGCTTCTTCCTCTTTGGATTCTGCTTCTACGAATTCCGTATGCAGGGAAACAAATTCTGTAGAGACCCATCCAAGACCTTCCTCGGTATCTACCTGTACCCAGCCATCGGTCTCATCGGATACTACCAGATCGTCCTCCAGAGGAACCAGACCCAGCACCGATGCTTCCAGCGAAGGCTCGGTACGAACTTTCAATGTGGTGGTGTTAACGGTTGCCAGTCGGGTTCCTACCTTCTTGGCAAGTTCTACTGCTTCGTCGCCGGTCACACAGTACTCGGCTTTTACATAACCGGTTACGGAACCGGAAGAAATCTGATACCAGCCGTTCTCTTCGGAAATGAAGAGACCAACGGAATCGTCATACAATTTACCGACGATCTCACCTTCCTCACTGGGCAGGCTTCTTACATTTACATAATCATTCACCTGTGCGATTACCAGATTCTTGAAGGACTCCTCCTCGGATGCTTCCGGGGTGGTATCCATCTGATCGTCACGGATCACAGTCTCAATAATGCTTTCAATCTGTTTCGTGCTGTTGGTACCTGTGGAAAGGCTCTCCAGCTTGTTGCCCTTTGCCAGGGTCAGCTCGATACCGCCGCTGGGCAGTACAGATGAAGATGCTGCTGCATTTGCAGTGATATTCATTCCGGAAAAAGCCATAACCGCTGCCATGGTGCAAACGGTAATTTTTACAGATTTACGAACCATTCTATCCTCCTGAAACTCTTGGAGCTGTCTCAATTTCTTAACTTATTTCTTTACATTTTCAAATCATTTGTTACGAATTTGTTACATCCGTTAACAAATATATCACGCGAACTCCCATTTGTCAATATAGTGAATTAATTGTCAATATTGTCAAAAGTTCCCATTTCATGCGGGTTTGCGGTGTTTTTACATAAAAAGAGCCACCATCCAGGTGACTCTTTTCTTTAAATATTCTTCGGTTTTCTTCCGAATTTCTTAATGAATTTATTACTAATCTGTGTCTGTTAACTAAAACGGTTGCAGTAATTTCCCGCGCTGACTGCTGCATTGGCACCGTCTGCCACCGCTGTTACGACCTGGCGCAGAGGTTTCTTACGGATATCTCCGGCCACATAAATGCCGGGGCGGCCGGTCTCTCCGGTCTCATCCGCAGGGATATAACCGTCTTCCCCGACTGCCACCAGTTCCCGCAGCAGTTCCGTGTTGGGATGGATGCCTACAGCGATAAAGATGCCTGCTGCCTCCAGATCTTTTTCCGCTTCTGTCTTCACATTTTTGATACGCAGCTTTTCCACCATGTCCTCGCCACAGATCTCTGTAACCACATGGTCATAGAGAATCTCCACATTAGGGAGACTCTTTAATTCCTCCTGCAATACCATAGCCCCCCGCAGACTATCTCTTCTGTGGATCAGATACACCTTTTCGCAGGTTCTTGCCAGATAGATGGCATCTTCCAGTGCCACGTCACCGCCGCCGACCACAGCCACCGTTCTGCCCCGGAAAAAGGCACCGTCACAGGTAGCACAGTAGGATACCCCCATGCCGTTCAATTCTTCCTCGCCGGGTACTCCTAATCTGGCATGTTCCGCACCGGTGGCAAAGATCACCGTACGGGTCTCCAGTTCCTGGTTGCCCGCATAGACGCATTTGTAATCGCCTCGTTCTTCCACACTGTGTACCGTAGCCTCCAGGAACTCCGCTCCCAGTTTCTCTGCATGATGCCGGAACGTCATTCCCATATCGAATCCACTGATGCCGGGAAGTCCCAGATAGTTATCCACCTCATAGGTATTGAGGATCTGACCGCCGCTCATGGGCTTTTCTTCTATAATAAGTAGATTCAATCCCGCTCTCTTACCATAGACTGCAGCTGACAGCCCTGCGGGACCGGAACCGATAATGATCAAATCGTACATAATTTTCTCTCCTTTTGTCCAGTGTAGCAGTTCCCCTATGGAAAAGCAAGTCCATCTGTGCTACACTCGTTTTACAGGTTTTTAGCATCCGGCACTGTTTTATCTCCAAAGTTTGCTGTAGAATAGCGGAACCCGTGGTAGCTGATGGACTTTGCGGATGACTTATGCCGGGCTGCCGCCGTGAATGAAAAACAATAATTCAGAAAGGATACTTTACATGAATACAAGAAAGAACGCACCGTTTGCTCTTGTCACCGGTGCCTCCCGCGGCATCGGTAAGGCCATCGCAGAAGCCCTGGCCGAAGCCGGCTACCATCTGATCCTCACCTGTAGCCATACCTTGCCGGACCTTCAGGAAGTGGCTGCCTGTTTAGAAGAAAAATATGGCATCACCTGCACCGCCATGGCTGCGGACGCATCGGAACCCGCTGCCATCGAAAAAGTTTTTGCCTCCCTGGACCATCTGGATGTACTGGTCAACAACGCCGGAATCTCTTACATTGGTCTGCTCACGGATATGAGTGTCGAAGAATGGCAGCATGTCCTGAATACGAACCTGAGCTCCTGCTTCTACACCAGCCGTCTGGCAGTGCCTCTGATGCTGCTGAAGCACAGCGGACGCATTATCAATATTTCCTCCGTCTGGGGAAATGTGGGAGCTTCCATGGAAGTGGCTTACTCCGCCTCCAAGGGTGGTGTGAACAGCTTCACCAAAGCACTGGCCAAGGAGCTGGCTCCCAGTAATATCCAGGTCAACGCCATCTCCTGCGGTGTTATTGATACTGCCATGAACCACTGCTTCTCCCCCGAGGAAATGAACGCTCTCCGGGAAGAGATTCCCGCCGACCGTCTGGGCCAGCCGGAGGAAGTCGCAAAACTTGTCCTCCAGCTCATCCAGGCGCCAACCTATCTCACCGGACAGATTCTTACTCTTGACGGAGGCTGGCAATAACACTCTCCGCCGATTCTCCTGGTACCAGTGATGCCACGATCCGCTCCATCTCTTCTTTGGATCCAGCATCCCGGCACCGGAGGATCAAATGTTCCTTCTCCGTCTCTGTCAGTGCCGCATAGCCTTGCATGGCCTGTTCATTCATCGCCAGCGCCATGCCGAATCCTACCGGCAGTTCATTCAAGGGAAACGCTTCTGTTCCGCCGCTTCCCCCAGTCAATCCATCCATTGCAAACTCCTTTCCCGCGTTCTGCGAAGATGCCTCATTTTACAGGCATCCTGTTTTTGCATAACAATCGTGCACTTGATCGATAACATAATTTTGCATATGTTATCGATCAAGTGCTACTGTTTAGTCTGTGCAGGAGGAATCTGCGATATACAAAACGAAAACTCGCTCTTTGTAAATGAAAATCTCACGAATAACGGTATTCTCCGCCATCCGTGAGATTTTCAGTTTGATTTCTGTCTGTCAGGTACCCAACATTATTTTCCGGCAAGATATTCTCTCATATGCTCTCGGATATGCTCGAACTGTTTTCTCGTATGAGAATTTTTCGACTCAAAATTCATCAGCCGATCCAGATACCCCTGTCGCTTCACAATACGGCAGCTCTCGGGATAGACCAGCTCGTACACCAGCGAAATATGTCCCACCACGTTGTCCACTGCTGTTTTCTTCAGGGATCGTAGTACGGCATGCTCCTCATCAAAGCTCTGCAGTACTTCCGGCGTCACTTCCTCCTGGTATAATACCTCTGTGTCCACATTGTAGATCTCTTCCAGAGGGAATTCCACATTGACCTTCAAGATATCAATCTTATCCGCATCCCGTAAGATATGGCAGAACATTGCCGTACGTTCGTCCAGTCCCTCCGGAATCCGGTAGGCGCTGTGATAAAATACCGCCGTCCACAGAAGCTCATCGCAGGAAGCATCTTCCACGAAATCCCGGATACTGATTCCGGCGTCTGCCTGAATTTCCTCGGGCAGGCTTTCTTCGCTTCCGGAAGCAAGTCCGTGTTTCTCTTCCCAGACCTTACCAAATAAAATCCTTGCTCCGTATTTCGCATGATCGATGGAATCCGCATCGGTGAAGGTACCATATACCCGCTGTTGTTCAAAGCGTCCCACATCATGGAGCAGTCCGGTCAGCCACGCAATGTCCACCTCTTCCTCCGGAAGGTCCAGAGATCTGGCGATCTGCTGACACAATCCGCAGACCCGGTAGGTGTGTTCTATTTTCAGGCGGATCATGTCCCGGCTGCTGTCATAACGGTCCGTGTATTCCTGAAATGCTGCCAGTGCTTTTTCTCTGTTGATCTTCATTGTTCGTTGCCTCTTTTGCCTCTTATCTCTTATATCATGTTTCATGACTCATGACCTGTTCGGTTTTTTCAAATCCATTCCTTCTTATCTGATGGTTTTTGTCTCTGTCAGGCCTTTTTCTCTGTCGACGATACATAGGCCAGCTTGTATACCGCTACACAGATCACTGCAACCACCATCAGCAATCCCAGCTCCAATGCCCATGTAGGAATCGTGGAGGCACACACCACAGTCAGAAAGTCCACTGTAAAATGCAGTCCGAAGGCTGCTGCCAAATGCAACTTTCTGCCTGTCTTCACCGCACTGTATACAAGAATCGACAACGCGATCTGCAGGGCGATCGCACTGATCCGCTCCACCGGTGCGAGGTAGAACTGGTAAGCCGGCGTGGTCCAGAGAACAGAGAGCTGATGGTAGGTTACCTCCTGTTGTGCGGGCTCCAATGCCGTCATAGTCTTCTCCATCAGGCCACCGTTAATCATGGCTGCGGTAAGGAGATTGCTCATAGAAGACATACCAAGGATCAGAAAAGCCTCAATGCCGCCATGTCCGGCGCCGTACATCAATGCATTTTCCCGGGTAAGATGTTTTTTCAGGCAGAATTTCATGGCGATCCACCGGCCACACTCCTCAAAAAGTGCTGCTGCAAGCCCACCGTAAATCGCATACAGCCAGATATTGTCCCGGATCACGTCTCCGGTCACCGTCAGCACGATGGCATGGCAGATCTGCTCTAAGATCATGGCAAAACCCACGAAAATTCCACAACCGATGAAGAACGCCGGCACCCATGCTTTTGTCTTCTTATAGATAAAGATACCTAAAAATATAGGTAACCCCACGGATAATAGCAGAGATATCACCATCCCCACCATGCTTGCACCGCTTACGGTTCCCCAGATCATTGCTGTTTCCGTTACACTCTCAACTGCCATATATTCTCCTATCCGGGCGCCACGGGACGCTCTGCGCACTTGTTATTTCACCGTCTGCTGCCGTTTATATTCACCGTTCCCTCTTGTAAGATTCTCCGGAAAAAAGTAAGAAAACCTTCCTCTACCGCCACCCGGTCAACCGCCGTCTCAGGCAGATCATAGAAATATTTCCCAGTTCCGGGATCCAGGGAAATGCTGTCCAGCGGAAACCCCTCTCTGCGGATGCTGCTATGGGGTACATCCGTCAGCCAGAATTTCTCACTTTCCATGTCAGGCTCCATGGCCTCATATACATGTTCCTCATCCTGCACATAGCAGATGGCATTGCGGTATTTTGCCGTAAGCCTTCCATAGCGTCTGACCAGTCCGATATAATGCTCCAGCATCTGCTCATCCGTCAGATACACACCGTTCACTGTTCGCACATGTACCCCGGGCTGAACCGCCTCCGGGACATCTTCAAAATACAACCCGGAATCACAGGAAAATACAGGCATACGAAAAGCTTCATAATAAGCATGGGCCTTCTGCCTGGCATTCTCCAGAGGCGTATTGCCTGTCTCCGGGACATCGGGAATTTTCATCCCCTGTGCCCGCAGATCCTGCAGACTGATCAGTTCAATGCCAAGTCCGGCTATGCGGTTCTGCATGGCAGCTGCCTTGGCTGGATTGCCGGTACCGTATAACAGTTTCATAAGCAATGTCCTGCTTCCTTTCCGGTCAGATCAGTGCCGGTGTCTGTGCCAGGACAGAGATAATCGCAATCGCCGCCAAAATCACAACAACTACCACTACTGCAACAATGATCTTCTTTTTCATATATGATACCTGCTCTTTCTAAACCTTTTATGTTTTTGCATTCCATGAACTAATGATGACATATTTCAAGGACATTTTCAAGGATTATGAAAATATTCGAGATGGCTCCACTTTCTCGCCCGGCCAGGATTTTCTGAGTGCCGCATAGGAAACCAGGAAATTGGCAAGCCAGCCGGCCGGCACGGCAAGCCAGACAAAGTCAATGCCAAAACGCGGTGCACAGATCAAAGCCACAGACAAGCGAATCGCAAGGTTTACCATATTGGCAATGAGGAATGGTCGCATGATTCCCAGTCCGCGAAGAACTCCATCGGTCGCCATTTTAATCCCCATGAAGATAAAGAAGTAACCAAGCCATCTCATATAATCTCCTGACACCTGATAGGCCAGAGCTGTTCCGTCTTTTCCAAGAAATAACGAGGAAATCTGCGTGTGCAGCGTTTCAATGACAAGGAAGGCAAGTGCCGCAAAGCACACGTCCAACAACAATGCCGCATGATAGCCTTTTTTGATGCGTTCGGTTCTGCCTGCCCCAAGGTTCTGGGAAACATACGGCGAAACTGCATTACCGATGGACACGAAGATCAGGGAAAATACGTTCTCCACCCGCATCGTCGCCGCATATCCTGCAAGAGCCTGTGTGCCGAAGGGATTTACCACTGCCTGTACGATCATCATTCCGATCGACACGGTAGACTGCTGCAAAACCGAGGGCACTGCGATCCGAAGCATCGAGCGCAGCTTACGCCCGTCAAACCACTGAAACGGGCTTTGGTATCGCCGCATCCGGTATAAGAAAATCAAAAGTGAAAAAACAGCGGAAATTCCCTGGGCAATCAGAGTTGCAAGCGCCGCACCGAATACACCAAGCCCCAGACCGGCTACCATCCAAAGATCCATCACAATATTCAGGATGGATGAAAAGATCAGCAGCCCCAGCGGAATTTTTGATTCACCGATGGAAGTGAACATGGTGGAGAGAATATTGTACATGAACAAAAACGGAAAGCCCACAAAATAGACCCGCAAGTACAGTACCGCTTCCTCTAAAATATCGGCAGGAGTCTGTAACCCGCTCATCATCGCATGGGAAAAGCAAAAGCCAAAGATACCAAGGATGATACTCAGAAGTAAAAAGCTGATCAGCGACGTAGACACAATGGTTTTCATTTTGCCATACTCTTTAGCGCCGAAACAGCGGCTCACAAGCACACCTGCACCGACACCGGCACCCAGTGCCACACAAATGAAAACATTCGTCAGGGCCGCACAGGCACCCACCGCTGCCAGTGCAGAGGAACCCACAAACTGACCGACGATAATGGAGTCAGCCATATTGTATACCTGCTGAAAAAAACTGCCGAGAATCATCGGCATTGCAAAAACCGTCAGCGCTTTCAGCGGTGCATCGGTAATCAAATACTCATCTTTTGACATGATCATATTCCTCCACAGTTCCTTCAGCATTCTTCCATGGCTTCTTCAACTCGTTCATCTGCATCTTCTGGAAGTTGGATGGCATCCAGCTTTCGCGTGAAAAGTTCAATCATCGCAGGATACTGATTTGTAATTGGGTGACTAAACCGATAAAACTGCGGCACACCTTCTTTCTTTATATGCAGCAATCCCATTTCTTCAAGCTGTTTCGATGCCCTTGATATAGAAGTAGGTGTCAGTTCCAAGTTCTTCGCGGCTTGACTTGTAGATAGTTCCTGTTCGCCTCCAATCTTAACTCTTTTTGAGTTAAGATACAATATTTGAGTTAAGAACAGTTGAAAATCAACATTATCAAATATTATTTTTACGCAAAAAAGCCCGATGCAACATGAGCATTACACCCACACTGCACCGGAACTTGTTTTTTGCATCCGTTTCCAGAATCACCGGCACGCCCAGCCGGTTGCCCTCGGCAAAGGCAACATCCAGCACCTTTCGCATATAGCCCTGCCGCTGATATTTCTCCCGCACACAGACAAGCCCAACGAAAATGTAGGGCTTCCTTTCCTTGTCCATGCGGTCTTGCAGGGAAGCCCCTCCCCGCTTGATAACAATACCAAACTGCAGAAGGCGCTTCATGTCCGATACTGCTTTTGCGGCATACCAATATGCCGCCCACTATTATTTGACCTTCATGCAGAAATCACAGCGGTCATTTCCACGCCCCAGCGTCATGCTTCTCTCCCAGATCAGCTTCGGATGCAGCCCGGTATAGCTGATGTCATCACTGTCGCAAAAGCAGCAGCACAGCTCCGGGCAGCCGTATTCTGTGCAGGTGTCATGATAGGGACACTTCATCATATCCACACGCCAGACGCCGTTACCGGTCTGCAGTTCTTTTGGGGCAAAGCCCGCCGCCGGGCCGAAAACGCTCCTGGTGGACTTGACGAAAACGCCGGGAACAAGGCGGTAAAGCCCCGGTATGTGCAGCAGGGCGGCAAGCTGTTTGTGGCTCGTTCTCGCCAAGCGCTCCACATAGTCGTGAACGGTTTGCAGTGCCTCCTCTTTCGGCATGACCCGCTGCAAGGTCTCGTAGGCCGCAATGCCCGGCAAAATCTGCCGCTTGAGGTGGTATTGCTTTTCCTTGCTTGCATCTGCATTTTCAGCCAGCAGCGCACTCAGGCGCATATCGAAAGCGGTGTTCAGTTCCTTTGCCCGCGCGGGAAAGCGCTGTGCCGCAGTCTCCCGGAAATCACGGGAAAGATAGGTTTCCTTCCTCTTCATCGTCCGTTACCCTTTCTTTTTGTATCCGCAGTCGCAGTAGGGCCCGCCGGAGGCAAGGGTGTACTGCCGCACAAAATTTGTCACGCCGCCCGCTTCGCTCATGGTGTAGTCCAGACGGCACAAAGCAGGGGTCAGGTCGTACAGCCCCAGCTCCTTCATCAGCACACAGATGCCGCACTTGGTAAAGCGTCCCTCGTAGCCGCTGCCATCCGGGTATTCGTAAAACTCCATGTTCCACGAATAGGGGTTGCGGTCGGCGGCTTTCAGTGCGGCAGTGGCTTTCATGGCAGCGATATCCTTTGCGGTGAACTTGCTTTTTCCGCTCTTACGGCAGAACCACTGCATGGGCGCTGTCATCATCGCCTTTGCGTAGTAATCCGTCAGGCGGTCTACCGCCGGGCGCTGCGGCATGGAGAGAATGAACGCGCCGAGCATTGCGCAGTTGACGATGTTCATCTTGAAGCGGTCCGATTTTTCAAACTCCGGCAGGTCTGCAATGATTGCTTTGTACTTCGGCTTTGCTTTTTTCGTGATCGCTTGTGCCGCATCGGCATCATAGCCGAACACCGCCGTCAACTGCTTTTGGAATGAGCCTGCAAACAACGCCCACATTCCCATTGGCATACCCATGTATTTCATTGCACTGCCTCCTTACATTCTACGCATTTTGCCTTCTCCCGCAGCAACACCAGCCCCAATATCAAAACCAGCAGGTGTCCGGCGGATTCCGTGCCGTGATCGATCTGATCCAGCGGCCACGGCAGAAGCGTGAAGAGATTTCCCACAATCCCCGTAAAAACGATGGGGTTGCAGAAGGATGCCAATATCCGCTGTGCTGTGTTTTTCAGCGGGAGCATCCTTTTCCAGATCATAACGAGCATCACGACGGAAAGAAGTACATCACACAGGATATATGCTGCCAGCAGCGGCGCGGCGTTGCAGTAAAACACCTTGTTGGCAATTTCAGCTGCTGCCTGCATATCGCCGTATTTCTCAAAGGTAAACTTGAAGATCAGCGCCACATTCATGAACATAGCATGAACATAGCCCCAGCAGACCGTGCCGGTGAGATAGGCGATTTGAAACAACTTGACCCATTTCTGCTGCTTCGGTTGGGTGAGGCGTTGCTTCAAAAGCTTCCACATCTGGTGAAAACCGATGTAATAGAGTGCCGTTCCGAGAACACCGCAGATGATGCTGACCACCATGCGCCATGTTGCCATATCAAGATAGGCGACCTTGACCATCAGCCCAATGGATTCTGTGCTTTGGCTTTTCCCGGTCGCCGCAAATAAAAAGTCGCCGATCACATATAAAAGGCATCCAATCATACCTGCGATGAGTGCTCGTTTTTCTTTGCTCATTTTCATTGCTTGCCTCCAAATCCGATCTTCACGATCTGCATTTTCATCATGCCGTCACCGACCCTTGCATGAAAAAACAAAACAGCGGGAGCATTCCGATTTCCCAATGTCTTAAACTTCATTGTTTTTCCTTTCCTCAGTGAATAAAAGCCGTCATAAGGACCGCCAACACCGCTGCTATACCTGCCATACCCACCGTGCCGAAAAGCCACTTTTTCTGCTTGTCTTTTGCAGTAATATAGGGCTTCAGATCTTCTGTTCTGGGAATCGTCCATGCGTTCGTGTGCCCCACCCAGTAGCCATCGATCAAAAAGCGATCAATGAGATTCATAACGGACAAGATGACAAGCAGCTGCCAGAAGCCCGCCGCAAAGCCTTTCGCACCGTTTATCCCATAGACACAGACCAGCACATAACCAATATAGCCGGGAATGCAAACAGCTTTGAAAAGTTGAGAATTGCGCTTGATTTTCTCGTGTGTCGTAAGTCCCAGCTTCACGCACCGCTGCTGCACTGCCGGGCTGTAGAGATGCACCATCCCAACAGCCCCCTTGCGGATGCCCACAGCACAGACAAGAGCCAGCAAAGCCCCCAACCCAAGACCTTCCAGAATCACCTGTAAAAGCATTACTTATTCCTCCTGTATCCGTTTTCATCCCGGTATTCGGGATGTTCCTTTACGTATGGATCCTTATCGCCGCAGATGGTATAGTCGCATCGGCAGCCGTCCACGCAGGTGGTCGTCCGCACGAGCTTTGCATGGAGCAGTTCCATGGACGCATAGTCCACATTGCACAGGGCGGGCATAATGTCCGCAAATCCGAACCGCTTAGCAAATTCCGCCGCCGGACACGCCGTAAATTCATAATAGATGGGCTTGCTGTTTTCGTAAGGTGCAACATCCATCTCGTAATCATGCCATGTGTCACAGTGCTTTTGAGCGGTACTGAATGCCCGATACATCAGCTTTTTCCAGAATGGCTTGTTGGCGTCAACGAAACGCAGCTTCCGGAAGGCCGGCAGGATCAGATTTTCTTCGATCTCTTCAATTTCACGGAATGTGGTCACATCTCGGCACACATCGTAAAAGCACATGATGGCGATGCAGTCGTAGGTGCCGCCCGTGCCGTTGTGAAAATTCTTTTTACCGCCGAGGTCGGTGCGCCACTTGGAAAGAAGCTCTGCGTATCTCAGCTGCACCTGCTCCCAGACCGCCTCTCGCTCCACCTCCGGATAGTGCAGAGTGATTTTCGCCAGAATTTCCTTTTTGCAGGGTTTGGAATACAGCACATGGCAGCTACGGTCAATTTGTAATTCGCTGTCCTTCATCTTCCCACTCCTTTCCGAAAACCGCTCTTTGCATTTTCTTCGGTGTCGACCGATTCGTCGTAGGCATCATAGGGCGCCGATGTCGTCTTCATATGGAAGTTCGCCCACATCGCCCTGCCGGAAGGTTATTTTCAGTTGTAGGCGCTTCGCCTTTTCCTGCGCCTGTCTCATCATATCTGACGAGTAATCCAGACAGGTAATGTCCGCCTCCGGCAGCGTCCTGTAAAGTGGCATGGTCAAAATTCCGGTTCCCACCGGCACCTCCAGCAGTTTGCCGGAGAAATGTTCCGGGATACCGGACAACGCATTTTCCAGATAGGCATCGCATTCTGCCTGATTCATATTCCATACCAGGCGGCACACCGCCAGATACCAATAATCATATGGCCGTTTCCGGCATCATTTTTTCAAAATATCCGTAATTTTCTTGAAATCCTCGCGCGCCTCCTTGAAGATTGGTAGCATACAGTAGCAATGCACCATCTTCGGGCGGGCGGACACTGTATAGGAAACCTTAGCGCGTTTGCAGGCCTCCTCAAAGTCCGGCAGCGCACCGTATAGCACCTCATCCGCAGAATAGAAGAAGTGAATATCGCCAACGCCGGTAAAATCCCCCCGGGAGCCGGAGAGCATATAGTCCGGCACATTCTTACAGCCATGCCGCATAAACTTTTCCACCGTCACCATAAAGGCATAATCGATGGAAACGTCTCTCTCATTCAATGCCTTCATCCGCGATTTTTCGCCATCGTTCCATGGCACTTCGCCGGGTGATACGGCAACGATATGCCGTGGCTGCGGCAATGGCTCCGGCTGCGCATTATTGTGCGCTGCGATTCCAAGAGCCAGTGCGCCGCCGGAGGAAAAGCCACTGGTGCTGACATTTCCACCGCCGTACAATTCGAGCATTCTGCAGTAGCATTCATAGACCATTTCGTAGGTTTCGGTGATACAATGCTCCATGCAGAGCGGGTAGAACGGAAACCACACATCGCAGCCGGTCTCACGGCACAGCTTACGCATGACTGGCAGATCGCCCTTGTCCGGGCCGATCACCATACCGCCGCCGAAGAAATAGAGGATGGCGCGCTTTGACGGATTCGGATTTTCACGTACGATCAGGCATGGAAAGCCGTTGACTGTAATCGTCTCATAATATGCCTTGTGGTCGGTCGGCGTAAAAACGCCTCGATGTCGGTTCTGCTTTTCAATTTCCTTTCGCAGTTCGTTCTCTGGCAATGTGAAAGACTTTTTCACTCCGGAGAGTCTATACACTGCCCGCAGGATGGATGCAAAAATGCTCATGGCTTTTTTTCCTCTCATTTCCGCGCTGTAACGCACAGCCACCCCTTTTTGTTTTTGTGGCTCTGGATCTTACAAAATCCTGCTTGCTCCAGATATGCTTTCAGTGCAGTGTCCGTGTAGATGGTCATACCATTGATAATTTGTGTCCATTTGTCATCTTTTGCTGTTTCGCCGTTTGCTTCATTGCAGATGAAAAAGATCCCGCCGGGCTTCAGCACCCGATAGACCTCTCTGAAATTCTGTGCAAGCTCCGGCCAGAAGTAGACCGTTTCAAAGGCGGTCGCCACATCAAACTGCTCCGCTTCAAACGGCAGCTCTGTCACGCTTGCCTGTTGCACGTTGCACCGTCCTGCCGCAATGGCTCTGGCATTGACTTTTCGCGTTTTTTCCACGCTGACGGCTGAGTAGTCAATGCCCTGCACCCTGCCTTTGGGACACAGTTTCAACAGCGTTTTAATATTCGCTCCACCGCCGCAGCCGCAGTCCAGCACCATGGCATCCGGGGCAGGCTGCAAAAATTGAAGTCCCCACGCTGCCATTGCGCTGTGTCCGAAGTTCATCATGGCAACCATGATCTTCCCGCCAAGTCCTACGGGCTTTCGGGTGTTTTCAAAGAATGACATATCACACCTCCGATTTCACACATTCGGCATAGGTCAGCGGGAAGGACGCTTTCAGCACAGCACTTTTTCGCACCCTCCACCCGTTCTGCCGCAGAAAACTCAGATACTCCTCACTCGTCCACCTGCTATGCAGAGGGAATCCTGCCAATCTCATAAAATAGGCTTTGATCCTTCCTCTAAGTGAATTTTCCGCGTGAGTAAAGGTTGGCGCGATCAACACACCATCGTCCTTCAGCACCCGTTTGATCTCTCGCAGTGATTTCTCTGGCTGCGGCACGATGTGCAATGCGTTGGATACGATCACCACATCAAATGAATTGCCTGCGTATGGCAAAGAAAACATATCCTGCACGGAAAAATGCAGCTTCGCAGAGCAATTTCCCCGCTTGGCTTCTGCAATCATTTTTGGAGAGGCGTCCGTCGCCTCAATGCATGCCGCTACTTTTACGATATGCTTGGCGATCAGTCCCGTTCCTGTAGCCAGCTCCAGCACTGTTTTGTCTTTCACGACCGGACGGATCAGCTCATATATTTTTTCGTATGCTGCCCTGTCTTTTCGCATAAAGCAGTCATACAGACCTGCATTTCTGTCCCAGAAATTCTTGTGATCTTGCATTGCTGTCTCACCTTTCATAGTTAGACTACTCTAACCAGCACGCGTATATCTGCAAGTTAGGTTCGGTTAACTCGTGTGTTTAAGAAAAGCCGCATTTCTGCGACCTTTCGCCTTATTCAAATAACTTCCTCCATGCACTGCACACCAGCGTTTTCAGCCACTGAGGATAACGATTCTCAATCTGCTCCTTGTGGAAACAGCCAAAATCTATTTTTTGCACCGTTGCAGTAGCCTTCGTTTTTTTGTCTATATTATACCGTGCTTGCTTCTGATTTGCAATGGTATAGTATTCTATGTTCTCATGCCCTGCCAGGTACTGAACTGTCTTAGGGTCAACGCCCGCATAGAGCAGATTCGTGATGTAGGTATGACGCAACAAGTTGTGAGCTTTGAAAAAGTAAACGGGACACGGTAAATCACCCTCCAATCGGCTACCGTGTCCCTGCAAGTCGTCATTGGTTTGTGTAGACGCAAAGAAACGGCGGCTCTGAAAATCAAAGCCGCCGTTTCAAATGGGCGTGTCAAATTGTCTGCTCTACGACGGCTTTTTTTCTTTTGCCGTCGTGCGGCAGATCATTTCAATATTCGGTTGAAGTATCGTTATTCGGTGTTAAGTTCTACTAATACAACCTCTGGACGATTATTAAATCGGAATGGAATAATACTATTTCCAAGGCCGCGGCTAACAACCATATTTGTCTTTCCGTCTGTATAAAGACCGGAATCATATTTAGGAAACAGCCCTTGATTGGGGGCAACAAGCCCCCCAATAAAAGGCAATCGAAACTGCCCTCCGTGTACGTGACCACATAAAACCAGATCAACACCGCAGCATACATAGGTTTCAAATAACTCTGACCGATGTGATAGCAGTATAGTATAACTATTTTCGTCATCAATGAGGCTATTCAATTTTGTGTTGACCATGGCTGGTACTTCATTAAACATATCGCCCTTAATCGTAAAGTCAGGATCAGAAAGCCCGATAAGGGTAATCATTTCGTTGTTATGCACTAACTGTATTGCTTCATCTTCAAGGACAGTTACGCCAGACGCTTCAAGCCCTGTTTTGAATTGATCATAATGTGAGAAGTTAGCTTCGTGGTTTCCAGTTACAAAGTAGACAGGAGCTATTTGAACAGCTTTTTTTACAAAATCAAACGCAATCTCAATGTCTGTATGTCCAGCATCGATTAAATCTCCAGTTATCACAATAATATCCGGTTCGTGTTCAGACAGCAATTCTATCAATTCTGTATTGCTGTCTCCAAATTCAGCATTATGCAAGTCGGACACTTGTGCAATCTGAAAATTAGAAAAGGCAGATGGTATGCGATCACTGGAGATATTAACTGTACTTACCATCAATGCTGAATTTCCCCATACAGTACAGATTATCAAAACTAGCAGTATCGTTGTTAATACACCAATCTTCACCAATACTCTGGTGGAAAGAATTTTTTTCATTTTTTCCTCTCTTTCATCAACTTAATTATAAAAAACCAGCTTACAAACAGGTGAATTTCAGCTTACGAATTTGTAAGACAAAAGCGGGTGGCTTCTAAATCCACCCACTTCAAAAGTAGAATCACTGTGCGCTGATTGTGTCAACAATGGACATATTGTGTATTCTCTTAATCGGACCGTACACCGCCACAATCGCAGATAGTACAACAATCAGAAGAATAATACTCAATTCTTTCAAAGGAATTGTCCAAGTATCACCCCATTTATAACTGATCAACATTTCGAACAATACCTTGTTGCTTAACAGTCCTAAAATGGTGCCAACTATACCGCCGATTATGGTATAAGTAAAGGCTTCTGCAACTATCATTTTCCTAAGCTGTCCTGTATTAAGCCCAATAGCGCGGAAAGAACCATATTGCTTTGATCTTGAGGAGACGCTCATAGCAATACTGTTTATTATGTTAAAAACTGTAATCAATGCAATCAAAACGAGAAACCCATAAACGAACAGCCAAAAACAATAGTAAGTTCCCATGGTACTGCTGTTACCCATACGTTCATCGGAGAAAGTAAATGTGGAATCCACCATTTGATGGATAGCATAAACATCTTCATCGGTTGCTTCTTTGGTTAACTGCACATCAATAATCGTGTACTTTGATTCACTAGTAATTTGCTTAAATGTATCCTCTGAACAGATAATTGTTCCAACACCTGCAGCACTATAAAATGGACAGTCAGATAGTGTTCCCACGATTTGAATTTCTTTTTTTTGCCCGCTTATATTCAGTGTTACAGTATCACCAATTTGTATAGTATTCTGTTGCTCATAAACAATTAAACCAGTTCCCACATCGTTTTGTGCAGATTCAAGAGAGCCTTCTAACAAATAGTCTTTCGCCCAATCAAATTGATGCTGCTCATAAGAGATCAAATCCACCTTTTTTTCAATACCATTTGTTACAGATGGAACCTCGTAGGCAAACATTCTTCCATACGCTAAATCCACAATAGAATTTTCTTTCAAATCTTCTAAAAATGTTTTGTCAATGGCGCAAGAATTATCAGGGCTTATGATAGATAAATCTGCTGTCCATGGATGAAGCGGCGTTAATGTATGCTGCATAAACTCGACCGTTACGGAAAACGATAAAAAAAGGATAATACTAAGAGCAAATGAGCTTGTCATCAAAAGTAAGTTTTTTCGGCTTGCTTTTGCATGATGAATCCCAAGTGCAGTATCAATCTTAAATAGCTTTGTATTGGCGGCATTTCTGGCGGGTTTCAAAGTATTTGCGTTACCGGAAACCGCTGCCAGAGGAGATACCTTTGCCGCCTTTTTGGCCGGGGAATAAGCAGCTAACAAAACCGTAAGTAATCCCACAACGATTCCTGCCAAAATGCTCGGAATGCTCAAACCGAATGTTGGCATCGCCTCGAAATATTCTGGACTAAGGAAACGCAAAACCGCACACAAGACCCAAATGACAACTACACCGATGGAAATACCCACAGGGATCGCCAAACGACACCAACTAAGCGCCTCTTTCCGTACCAGGCACATAACCTGTTTTGGCGTTGCACCGATACAGCGCATAAGGCCGAAAAACTCTGTCCGCTGAGCCACATTGCTGTTTAGGCTGCTTGCAATCATCATAATGCCAGCTAACATTACCAATACAAACAATACAGCCGCAGCCAAGTACACTTGTAACAAAAAGGGGACGCGGCTTTGTCCAAGCAAGCCAAGCAGATTATTGTTGGAAGATATTTGTTCATTCGATAAATTGCATTGTTCTTTCAAATCTGCAATTTTCCCTTGTATATTTCTTGTGTTTGCAAATTGAGTAAAAAACATAATGCCGTAATCATTCGGCTCCCCGTCTGATACATTCGGATAAATCGCGCAGTAATCCTCTATGTTCAAAATAATGCCGTAGGAGTCGCCACTCATGATCGAGTCTGTATTATTCATAAATCCAGATATGGTAAAATTCAGTTTATCACCATCAGGAGTTTCGACGGCAATGGAATCGCCAATCGCAACACCCATTATCTGTTTTACATTTTCAGTCACCAACGCTTCATTACTTGCCTGTGGAAAAACGCCATCTTCAAGTTGTCCAGCCCAGATTTCGGTTATATAGCTTTCATCACAACCGCATATCGCTACATTTTTTCCTCCTAAAGTGTAGCCTAAATCTCCACGATAATTAAGTACACCATACGGCGAAAATACTTTAACATCGGGGCGTGAAGCGATAATTGACGCTTCTTCGTTGCTGATATTTTTGATGGCGATATGCCAGTTTCCATATTCCTGCTGGGTCTGCAAAATCTGGCTGCGGACGAACATATCTGCCATGCCAAAAATTGTAGTAACCAGAAATACCGCCAGCACAATGCAGAAAATGGACATCCTGCTTTGCTTCCTGTGGATCTTTACAGATATGGGAACAAGGTCAAGATAATGCTTCATTCTTTTTTCCTCCCAAATCCGTCAAAACGCCATCGGATACTCGGAACACCCGATCAACGGATGCTGTCAAATTTTTATTGTGGGTAATCATCAGAATCGTTTGCTGATAGCGGCGGGATGCCTGTGTAAGCAAAGCCATGACATCCTGGCTATTTTTACTGTCCAGATTGCCAGTAGGTTCATCCGCCAAAATCAGTTTGGGCTTTGTGATTAACGCCCGTCCAATGGCGACACGCTGCTGCTGTCCGCCGGATAGTTGATTTGGCAGGTGGTGCCGACGTTCGGTAAGGCCCAAGAGATCCAAGATTTCTTCTACCGCTGCCGGATCTGGCTTGCGATAGTCCAAGAGAAGCGGAAATATGATATTCTGCTCCACATTCAGCTCGGAAACCAACTGAAAGGATTGGAAGATAAAACCGATATTACGACGGCGGAAAATCGTGCGCTGTTCCTCTTTCATGGAAAATAGGTCTTGTCCATCTACCAAAATGTGGCCGGAAGTAGGAGTGTCCAAAGCTCCAATACAGTTCAGTAATGTGCTTTTGCCAGAACCGGATTCACCCACAACGGCAGCAAATTCGCCTTTATCCAGGGAGAGGGAAACCTTCTTCAACGCTTCGACTTTCGCCTCACCTTTGCCGTAAGTTTTACATAAATCTTGTACTTTCAATATTTCCATAGTCATCAGTACCTCCTTTCTCAAAAGGATAGCAAAAACAGCTTACAAGCAGGTGAATTTGACCTTACAGTTCCGTAAGGAAAGATAGTGTAAACAGCGTACCTTTTCCAGATTCACTTTGTACGGAGATAACACCGCCTTGCCCTTCAATAATGGACTTGGCAAGGGGAAGCCCCAGCCCGATTCCTTGTGTATCAATGGAATGTTTGCTGCGATAAAAGCGTTTGAAGATGTGGTGAATATCCTCCGGGGCTATGCCACTCCCATTATCAGAAATGAAAATCTGAAACATAGCAGGAGCGCGATTCCATGTAATACGGACAATGCCGCCAACTTGTGTGTGATCCAGCGCATTTTTTACAATGTTTCCAATTGCTTCCCCTGTCCATTCCATATCACAAATAAGCTTTTGCTCACCGTCGCCATCGATCTGAATCTGTTTATTCTCATTTTTAGCTCGTGCAGTTAATTCATTGACGGAATGAGCTATCAGTTCGGACACACGGCAACTTTTTTTCTCAAAAATGATGTTTCCCGTATCCAGTCGGGTTATCTTCAACATGGATAAGATTAACTGCTCCATACGCTTTAGAGAAATGCCCATCTTCGCCGCAAACTGCTTTACCGTTTCCGCATTTTCCGGCTCACTTTCAATGATCTCCTGATACATGGTGAGGGCTGCCAGAGGCGTTTTGAGCTGGTGAGATATATCGGATATGGTATCTTTCAAAAACTCTTTTGCTTTACGTTCTGTTTCATTTTTGGATTGGAGCATGGTTGCAAGCTGTTCTACCGAAGAAAACACTTGGTAGATAGCCCCCTCATAATTCTGCGGGATATGACAAGAGTAATCCCCGTTGATGTAATTTAGCAATATTTTGTCGGCCTGTTGATACAATCGCTTCCTTTTCCAGAAAAAAACGAATATTCCTACGGCAAGCACAAAGAGAAAAAATAGCACAGTGCATAGCATGGTGCAGAAAGCGGAACGCTGAAATTGATTGAAATAAGGTCGCATACTGCTTTCTGACTGTTTTCCCAAACCCGCAGCTGCTAATAATGACCTACCATCTTCACTGATGTCTGTGTTTGTAAAGGCGACTGCAATCACTTCTTTCGGAACACTCTGTTCCAAAAGCGAGGATGAAACCGCTTCATCGTGTTTGAGCCACAGGGCTTCCGCACCGTTCACCTGATAAATAGTCAAAACGGTTGCTGTACCTACAAATAGCAGAGCAAACAAAGTCAAAAATAGCAGGAACCCTTTAATCTGCCTATCTTGGCACAAACTCATATAGACACCTCTTTCCATTGGTAGCCGAACCCACGGATGGTTATAAGGTGTTCTGGATGGGAAGGATCGGTTTCCACTTTTTCACGAAGCCGCCGTACATAGACGGACAGGGTGTTATCATCCACAAAATTTCCTGTATCATCCCACAGCTCATTTAGAATGATGTCCCTTGTCACAACACGATTTGCGTTTCTTACCAGCAGACAAAGCAAACGATATTCGGCGCTTGTCAAATCCAATGCTTTTCCCTTTAAGGTTGCACGGCTACCCAACAGATCAATGGTAATGTCGCCACATTCCATAGAAGTGTTTTTTTCACTTTTGGAAACTCTGACCCGACGTAGCAGCGCCCGGATACGGGAACACAATTCCCCCAGCTTGAAAGGCTTGGTGATATAATCGTCCCCACCGCTATCTAATCCACGAATTATGCTGACTTCTTCATCCGATGAAGTCAGGAATATAATAGGTATCTGCTGATTTTCTTTTCTTACTTTTTCGCATATGTCAAATCCTGTTCCATCTGGTAGGGTGACATCCAAAATCAATAGATCGTATCTGTCGAGTTCGGACAAGTATTGTTTTGCCTCACATACAGTACGGGCAACTTCAACATCAAATTCATTCTTTTTCAAAGAGTAGACCAAGCCATCTATTAGACTGACATCATCCTCCAATAGCAATATTCTATTCATGTTTTAATTCCTTTCCTTGTTTTGTCCTTCCGTCAATCGGCTTTTCTGCGTTCTTTGGGATCAGCCAAACACCAGCCATCTTTACAGCGCCGGGGATACGCCCAGCAGCGCAATAGTAATTTACTCTACGAGGTGTCACGCCCCATTTTTCGGCGGCCTCTTTTAGTGTCATATAATCCATTATGCACCTCCACAGAGTACATTATAGTTCTTTGTCTCGAACAATACAAGTTTATCACCAATCGCAGCTTTATATAATCGGCATAATCGTACAGCTTGTCAGGCATAATAAGGTCATTCCATCATATAAACCGGAACGATACAATATTATTGAGGTGAACGATTATGCCGATTGATGATTTAACTGCTTTAGGGCAAAAAATGCGAGAAGCCCGAAAGAATAAAGAGCTAACACAGCAGGAGCTATCTGATCTGAGCCATGTTTCTGTAAAGCAAATCGCCAATATCGAAAAAGGGAAAATGAATCCTTCCTATTTGATTTTGAGAGCATTGGCAAAGGTCCTGCACATCTCTTTATAGATACACTTATAAATCCAGATGTTTCTCTGGAGGATGAGGGTGTCAATCAGATGAAAATGCTTTATTCCAGCTGTCCGCCAAAAATGCGTGACACCCTGTTGCGTCACACCCAGGAAACGGTGAAAGAACTGACATAGTTGTCCGAGAAATTTGAAATGAAAAGAGGCAAGCAAGCCCCTTTGAACACAGAATTTCATTCTATGGCTGCGCGGTCTCCGTTCCACTCCGGTCGGCACTAAACGCTTTTGACCAGGACCAGCTTACCGCTGGCCGTGGTCTTTTTCTTTTTCAACATCCTGTTCTACCTCCATTTTCAGCACTCGATCCACATTGGCCTTTGCCGTTAAAAGTTCTCGCATTTCCTCACGGGAATGCCGATACTCGGCATAGGTCTTTTTCTTTTCTTCCAACAATTTCGCGTACTCTGTCTGCAACTCTTTGACCTTGGGCAGCTTCTTGACGCCCATCTCATCAAAGGCATTCTTAGCAGCCTGGTGGAGCAGAATTTCTTCCTCATGTTCCCCCCGGAATTTCTTAGAGTAACCCGCCTTGCGGTATGCCACATAGACCTCACGGGTCTGGGCATAATTTACGATGTGAGTACGCAGAACAGCGATCTCTGCCATGCGCTTTTCAGCCGCTTTGATCTGCGCCGAAAGATCATTGTGATGTGCTGTGGCAGCCGTAGCCTTTTCTTCCAAAACCGCATACTCCAGCAGGTTATGCTCTGACAGGTAATTCATGGTCTGCGCCATTTGCTTCAGATTGAAAACTTTGGCCCATCGAGCATAGCCAGTACCCTTTCCGGCCTGCAATTTTGCCTGAATGTCCACCAGTAGATTGACCTTGGGCGGCTCCGGCTGCACGACGGTTTTTTTACGGGGCGTATGCTGTTTTTCTCCGGCCAGCACCGCACGAATTTCCGCTTCACTGTACCCGGCCCCCAGCTTGTCATCCATGCGGGCTACATTCTTCCAGCCGGGTGCTTTGAGCCGGATCGCTTTCCCGCGCCGGGATACCACGCAGCCCATTTCGGAAAGCAGTTTCAGCAGCGCATCAAAGTCCGCTGAATTCTGCTCCAGCGCACGGTCAATCATTACTCGCAGCAGCTCTCGGTGAGAGGGCTTTGCCTGATCGCCCAGCCATTTGTTATAGCTCTTTCCGTGAAGTTTCGGATTCTCTACAATGGACAGTCCATTCTCAATACAGATGGTGTCACTCAGCCGACGAACCGCCTTGGTGCTGCCCCAAAAGTTTCGGAACTTCCGGTCATATTCTAAGCTGATCGATGACCAGATAATGTGATTATGAATGTGCGACTTGTCTATGTGAGTGCAGACCACAAAGGCATGATTGCCTTTAGTAAAACGCTTTGCAAATTCTACGCCCACCAGTTTGCTTCTTCCGGGGTAATCTCACCAGGGCGGAAGGACTGGCGCACATGATAGGCAATCACATCATCTGTACCACGCACTCGTCCGGTAGCGGCAATGTACTGCCGCTTTGCCAGAAGGAACTCCGCATCCGCAGTCCGGCTGTCACACGCATAGCCGGTAATGAGCCTGCCGTTATCTGTTTTCTTTGGATTGGCCACATAGTCGATGATGTCACTGATCGCCCGACTCTCTGTGCGGCCTTTGCCGACATGAAGCGGCATGATTCTTGTAGTTGCCATAATAGAAGGTCCTCCTCTCATAAATATTTTTGTTTTCGCTGAACTCTTTGCTTCTATCGTTGCAATAACTTTCTCCGCTGGGTATAATAAAAAAGAACTTTCTACAACCTCAAAGGAGGGATTTCTATGATAGAACAGCTCATTGCTGAAGCAACAGAATGTGATTTCAAAGTTGCTCTCGAAATAAAAAAGCCAAAAAGCTGGTTAAAAAGTGTCAGTGCCTTTTCCAATGGAATCGGCGGCACTCTGTTTTTCGGAATCTCTGATGACCGGAAACCTATCGGCTTGTCCGATGTTCAAAAGGATGCTGAGGCGATCAGCCGCTTAATTAAAGAACGAATCACACCATTACCTCAGTTTATCTTAAAACCATTACAAGAAGATGGTAAAAATCTATTAGCTCTGGAGGTTTCTCCCGGCCGCAGCACCCCATATTATTACAAGGCAGACGGCGTAATGGAAGCATATATCCGTGTTGGAAATGAAAGCGTAATTGCCCCGGATTACATTGTGAATGAACTGATCTTAAAGGGAACCAATCAGTCCTTTGATACCCTAACATCAGATGCGGTAAAAAAGGATTACAGCTTTACACTTCTGGAAGCAACCTATCTGGAACGGACCGGTCTCCGCTTTGAGCCATCCGATTATGTCTCCTTCGGTTTGGCTGACAAAAATGGGGTCTTGACCAATGCCGGAAAGCTCATGACTGATCAGCACACAGTTTATAACTCCCGTATGTTCTGTACCCGGTGGAATGGCTTGGAAAAAGGCTCTATCTTTGATGATGCGCTGGACGATAAAGAATACGAGGGAAATTTGATTTATTTACTGAACAGCGGCAGTGAATTTATTCGCAATAATTCCAAAGTCCGTTTTGTCAAAAAGGCACAGTATCGTGTAGACAAGCCGGATTATGCTGAACGAGCTGTGACAGAGGCTCTTGTCAATGCGCTTATCCATCGAGATTATATTGTGCTTGGCAGCGAAATCCATATTGATATGTTTGATGATCGGGTGGAAATCACATCTCCGGGCGGTATGTTTGGCGGCGGCTCAATTCAGGGATACGATATTTACAGTATCCGTTCCATGCGACGAAACCCTGTGATCGCTGACCTGTTCCACCGCATGAAGTACATGGAACGCCGTGGAAGTGGCCTACGCAAAATCGTCAGTGAAACCGAAAAGCTGCCTGGATACACAGCGGCATATAAGCCTGAATTTTCCTCAACAGCGACAGATTTCAGAGTCATCTTGAAAAATGTAAACTACAACATGTGCGGTGCTTCCGTACATGTTGCCGCACATGATACAGCACATGATGCCGCACATGATACATCTGTGATCAGCAAGCAAAACTTGCTATTGGAATTTTGTGCAGATCCTAAAAGTCGAGATGAAATGCAAGCATATATTGATGTTTCCAGCCGTTCTCACTTCAGCAAATATTACCTCAAGCCTTTATTATCTTCTGGTAAACTTGAAATGATGTTTCCAGACAAACCCAAAAGCAAAAACCAGAAATACACTACCGTTCATTCCAAATAACCTAGAAGCAGGGCATGGGGTCTCATCTCCCATTGTCCTGCTTCTTTTCATTCCAGATTATATTCACATCATTTACCCATACATCCAATCCTGGATCGCATATTTCAAATCCTGCACCTTACCCAACAGCCAGATCGCCGCAAGCGGCAATCCCATCGGGCTAATCAAAAAAGCTATAACCAGCAAAATCGCACCATTCTGCGGGGAATAGGTAATAAGCACAGCCACGCCAAGTAGCGCAATTACCGTGCTGAGTAGACCAAGCACCAGACCAGATATGTAGATCAGCCCCGTGCAGAGCCAGACAAAAAGCGTCAACACCAAAAAGACCGGTGCAGTTACGATCATCAGCAGGCATTTCAAAATCTTCATTCCAGTTTCTCCTTCCAACGCTCCAGATGCCGTTTGCACAAGGCATCCGCTTCTCTCTCATCATCTTCCGTCACTTCCCGTTTTCCTTTGGTCAGTTCAATCTCCAGATAAGTCCGGTAATCATCGGCTAAGAGGTCGAACAGTTCCTTGGGAGTATGGCACACCTCGCCGGTGCAATAGTGAAAGTCCTGGTCAAATTCCACCCTTACACATCCGTGACGGCTGATATAAACTTCGATGGTCTCGTCTGCGGCCAGGTAGTCCGCAAAAATCTCCAGCACCTTTTCAAAGATCAGCATCTGTTTTCACTCCTTTGCTACGCTTCCTATTCTACTCATATTATCCGGTACGGACAGACAAAAGACAAGGATACCGCCAAAAAGAAAAAGCGGAGGAAGGTGCGGCGAAGAAACGCCGTTCCTCCCTCCGCAAATGGAGTATCTATCCCTGTTATGAAAGTTTGGAGAGTTGGGTAAGGATTTCCTTTACACCCTCATTCGTATTCTCAAAAAGTCAAAGAAAATGGGAACGCCTATCAGCCAGCGGAAAAAACGATAAGAAAGAAAGCTGTCATCACGGGACTTTCCTGCAACGACAGCTTTAAATAGGCTTATATGATTTTTGAGAAATTCTTGACTGAATTACCTACTTTCTTGAAAAAGTTCTATACTATATTTGGTAGGATTGTTTTGCTCGATAAAAACATTCGCATATAAATCCTCCTTTCGGTGAAATGGTGTCAAAACATAGTAATTACTTACTGCTTTGTATTCCTTACCCTCGTAAATAAATCCACATACAATTCTGCAACAGATGTAATTTCCAACCGTAATCCATGATGCTGGAATTATATCCTTGATTTCAGAGTCTATGCAATTACCTGAATGCTTCAGGTTTTTCAATTTTTTCTTATCGTATGTCAGCTTACCCACTGAAATCAGAAACAACATTATCCACACAGAGGCATTGAGCAACATGACCTTCAATATAGTTGGATTAAAAAAATTCCCAATAAAACCAACAGCTAATTCAATCACTGCTACAAGCAATGTTACATTAGAACATGTAGAGAATAAGTATTTTATTGGTTTAAGATTGGCAATTTGCTTTTCTTTGTAAAGTTTGGAAATATTTTCTTCCGCCTTTCCTTTATATTCCTCTGCCGATATATGTTCCCCAGAAAAAAGCTCGTTCAAACTAATGCCCAAAGCATCACATAGAGGTTGTAAAAGCGACACATCGGGCATTCCTCTACCATTTTCCCATTTAGAAACCGCCTGATTGGTAATATCTAATAGTTCGGCAAGCTGTATTTGTGTTAGACTTTTTTCTTTTCTACACTGTGCAATAAATGCACCTATTTTTTTCTGATCCATAAAACAAATCTCCTTTATACTATATTTGACCTCAGTATATCAAATAGAGAATTTATTTGGAACATACTAAGCGTTGAAGGGAGTCTCAACGTTGAGTTGAATAGATATGAATTTGCGATAATCATTCTACCATACCGTTATAAATAAATCATCTCATGCAAAACGATTTCTTCTGCCCGATTGCGAATGTTATTGCAACGCTGCACCCATTCCATTTGACGGGTACACTTTAATTTCTCGGTTACGCCCTCGGCAATTTTCATCTGCTCTATGATGGTATCTAACCGTTGACTTTGAAACTATGCCAAACTGCCACAGCCAAAAAACGAGGGGAAGGAGGGCTGAAAAGCACCCCTAAAATCGGCTCTCGGTTAACCACTTTGGGAACCACTTACCCCTCTTTTCGCCCTCTTTTTGGCCAGTTAACCACTTGCGGACCACTAAAAATTGGGTGAAAACGGCTCTCGTTAGGTCAAATGGGGGCAAACTATATCAGCCCATTTAGGTATAAGAAAACCCCGGAAAACCTTGATTTTCCGGGGTTTTTGAACCATTTTGATATAGTCTGAGCAGTCGATTATCTCTTGCTGAACTGCGGAGCGCGACGAGCTGCTTTGAGACCGTACTTCACGAAACCGAAGCTCAATTTTGCTTGATTTTACGCGGTTTTTCAAGCCTTTTGCTCTTCGTCCACCAGTTCTTAAACCCACGATTTTGTGGGCTTTTGTCGGATTTTAACCCTAATCTTTTTTTGATGTGTCGATTGCTCTGTTGATCACCCCATGTAATTGGGCAGGTTTATTATACTTGACTTTGGCGTAAATATCCATAGTCACCTTGCTGTTTTCGTGTCCGGCAAGATACTGTACGGTTTTAGGATCAACCGAAGCATAAATCAGGTTCGTGATATAAGTGTGACGCAATTGATGCGGTGTCACTTGAAAATCCATCGTATATACCAACTTCGGATTGTTCGACTGATGCTCACCAAGTTTCGGCTTTACAACATGCTTAATCTTCTGCCCATTCACATAGGTGTAATAGCAGCGTTCTTCCGTAGAACGAACTGCTATGTACTTCCATACCCTCACGAACTGGGATTCAGCCAAAGCATTACCATTCCTGTCCGAGATCACATATTCCGATTTTGACTTTTCCTTTGCCTCTTTCAAACATTCCACCAACTTGCCCGGAATGGGAATGTCCCTTTTGGCTGCTGGCGTTTTTAATTCTGTTGAAATTACCGGACGATTATTTACAGAACGCCATGCTCGCCTTACCGATATATATGGGGTGGCACCATCCAGGAAAACACAATCCCATCGCAGTGCAAGAATTTCTTCCCGCCTCAACCCTGCGTATAACCCAATCATTACGAAAACATACGGTGGTAATCCCCTGATGGTATCCAGAAGAATTTTCACCTGCTCATCCGTCAATGCCTTCTTTTCCTGCTTTGGTGTTCCGCCTTTTGCAGAAAGCGACGCAGCCGGATTACAACTGATGATTTTGCTTTCTTCTGCTGAATAGAAAACACATTTGATCAGCATATTCATTTTGCTGTACAGGGAAGCTGATTGCTTGGAGATTGGCACCAGCAGCAAGCGAAGGTCATCGGTCGTCACTTCGTCCATATACATATCTCCAATAGCTCCAATAATGTATTTTCTTATCGTGCGCTCATATCCGCTCAATGTGTTTTCTCGCACACTCGCCGAGCGCATCTTCAACCATTTTTCGCAATACTCAGCTACTGTCGGATTATTCTTCCGGAATATTTCATCCTCAATACTGCGCTTCATCTCAATGGATTTATCGTACAGCTCTTCAGGAGTCTGTGCATATAGCGAAATCCATTTTCCATCTGCATCCTGCATTCGTGTTCTGTAATATTGAACGCCCCTCTTCATAATTGTTCCATATTCCGGCACTACTTTTTTTCTTGCCATTATTGCTTCCTCCATTTTCTTGATATATCCAAATTGATCTTTGCTCTTTAATTATCCAGAATGCTGCTCCGGTTCTCAAGGATGTCGGCTATATGTAAAAAGAGCAGGGATTATCCCTACTCTTTTTGATCTCATTCATGAAACTGTCTGGCCTATTCTGCATCCCACAGTGTAAAGGTATCCTCTAATATACCCGCCAGTTCATCCGGTCGGTTATACTTTGCCTTTGCATAAATGTCCATCGTTATCTTGCTGTTCTCATGACCGGCAAGATATTGAACTGTTTTAGGATCAACCGATGCGTGAATAAGATTTGTAATATAAGTATGCCGCAGCAAATGTGGTGTCACTTCAAAGTCTAAGCTATAAACCACCTTTCCATTATGCGCAGCTCTTTCGCCCAGCACCGGTTTCACCGTATGCTTCACTCGTTTTCCATTCTCATAACGGTAGTAGCTCCGTTCCTTTACAGTTCTGGTCACAATATACTGCCAGAGCCTCTTAAACTGCGTATATGAAAGCGGTTCACCCTCGCTGTTTGCAACAACATAGTCTGATGTGGAATTCTCCTTTGCTTCTCTCAGGCATTTCGCCAGGCAATCAGGAAGCGGTACATCTCGATGAGCAGCCTTTGTTTTCAGTTCAGACATTATTACCGGTCGATTGTGCTCTGTATGCCAAGCTCTGCACACTGTCAAATACGGTGCTGCTTCATCCAGAAAAACTGAATCCCACTGTAATGCAAGAATTTCTTCTCGCCGAAGCCCCGCATACAGACCAAGCATCACAAATACATACGGTGGTAATCCTCTTATCGCATCCAGCAATCTCTCCACCTGATCATCAGTCAAAGGGTTTTTCTCTTTTTGAGGAACGCCCCCGTTCTTTCCAGACAAATAAATTGTAGGATTGTCCTGAATCACTTTGCTTTCCTTTGCCGCCGCAAAAATGCTCTTATAAAGTATATTGACCGATTTGTACACAGACGCTGATTTTTTGGATACCGGAACCAGTGCCAGACGAATATCATCCGCTGTAACATCTGCTATATTCATATGACCCAGAGGCTTTATAATATGCCGGTTTACTTTCGATGTGTAATCCGTCAACGTAGTGGCTCTTACCTGTGCGGATTGTAACAACAGCCACTTTTCGCAATACTCCTTTACTGTGGGGGATGATCTGCGAAATGTATTATCCTCAATCTGCTCTCTCGCTTCGAGCACCTTATCATATAATTCTTCACGGGTTCTGCCATACAACGCCACCCGCTTTCCATCAGCATCCTCAATTCGAGTCCGGTAATATTCCTTACCCGCCATGATGACGGTTCCGTACTGAGGAATCGCATATCTTTTTCTTGCCATCTTCGACACCTCCAAACTTTTAGCTGATATATTCATTATTGCGAATAACCTGCCAATACTCAACGATGTCGAATTTCGCTCCTGGCTGTTCTCTTCTTTCGGAAAGTCGGATTGTTATCCTTCGGCCTTGCACGATGTGTAGACCTTGCAATATACTCCTGAAGTCCAACTTCAGTAAAATAAACACAGCCATTCTCAACATACTGAACGTAAGTGATCAGCCCTTCCATTCTTGCATGATCCAAGGTGTCCAGGCTAATCCCCAACATCTCAGCGGCTTCTTTACGCTTAATCAATTTATCCACCATCAAAATTCACTTCCTTTCGGCATTTGCCTTGTCTTTTTTTCTCCGCCTGTTCCGGAATATAATATCCAAGCTGCACTTTCACAGCTTCATCAATTCCGCGCATCTGTCCCTTACTTACCTTGCCGAGATACCGAATCACACAGGTCTTATCACATGTATCAAGCTGCTCCGCCAATACCATCGAAGATCTTGCCAGCCCTTTTGCCTTCCGAAGGAAATAATGTGTTGGCTGGCTTCTTTTCTTTTGAATCTTCGTTGTCAGAGGAGCAACCGTAATCGTCGGCGAATAAAAGTTGCCGACATCGTTCTGAAGAACCACTACCGGACGAACACCGCCCTGCTTTGATCCTATCGGAACACCAAGATTGGCAAGGTAAATATCTCCTCGCCGGTAAACCCAGTTTTCTTTCATCTGGTTGCCTCCAATCCCATAATCATCTATGGATAAAAGCTGACAGAAAATAATACAACTGCTTTATTCTGACAGCTTTTCTTAAAATATGGTTTCTCTGTACTTTTTCTTGGCACCCCAGAGATCGGGGATTTCTCACAAGCGGCAGTGTGCTTCACTGCTCCATTGGAATTTAACCATCCCGCCTTCTTTATGGCCGGACCGCGAATTACGGAAGTATCATTGTCCCTGACAGGCTTTTACACCACCGTCGGTTGCAATCCGACATTTGCTGCTGCGATTCCGCTTCGCCCCTGTTGGGCATCATGGCGTGCAGTCGAAGGCTCGTTCTGTCAGTAATGTACTTGGAGAATGAGTATTCAATTTTCATAGTTCATCAGCCTTGTTGCCTTAGCTGTAAAGTAAGTATAAAAGAATGCGGTTTTACATAACACGCCGGAAACTGCGACTTTGCCCACCTAATTTTGCGAGTTCACATCAGTGCTTCCTGAAGCTGCGTAATGGCATCCTGCACTCTCTTTTTCAACGCATCCACATCCTGTCTCTTGCCAATGATCAGATAATCCAGCGTTACTCCAAAGAATTCCGAAAACAGAATCATGTCGTTATAAGATGCCGATATTACTCCGCGTTCAATTTTTGAAATGCGTTTTGCATCAATATCAATCGCCTCAGCCAGAGCCTCCTGCGTATACCCTTTTGATTTGCGCAGCTCCTGAATTCTTGCTCCACATACATGCTGATCGTAATACATACGTTTCTCCTTCCGCACAGCCGGTACAGAACCGGACCAGCGGAAGGTCAAAAAAGGAGCCGCATGACGGTGAAGAAAAAATCCTGTGCCGATAAAACAGAACATGGGGTATCCCATAATTCTGTCTCATGCGGCATTCGGAAGACTTCGCCTGTCAGCGGCTCCACAGCACAGCTATGACTTATAAAATTGTGTTAATAGGGTTATTTATTGTCATCTCAACCATTCAGAGACGAATAGTAGAGCTGCAATCTCCGTAATCTTCTCATCTCCAAAACATTGAAGACGGTCTCACGTCCGCAGGCCTTGCATTTGGTCTGCACATGTCCTCTGGTATCCTCAAAGACGATGATTGAATTATGTCGGCAATAAGGACACCTGACAGTCCTGGGCTTTTGGGAAGCGATTGCATCCTTTGCCCGGATGATTTTAATCTGCATTTCCGCAGATGGTTCCGATACTCTGATATTCCTGCTCATGGCCACACCTCCAATGGATCACGATATTCATAATCCTTTTTCCGGTTCAGATAGCCAAGTTGTTCCAAGCGGATAGCTGCTGCTGATCTCGAAACACCAAAGACACCACAGAAAGTATCTATCTTCACCTGGTCACTGTCGTAAAAACGCCATCCATAACAGGTCAGAGGCTTTCTGCTGTTAATGAACCACATCGCCCGATCTACTTCTGACTGAGGCATCAGAATGGCAGCTCCCAGCGTATTGGCCTGCCATTCGTTCCAATCTTCCTGCGTTCTCAGGACGCGGGAACCATTTCCCCGCGCTTCCGGTCTCTTATGGCAGGCTATCTTTCGGTCATCGGAATCCAGCTGAAACAGTATCTGGTGAGCGCACTCATGCGCCAGCGTAAATCTGCGTTTTCCGCAGAGTTTCCGAATATTCGCTGGTTCAATGAAACTCTTGTCCAGAACCACATCATTGGTTTTCAGGAAGATGCTCCTCTGATTTCCATCAATCTCTATCTGATATTCTGTATCCACATACGCGGTCAGACCATAGATGCTTCCGTCCGAGGACAACTTTTGAAATGACACCTTCAGGTTCAGATAATCGGATGCAAACTGGTCAATGGGTGTCGGAAGTGCGAATCTTGCCGGATCATCTGCTTCGCTGCCGAAAAAGGACTTTTGAAAATCTCTTATCACTGCAACAGCGATTTCTTCTATGTTTTTCTGCGAAAGGATCATAGGCACGGCTCCTTTGCTTCAACGAACCATTTTTCATCTTCGTTGTACAGGAAACTCTCATGCCCACCGATCATGACCGTATAGCGGATTCCGCAGCCACCCACCTTCGTGGAAGCAGCCCGACACTTATGCTTCAATCGGTCGATCTCATACACCCGTCCGTCAATCCACCGAATCAGACGCGGACGGATATTTCCCTCTGCATCCACATCTAAATTCACAGGTACATATACTTTTCTACATTTCTGTTCCGACATATTCTACGCTCCTCCTCTGTAAACCGGCGAATGTGTTGACTTCTTTTAGCAAAGAACTCACCAGATTCTGCCGGTGCTGTATTAACCAATCATTCCTGTCGGCATAACCAAATCCACTTTTCGCTCTGTCGGCATCTTGCTTTTCTGAAAAAGTACCCCATTTTTAATCGCATCTTTCCCGAATCGGAATCGAATCTGCTCAATCGCTGCGTCCAAGCGTTCCTGGCGATCCAGTGATTTCACATCAGTGAATAGGTCGTATTGTATCGGACAATCCTCTTCAAACAGGTTGATTGCCCGAACTGTCACCGAACGAATCGGGTGTTCCCACTGATAATTCTTATCAAACAGAGCAAATGCGGTTTTCGCCAGATAGGTGGGGCTTTGTGTCGGAATGCTAATCCGGCACTGCCACTCCTTCGTGAAAAGCTCATTGTTGCGGATGGAAATCGCTATTCCGCCCGCTTTCTTCTTATGTGTTCGTAGCTTGGTTCCAATCTCCTGCACCAGCTCCAGCATGACACACCAGACTTCGGCGTTATTCTCCAAATCCTGCATGGTCGTTATCCCGTGTCCGATGCTCTTTACCGGAGAAACATAATCGGAAAGCATAACCGGCGAATCATCCAGCCCATTGGCATATTTCTTAATCGCCAGTCCATTCTTTCCAAGGCGGCACTTCAAGAAATCATCCGATGTTGCAGCAAGCTCTCCAATGGTATGAATCCCATAACCGGATAGAACCTTCTCGGTCGCTCTGCCGACTCCAAGCAAGTCAGAGGCAGGAAGACACCAAATCTTCTCACGGAATGAATCTGCTTCGATGCAGGTAATCGCATCCGGCTTTTTCATATCCGACCCAAGCTTGGCAAAAATCTTGTTGAAGCTCACTCCTGCGGAAATCGTAAGGCCCAGTTCAAACTTAACGGTTCTGCGAATCTCATCTGCGATTTCAAATCCAGTTCCCATGCAGCCGCTTCCGGTCACATCCAGCCAGCATTCGTCCATCCCGTAAGGTTCAATCTGGTCAGTATAACGACCGTATATCTCACGGGCTAATTTTGAAAACTTCATATATTGCTCATAATGCGGCTTCACGATCACAAGATCCTGGCACTTCTGTTTTGCCTGCCAGATTGCCTCTCCCGTGGAAACGCCAAACGCCTTTGCTGCATAGTTCTTCGCAAGTACGATACCATGCCGTTCCTCCACAGAACCACACACTGCCACCGGCTTGTTCTTCAGTTCCGGGTTCAGCATACACTCAACAGAAGCATAGAAATTATTCATATCACAGTGAAGAATCACTCTTTGCATCCCGTATTCCTCCTCTCCGTTCGTGAAAACACGAACAACTTTTCACGAACGCATTGACACACAGCATTTCTTGTGATACTATAATTACACGAATTGTATTTCGTGTTTTCATCGTCATTATAGCAAGCACAGTTTTTCGTGTCAATAGATTTTTATGAAAAAGTGTTCGTGTTCGTCATCAAAAAAGAAAGAGGTATTCCTATGGTCTTCAAAGAAAGGTTGAAAGAAAAAAGAACAGAAGCCAATTTAACTCAGGTAGAACTTGCAGAGAAGGCCGGTGTAACCGCCCGCACAATTCAGAATTATGAGCTTGGCAGCCGCAAACCATCCAATATGGTCACGATCCAGAAGATTGCAGATGCGCTGAATACTACTACCGAGTACCTGCTGGGAAGCAGCGGCACCTATGTCGTAGAAGCTCATGAAAAAGGCGGCGCAAAAGCAGCGAAAGATATTGAAGAACTGGTCAGCGAGGTGACCGGTATGTTCGCTGGCGGCGAATTAAGCGAAGATGCCATCGAAGGAGCTTATAAAGCTCTGACCGATGCCTACTGGATTGCCAAAGAGAACAATAAAAAATACGCCCCGAAAACGAGGCGTAAAAAATCCGATCAGTGATATTTATCGTACACACTTTTCGCTATACTGTAAACTGGAGGTGGTATGATGAATGCGGAACAGCTTTCACGGGTCGGTGAGAAACTGGTAAAACGCTGCGGTTCCAGAGACCCTTTTGAAATTGCAAGGCAGCTTGGTATCAATGTCATGCTTTGCGAAAATTTTGGTTCCCTGAAGGGAATGTACCGGGTAATTAAGCGGAATCGCTTTATTTTCCTGAATAACAGTCTGGATGAAAATATGCTGCGCATCGTGTGCGCACATGAATTAGGGCATGACCAGCTTCACCGGAATATGGCGAAAACCACCCCGATTCATGAGTTCATGCTCTATGACATGAAATCCAAACCGGAATATGAAGCCAACATCGTAGCAGCGGAGATTCTGATGGACAGCGATGAAGTTCTTCGCTACATCTATGAGTATGGATATACAGCCGAGCAGATCGCCAGTGCGATGTCCACCGACATCAATCTGGTTGCGCTGAAGGTAGCACACCTGGCCACACTTGGATATAATCTGCACGCACTGGAACATAAAAGCAATTTTTTGAAATAACGTACCTTCGAGGAGCCTTAACCGGCTCCTCTTTTTTGTTGCAAATTGTGCAGATGCCGTCTGCACAATTATCAGCCTAACATCTGCATGTGATAGAGCTTAACTTTTTCCTCGAACGGAAGTCCCGGATCAATGCCGACTTCTTCCCACATCACACCATACGGTGCGCCGCCATCTGTATATCCAGCGATAAAAGCAAAACGACCATCGCAGTCCTTATACAGTTCTGCCAGCCGCTCCCGTTCCTTCGCTTCCCGCTCCATTCTCCGCTGCCGGAGCCGCTGTTCTTCGGCCCGTTTAATCTGGTCAAGCTGCTCCTGTGTATAATTGACCCCCAGCTCCTGCAAATCTTTAGCAGCCGTCACAGCATCCACATGAAAGCGTTCCCGATAATGCTTGTTCATCTTTTTCGGTGAGCCGGTATAGGTGAGCAGCCACTGCTTGCCTTTTCGGAGGCGGGCTTCCTTTCGCTCAGCCGTCGTCAGTTTCTTTTTCTTTGCCATTTGCGGAATCTCCCGGATTTTTTGCTGATAATTTTGAGTTGCGCTTTTTCGGTGCTGTCAGCTCATAGCTCAAAGAAAGCAGGTCTTTGATGGCATCATCCAGCTCCGGTTTGCCAAGCTGAATACTGAGCCATTTTTCCTTATTCATGTGATAGGCCGGAAAATAGCCATCCTGCCCACGCAGAGAGCCAATCAGCAACGGATCACTTTTCACATTAAGGACATCAACGATGCCTGCCTCCGGCAATCCCAACTTATCAGCAGATACTTCCAGAACCACACCATACCATTTGTTATTATCGTTGTGCCGCAGCACAGCATTCCAGTCATGCCAGGGGTATTCCGGCTCTGTGCCGTACTGCTGACGTATCCATGTAAATAATTCTTGTCGTGTCACTCCATCGCTTCCCAACTATTTTATGTGTGGTTTGTGCAACGACCTGTTGCACAAATTCTTGCCTCAGATAACTCTCCGCAATGCATTCATATCAGAAATCATCCAGCGCAGCATCAATCTCTTCCAGCCGATCAATCCAGCCCAGGTCAGATTTCTTCTTGGTTGCTGGTCTTTTCTTATCACCACCAACCACTTCAAACCGTTTCTCTTCTGTCCCGAACAAACCTTTTACCTGAATTCTGAAATCCGGCTTGTTGTTGGTCAGTCCTTGCATGAGCTGCACATTCTTGTATCTTGGCAGGAGGATTTGACAAATAGCCTGAATGTCTTGCTCCTTAATACACGGTGCCGCCATGAACTTTTTTGTTATGTAAGGCTTTATATCTGCCAGTACCTTCGACATAGAGGCTTTCTTTCGAGTATCAGTCGTAACAATTCCTCCTTCCCACTGATTTTTGTCATTATCCCTTGCTATATTTAATCAGCAATATATCTAAGAACTTTACCCAGGCAATCTCTGCTGTTATCCGTAGACACCTGTTGATTACTTCCTGGTGCGCTAAGAGGCATTGCTCCCCACATAAAGTGCTGATTATAACAATCTAAAAGAATCCTCTCGTATGTACCTGCTGCTGAAGTTGAACTTTCTCCAGAGGAAAGCCATCTCCAATTTCCTATTGCTTGATAAACGAAGCTGTCAATAACGATTCCTGACAAATGGTAGCTTCTAAAATAGTTATCTCGCACATATCGTAGATGCTTGCAAGTGTCAAAAAGCAGTCCATTACTGCTTATATTTTTGTTTTTCATGGCATCCTGTTCTGCTTTTGGATTAGTTGAACGCCAATTCCCACCCATATTTGTATCTGGATATCTGTATGAGCCATCCCAATTTCTGAATGCCGGCAGAATTTCAAAGAACATTCCATCTGAAAAATTGATCTTCACAACCTGTCCATCTGCTCTTACTTCACTTCTTGGATACGGAACAAGAATAGCCTGTCTAACTGCTTGCAGAAGACGAGATTGACCATTCCCATAAACAGAGTTGAACTGGTTGTAATATGATTCCGGCAAGGACATCAAAATATCAATATCACTTGTATCTATCGCAGTTCCCCTTCCATAGGAGCCAACATATATACTATTTTGTCTATCGCTTGTTATATTCCAAAACTCACGGTTCATTGCTGATGTTACAGTGCAATATCTTTTTGAAATAAGAGAACGGCTGTCAGCTGATATTACCTCTCCATTTCTTTGAACATACAAACTCAATGTGTTCATCCCCCATTTACTCATTTTTTCTCAAATGCGCCGGAAGCATCTTGTTTAATTCCTCCTGCGTAAAGAATTGCTCTTCATTTGTTTTGAGTGCAGCTTGGGCGGCAGCATAACTTTTCCCATCAGTTAAAGGTGCAGCACCGTAGATTTCCGAACTTTCATCCAACAGTTCATCTCTTTTGCGCACTATCTCTTCAATACTGATTTCGTCAAAATCTGTCAAAAGTGACAGATATTTTTCTCTAACCTTCCACAGCTTATTCGCAGTCTTAATATGATCGGTTTTTTCAGTGGAAATATCCTTATCCTTCAGATAGCTTGTTAGGGCAAGGAGTGCTGTCGAACATAGTCCACCAGCCCATAACAGTATCTGTTTATTTGAAATGAGCACTCCCAAGAAGCCACCTGTCGATATTGCTGATAGCCCAATTTGTCCCCATTTTATCCAAAAATTACGCTTACTCAACCGATCAGCCATCTTAAAATGACATGTATAGGTATATACAAGTTTCCCATATTCTTCTTGTATTTGAGAATATAGTTTTTTACGGTAATCCAACGAACTATTCTCCATTGGCGCATTTCCTCCGTACCTTTAGTATTACTCTACCCCCAACGCCTTAAACACCGCATCTTCCGCACTGCTGTAGAAAATCAGATTAAAACTGCCCACCAGCTCCGGCGGCACGGTGCCAAGGTCTGCTGCACTGGTAATCGGAAGCAGCACTTTCTTTGCTCCGCTATCGAGGCACACCTGCAAACTATTGGCAAGCTCGTCCACTTTCAGAATCGTGCCGCTAATACTGATTTCTCCCAGCACGGCAAGTGTACTGACCGTAGGCCGTCCAAGAGCGATGCTGCATAGTGCAATCAATGTAGGCAATGCCAGCTTTCCGGTCATGCCAATGCCCTGTAAATCCTGATAGTTGATGATGTAATCCCGCATCGTGGTGCTGATGCTACCACTGATTCGATTTCCGTTTGCTTTCAGGAAATTGAACGCCGTATTCGTGGATTCCTTGCAGTCACGGTCGCTGCCAAGACCAGTGCGTTCAAATTTTCCGTTACCGGGCAGCATCTGGCTTTCAAGGCGGAATACGCCGATCATGCCGGATTTGCCCTGACTTACGGTATATACCTGTCCAGGATTGCAGATGCCATCGGGGATGAGCTTTCCACCGCCCTGCTCTGGCACGGAAACAAATTTTTCTTCAAAGGTATCAAGGTCGATGTAGCTAAAGTTCACATCATAGAACTCCATTCCACCCAGCTTTTTCAGCTGTTCCTTGACACGACGGCGCATTTCCAGCGCAAATACAAGAATTTCTTCAATCTGTTCCTTCGTAAATTCTCCATCCGGATACAGCAATTTCACATAGCCGCCTACAATCTTGCGGACAGCAATCGTATCGCGCTGGTTCAGGTTCTTTCCAAGGCGGAAATACTTATCCAACGCATCACCATACTGTTCTTTCCGCAGTTCTCGGATAAACTCTGCCAGATAATCCGTGATAAATCCGTAGTCGTTGGTAAAATGCTCCGGACGGAACTTCGGAATCTCCCAGCCTGGAATGTAGCAATGCAGACGGTCAAGAAAAGCGGTGTCCGTTCCCATCTCCGGCGGGAACGGATCAAACAGAGAAGAAGTCTTGAGCAACACATCCACGCTCTGATTGATGTTTCCTACAAAGACCATAGATGCCGATGCTGCCTTTTCCTCTTTGCCACGGGCAAAGGAGCCGGAAGCCATATAGTCCTTCATAATCTGAATGCCGTCTTTGTCCTTAAACTTGATTCCTGCAACCTCATCAAAGGCAACGCAGTCCCATAAGCCTACCAAACCTACGGTTTTGCGCCCCATATTGTAAAACAGATTTGCAACGGTCGTCTGACCACCGGATACCAGGATACTGTTCGGGCTGATTTCTTTATAGATATGGGACTTGCCTGTGCTGCGCGGCCCCAATTCACAGAGATTGAAGTTATTCTCCACCAGCGGCAGCATACGCGCAAGCAGCAGCCACTTTTCCCGATTGTTCAACTGTTCCGGCTCATATCCGCAGGAACGCAGCATAACATCCATCCACTCTTCCTGTGTGAATGCCTTGCGTCCCTCTCGAACTTCTTCAATGTCGATATGGGGCATCTGAATCGGAGTCAGCTTATGGATGCTAATGGGAGAGATATCCTTCTGCTTTTTCTGTTTAGAGGAAATCGGCTGTCCATCTATATCCGTGATTCCAAAGCTACTGTCTCCCTCAGATTCATATTCCAGCTGCACGATACACCAGATACCGCCGCAAAGCAGCCGGTCATATTTTTCCGGATAATCATCGGTAATCGGCACATTGGTGAGACCAAGGTTAGAGAACTCCGCAAAAAAGCAATCCTTTTTGATGTCCAGATGCACTGTCACCATATCAATAATGGTATGGCTCCCGTTCTTGCGCAGCTGGGAGAGAATTTTTTGAGCCTCATCCGGGCGGACAAAATTGTCTGCCAGAATGCGTTTCACATTCTGAACGCCCTGCTCAATGATTGTCTCATCGTCTGAACTACAATACTGACCCAGCAGGAACTCCAGCACATAGACCGGAACATTTGCTCCTTCTTTTATTTTCTTTGTCAGGTCTTTGCGGACGATCCGACCGTCAAAGTTGCTGCGCAGCTTCCGGCGCAGTTCTTCACGGGTATCGTCTGCCGCCATATCCATCATTTCCATACGGAATTCCTGCCTCCTCTATATCAGAATCCGAATCCAAAGTCATCTGCAAAGGCAATGTCCATGATGACAGGCTGCCTCCACTGCTCCAGACCGCTTTCTTCGTCATAAACCACAAGGTAATACTGCTTTTCCTTGTCGTATTTCTTATTCTTGAATGTGAACCGCATCCGGAAGATACGCTTCTGCGCATTTTCCTCGCGACTGTCTGCCACATAACTGTTTTCGTTCGAGATTTTCTCATTGTCTTCCGAGAGGAAGAAAATGCGGTATTTTGCGGCTTTCACAGTATCGCTGACTGCATCCGACTGGATAAAGTCCATGGAAGTGATCAGGTTCGTGATCTTATGGACGATGCTGACCAGAGCAATCTCTGCATTCTTTGTTTCCATGTGACCACGTTCCATCTTAAACTCCAGCACCGGTACCAGCATTTCCTGCGGTGAGGAACCGCCATGCACATAGTTAGCACCGCCTCCGGCCACCTTAAAGACATTGCTGCTGACAGGATAAGACACCACCTTGCTGTCCTCGTTCCCCAGAACGCGTCCTATGCTCATATGGTCGATGCCGTCATCTTCCAGTGCCGCCTTGGACACAATAAATCTGCGATTGACAAATGCTTTTTCCGCGCTTTTCCCAGAAATCTTGTCACTTTCTGTCAGCTTATCACGCTTGTAAATAAAGCCATGATCGGCAGTGACGATAAAATGATAGGTGTTGCCGCTGACGGAGATTCGATGAATCAAGTCCATGATTTCCTGAACGGCCTCCTCACACGCATTAAACACCTCATCCTCGGTATTTGCCTTGTCTCCACGCGCGTCAATCTGATTATGATATACATAGATAATCTGACGTTTTGTCAGCACATCTCGCAGCTCTGCCACTTTCAGATTTTTGATATCATCGAACTGTACACAGACACTATCCGGGTTATAGCTTTGCAGCACCTGCTGCCGACCTGCCAGATTATCGCAAAGGATACCATCTACCAGCACCTGGAAGTCATCCGTCATCTCCAGTGTTTTATGCGGTAAAAGTGCTGCCATACCGAGCCTTGTATAAGACGGCAGGACACTTAGTTGTACAGAAAGTTTTGCCGTGCATTTCGGGTCATCCTGCATTCGGGCAAACAATTCCTGTCCGACCTCGTAACGCATGGCATCCGAAATGATGACCACGGTGCGTTCCTTGGTATAGCGCAGGTTGGCATTGTAAAACTCCCGCTGCAACGGAATTGCCGAAAATGCGGCATCCTGCTGAATTCCAGCATTCCAGGCAGGGAGCAGGCAAGCCAGATATTCGTTTGTGTAGATATTTTCCACCAGTTCCCGAAGCGGCTCAAAGCTTTCCGTGCTCTCCAGCTGGTCGTAATAATAGTAGAATTTCCGATACTGCTGATCCATATTGTAATCCGCAGCAAGATATCGGTCGATGATTGGCTTTAAGCCATCTGCGGCATGGTAATCCGCTTCCTTCACCATGCTGTATGCACTGGAAAGCATCTGATAGGTTTTCCCGGTCTTTCTGCCAAAGTGCATTTTAGCCCGCTTTTCACAGAGTTCCGGAATGGTAAATCCGTTTACGATTGCACCGATATCTTCCGAAACAAGTCTGCCAATGAGCCACTTTACCAGCACCTGATCCACGACAAGGAAAGTGTCGCACTCCACCAAATCGTCCACTCGCATTCCTGCAAATGCCGAAAGAACATTCAGCCCTTTGGCAACGTGCGCCGACAGAGCATCGTATTTGTCCCGGTACAGGACGCTGTTCATCAGGCTATCGAGAAATGCGATGATATTACCGGACTTGTAGGAGACAAAGCTCTTCCATGCTGCCGGAAGCTCTGCCTGCACATATCGACCAGTATAAGTAACGAACAACGTTACCAGCAGCCGTTCCAGACTCGGTTTTGTATCAGTGTATCCGAAATGCTGCTCACAGAGCTGCCAGAATGCAGACAGCAGATCGTATTTTTCAAACTCCTGCAAGAAAGCATTGTCCACCAGCTCGCCATCCGTCAACACGATGCGCACGACTTCCTCAAAAGAGCAGGTACGCGCCTTGCAGACTGCACTTAGCAGACCGACAAGGATATTTTCTTCATTGAAGTTTTCGATTTCCAAATCATAGAACCGCTGAGTGCGCTCTTTGTTGGCGAAAAACTTGATGTGCTTCTCAATAACCGGCTTGTACTTTTCCTCAATACCCAGGTCAACCGACAGCAGGGAAGCGCGGTCGGCAAAGAACCGTCTGGAATACAGCATTGTGTCTTCCAGATGGTTGTCCCTTACATCCGGCTTCGGAAACGGTGCATAAATCAGATAATTCGTGGTCTTATCCACACGCTCCAGAAAATACTTTGTATAGAACTGGTTATCCGGCTGGAGATGGTAGATCTTCGCATTCTGAAGCTCCACCGTCTCCATATCCTCGGCAAATTCTGCCTTGTCATCGTACCAGAAAACCAGTTTCCGGGTCTCCCCGGTAAATTCCGCATTCAGGCGGTCTATAATTTGTTTCAGGTTCAATTCTGCCATATCAATTTCCTTTACTTGATAGATTCCGCCCTTTGGGGAATATCATACAGGCAGTTACGCCTTGATCCGTTTATTGCCTGTGATGCTGCTAATATAATCGTCAATATCCTGCACGATGCAATGATCCCCCATTGTGTGCAGTGATTCAAAATATTTTGTGATATACCCATAGATGCCATACTCTTCAAAGGTCTTTGCCACATCCGCACCAGAAAGCCCTTTGAAATGACGGTACCGCTCCATGCAATAAATCAAGAAATTGGATTCTTTGCTCATCGCTTACGCCTCCTCTGGGTAATCATAGGAGCCTGTCAGAAGTTCATCTTGATACATGGTATACAACGTCATCGGGCTGTAATGCCACAATTTTGATTTTTCATCCGAAAGCTCCTGATAGAGCTTGGACTGATAAAAGCGAGAAATCGCTTTTTCATCATCCACATTGCTGTTTTTTGTAATCTGTTCGATGATAGGCGGCACAATGATTGCAAGCATTGCGCTGAACTGATCTTCGTTCATACAAGCTCCCTCCCTTCAAAATGCAAGTATTGCAGGGACTTCTCAGTTGCAAACACCAGCTGGTTGAACAATTTCCGAATCTTGAGTGCCGCCAGTGTTTGTTCCTTATCCAACACTCCGGTCATATACAGGGTAATGGTGCGGTACACATCATCATTTGCCACAGCACCATAAATCAGGTCATGCTGCTTTCCCTGATAAGTTCCCTGACGGTTCTCGGCTACAAAATCCAGCCACGCTTCATCTGGGCTGTCAAAGCGCAGCAAACTGCACTCCTTGAAAGCCACTGCTTCCTCTACGGAATAAATATTCAGCGTAGCAGCTCCTGTTTTGCGGCGGTCGGTGACTTTTTGAGCGAAGTTCACTGCCTGATCGCGGTTGGTGGTGGTATAAAATCCAAAACCGAAGTCCAGATAGCGATTTTGCCGGATAAGTTTCGGCTGTTCTACGATAACATTGCTTCCGTGGTACAAAATCATTGCAAACGCCTCCTGTTCCTCTTATTTTTTCTCTTTCACCATGATATTCTTGCTGTCTGCCAGCACCTCATAGAACTTGCCGTCCTGCGCGGTCTGAAGCTTACGGTAATTGACCTTTACGCCGTCATCGAGGTCAAGCTCGATACGGGAAAGTGCCAGATGGCTGATCTTCTCATCATACTCCCGGCATTCCTTCAGCTGCTTGGCAAGTTTATCCTTGCGTTTGGAGGCTGCTGCCACCTCACGGGCATTCTCGCTGTGATCCATCATATCCTGCATCCGGTTGATCTCGGATTCATATACGCGCTGCATCTTGTGCAGGTAGTCGATGCGCAGGTTTCCGATGGTATCCGGCGTGTAGCGGTGCAGGTAGACCAGTGCCTTAAAGCCGTTCTGCTTGCCGCTGTCAAACAGCCAGTAGATCGGACGCTTGCCGGAGCCAGTGACAGAGTAAGTCTGGCAGTGATCCTTGAAGAAATCGTTCAAGAAGTAGTTGCGGATAATCTCCCGGCTGGTGCTGCCCTTATTGCCGAGGGCTTTTGCGATATAATCAAGGTTTGCTTCCAGCGTATCAGCACCGTACACTGCTTTCAGCCATGCACACAGGCGCGATACAATATCATCGTCCAGATATTCTTCATCGGTGATGGGGATAACATTGTCAGCATCCGGAATATAGCTCTGGTATTTGCTGCTATCCCACTCGCCGCCTGCATAGGCCAATCCTTCCACATCCAGAGAGTAGCGGCCAAACATGCAGCCCACAGCATAGCTGAGCAAACTCTTGATGTCCCGCTGCAAGTCAGCCTTACGCACCGTCACATCTTTATCTTCCACTTCCGGGGTCAGTTCATCCTGCAAACCGTAAATGTCAATAAAAATGCGGTTCAGTTCTTCCTCGTTGGCTTTCAGCTGGTTAAAACGGTCATCACATTCTGACTGCCACTGGGTAAAGGCCTCCGAAATCGTGGAAACGTTACGGAGTAAGGGATGTTTCTTAAAGTCCCAAGAAATCTCAAAAGAGTCCCACTCTGCGTTACTGCCATCAATGCAATGTTTAACACGCTCTACTATACTATCCAAAGAATCCGACTCTATCAGTGGCAACTTTCTAAGATATCCAGATTCAAATCCCATCGAAGGTGAGAGAATCTTTAACAGTGAAGCGGCTATTTTGGAGTTCATAAATCCAAGTAAATAGTATTTTGTCTTTTCATTATTGCAAAACAGTCCATATCCACTGTTAGAATACAAAAATCCTACCGGGCAAAATCTAAATGAGGTCTTCTCTGTTCCAATAACAGTCCAAGTCAATGCAGAACTAAATATATAATCCAGATTATAGTTATGTGAACGTATCCTACCCGTCTTTTCATCTTTGAAATTCTGAATTTCAAACCCATCATTTTCCCAGTTTACTACTGTATCATTATTGCCGTACCATTTTCTCTGTTCCCCTCCCTTAGCAAACGGGAACCATTTCTTTCGGCTCTCAACAGCTTCTTTTCTTGACGAGATATTAATTCCAAATTTGTTACGGTTCACCTCAAACCAAAGTCGAATGAATCTATCATTATTTGCGGTTGCCATACCAACGCGAGGTTCCGAAACATCACCAACTAAATGTGACTTTTTAAATGCCGACAAAACAACATCTGACGCCCAGTATGCAGTATAAGGTGTCCCTTGAATTTCTCTTAGTTGTTCATTTGTTTTATTAAAACGATGTTCACCAGAAATAAACATAGCAGCTTTTGCTGCTTCATTTTTTCCGCCAACTAATTGAACAAAGGTGCTATTATAATTTGAGAAAAAGTCATTGCAGAACACAAAGCTGCTTGTCTGAACAACTTCCCCATTTATCTCATCAAATGCATGTGGTCCTAAATGTGCCAAATTTATCAGTTCTTTGTTTAATAGTTTATCGCGTAAATTCTCATAGCTTGCAAGAAACATCCATGCATGTTGTGTTATCATCGCTTGATAACCACTCACTCGCGTCATCAAACCACATCGTTCAATAAAGACAGCAAAGAGATCTACTTTACTATCAGGATAATTTGTTTTAACAAAGTCATTCACTTTAGGGCTTAAATTACTTATAGCTGCATACGGTGGATTCGTAATGGTCACCCAATATTTCCGTGCCATCGTCTCACCAATGTCAACAAGCCGATTCAGCTGCTCGGCAGTATCTTCCACGCCCACGCTATCCATGCTGATCTGACCTGCGGTATCTTCTGCTGCCACAAACCGACGCAGCAAATCCCAGTTATAGCTCTCCACATTCAGGATAGAGCCATACTCCTTGGCATCGGTCAGAGTGTCCAGCAAACCTTCCAGCTGCATCTTGGCGGCATTTTTCTCAATATCATCCATCCCTGCGCCGAAATACTTCAGGTGCGCACGGTTGATGCCGTTGCTCTCCTGAATGGCATAGACATGACAGGTGTTTTCGCCGTTCAAGATACGGCGGTTGTACTGCCGTGCTTTCATCATCACGGCAAAGTACGCCAGCTGATAGGCACGGTCATCAATGTCCAGACCGTAGATGTTGTGTTCCAGAATGCTCTTTGCAGCATCACGCTGGCTGTAGCCGACACTCTCGTAAATCTGCATCAGCACATCAAAAGCATATACCAGGATATGACCGGAACCCATGCAGGGGTCGATGAGCTTGATATCCTCCGGGTTCAGGGCGGCGTACTCTTTACGAATTTCTGCCAGCTTCACCTGCACTTCCGGTTCCTGCTGTGCCTCTTCCAGATAGTATTTCCAGTTTTCTTTCAGGCCGCAGTCCGGGTGTCCTTCCACCCACAGACGACCAAGGCTGTTCTCCACCATGTAGCGGACGATCCAGTCCGGGGTGAACAGCTGCGTCACGGCAGGGATTTCCTCTTTGGTGATCTTACCGTTCTTTGCAAATGCAGCAGCCTTCGGCTCGGTATTGTAATACTGGTACAGCCATCCGATGATCTCCACCTGACCACCGCGCTCGATGTTGAAGTCATCCTCCGGGATATCGTGAATCAGATGATAGACTACACCATCCTGGTCAATAACGGACAAGCTGAGCAGCAGCTCAGTGTAGTTCTTTGTCTTTTCAAATAGAGCAGGCAGAATCTCGTTCAGGGCGTTGCACTGCTTCAGGAACAGGATGCGGAACACCTCGTCCAGCTTGTTGTCCTGCTTCAGCTGGAAGATCTGAGCTTCTTCCTCCGCAGTGAAGGGAAGCTCTGCGTCAAACGGTGTTGTGACCAGATCCGGCTCCAGCTTTCCGCTCTCGGAAGAAAGAACCCGGATATGGGAAGGCAGATAGTCGTTGACTTCCATGAAACGGATCGCAATCAGGCGGTTGAACCATGTATAGGCAACCTCCTCGATCACATACTGATATGCGGTTTTGTAGTCGGTATCCTTTTCCTTCTGCTGGATGACCTCTATCAGCTTGTCACGCTGCCGCACGGCCTCGCCGGAAATCGAATACGGTTCTGCGGTGCCGATATCGAAGAACTGAGTGCCGCCGAAGCTCTGCGGCAACGGCTTGGCAATGCCGTCCTCCGTAATACCGATCAGGCGGGCATCATAGCTAACATCTGCAATCAGCTTATTCCGCGCCCAGATCGCAAAATTCTTTATGGCTGTCTTGTTCATGGAGCCAATCCTCCTGTCATTTATAGTTCAATGTTGACGATTGTATCTTCGTCCATCTCTTTCAGCAGGTTTTCACGCAATGCAGCAAGGTATTTATCAACATCATCCTTGCTCTCCAGCCGCCACGATGCAGTCTTGGCAACCGTTTTGATGGAGACATTCTTCGTAGTGCGCACCTTATATACCGGCTGCGGTTCTGCCACCTTTTCTGCCGGTTTCACGGTCTCGCCGCGCTTTTCTGCCTCTTCTTCCTGACGCTTGCGCTCTGCCTCGGCCTTTGCCGCTGCTTCCTTCGCAAGGCGAATGTCCTCTGCGTTCATCTCATTGAGCAGGCGCAGCTTCAGTGCTTCTGCCTTATCTGCATAGCTGCGCAGAGTGGAGACATTGTTGCAGTGCTCCGCACCGTCCATGATCTCCTTAAACTGTTCCAGATAACGGTTGAACTTTGCATCCTTATAGGGCTTGGTGTTCAGCACTTCAAAGACACGGTTCCGATCCTGATTGATGGAATCCTTGACCGGCTCTGCCTGCTCTTCCAGAATGCGCATATAGCAGTTCATAAACTTCTCGCGCAGCTCCGGCAGCTTCGGAATTTCCTTGTAGGGCTTCACCATCCGGACGATGGTACGCATCTTAGCCACCACATCTTCCAGTTCTGCATCCACGATGTAGGTCTTGCTGTCCTCGTAAATATTCAGCATATCCAGCGCACGAGTGAAGATGGTCAGCTGCTCACTGCCAAAGAAATCACGGATAGGCTCATAGTCTTCGCCAAAATCCATCAGATCATCCTGCTCGTCAAATACAGTCTTAAAGAATTCCAGCGGTGCCTGAATCTGCACCAGTGCGGAAAGCCGCTTCTTACCCTTTTCCAAAAGTTCTTTCCCAGGATAGGCGTAATTCTCATATTTGGGTTCCAGACGCTCAATCTCGGTGATCCGATTCTCGCAGTAGTGCTGGAAGTTCTTCATGATGGTATCTTCGTCATCGGCAGGCGGTGCCACCTTGAACAGCTCTTTCATCACGGTACGGACGGCCTTTTTCTGGTTTTCCGGCACACGGACGCGCACTTCCGTCAGCAGCTTATCCACGAACTGCTTCTTCGTGATGTAGCCGATGATTTCTTCCTCGGAACGGTTGTTCAGATTGACGCTCTCACCGTTGACCGTAAAGGACAGATCTCCACGCTTAAAGAGCCGTGCCACCAGCCAATGGATATCATCTTCTACAAAGCCATAGGGTGCTTTCATAAAGCGATCCTTGATGGTTTTCATAGAAGTTTTCATGTGCATCCGGGAATTGCCTGCCACAAATTGCAGCACATCATCCAGTGCGTGAACATTGGATTCTCCGGTATCTCCCAGTGCCAGTGACAGCTGGTTGCTGGTCTTAAACATCTTCCGGATGTCTGCTTCGCCCATCGCTGCGTCGATGTAGGACAGCTTGTGGTAAACTGTCTGCACCAATCTTCCGATAGCCTCGTTGATGCGGCTGGTCACTTCCTTGCCGGAAGTGTGCAGCACATCGCCATTGACATAGATGGTAGCCTCTTTCAGAGCTTCCGTCAGGTAAAGCTTGGCGTTACCGTTGCGTTCCCGCATCTCTACGCGCTTTGCTTCCTTAATGGTCTCATACTTGGCAAGCTGCACAGAAGTATTCTTGCGCAGGAACCGCTCAATTTTTAAGTACGCCCGCATTTCCGTCAGGAACGCATCATCATTCGGCAGAACCACAAGGACTTCCTTGCCCTGGCCGGAGAGCAGGCGCAGCGTACCATCATCGGTGCCGCCCTCATACCATGGGGTCAGCACACGGAGGCCGATATCGTAATTCTGGTTTGCCTTATAGGGGCGGTCATCCACTGTCTGATTGAAGGAGAACGCATACCGCCCACCAAAGCTGGGGTACTGATACTTCTTGCTGGAGAAAATGTCCTCATAGATCATCTCCGCAATCTTCGTGATGACCTCCGGCATCTCCACATTTTCTTTTTCGATTTCGTTGTTAATTTCCTGTTCTTCATCGGTCAGGAATACATAGATGGAACCATTCTTCTGGATCAGCATCTGGCGCATCAGCACTTTCAGTGCATCTTCCACCTGTGCTTTCAGAGAGATGCGATCATCGTCAATGTTGGTAATCATCAGGCTGACGATGTTGTCCACGTTGGCTTCGATCTCCAGAACATATTTAATCAGGAAAAGGGTCTTCAACACATTGATCGCAAAGACATCTTTTTCCTTCTTTTCCGGGTTGATATAGCTGTTATCATAAGCGCGGATAATCACGCTGCTGTGGCTGTGGTCGAGGAAGTTCTCCAATGCATCATAGAACCGATAGAACGGCACGATTGCCCCCATCTCATCGTCCATCAGCTGCATGGCAGACTCTTTGAACAGAGCCAGCATGGAACGTTCACCCTCGGACAGGTGCTTGCCGGATGCACCGTGGGTACGGATGCTGGTCAGTACACTTGCAAGCAAATTAAACTGGTACGGGACAAAAGGATAAACCTCTGCAAAGTCTTCTGCGTTAGCGTACAGTTTTTTCTCCACGCCGTCGTTGAAGACAATCAGATTTTTGATGATAGTTGCTTTCTGGTCATAGAGCAGACGCAGGCTCTGTGCTGCGGTCTCAGTCTTATCCAGAATACGCTTTTTGATAACAGCGTCTACATTGGCAGAGGATAGAGAAAGGCGTGTATCAAAACGTCCCTGAATCTTGGAGAAGTCGTTACCCTTCACCTTGGTAATGGAGTCGATATCCTGCTGGCTCGTTACGATTACCCAAGCCTTGCCCATGCACTCCTTGCCCAGTTCTTCCGTCACTGTCTGCAGGTTCAGCATCAGCTTGGAATCATCACCAATGTACTGACCGATCTCATCCACAAGGAAAACAACATGGTGGTTATTGCCTTTTTTATCAATATAAGATTTTACACGCTTAGCAAAATCCTCAATGCTGATCTGGTAGCTCTCGGTTGCTTTCTCGCACCAGTTACGGGCAGCTGATTCGCTCATGAAATCCATGTCAGAAAGAACATCGACAACGGAATCCTGAATGAAATCGAAGTCCTGACGAGAGCTTTCCCACGGATCGCCATACTCTTCTTCAAACTTTTCCTTAAACTCTTCAAAACGACCTTCCTCGGAAAGCCTGCGCTCCAGGTCAGCAAGGTGCGGCATGGAACCGCAGAAGCCCTGCATCTCATTGAAAACTTTCAGGAATACGTTCACAATGGCATCTTTATTTTCTTTGCCATTAGAATCGCTTTTGGAATCAATGTTGAAAAGAATCACATCTGATGGGGTGTTTGCTGCCAGCTGCATATCTGCCAGCACCATCTGATTGGTAATCTTCTGATCTTCGATAAAGTAGTCGATGGCATGTTTGTCTCCGACCTGTTTATTCTGAAGCAGATAGGACAGAATTTTCAGGAAATGAGATTTACCACTTCCAAAGAAGCCGGAAATCCAGACACCCATTTTCGGTGTGGTTCCCTGAATACCTTTTTTATATGCTGCAAAGAAATCCGCAAAATGACGCTGAAGCTCACGGGTCACAACATACTCTTCCAGCTCCTGCGCCACATTTGTCTCTTCACCCTGACCGACAATGATAACGCCCTGTATCTCACGGTCAATTTTCTTTCGGAACATGTCCTTGATCTGCATAACAGTTTCCTCCATCCATTACTTTACCAGTCGGAATGCCCGGTAATAGTTATCGTCTTTAATCTCATTGAACAGAATCAGCTCCTGCTCATTATAGGTCCCCGGAAAGAACATCACGACCGGGCAGCGCACAAACGCCTGGTGCAAGTTGTTAAGCACCTTGTGGGAGCGCAAAATCGGATAGCACTTGCCGATACCGGTCAGGAACACGACTGCATTCTCCGGCGTATGTTCTTTGATATATTGCACGATCAGGCTGTCATCGTCATTTACCTTCATGGAGTTGGTCACTGCCTTGACGATACGCTCGATTCCTCGTTTTTTTTCAAAGTCATAGCACTTTTCCATGAAGTTTTTCTTTTCCAAAAAGTCAATGATGATATCATACAGGTCAAAGACCACAAGCTCAAAATCATCATCGCCCCGGTCGTTTTTATTTTTCAGATACTCTACACGCTCCCGAACTTCCAGTTCCTTTTCCGGTGGATAATCAAACACCCAATAGTTGACCTCATTTGCGCGGCCTGTTCCTTTTCGGAAAGACGGCTTATGGATTGCAAGCTCCATCTCATCCAGTCTTTGGCTTAAATCCATTTCATCTTACCCCCGTCAGTGTTTTTACCATGATGCCAAGGTCATGGTCATAAAGCCAATGCTCAAATGCAATATCAAGAATTGGCTTCAGTATTTTTCTTGTGCTGTTTGCCCGGTTGCTTTCTAAAAGCCCAGCTTCATAAAGCTGCGTTTTATAGCAGGAGCCGAGGCGGTGCAGCGTATAGTCTTGAAGAGAAGCCACTTTCTCACTCTGTTCCTGCTTATTTTTGAAGAATATCCGGATATCTGCATCCGTCAGCTCGTCGGAACCAAGAATCATTTTTTCCCGCACTACTTCATACACAAAATCAAAGAACAGCGTGTCATGCAAAAGAGCCGCAGTCAGCACAAATAATTTTTGTGTAGCAAGATCACTGCTCAGAAAGATTGGGTAAAAGCTTTCATCTAATGTCTTGATACGGGCTGTTACGGTAGAATAAATCTGCTGCGCTCGTAGTTTTGTCGGTGCGCCATAAATGTTTGTCTCTTCATTCAACTTTTTAATGTCTGCAAAGCTCTTACCCTCACTCAAAAGCTGCACGGTTTTCCGAAATTCCATGAACCAGAACGAAAATTTCACGGCTCCGGCACTATACGGTTTTCTTTCCATCTTCGTTCTCTCCATTTCCGGATTTTGTTTTAATGTATCTGCCGCTTTTGATTCTGGCATCCTTCGGCTTTTCGGCGTTAATAGGAATGACCCACTGATGGCCTAAACGCTCGGCACCATCAATTCGCCCTTCTGTGCATAATGTCTGTACTCTCCTTGTGCAGATTCCCCATTTTTCAGAAGCCTGCTTAATCGTCATGAAATCCATACGGAACCTCTTTTTCGATGTCTAAAGTCACTCGCAGCAAGTTAAAATTTCTCATTTATATTCTACTCCAAGAAACGAACAAAATCAATCGAAAGTTCTTCCAAATTTTGAACGATTTTTTTAGAACCCACTCTTCTGCAAGCAGGGCTTTCGTGACACGAAAGCGATTTTCTGCTTGTTGGGGAACTCCCCAATCCCCTTAGAACGCTGCCTGCGGCATCGGGCTGCGCATCCGTTCCGGATGCTTTAACGGCAGTTCCTGCCAAAGAAAAAAGCCCGGTGCAGCATGAGCATAACGCCCACACTGCGCCGGACAATCCATCATCGACTGCTTTGTCTATTTTCTTCTTCCTGCCGAACTTCCTGCTCATGCAGCTGCTCTTTCTTCTGTTCGTCCTCTTTCAGGATTTCCTGCACAATCTTCTGCGCCACAAGCCAATCCTGCATTTCCGATTTGGTCTTGCGGTACTCTGCATAGGAGCTTTTCTTTCGTTCCAGGAGCATCGCATACTCTGCGTTCAGCTCGCTGATGCGCGGGAGCTTTTTGTCAGATCCGTTCTCTTTCTTATAAGTATCAAACGCCTTTTTCGCTGCGCTGCGCAAGGCCAGCGTATCCCGGTGGGCTTCATAGAATTCCCGATTGTAGCCGGATGCTTTATACGCAGCGAAAACATCTTTTGTCTTGGCATAATTGATTAGATGCTTCCTCAGTACCGACACTTCCGACATTCGTGCCTCATCTACCTTTACAGATTCCAGCAGCGCATCGCATTTTTCAGAAATTCCATCTGCCTTTTCTTTCAGCTCTGCATAGCTCTTGATTCCATGCTCTTCCATGAACATCATGGCTTTCGCCATTTGCTTCAGATTAAAGACTTTCGCCCAGCGCGCATACCCTGCGCCTTTGCCCGCCTGCATTTTAGCACGGACGTCAATAAGGAACGACAGCTCCGACTTCTGATGCACCTGCGCAGACCGTGCGCTTGTGCGGGTTTTCTCTGCAAATTTGCTTTTATGAACTGCATTCCCGGCAATCACTTCACAGAGTTCTTCAACCGAATATCCTTTGCCAAGAGATCGGAAACGAGCAAATCTGGCGTGACCTTTCCCCCGCAGGGCAGGCTGTTTTCCATCTTTATACTCGTATCCTGCCTCTTGCAAAATTCCAATCAGTTCCCGGAAGTCTTTCGGTTTACTTGCCAATGCTGCATCAATGGCCTCGCAGATTTCATCCCGCTGCGATTTTTTCTCCGGGTATTCCGTTCTCTTCTGCCGCTCCCCATAGGGCTTCCGGATAATAACCGACAACCGATGTTCCAGACAGACGATATCACTGAGCCTCGCCAGTGCAAGACCGGACAGGCGAAAATCTCGGAATTTTCTGGTGCAGTCTAATGTAGTCGAATTAAAAATTATATGGTTATGAATGTGCGCACGATCAACATGGGTAGCCACGATAAACGCGTGTTTTCCCTTTGTGAATCGCATGGCTGTCTCATACCCAACCTTGTTCGCCTCCTCCGGCGTGATTTCTCCGGGCTTAAAGGATTGCCGAATCTGATATGCAATCACATCATGCGCCTGGGTTCTTCCCGTGATATGCTCATACTGCCGTTTGGAAAGCAGAAATTCTTCATCACAGGTCTTTGCATCACAGGCATACGCGCTGATGTATTTTCCATCTTCCGTCTTTGCTGCATTCTCAGAATAATCAGTACGGTCAGCGAGACACTGCGCTACCGTCTTTCCTTTATTGATATGCAGCGCAATTAGTCTTGTAGTCGCCATTTTCATATTCCTCCATCTAAAAAGAGCTACCCGAAGGCAGCTCTTACCAATCTACTATTCTCATTTTAACATCCGTTCCCGGTCATAAGCTCCCTGCAAATAAACGGCCTGCTTGATGATTTCTTCCATATCGAAATAGACGCACATGATGCTTTCATACAGCTTCCACACATTAGATTCGCTGCCTCCCACCATTTCCATCAGCTGGTCTTCCATCTTCGATTGCTCAGACTGTTTTTCCTGATAAGCTGTCTCTTCCACAAAATGATTCTCTCCATCTGTTTCCTCGTACCGTAAATCATAATAATCCTTCATAAACTGAACATCCATCTAAATACCTCCACTCAAATTGTCAAAACATCTTCTACGCACTCACACAGCCGTTCCATCAGTTCCATGATGCCGCCCGCACCAACCGCAGCTGCAAACAGTCCCATCTCAATTAGGGTCAGCAGGAACACATCCGTCCAGCTCGCCCGAACCACCGAATAGATGCCGCAGCCAAGAACGAAAAGCATAACCGGCGAAAGCACCCACAAGGATAGCTGCATCAGCAGATTCCAGATAAAGCATAGAAATCGCAGCAGAAATGCAACCGGAAGCAACAAAATTCTCAGCACCAGCTTCAACAAAAAACTTACAATCTTCATGGATTTCACCCCTTCGTTTTTCTTTTCATCTTCATTTTACCCTACCCGCTTGTCAAACACCACGATGTCAATAGGAAGACCACAAAAATATGTAACGGCACAGACAGTTTCATCTGTGCCATGTGCTGTAGAAATCCCGCACGTTTGCGCCGTCAGCGAATACCGGAAAGCCTCTTTAAGATCAGCTTCTGCATCTCCCAGAGTTCATCCAGCCGCTTCTGCAAATCCCGGATATCCTCCGCATAGATGCTTCCGGATTCATTGGCTCGTTTTGCGTACTGGTTCAGGTTGTTGCTGCATCGGCGAAGAAGGGTGGATACCTGCGCCACATCCGACAAATCAAGATTTACGCAGTACCCGTCCATCGCCATCTTTCTCATATAGGCACCGGTATTGCGGATGCCTAATTCTTTCTGCTTTTCACGAATCCTCGCCAGCTCTTCCGGATTTACCCGGACATTGATCCAGTGTTCCCGAACACTCATAGTGCCACCTCCTCATCATCTCGATGTGCCATCGGCGGAATGCGACCGGCACGGTCACGCAGCTCTGCCAGGACAGACGGTTTTTCCGTTGTTTTCTCATGGACAGGATCATCATTTCCACGGTCATCCATATTCAGCAGTGCGTCCAGTTCTGCCAGTCTTGTACTCTTTTCTGCCAGTTCTGCCTCCTGGGGAAATGGTTTTCCAAGCTCGGCCTGCGCCGCTTCCTGCTGGCTCCTAAGATTGTCCAACTGCTGTTCCGCCTTTTCCAGCCTTGCAGGAATCCCGGCAAGAGCATTGTCCAGACGCTGGATATTGCCAGCAGCACTGGTGCCGATGGGCACTCGGTGGGTCATCTCGCCTTTCAGCAGCACCTGATACTCTTTCTGGAAGCTGTCAAATGACAACTCCATCTTGAAACCGCGATAGCTGCCAAGCGGCACCGGCTCCAAACTCTGATTGGCTTTACAGACCGCGAGGATTGCTTCACCGGCCTCGGCTTTTTCAGTAAAGCATGTGCCATTTACCTCCATGCCGCAGAACCCTTCTTCCGGCAGCGGATGTGCCGCCACCGTCCGAATATCCGACTGAAAGCCCTTGATAAACCCCTGCGTTTTCTCAATCTCCGCAGGGAAATATTTCATCAGCTTATCCTCCAATCGGTACTGCTGGCTCTGATGGTCTGCTTTCAGCACTTTCAGTCTTGCAACATCTACATCCAAATCCATCTTTTCCTTGATCTGCGGGTCTCCTGCACAAAGTGCCTTGATCTCCGCATAGGAAAGTGCCTGCTCATCCACATCGTCACAGGAACGTACCGGAGATTTGCTGGTCATAATCTGACTGATAAACTTCTGCTTATTCTCCAGTGTTTGATAGAGGTAGGCATCAAAAGTTCCTTCCGTCACATACTGATAAACCTGCACATCTTTGTTTCGGTTTCCCTGACGGATAATACGACCATTTCTCTGGGTCATGTCCGCAGGCCGCCAGCCCACATCCAGATGATGCACAGCCACCAGCCTGTCCTGCACGTTCGTGCCTGCGCCCATCTTCTGTGTCGAACCTAACAATACCCGTACCTGTCCGGTACGCACTTTGGCAAACAAATCTTTCTTTTTTGCCTCAGTATCGGCATCATGAATAAATGCGATTTCTTCTTCCGGCACACCGGACTGAATTAGTTTGGCGCGGATATCCTCATAGACATTGAAGGTTCCATCGTTCTTCGGCGTGCTGAGGTCGCAGAACAGCAACTGGGTCAGCTTATCCGACTGTCCTTCCTCATAAATCCGAAGCACATTCCGCACACAGGCGTTGAGCTTGCTATTTGGGTCATCCGGCAGGAGCGGATTCATCAGCCGCTGATCCAGTCCCAGCTTTCTGCCATCCGATGTGATTTTCAGCATGTTATCGACCGACGGGTCTACCACACCGGAATGCACAGCCGCCGCCCGTTCCGAAAGCTCCGCCACCATCGCCTGCTGATGCTCCGAGGGCTGCACTACCACGGTTTCAAACTTTGCCTCCGGCACTGGCAGATGCAGCTGATCGGAAGTCTTGATATCCGCCACTTCCTTGAACATGTTCATCAGCTCCGGCAGGTTGAAGAACTTTGCAAATCTCGTCCTTGCCCGGTATCCGGTTCCTTCCGGTGCCAGTTCAATGGCCGTGGTGGTCTCACCAAAGGTAGAAGCCCAGCTGTCGAAGTGGGTCAGCCCTTTCTGCTGCAATGTGCCGTACTGGAGATACCGCATCATGGTGTAAAGCTCCGTCATGCTGTTGCTGACCGGGGTGCCGGTCGCAAAAATGATGCCGCGCCCGCCTGTCAACTCGTCCATATATTGGCACTTCATAAACATATCCGAAGATTTCTGCGCTTCCGAAGTGGACAAGCCTGCAACATTGCGCATTTTTGTGTAGAGGAACAGGTTCTTAAACGCGTGTGCCTCGTCTACGAACAGCCGGTCCACGCCCAGCTGCTCAAAGGTAATCACATCGTCCTTTCGGTCGGTTGCCCGGAGTTTCTCCAATCTCGCCTCCAATCCTTTCCGGGTCTTTTCCATCTGTTTGATGGAAAAACGTTCACCATTCTGGGATTTCATCTCAGCAATGGCGTTTTCAATTTCATCAATCTGGGCAGTCAAAATCCGCTCCTGCCGTTCTGCGGACACCGGGATTTTCTCAAACTGGGAATGCCCAATGATGACTGCATCGTAATCGCCAGTGGCAATTCGTGCGCAGAACTTCTTTCTGCGGGCGGTTTCAAAGTCCTTTTTGCTTGCCACCAGCAGTTTTGCACTCGGATACAGGCGCAGGAACTCATTTGCCCACTGAAGGGTTAAGTGATTCGGAACAACAAACATGGATTTCTGGCACAGCCCCAGCCGTTTTGCCTCCATAGCAGAAGCGGCCATCTCGAAAGTCTTGCCGGCACCCACTTCGTGGGCCAGCAGCGTATTGCCGCCGTACAGCACATGAGCAATGGCATTCTGCTGATGTTCCCGCAGCCGGATTTCCGGATTCATGCCGCCAAAGCGGATATGAGAACCATCGTACTCACGGGGACGAGTGCTGTTGAACAGCTCGTTATACTTTTCCACAAGTTCCGCGCGGCGATAAGGGTCTTTCCACACCCAGTTTTGAAACGCATCCTTAATGGCCTGCTGTTTCTGCTGGGCGAGGGTGGTCTCCTTTTTATTCAGAACCCGTTTCTGCTTGCCGTCTGCATCCTCCACGGTATCGTAGATACGAATATCCCGCAGATTCAGCGTATCCTCCAGAATCCGGTAGGCATTGGCACGGCTGGTGCCGTAGGTCATATAGGCATGGACATCATTCCGGCTCGGTGTACTCTTACCGGTGATCTGCCACTCTGCCGTCATGGGGGAGAATTTCACCTCGATGTTCCGGCGCAGATAGAACGGCGGTTCAAAGGTTTCTTCCATAAACTGCTGGATATAATCCCGATTGACCCATGTGGCACCAAGGCGCACATCAATCTCCGATGCATCCAGGTCTTTCGGCTGCGCCTTTCTCAGATACTCCATGTTCACCGAAAAAGCAGGGTCAGAAGCCGCAGCCAGTTCTGCCACGCGGAGCTTTTCCCGGACATTGCCGGACAGATATTCATCAGCCGTCACCCAGCCTGTTTCTTCACTGCCCTGCGTCATCGGGTCTTTGAAAATGACACCATGCAGTTCCTGCTGGATTTTTTCATATTCCCCCGGTGTACCTAAAAGCTCCGACATATAGGGCAAATCCACTCTGCCGCGCTCTCCGATGGAGATTGCCAGAGCCTCTGCCGGAGTATCTACGCTGGTAACAGCCCGTTCCGGTCGAATCGTCCGTTTGGTGAACATATCTGCCTTGGATTCCAGCCTGCCGTTTTCGTCTACATTTTCCAGAGAGCAAAGCAGATAATAAGACGAATCTTCCGAAAAAGCCTGTGCATTTGCACGGGAATTGATAAGTCCATACTGATCGGAGAATCGGTCATAGGCTACATTCAGTTCCCGCTGTTTCTGGGCAATCGCGTCCTCCGGATAATCGTTCAGCTGGTAGTCGATCAATTCCTGCACGATGGTGCGAAGCTCCACCATGCCATTGATCCTGCCGGTGGCTGTCGCAGAAAGGTCAGCTTTCCGCATGATACTGTTCTCGCGGAAATAAACATCCCCGTCCACCACCGCATAGGAGAAGTTCTTTACATTTGGGTCTGCCGGAATAGTTTCGCCCTGCAAGGACAACTCTTCCTCCGGTGCCAGCTCCTGTGCTTCATAATGACCGCCGATGTGCTGCACCACCTCATGCAGCTGGTCTCCCAGATCCGCATCTGGAATCGGAATGACCGTACATTCTTCCTTGCCGTACTGGGTACTTTCCGTTGTAATCTCACCCAGCACCATTTCCGGGTGGTCAACAAAGTAGCTGTTGAGGGTAATCCCCTCCGATGTCAGCCCCAGATGCACCCAATCCGGTTCGATATCAATGGGATGGTCTCTCTTTTGCAGAAAAATGATATCCGACACTACATCTGTACCGGCATTGGCACGGAATGCGTTGTTAGGAAGTCGAATGGCTCCCAGCAGTTCTGCCCGCTGCGCCAGATACTTTCGCGCGTCCGGATTCTTGGAATCCATCGTATAGCGGCTGGTAACAAAGGCCACGATGCCACCGGGACGAACCTGATCCAGTGCCTTGGCAAAGAAATAGTTGTGGATAGAAAATCCGAGTTTATCATAGGGCTTATCGCTGACACGGTAGTTGCCAAAAGGCACATTGCCCACGGCCAGATCATAGAAGTCGCGGTGGTCGGTGGTTTCAAAGCCTGCCACCTTGATTTCTGCCTGCGGATACAGCTTCTGCGCAATACGCCCGGTGATAGAATCCAGTTCCACACCATACAACCTGCTTCCCAGCATGGAATCCGGCAGCATACCGAAGAAGTTGCCGACACCCATCGACGGTTCCAGAATATTGCCTTTCTCAAATCCCATACCGTCCAATGCTTCATAGATTGCACGGATCACGGTAGGGCTGGTGTAATGCGCATTCAGAGTCGAAGCCCTTGCTGCGGCATATTCTTCTTCCGTAAGAGCTGCTTTCAGCTCCTTATATTCGCCTGTCCAGGCAGTTTTCTCTGCGTCAAAGGCATCTGCCAGCCCGCCCCAGCCGACATAATTGGCCAGCGTTTCCTGTTCCTCCGGTGTCGCATCCCTGTTCTGATTTTCCAAAGTTTTCAGCGTGTAGATGGCATCCATGTTGGCTCGGAATTTCTGTTTAGGACTGCCTTCGCCGAGGTGAAAACTGTTGATGCGGTAGTTCTCCGCATGTTTTGCTTCATGCCCTGCCCGGAACGCTTCTTCTTTTCCAGGATTCAGATCAACCACCAGATTGTGCAGGTGAACATTTTCCTCATGCCCCAAAAGTCTTGCCAGATTTTCTTTGCTTTCCGAGCGAAAGATCGGATACACGGAATCCGGGTCCCGAAGCTCCACATCGAAAAGCCCGACTTTTTCAATCGTAAATGCCTTTCCGTCCAGATACAGCGTATCGCCGACACGATAATCCGGCTGCACCGGAGCTGCCGGTTCTGGCTGCACAGTTGCAGACTCTTTTTCAGCCTCCAAGCTTCTGACGCGAATCTCCTGCAACGCTTCTGACGCGCTCACATAATCGGCAAATGTCTGCACTTTTCCGTCTGAGTATCCGTAATACTCTTCTTTGACATAATCCCAGATAGCAAACGCATCTTTAGAATCCGGGAAGTTCTCGCCGGTCATCGTGACTACAAACCGTTCATCCGGCGCATAGCCAGACTCTTTGGCAAGTTCTCTGGCGTGTTCCTGCATTTCCAGTACCAGAGGATCTGTCTCTGCGTGAGCCGATTCCTGTATTTCTTCGGATTCCACATCTGGGAATGGAATGTCCTGCTGCAAATTCTGCTTGCTCTGTTCAACATAGAGCCAGTCTTTTGCTTCCCGTTCCTGAACTTTTTCAATCAGCTGCTGGCGGTAGGTCTCTGCCTCCCATTCGCTGGTAAACTCCTCGCTGACACCATCCGGCTCTACATGAATGCCGTCCTGAATATCATCCCAGACCGCATAGCCAGCGTCTGTCTCCATCACGGTAAACCGCTGGGGTGCTGCCAGTTCACTCCGGGCATATACATCCGCAGCCGTATTCAGCAAGTTGTCCACATGCTCATTTCCGGTATCGTAGTGTTCCGGTGGTGTTGGCGGAAATACATGGGCGGCAGTCGGCATAGGAAGCGGTGCACCATATTCCTGCTCCAGCTTCCGATACTCTTCCATTTCCAGTGCGGTAAGATATTGACCATTTACCACAAGCCGGTCTAATCGCTTATCCACCGCCGACCATGTAAGTCGCACTTCCCGATCATGGCCATAATTGCGAAGCAGAATACCTTTTCCGTCATAATCTGCAAAACCACGACTGCCATCCATAAAGGTATAGCTGTGACCGCCAAGACCGTATTCCGCTTTCAGAAATGCAGCTCGTTCTTTCGCGTCCCCTTGCTGCTGATACAGCGCATAAATACGGATTTTTCCGCCCTCAAAATTAGAACCTGCTCGCAACATCCGGTCGATTTCATTCTCAGAAATGACAAAAGCGGAGGGCTTTTCGCTCTCCGCTTCTCTGGCTGCATTTTCTGCCGCCGCATCAATTTTCTGAATCTGCTCTGCCTCGGACTGAAACAGGCTCATAAAGTTTAGCTGTTGATAAGTTCCGTCAGAATGACTTCCTCTGCCTGCGCTTTCAGCATGTTCATGTGCTGCACCCAGGCCATTTGGTTCGATTTCTTGTCCGGTGCCGGATTCGCTTTCAGAAGCTCCGCCATCATCTGCTCCATCCGTGCGGTCGCGGTCTCCTGAATCTCCCACAGGTGCGGATACAGCTTCTCGGTCAGGATCAGGTGATTGTACAGCAGCGTGTTGTTCTCCTGCAGGAACGCTCTGCGCATCCTCCCGTACTTGCCCAGGGGCTTCTGTTCCTGCACCGACAACTGGATATCCGGAATCAGGTAATCGCCGTTCTTCGTGTAATTCAGCTCCATCATAGTTTTGGCTCCTTTCTGCCTGCTTGTCTTTTTCATAGGTTCGGATCGTGCGTTCAATTTCCCGGAAGATCTGGCTGGACATTTCGCTGACCGCAGTTCCCAGCACATTGGCGGCAGCCTGCGTATTAAAATCAAAAATGTCCAGAAAATCCTCGTGCTCAAAATAGTCATCTGCATTGCCCACCGTCCGGGTAAAGACGGAATATGCGATGCTGACAGCGGCAGCTCTCTTAAAGGAAGCTCCGATGTTGAGTTCATCATATCCTTCCAGATAGGAATCTGCAACGATGTCACTGATCTGCCTGCGATTTTCCTCCCAGTAATCCCTTGCAAGGCGTTCTGCCGCTTCCATGATATGATTTTCCAGAGACCCAGCACCGGCAGGAACATCAAATGCTACATCCAGTGCGCGAATGATTGGCTGCTCATGCTCCGCATTCATTTTCCAGAGCTGTACCGGTCGGGAATTCTTCCGTTCTCCGGTATCTGCCACATCAAATACATACCGCAGTTTCGGCTGCTCGCCGCGCATGTCCAAAAGAGCAATGCCCTTGGAGCCACGCTTCACATAGCGGTTCATCCGATCATTCCAGAGATCGTACTCTGCACAGGCCGTCGCTTCTGGCCTCTGCTTATAGATCATCAGCTGCTCCGCAAAGGGATACTTATAAAGCCGCGCGGATGTGGTCAGAAACGCTGTCCACTGTTCTTTGCTGCCAGTGATCTGTGCCGCAGCTTCCTGCGCCATCTGCATATAATAAGCCGTTTTCGTCATCATCTGTCTTTTTCCTCCTCTCCTTTATTCGTCCGGATACAAATCCAGTGCCTCATATTCTGCATCCGTCATCTCTGCCAGTTTTGCAAGCAGCGAGGCCGTCCACCTGCGCAGGTTTCTGTCTCTGCCCGTCAGACTTTTTTGCATCTTTTGAAGCTCTTCGATCAGCCCTGTCCGTGTGCCAGGGCTGTAAAGCATCATGAGCATCCATTCGTCATCCGTAAAACGCATTTATAACTCCTTTTCTTCGCAGCACCTGCGAGGCGGCGCAGGCGGCACAGCCTCCTGCTTTTCCTTCAGCTGGTCCAGAACCGATGCTTTCTCCACCGGTTCTTCCTTCTTTCCGTTATTGATTACGCCGTCAATCATGCCGTAATCGTCCTCCATCGCCATTTCTGCGGCTTTCAGGTAGTTCTCCGGTTTCAAAAATCCGGGCAGTTCCTGGAAGCCGATGGAATCCACATAGTGACAGCTTACAACACCATTCTGCCGTAAAGCCACGATGTCAGACACAGAAAGACTATGACCAGTAAAATCATCAGGGCGGGAAACATTGAATTTCGCATACAGTTCCTCCAACATCGTATTCTGATCCTTGTAGGGAAGAAGCGGAGCCATATAAACCACCTCATAATGGTCAATATCCGGTTCCAGCCCCATCCGTTCCAGTTCGCGCATAGACGAAAAGCGTTCATATACCGTATCCTCGCTGCGGCGAAGCTGCAAAATCGCATACTGGTCGGTAGTACTGTCGAGAAATGCCATCATTCTTTCGTCCGGTGCCTGCGTTCCATGCACTTCATCCCATTTTTCAATTCTTGCCATCGTTCATTTCTCCCTTCTCCATAAACGGCAGGCCGTTTTCCTTTGCTTCCTGCCGCTGCTGTTCCCGCCGCTTTTCACTATAAGGCGGTCGGATACCGACGCAGCGTTTCGGAATCGTATAAGTGACCGACCCATGCTCCCGGTGCTCCAAAATAAACTGCTCCGGATACTGTTTTCGCAGTTCCCGAAGCTTCTTAATCAGGCGGCTGTCATGGGTATAAATGCTGGCGGTATCCAGTTCATTATCAAAATTGATGACGGTTTCCTGCTCTGCCTTCGTAAGCTTGTATTTCATCGCTCTGCCTCCTTCGCCTTGGCAGTTTTCACCGGCGTATCCGTTCTGGAAGACAAATCCGAGAGTTTACCCAGCACAGATTCCCGTCTGCTGATTTCCGCTTCCTCTGCACGATCACAAAGTTCATCATAGTCAATCCGCGTCATGGTGCGGCCACCGAACCCATAATCCGAAAGAATCTGGTCTCTGGCTGCATTCATGCTGATTTCCGGGTTGTCGATCTGTCCACCGTCAATTTCCGTAAAGTCCTTATGATATAAGGTATAGTCGTAACCGTCCTCACAGGTCTGAATGGCAAGAAAGCCCTTGCTTCCCAAATCCCATGCACTGCGTTCTTCCGTAATCAGCGGCTCCGGGCGGCATGTACCACCGCCGCGTTCCAGCATTTCTGCCAGCTGACAGATGTGCAAAACATCATACCCCAGGCGCAAATGATATTCGTCCATATATTCGCAGCGAGCTGAGAACTTCCGGTTCGGATACTCGATCTCCACTGCACTGCCATCCGGAATTTTGAACCGATCCTCGTAGTTGCTGGTGATAAACCGGATATTTTTTGCATTCTCCAGCTCAGGATCAGCCTTTTTCATCTGCCAGAGAACCTTTCTGCCGCCGCGTACCTGCTCCAGCATCTCCGGAGCTACCGGCGCAACGGCAAGACCGTCAAGCTGGGGAATCTTCTGAAGTGCTACCACCCTTGCGCTTTCTTCCAGCGTAGAAGACGGCTGTTTATCCAACACATCCCAGCCAATGTGTCCCTCGGTGGTCTGCACCTTGCTGTCCATATCAAAGCAATGGAATTCCACGCCGTCCTGCTTTTCCTGCAAGGAAAGCAGCGCAGCATTATCCACCAAATAAGCTGCATTCATCATTTTCATGCTCATTTTTTACCTCCAAACTCCAGCTTAAATGCTGCTGCACCGTCCTCGCCAGTCTCTACATGAACGGTTGTGTCATAGTAACGTCCAGACTTCTTGGAATAGCAGTGGGTAAGCCGTGCTTTTCCCTGATTTACCAGTTGCTTTGCCAGTTCCTCTGTCATCTGCTTTCCCAGTGTCTGAAAGAACCTGTTTTCCTTCCAGAGCGCAAATTTACAGCTCTTATCCCTGCAAAACCATCCATTTGCCGTTTCACAAACATCGCTGCCGCAGGCGGGGCAGGAACCAATGACTTTGCATTCCGGCTGCATCAGGACATTGGCACCTTTCACAGCCTCGTAGGTTTTTACAAGTCCGCTGACCATGCTGCTGATTTCTCCCATAAAGGCATCGCTGTCATACTCGCCGTGTTCTATTTTCAGCAGTTTTTCCTCCCAGTCTGCCGTCATGGATGGAGACTGAATCTGTTCCGGCACCACCGTCACCAGCGCATTTCCCTTGTCCGTAGAACAAAGGTATTTCGTTTTCTTATCGCCCCTGCGCTCGATAAAGCCTTTCTGTACCAGTTTTTCGATGATGGCAGCGCGTGTAGCTGGTGTGCCGATGCCTTTTCGCTCTACGCCATCTGGAAATTCATCCGAGCTGGCACTTTCCATCGCTGAAAGCAGAAGATCTTCGGTAAACCTCTTGGGTGGGCTGGTCTTGCCTTCTTTCAGATCGACACCGGCAAGTTCCAATGTCATGCCTTCCGAAAGCTCCGGAAGATCACCTGCCTCCGCATTCTTCTCAGCATCTTCAACCGGCTTTCCTGCATATTGCCTCCAGCCCATATCCGTGACTGTTTTGCCTTTCGTGCGGAACTTCTGACCGGCGCACTCCGCTTCTACTATGGTTTCTGCATAGTGGCAGGGTGTTCCGACCGCACAAATCAGCCGCACCGCCAGCAGAGTAAGAATCGCTTGTTCTCCACTGGGAAGCGAGGAAATGTCATAACCCGCCGCTGTTTTTGTAGGGATAATGGCATGGTGATCGGTGACTTTCTTAGAATTGATGACCTGCGCTGCATTCACCGGTGCCGGTACATCCGCCTGAATCTGAAAGCTCTGCTGGATCACAGAAACAAGTTCCGGCACCAGCGGTGCCATATCATCCGTCAGATACCGGCTGTCGGTACGGGGATATGTCACGAGTTTCTTCTCGTACAGAGCCTGTGTGTAATCCAGGGTCTGCTGGGCAGTGAATCCCAGCTGCCGATTTGCTTCTCTCTGAAGCGATGTCAGATCAAACAAGGCCGGGGGCTTCTCTGATTTTTCTTTCTGCTCTACCTTGGTAATGATGGCACTTCCTGCCTGGCAACACTCTGCCACCAGTTTTTCTGCTTCTGCTTTTTCTTTCATTCGCTCACCGCCCGCTTGAAAATCCCGAAATTTTAATTCTGCCGAGTAGAACGGCTCCGGCTTGAACGCCCGGATTGCTGCATCTCGCATAACCACCATCGCAAGCGTTGGTGTCATCACGCGCCCCACATTCAGGGTCTGCCCATACAGACATGAAAAAAGCCGGGTGGCGTTGATTCCGACAGTCCAGTCGGCTCGCTCCCGGCATAAAGCCGCCTCATATAAGGCATCATATTCTGTTCCCGGTCTGAGCTTCTGAAAGCCTTCCCGGATAGCACTGTCCTCCATTGATGAAATCCAAAGCCGTTCCACCGGTTTTTTGCAGCCGCACTGATGGTAAACCAGTCGGAAAATCAGTTCGCCCTCACGCCCTGCATCGGTTGCACAGATCAGACTCTCCACATCTTTCCGCTGCATGAGCTTTTTCAGGATTCCGAACTGCTTTTTCGTGCTGGCGGACACCTGATACTGCCAATGTCCCGGCAAAATCGGAAGATCATCATACTTCCACTTTGCATACTTTTCATCATAGGCTTCCGGCTGGGAAAGTTCCACCAGATGCCCCACACACCAACTGACAAGGTAGCCATTGCCCTCCATATAACCGTCCCCGCGCTGATCTGCCCCGATCACTTTCGAGAGACTCATGGCAACCGAGGGCTTTTCCGCTAATACAAGCTTCATTCGATACTGCTCCTTTCGCAAAAAAATTAGCAGCCAGGCACCGAAGCGCATGACTGCTATGTAAGGAACGGTATTCTGTTTTAGGTCTACAAACTGGAATTGGTCATTCTTCTTTTTCTTCAGGAGTATCTTCATTTGGCTTGGAACTGATTTTTGAAACAATAATACCTGTGCAAGTAACAACTACCACACAAAGATACATTCCTATTCCTAATGCTCATGTACGGTAAAGTATCACAAGAAAATTATGTCGAATTGACAGCCGCCTCCGCTATACCGAATAAGGAAATAAAGAGTCCTCAAATTTTGCGCTACTAAATGAAGACGAGCGGAAGTAATCTCCCGCTCGTCAGTAAACTTAACTATGCCATATCAATCCCGCTTCTTTCCCGCCACCGGCACTAAGAACAGCGCGGGCAACAGCAGGAAAGCGGTACAGACCAGCCCCCAGGGTATGGACACCTGCTGGGCTACCAGCCCCACAATAGGCCCGCCGATGATCTGCCCGAAAGAGTCCAGCTGTCCGCTGGTGGAAAAGACTGTGGCGCGCATTTTCTCATCCACATGGTCGTTCATCCAGGCGGCCAGCACAGGCTCCTTGATGGTGCGCATAAGCCCCGCCAGCAGGAACATCAACAACATGAACCAAAAGCTCCGCCCCACCGCGAAGAGAACCAGGCACAGGATATACCCGGCGCTGGTGGACATGACCACACTGGTTCGGCTGACAGTCCCTTTTTTCTCCATGCGGGCGATGAGCAACTGAGAAGCCAGAATACCTAAGCCGCTGCCGATAAGACTGATAACACCGAACCAAGTGACGCTGTTCAGCGGCCCGATAACGGGTATTACCGTGTCATCCAGAAAATGAGCGGTGGAGAGCCGGTCAAAGCCTTCACTGGCAAGTCCCCCGCATAGTGTGATTGCTAAGAGCACCAGCAACACAGGTGCGCCTTTCACAAAGCCCAGGTTGAGCTTGAACAGGCAGACAAAGTCTTTAAGCAAGCCCTGCCGTTCCTCAATAGCAGGGGAGAAGTTGGTTTCTGGCATGATGCGAACCATCACCAGCCCCAACAACAAGCACAAACTGCCCCCCAAGATGACAGGCATTTGCAGGTTTATGTTTCCCAGCAGCGTGCCCAGCACCACGCCCAGAACGCCGCCGATTTGCCCCATTTGACTGCCCCGCAGGAACACCTTGTCTATGGGTTTGTCCTCTTCCTCCGAGGCAATCCACGCCTCCAGAGCGCCGGTGATGAAGGTATCACCGCAACCCCAGACAACCTGGGCCAGCAGAACCGGCGCGAACCACGGTAGCGCACCCTCCATCAGAAAGCCCAGGCCGTAGAGGAACATTCCAATCAGCACCGAGCGCCGACGGCTATACAAATCCGCCACCACACCGGTGGGTATCTCGAACAGAAAGCAGGAGGTCTCCAGAACCGTCCCTACCAGGACAAGCTGGAAAGCATCCAGCTGCACCACCTCCAGGTGGTACACGATGGAAAGCACTGTGGACATAGAAACCGCCAGGGAACAGACAAATCGGAACAGCAGGTAGACAGAATATGCCTTTGAATTTTTAGCAAACATGAAGTTACATTTCATCATAATTAGTCTCTAATCCTTTCAAATCTCATTTTATATGAGTTTTGCAAGCTGTTAAGCTAACTTGTGGAACATATGCCGAACCTTATCTATACGGCTATTCGGGCGGCGGGGTTGGCAAATAAATTTACCAATAGCTGGCTGGTATCCTTTTAACTCTGTCAAGCAGACTCCCTGCCCATTTGTGAAATAAGTTAAATCGTTCCTGTATTCTTGAATACATCTAGCAGGGATTTCTCCTTTCAGAATGACCTCGTCATTCTTTATCTGAGTACTTACAATATCTGCACAATACCTTGGAGCATCATGATACGCCCGTGAGAGATATTCCTGCGGTGCATAAATTTCAAAGTGGAGATATGGCTCTAATAGTTCTGTCCCTGCTTTTTTTAAAGCCTGCTCCAATACGATAGGGGAAAGCAGCCGAAAGTCTGCGGGGGTACTTACAGGACTATAATACAATCCATATTCAAAACAGATTTTACAGTCTGTCACTTTCCATCCATACAGCCCCTGCTCGCAGCCATAAAGAACCCCCTCCATAACCGCATTTTGGAACGATTGATTTAAATATCCAAGTGAAACTCTGCTTTCATACTGCACTCCGCTTCCAATAGGGAGCGGCTCTATGGACAACCCGACAGAAGCCCAGAAAGGATTTGGCGGGACTTCTATGTGGATGGTATATTCTGCTTTTCTAAGCGGTCTTTCCATATATATAACAGTAGGCTCTTTTATTTCTGCCTCCACATGATATTTTTCCTCAAGGATGGCACAAATGACTTCCATCTGCACTTTCCCCAAAAAAGAAAGTATAATCTCATGCGTTGTAGTATCCACATAATATTTTAAAAGAGGGTCGCCATCTGAAATTTCTGTAAGTGCCCCAAGCAATATTTCCCGCTGTTCAGATTTCTTTGCTGCAATCGTTGTTTGGAGCATAGGGAGAGGATTTTCAATAAATGTTCTCTGCGGCAACAGCATTTCGTTCCCCAAAATACTGTTTAGCTGCAAAACATCATTTGGTAAAATTACAATATCACCAGAGCAGGCTATATCGGATGAACATAATTCCCCGTTTATCGGAACACACATCTCTGTGATTTTTATTTTCTCTTTTTCAGATATTCTAATAACATCCCTCAAATGCAATGTTCCGCTATATATACGCACATAAACAAAACGCCGCCTTTTCTCTGAATATTCAATCTTAAAAACCTGCCCGCATAGTTCAGATTGACCTTCAGGCGTTGATGAATAAAACTTACTGGCAATCACTTCTATAAGCTTCCGAATCCCCAGATTGTTTTTAGCGCTTCCGTGATAAACGGGAAATAACGTTCCGTTTTGGAATCTCCTGTTTTCTTCCTGTTCCAGTTCTGACATTTTAAACGGTTTCCCTGACATATATTTCTCTAATAGTTCATCGTTTCCCATAATTACCGCATCCCACTGTTCCATATCGTCATTGTCCGTTACATTTATATGGGGATGCTGCCCAACCTTTTGCTTCACTATAATTTCCGAAGAAAGCTTTGCTTTCATTTCCCGATATACCATTGGCAAATCAATCCCCTCTTGGTCAATTTTATTGATGAAAAAAATTGTCGGAATCTTCATTGTCTGTAGTGCATGAAACAGTATACGGGTCTGTGCCTGTATGCCATCCTTTGCAGAAACTAATAATACTGCTCCGTCTAATACGGATAAAGAACGGTATACTTCCGCCAAAAAATCCATATGGCCTGGCGTATCTATAATGTTGACTTTTACATCCTCCCACTGAAAAGATGTCACTGCTGTCTGGATAGTGATTCCCCTTTGACGCTCCAAATTCATTGTATCTGTCCTTGTTGTGCCTTCATCTACGCTCCCTAGTTCTGCAATTGCACCACTGGTATACAATAAACTTTCCGTTAATGTTGTCTTTCCTGCGTCAACGTGAGCCAGAATGCCTAAGTTAATTATTTTCATGTGATTTTCCTCCTATCAACACCCAAAAAAGGGCATAAAAATACCCAGTGATAAATACTCCTATCACTGGGTAAATAACTCCAATAGCCCCAAAACACTTATATGTTTTCGGGCATATAAAATTACATGATAAAAGTATTCTTAAACTGGGTACAAAAAACTAAGCCCCATATTAAAAGTGAAACGGGACTGCTACTTTTTGTTCCCACTATCAAATTGACAGTTTATTTAAGAATACCTTGCCGCATATTTATTAACTCCTTGTTTAATACTGAATCTAATTATACTCCTTAACCCTTTATTTGTCAAGCTGACAAACTAAAGCAGAAAAAGCGGCAGGATTTCCCCCTGCCACTAATCATCTGTTTATGCAAAAATAATTTCCTTTTCCACAATCTCCCTCGCACAAGCCCTTATGTTATTGAGGCATCCTGTCCATTCTAAGGCGTTTTCTGCCTTTAGCTGTTCCGTTATGCCCTGTGCCTGTTTCATACCCTCTATGAGCCTTTCAAAGCGTTCCTGTGCCTGTCTGTTGATGTCGGCAAGGTAGGCGTTTAGCCTGCCGCTTGTAAGAAGATTGGTGTATGTAACTTTACGGTACTGTTTTAGATAATCTAAATGCCGTTGCCCCCAGATGCCTATTGCCTGTTCTTCTTCGGCGGGTACAGTTAAGCACGGTATCAAATAATCCCCTTGCCTTTCGTATTTGCCGCCCAGTTCCTCAAATAATGAGTTGTTGAGCTGTTCTTACTTTCTATTTTATCAGATATCGCCTACAGATTCCATAGCTTCATAGCTCAAAATAGTTCACCCACCAACCATTTGGCTATGTAAAGGGGACGGCTTTTCAGCCGCCCCACCGGTCAACGCTGCGTTAATCAGACAGGTTCATCGTCCGATTCCGCTTCATAATCCTCGTTGACATCCACTTCTTCGTCCTCGTCACCATCATCCTCCGGCAGCTGGAGCGTATCTTCATCCTCATCGTGATAATCCGCATCCGGGTCCGGCTGATTTTTCTTGGACGCAGGCTTTACGCCCTTCATCTTGATATAGAGATAACCGCCGACACCGGCTGCACCGATCACAAACAGAAGCAGCATAATCATCGGAAGCGGAGACGATTTCTTCTGCTCGCTCTCTGTTTTCTGCTCTTCCGGTGCCGGTTCCGTCTCCTGCGGCTTTTCGGTTTCCGCAGGTTCCGTGACTTCCGGCTCCTTCTCCCGATACTTGGCAGCTTCCTCTTCATCCATCAGCGCAAGCAGATCGGCCTCGTCCACCATGTTCAGGAAATGCACATTCTGGTTGCCGTCTTTATCGCGGTCGATGATCAGATAAAAGGTGTTGCCCGCCTTTGTCACCAGCGTAATGAACTGCTGGCTGGATTTATCTTCTTCCTCACCGATATCGTCCACCAGCGTCATATTTCCTTCCGGAGTCAAAGCTGCACTGGATTTCGTCTCATCCTCGTATGACATTCCACTCTGCATCAGATCCAGAAACAGCTTCAGCGCATCTTCACTGAACATGCTGCTGTCTTTTGCAGAATCCGTGACATTCAGGTACTTTCCATGTGCATACCCGGTTTTGCCGTTGAAGTTTACCTTATACCAGTCACCGCATTTTTCGACAATCTCCACCGTATCACCGGAATGCAGATATCCGATAATCTCCTGATCCATGCCGGGACCGGAACGAAAATGCAGACTGGTGATCCCCGGCACCACCGTACCAGTCTGCTTTTGGGACTTTTCGCTGCCGATATTGTATTCTTTGCCGCCCACCGTAACGATCAGGTTCCCATCCGCATCCGTAGAGACCTCATAGCCATCCGGCAGAACCTGCATGTCCGGGTCGATTTCGATGCTGTCGATATTGTCCGTTTTCCCCGCATTTGTGCTTTCTGCTGCATCCGTCTCCTGTGCAGCGGTACTGACAGGCGTGTTCTTCTGCACATCATCGCCCGTATAGGCAAATGCAGTGGTCGTAAAGGTTCCTGCCGCCATCACGCTGGCAAGCAGCATTGCCATCATCTTTTTCATTCCATATCCTCCGTTTCTTTCTCATCCAGTTTCAGGTTCTCCGGGTTGGGAACCGCAGCCTGCGCCAGCTGAATGATGACTGCCAGCTGTTCCGGGGTCAGGCTCTGGGCATGTACCATTTCACAGATTTCGCTGTTTTCCTGCTCGTGGTACTTTCTGTCCCATTCCTTTCTGCGCTCCTCCCATTCATCGCGTTTCCTGCGGGCTTTCTCGCGCTCCGCAGCAATCTTTTCCAGTTTCAAGCTCATATCGTATCCTTTCCGGGCGAATAAACGCCCTATTTTTATCGAATTCTTCCCATGCAGTAGTAGTGCTGCCGCCAGTAGCTCGTCTCAATGGAAGCATAGGAAATTGGTGAGCCACAGTGGATCATCATCCCGTTGCCGACATAAATGCCCACATGGGATGCGCCGCTGGTGTTGTAGGTTTTCTGGAAGAAGATCAGGTCTCCGGGCTTTGCTTCACTCTTCGGGATAATGTCGCATTTTCCCATCAGACCATTGGCCGTCTGTCTGCCTACATTCCAGCCATTCCCGCAGTGATTGATGACCCAGCTTACAAAACCGGAACAATCAAAACTGGTGCTCGGTGAACTGCCGCCCCAAACATAGGGATAGCCGAGATATTTCTCTGCTTCGGTAATCATCTTCCGGAATTTTTCATCCGTCAGTGCTTCGCCCGGAATATCGTAATCCTGATATTCTCCGCTGGAACCTGCGCCATCCGGCGTTGCAAAGGCAATGCCTGCAAACAGATCATCCCTATTGCCCCGGCACTCCAATGTGACTTCGTAGCGTTGCAGCTGGTCATCTGTGAGGCCGGAATTTCTGGCAACATAGTCCACACCCCGATTGAGCAGCGTTACATTGAGGATTTTATACTCATACTGTACCGTCACTTGATAGGTGTAGGTGTGTCCGGTTCCGGTGATCGGATTATAGCGATAGCCCACACGGGTTTCTTTCCTTGTCCGGATTTCTACCTTTTCTTCCAACTTCAGCTCATACTGCGCTTCAAAAATACTCTGGAGCCGTGCCTGCACCTGGCTTCTCGTATAGTTTTCAAATTCTACGGTCAGCAGAGAAGCAAGCTCATAGGGATTGTGACCGATTTCCGCCAAATTGTAGCGATACTCGTCATAGCCCGGATGGTCGGTTTCAATGCGGTCGATTTGTTTGCGAAGTTTATCTTCCAGCTTGGTATAATCCGTCTCCACGCCTTTCAAATCTTCATCTTCCGCTGTATAGGAAGTCCCCAGCACCACATTGCCGCCGCCATTGATCAAGACAGAGCAGGACGATACCGACCCGGCAATCACCAAAACAAGCAGTCCCACGGCTGCAATCCCGATGATGATATGCGAGTGGCTCTGCACAAACTGAAACGCCTTTTCCGTCATGCTGGCAGTACCCTGCGCAGCTTTGGCCGTGCCAGCTGCTGTGTTCTCCGCTGCGGCTGCACCTGCCTTCGCAGCGGCATACTCTTTTTTGATAGCCTGCTTCTGCCGCCATCTGGAAAAGAAATTCGAGCCAGCCTGCGGATCAGACTTCATGCGTTCCGCAAAGATGGAATCCACGGCATCTTTATCTGCCTTTTTCTCCAACCGCTCCAGCTTTTTGTACTGCCGCAGCTTTCGACCATATTGGAACCGGGAACCGGCACGGGCTGCACCTTCCGCTGAACCTTCGGAAAAATGCGCTGCCTCCACACCGGAATTATTATCCTGGTCGGCATTGCGCACACTCTGATGTGCTTTGGCTGAAATCGCATCTGCCGAAAGATTCCCCGGCTTCTTTGGCTTACCGCCCTTTTTCCCGGAAGCCGCTTCATTCTTCTTCGCCTTTACCTCCTGCTCCGATTTCAGCTTCTTACTGCACATCTTGGCAAGATCGGCCTCGTGACGAATCTGCCTTCGGTGTTCCGCTTTTTTCTTGCTGCTGTCTCCCGTACTGCTGTCTGCGGTCTTGCTTCTGGAATCGCGAAGGGTGTTTTCCGCACCCTCGCGCTCCTGCCGCAGCTTGTCTCCGAGATTCGGATTTTTCTTGCCAGCCATCGCTTACGCCTCCTTCGCTTCCTGCACTTCGGTTAATTTTGTCGTCATAATCCGGTACAGTTCCAGATCGGTCGGGAAACGATCAACGAACGGCAAAATCACATTTCCGTAGAACAGCAGTCCTTCGCCTTCACCGGAGTGGGTCACATAGGACAGCTGATGTGGGCTGATATTCAGCTGATCCGCCAAAATCTGACGATCACCGGCTGCTTGATTCAGCATATAAATGAAGTCGCTGTTCTCAAAAATGTTCGTCACTTCGCGGGAAGAAAGCAGGTCTTTCACGTTCTGGGTGATGCCGGTGGGAATACCACCCCATTTACGGAATCGCTTCCAGATTTCCACGCTGTAAGCCGCTGTCTGCTCTTCTTTCAAAAGCAGATGGAACTCGTCCATATAGTAGCGGGTGGCTTTACCGGCATTGCGGTTGGCGGTTACACGCCCCCAGACCTGATCCTGCACCACCAGCATACCGATCTTTTTCAGCTGCTTGCCCAGCTCCTTGATGTCATAGCAGACCAGCCGGTTATTGATATCTACGTTGGTGCGGTGGTTAAACAGGTTCAGCGAACCGGTCACATAGATTTCCAGTGCCGTTGCCACATGGTGTGCTTCCTTTTCATCCTGCCGGAGCAGTGCCTCGTACAAGTCCTGCAACACCGGCATGTTCTCCGGCACCGGATTCTCAAAATAGGTCTGGTAAATCTGATGAACACATCGGTCGATGACCGTCTTTTCTACCGGCTGCAAGCCTTCTTTTCCGCCCACGATCAGCTCACACAGGGACAGGATGAAATCTGCTTTCAAGGCAATCGGATTATCCTCTTCCGAATAGTTCGCATTGATGTCCATCGGGTTGATATACTGCGTGCTGGAAGGGCTGATTTTAATGACCTGCCCCTCAAATTTCTTCACCAGTGCCGTGTACTCGGCTTCAGGATCGCACACAATTACATCGTCATCCGTCACCAGGAACGCATTGGCGATTTCACGCTTGGCAGAAAAGGATTTACCGGAACCGGGAGTACCAAGAATCAGCCCGTTGGGGTTTTTGAGCTTTTTCCGGTCAACCATAATCAGGTTGTTGGACAGAGCATTCAGCCCATAGTACAGAGCCTCTTTCCCGGTCTGAAACAGTTCCTGGGTGGTAAACGGAACGAAAATTGCCGTGCTGCTGGTAGTCATGCTGCGCTGAATCTCAATCAGGTTCTGTGCCAGCGGCAGACAGCTCATCAGCCCCTGCTCCTGCTGAAAGTCCAGACGGCGCAGGTTGCAGTTGTACTTCTGCGCGATACTGGAAGCTTGAAACACATTGGTTTCCAGCTCCTGCTCCGTCTCGCCGGTGTTCATCACCAGAAAGGTCAGCAGGAACATACGCTCATTCTGGCTCTGCAATTCCTTCAGCAGTGCCTTTGCGTCCTTGCCGTAAGTTGCCAAATCTGACGGAATGATGTCCATATCGTATCCGGAACGGACAGCTTTCTTCTGTTCCTCAATCTTGGAACGATCCAGCTCCGTAATGGTGTGCTTGATGGATTTGATTGCTTTATTCTGGTCTACCGACTGAATGTGCATAGTCACGATCTGGCTGGATTCCATATCCAGAAAATCCTTCAGCAGCTGATCCGACAGGTCGGAAGCCGTGATCTGGAGATAGGACATGGAGCCATACATCCCGCCCATCTGAAAAATACGGTTCTTCGGAAAGGCAAAACCGGTCGGTGCAATAAAGTCCTTTACCGACAGCCCGCTCTCCGGCAACCACTTCCAATCGAAATTGAATCGGTCATGGTCACCCATGTGGAACATATCGTGCATCAGATGAAGCCGTTCCTTGCCGTTCAGCAATTTTGCCCGGACACCCAAGCGTTTGAAGTTGTTCATCAGGTCGATCTCGATGTGAATGAGCCTCGGCTTTGCCTGTTTCATGGATTCCGCCTCAATGCCAAACGTCAGGTACTTCGTCTTGGTCAGGCCGTTGTTGCCCTGGGCAAGCTGGCGGCGCAGCATGGTGCTGTACTCCGTGCGCACCGGATTGAAATGATCCTTCTGGTACGGGATACGCACCATCTTCTCAAAATTCGAGGCATCCGTAGCCATATTCATAAAAGAAAGCTCAAAGCGGATGCTGGAATCAAAGAAGTTCAGGAAGCTGCACCATTCCTCAAAGATAGCCGTCTGATCCTCCTGCTGTGCCAGCTGGTAATTGATGTCCTGAAACTGAATGGTTTTGGTGTAGTAGTTGTCCGTCACACGGCAGATACCATCCGGGAACATCCGCTGAAAGGGAATGCTATCCTGAGCTGAGTGCGGAACCGTGCTGTCACCCCTTGCACGGTCAATCACCGTCTGCACCTGTTTTTGCTCTGCGGCTGACAGATGGGACGGCATTCGGATGTCATCCTGCTTTTTATTCTTCGCTGTCAGCTTTTCGAGAATTTTGAACAATGCGATTTACCTCCATTTCCACGTCTGCCTGCTGAACCAGCAGTGCATAGTAATTTTTTGTTTTGTAAGGCCGCGTTTTCGGCCTCTTGAACTTTGCCTCATAGAAGTGCTTTGCCACCACTTCCAGCGGCTGACCGTCTTTCTCATACATGGCAAGAAAGAAAAGCGGCAGCATCACCGCCATCATGCCAAGTGCGGCAAGGCTCAGATTCCCGCTGGATTTGAGTAAAAAGAAAACCGGAACGCCAATCAGCGCACCGGCTCCGAAGCAGAGAATCTGCCGTTTGGTCAGGTTCATAAAGACCTTGGTCTTGACCTTTGAAAGGTCTCGCGGCACAGAAATATAAGATGCCATGACTCATTCCTCCTCTCTTAGTGCGCTGCAAACACGGATTTCGCGAGGCTTCCCGTCTTAAACAACGTAAATGCCAGCAAAACCGTATAGCCCATAACGCCCCAAATGCTGCTGATAATGTTATCCGAAAAAGACAGGTTCTGAATCAGAACTGCATAGATGCCTACACAGATCATGATAAGAAAGCCCTGGAATCCCAGTGCAAACAGGGAGCGTAGATAGTTTTGACCGGTGTGGCTCTGCTCATGGTTTCCAAAGGTTGCGAACGGAATCGGCGCAAGGCTTACCATGAGATATATTTCCACCATTCGGCCATACACGATAACAAAGATAATAGCCGACAATGCCAGCATCGTGACCTGAACCACAAATGTCTGCAAATACAGTCCCAGCAGCGGTCCCAAGTCCATGCCTTCCAGTGTGGCCTGCATCGCTGCCAGGGTCGCATCGCTGACGGACGTACTGCCGGAAATCAGACCGCCGCTTCGGGAGATCACTTGCTGCGCCACATCAAAGACAGCCATCGTGATATTGAATGTGTTCGAGATCAGGGTCACTGCCAGAAAGGTCTTAAAGACCCATTTGAAAAATGTCCAGGTCTCGAAATTTGCCAGATTGTTATGCTCGATGAGCATCTGGATCAGCTCATAACAGGCGATGAATGTCAGCACCATTCCGGCAATGGGCAGGATCACGGATTCCGAGATGTTGCGGATCATAGAAAAAACCGCAGGTGAAAAGTTCGCCGGTGTGGTTCCCACATCTCCTGCGATCTGTCCAACCTGCTGGTTGACCGAATCGAACATCCCTGAAAGATTTCCCATGATACCGCTGATGATCATGCTCTTGAGCCAATCTGTGATCTGTTCAAGGATACTCTGCATGAGCCGCCTCCTTCCTTACGCGAACACGCCGAACAACTTCGCCATCCGGGACAGAAGCATAAACAGCTGTGAGAAAAGAGACAGTGCCGATGCAGTTGTAGTAAGAAACGCCATAGATTTGTCCTCCTGTAACTTGTCCGGCCTATCAGCCGGTGCGATTCTAAACTGCGGTTCTGCGCCATACTTCCAACATGTGCACCTGCCAGAGAGCGCAGAACATAGCCAGCTGCGGAGATTGCCTGCACCTGACTATGTAACAGGCAGCTTTCGCCGCCCGGTCGGAATCTTCGCCCCGACAGCCTTTGCTTAACCGAACAGACCGGAAAGCAGCGGCACCAGAGTCGTGCCGATCAGTGCTACACCGCCACCGGCCATCAGCTGCTTCATGCCCTGAGACTTGGCACCGGGGTTGTCGTTGCCGTAGCCTTCCAGCAGGTTGATCGCTCCCCAGATGCCGAGACCGGCACCCAGTGCGATGACGAGGGTCTGAAGAACGGTTACTGCGCTGTTGAAAAATGCCATAAATGTGTACCTCCTTATACATGCGCCCTTACGGGCTGGTGAATAGTGAATGTCCCCCTGCATGTGCACCTGCAAAAGGGCAAAAAAATAGACGGGTCTCCCATTTCAATCAGAAACCTGGCTATGTAAAAAGGGCGGCTCACCGCCGCCCTCATCAGAATTCCAACCTCGTATGCTTTCTGTTTAACCAAAAAGTCCAGAAAGCAGCGGCACCAGAGTCGTGCCGATCAGTGCCACGCCGCCGCCAGCCATCAGCTGCTTCATGCCCTGAGACTTGGCACCAGGGTTGTCGTTGCCGTAGCCTTCCAGCAGGTTGATCGCTCCCCAGATGCCGAGGCCGGCACCCAGTGCGATAACGAGGGTCTGAAGAACGGTTACTGCGCTGTTGAAAAATGCCATAAATGTGTACCTCCTTGTACGTTGCGCCCTTATGGGCTGATGAATAGTGATTTTCCATCTGCATGTGCACCTGCAAATGGGCAAACATATAGCCAGGTCTCCAATCCCAATCAGAAACCTGGCTATGTAAAGAGGCGGCAGCTCGCCGCCCCTTATCTTATTCTGTTACCAGCAGCGTACCCTTGACATCTTCGTCACCGGAACAAACTTATTTGGCATGATCTGCATCAACTACTTCGTACTTATCACCGGGCTTGAGCTTCAGCCGATGATCGAGAAACGTCTCGATGCTGAACGTGTTTTTCTTATCAGCACCGGCAGTGAGCTTGTAGTTCGGATGCTGGGTCAGATCGTATTTATCTGACTTGAACGGTCTGACACCGCGCAGCTGCAAAATGCACTTTCCGCCATCCAGCACAGCCAGTTCATCCACCGAAGCCAGGTCATGCCCAACCTTTTGGTAATTGGTGCCGTAAGATGGGCTGTTGCCTCTGGTATCGGAAGTGTTGTACAAATCAATCGTTTCTTTTCCCAATGCCTGATTCAGCTCTTTCAGCGTAGTCGGCTCCGAACCGCCAAGGAAAATACGAGAATCCATATTGCCGATGATGGTATCGGCATTGTCCTTGTAGATTGCCTTCAACTGGCTCTGTGCCTGAAGTACCAGACATGCCGAGATTTCTCTTGATCGGATGGTGGCTACCAGCTTTTCCAGATTTGGAATCTGACCAATGTTCGCACACTCATCAATCAGGCAGCGCACATGCACCGGCAATCTGCCGCCGTAAATATCATCCGCTTTCTCGCACAGCAGGTTAAACAGCTGTGTATAGATCATCGAAATCAGGAAATTAAAAGTCGGGTCTGTATCGCTCATAATGAGGAACAGAGCCGTTTTCTTATCTCCCACCGTATCCAGCGACAGCTCATCGTACATGGTGATATCGCGGACTTCCTCAATATCGAAGGGAGCCAGACGTGCACCGCAGCTCACCAGAATCGACTTTAAGGTCTTGCCCGCCGCCAGCTTGAACTTGGCATATTGGCGGACAGCAAAGTGGTTCGGTTTTTTCTTTTTCAGAGCTTCAAACATCTGATCCACTGGATTCTGAAAGGTTTCATCATCCTCGCGCACTTCCATCGCGTTCAGAAATTCAATCAGCGTTGCAAAGTTCTGCTCTTCCAGCGGTGCCTCATAATGGATATAACCAATCAAAGCACAATACAGCAAGGTCTCTGCCTTCGTCCAGAATTCGTCACCGGCCTTGCCGTCCCCTTTAGTGTTGGCAATGAGGGTTGTGGTCAGCTTCAAAATATCCTTTTCGCTGTGAATATACGCGAAGGGATTATAATGCATCGACTTTCTGAAATTGATAGTATTGAAAATCCGGATACTGTATCCGTTCTTCAAAAGGGCTTGGCCGCAGTCGATTACGATATCACCTTTCGGGTCAGTGACCACGTAGGAACTGTGACATTGTAAAAGGTTGGGTTTAAGCCAAAATCTCGTCTTACCGCTGCCGGAACCGCCGACCACAAGCACATTTTTGTTTCTGGCATTTGCCGGATTCTTCGGGCGATTGCCCATCATCAGCCGCTCCGTCCGGGTCAGAATCACATTGTTTGCAAACACTGGATCTTCAAACGGTTCGATGTCTTTCTGCGTACCCCACCGGGCAGAGCCATACTCCATACCATGACGATATTTCTTGGCATTTTTGCCTTTCAGATACACAGCAAGCCGCAGACCCGCTCCGCAGCACACACCAATCAGCAAATCCAGCGGATGCAGACTTGGCATCGGGTTGGAAAATGCTGCACCCAGGGCAGAAAGAAAGCCGAGGAGCTTTTCAGACATGTCTGCGCCCTCGGCAATTCTCCACGCTTCTCCCAGATTGGTACATACAAGACCGGCAATGAAGTACGGCAGGTTCAGGATCAGCAGCTTCTTGGTCTTATTACTCATAGATCACGCTCCTGACTTTTGTGACGAACCTTATCCGGCAGAATTGCAGCCACCAGTTCTTTGAGCTTGTTAAGCTGCTCCAGAACACTCGGTTTTTCCTTTGCTTTCAGCTTGCGGTTGGTGAATTCCTCAAAAGCGGAAGTCAGTGCATCCGCATCCTTCGCCTTAAAGAACACCGTGTACTTGGGTGGAATCACATTTTGGTCTTTCGTAATGGCATAATCCACACCGTATTTCCGCGCCACCTGTTCAAAGCCTTTCAAATCCGTTTTCTCAATGGGGATACTGCTGACTCCCTGATTCTGACCGATCAGTTCTTTGATGCTCTGCTTTCCAAGCGGCATCTGCGCTGATTTCTGAGCCGCCTTTGCCTGATGGTGCCGTTTCCACGCATTATAGCCATTCACGATAGTGCGAAATGTCAGTTTCGTGGTACTGATTGCCAGATTGACGGTACGATTTTCAACTTCTTCCTGCATGAATCTCCGCCTCCTTCCTTACAAACTGTCCCGGTCCGGTGCCGGTTTACTCTTTTCTTGGGGCTTTGCAGCCTTTTCCTCCATCTTCTTCATCATGTCATCCGGAACCGGAATCGCCATGATGCTGCGCCCCATACGAACGAACATCTGGGGCTGATGGAACTGCTCCTCAAATTTCTGCATCTGCTCCGAAGTCAGAGAACCAAAGTCATCCTCTGTCAACCCTACCACCAGAAAATCACCGGCATAAATGTCCTGCATATCCCCGTCTTCGGTGTAAATCGCACGGTTCAGCGGCAGACCATTGATTTTGCCGGATTCATTCAGAATAATGGCCACTTCATCCTCAAATGGATAGGTGACTTCAATATCGCCGCCGACCATGGCCTGCAAATCTTCCAGCTCCGTGCCAACACTGATTTTCTTCGGATAGGCATTGGGCTGTACCAGCAGCACATCCATTGTCCTGGTCTCTGCCAATTCATGTTCTCCCACGGTCTTGAAATCCACACCGGTGAAATCGCCGGAATCCAGAACATAGTCCTGATTGTTCCACGCCTGCGTCACCATGCGTTCCGCATCTTCCTGTGAGGCAGCTTCCACGGAAACCTTTCTCTGGAGAGTCTCTGTAATCTCCACATCAAATTTCTTCATAGGCACCTCCTTAGATCAGGCGCAGTGCCGGAACCAACTCGCCGCCAATGGAAACCACCGTCAGGTTCTCGTTCACATAGTCGATGGTGCGTTCCAGCGTAAACAGATTGATGCTGCATTCGTTGCCGTTCTGGTCGATTTCCGAAACCTCCGCAGCTCCCAACAGATAGCGGGTTCTGTCAGTCTCGATCACATCGCTCTTATCATAATGGAGAAGCAGTTCCCCATCTGCCACCAGATCAGCCTCCATCTCATCGTAAACATCCTCAAAGATGTCTCGACTGCCATCCTCGGTCAGGAGTTCGCCGCCAGCCCCCGGCAGGATCACCATCACAATGCGCTCCTTCGGGTGATCTTCACGGATTGCCTCCAGCATCAGCCAGTTATGAAGCATCGCAATGGACTTCTCAAACATGGAATCATCCATCGGATTGGGCTGCGATGCACCGTGCGGGCAGTTCTTGCAATCCATGCTGCACACTGCGTTGTTCTGATTCTTCTTAAAGTTCATCATCATAAAAATCTCCTTCTCATCGTTCCATATCTCGTTGTTTACTTCGCTGCCATTTTTCCAGCAGCCGGATAATCGTGTCCTGCATCTGCTTCGGCGTATAGGATTTCGGGAAATACTTCCGAAGAACCTCGTTTTTAATCGTCACATGGTCAAGCTCATCCTTTTTGATTTCATTCATCACTTCACACATGGCATCCAACGTGCAGCCGCCCTCCTGTGAGAGCTTCTTCAGCCGCTGTGCCTGCGACAGGGATGGAGATGCCTGTGCATAGTCCATTGCCTCCAGAAATTCCTTCTGTTCAGACGGTTTCAGGTAAGACAACTCCACCGCCGGATTAAAGGCGATTTTCTTCTCATCCACCATATCCAAAATTTCAGGAATCAGGTTGGTAAGGCGGATATAGCGTTTAACCGTATCCTTACTCATTCCAACAGCTTCACCAATAATCTCCGTAGACAACTTCGGTGCAAATTGCTCCGAAGTCAAATCTTTTCTCTGACCCTGATGTTTCATCGCCTCCAACTTCATCTTGTAGGAAAACGCTCTCTCGCTGGGAAGAATATTCTCCCGCTGCAAGTTGCTGTCCACCATAAAGATGATTGCTGCATCATCGTCCATTTCCTTGACGATGACCGGCACAGTCTCCAAACCTGCCAGCTGCGCCGCATGAAGTCTGCGGTGTCCTGAAAGAATTTCAAATCCGCCTTCCGGGTCAGGTCGGACAATCAGTGGTGATACCACACCGATCTGCTTGATGCTCTCTACGGTCTGTTCCATCAGCTCGTCATCCAGCACCTTAAAGGGATGCCCTTCAAAAGGATGCAGGTCAGAAAGCGGCATCTCCGTCCGCTTCTCCTTAGCCGCAGCGTCGGCAGCTGAGCCACTGCGGTTTTCTGTTGTAATACTGGTTTTTGCTTTTGCCATTCAGCTTCTTAACCTCCTTCCAGCGGTGATAGATGTCATTCTTACCTGCGAAAAACGCCTTTTTTGCCTTGCACTTCATAGATCAAGTACCTCCTTAACGACCTGCTGTTTTTCTTTTCCAATGCTCTTTCTGCGGTCCTCTCCGCTGATTCGCACCGGCGTACACATTTCCAAAATCCGGCTGTAAATCCGGGCGTATGCCACATCCTGCGGATTGCGGATTTCAGCAATCTTCAGATTGGTTGTGATAATGACCGGAAGCCCGGACTTATACCGCTCATCAATGACAGCGTAGACCTGCTCCAGCGCATATTCGGTGCTGCGCTCAATTCCCAGATCATCCAGAATCAACAAAGAATAGTTGGAAAACGAAGCGATATACCGGTATCGCTCTTCCGAATACATGGCACCCATCTGGTTCAGGATCTTGGAGAAGTTCGTCATCAAAACCGGAATGCCCTGCTCCAGCAGCGCATTGGCAATACATGCCGCCACAAAGGACTTTCCGGTTCCGACATCTCCCCATAACAAAAGGCCAAGGTTTTCAGCCTTGACCTTTTTCCACTGCTCCACATAGCGTTTTGCCATTTGGATATCCTTGTTGTCTTCTGCAACGGCAAAATTCCATTCCAGAAGATGCTTTTCCTGAATCCCCGTTGCTTTCAACTGCCTGATTTTACGCTGCCGCTCCACCAGCTCATCCTGGCGTTTCTTTTCCGCCATCGCTTCCTGCTGGCATCTGCAAAGGCAGGGAACAATCTTGTCTCTGCCCCAGAGCTTTACCCTGCACTGCACCGGCGTATGGCAACTTCGGCAATACAACAGTCCGTCCTCGCCCTGATATTCCCGCTCTCCGGGTTCTTTCGGCGTAAAGAGCGAATCCAACGCCGCATTCAAAACTTCAGGCACCATGTCGCTCATAAGCTGTCTCCTTCCTCAAATGTGTAGTCTGCCGGGTTATACTTCGGCTTTTCTCTCTTTGCCCAGCTCCGAATTGTGGCAAGGTGATTTTTGTAACTCCTGCCGGTGGAAGCCATATACTCAGAGAGCCGTTCCACCCGTATCTGATAATCTCCTGGGAACTCCTGCCGGAGCTTGCCGTATTCCGTATCGGAGAGAAGAACATTTCCGTATGAGCCATACCGATGCTGGATTTCCTTCTTCTCTCTTTTATTGATTGTTTCAGTACTTGTTCTATTAGTACTTAATTGCGCGGGATTTTCCGTAACCGGTGTGTCCGTATCCGGATTTACCGCATACGGCTTTTCCGTACACGGTGATTCCGAACACGGCTTTTTCCTTGGCATCTCATAAATCACATACTCCGCTCTGCCCATCCGACCGTTACTCTCACGCTGCTGGTTCCTTTCCAGATACCCAAGACGCTCCAGCTCCTTCAGAGCCGTAAGCACTCCATCTACGCCATCCGGCGTAATCGAAGATAATCCCCGTACCGAATAGTTCCATGTGTCCGGCAAACTGAGCAGCATAGAGAGAAGTCCTTTTCCTTTCAGGCTGAGACCCTGATCCCGCAGGTGGTAATTGCACATCGTTGTGTAATTGCTGTTCTTCTCAACCCTGAATACCGGCATGGTGCTCACCATCCTTTTTCGCAGGCTCCACTTTTTTCTTTGGACATTTGCGCGGACGATCTTCGCTGTCCTCCCGGCGATGGTATTTGCCGGTATCCTGCATCATGCGTTCAAACGCCTGAAGGCGTCCCTCTGTAAAAAGCGTCATTCGATCACACCCCATTTCTTAAACAACTTGAAGAGATGATTCTTTCCCTTGCAGGTCACTCTCGTCTGCTGCACCAGTTTTCCACTTCTGCCGTAGCAATCCCGGACAATAAAATAGCCCCTTGCAGATTTGTCTGCAAAAGGCATCAGCCAGCCACTCGGACTGCGGTACAGATAGCGATGATCCAGTAAGAGAGCCACTGCCGTCTTCTCCGGGATTCCGATTTCCTTACAGAAATTCCGGATGCAGGTACAATCCTCCGAGTTCACAAAGGTGTCGAAGTAGTCTGCCTTGGGCTGTGCCGCATCCAGTTGCTTACGGATACCCTCAAGCTGCTCTCTCTCGGCTACAAGCTCCTGCGCCAGGGTGTAGATGACCTCCGGATGCTGAATCACCTGATCCAAAATGGAATCGCTCATATACACTCCATGCTTGCGGATAGAAGGGAGAACTTCATCAAACACCCAGTGTTCAAACCGTTCTGCCGATGGCAGCTTGCTGTGAACGATCAGCCGGTAAACATCGCCTTCTGTGATAAAGGCGATTTCAACGACCTGCTCTCCAGCATCCCCATACTGATTCACCTTCTGAACGACCCCCTCGCGTTTCGTTAGGGGGCCTTTGCAATGGCGTTTCACTGCGGCGTAGGGATTCACATACCCCAACGCTTTCGCCACATCGCTTGCACAGAAGAATGTCTTTCCCGCCTCCTGCAACACGCGGATCGAACCAAACTCCTGGTTCTCAAACACCTCCATCATTTGCCTCGACTGTCCGCCATGACTGCCCACATCGGTATCATGGGTCTTCTGATTGAAATCCGTCATACCTGTTACCTCCTACTCAAATTTGTCTCGCCGGATTTCAGGCGAAAAAAAATAGAGCCTCGACCCATTCTCGTTTTCAAAGAATGAGCCAAGGCTCTATGTAAATCAGTCAAGTATGTGTTCGTCCGTCGATGGCAAAATTGGACTTCATTTGCTCCTATTGTCCACCAGTAATTTAACCCATAAGAGGTCAAAATGGGCTTGTCCACCAGTAATTTGACCACTATAAACCCATAAATTTCCGTTCAAATTCCATCAAAGCTGAACAGTCCAGACAGAATTTTGGGTATAGAAAAAGCCCAGAAAATGGCGTATTTCCGGGCTTTTTTAGCATTTTGAAGTTGTCGATTATCGCTTGCTGAACTGCGGTGCGCGACGAGCGGCTTTGAGGCCGTATTTCTTTCTTTCCTTCATACGAGGGTCTCTGGTAAGGAATCCAGCCTTCTTCAGAACGGGTCTGAAATCACCGTCTACCTGAAGCAGTGCTCTGGAAATACCGTGTCTGATTGCACCAGCCTGGCCGGTGTATCCGCCACCGTGAACGTTAACCAGAACGTCGAACTTCTCAGCAGTCTCAGTAGCTGCCAGAGGCTGACGAACGATAACCTTCAGAGTCTCCAGACCGAAGTACTCATCAATGCTTCTCTTATTGATTGTAATATTACCATTACCGGGTACTAAATATACTCTGGCGATGGATTTCTTTCTTCTACCGGTTCCGTAGTATCTTTCTGTTTTAGCCATGATTTATTTTCCTCCTCTCAGTCCTTTAGAATGTCAGTACTTCAGGCTTCTGAGCTTCATGCTTGTGCTCAGGTCCTGCATATACGTGAAGTTTGGTGAACATCTGTCTTCCTAAAGGTCCCTTGGGAAGCATGCCCTTAACTGCAAGCTCGATTACCTGCTCAGGCTTCTTTTCTAATTTTTCTCTCAGGGTAGCTTCTTTTAAGCCACCAACGTAATCGGAATGATGATAATATACCTTCTGATCCATCTTCTTACCGGTTACTTTGATCTTCTCAGCATTGATAACGATAACGTTGTCACCGCAGTCGATGTGGGGCGTGAAGATAGGCTTATTCTTGCCTCTCAGCACTTTAGCAACCTCAGATGCCAGACGGCCTAAGGTCATGTCAGTAGCGTCTACTACATACCATTTTCTATCGATTGTAGCTGGACTAGCCATAAATGTTTTCATTATGTTCCCTCCATATTACTTTCGCCGATTCCTGATCGACTTTTTCAGTGTTCCGGTCTGATAGTAATCTGCAGATGTCCGGCTACATTTTACTTCTTCCCAAAACGGTTGAATACTTTATTTCAATGCTTCGTCGGGGCTTTGACTCAGCATATTGAAACACTGTCACAGTCATATATTATATGATACGGTTTCGTTCGTGTCAATACATAAACTAAACTTTTTTTGCGTTGTTTTGCGTTCATCTTTTATTGCTCAGCCTCTCTTATGTTTATATCACGTATGGCGAAGCTATTACAAGAACTCATATTTCACTAAAGTCAGTCCATGGGCCGGTGCGGTAGGTCCCGCTGCACTGCGGTCTTTTGCCTCGAGGATCGTGAAAATATCCATGGGATCCCGCTTGCCCTGTCCGATATCTAACAGGGTTCCGGCAATGATCCTCACCATATTATATAAAAAGCCATTACCACAGACACGGATCACCAGATCATTTTCTCCCTGCTCTTCCACTTCCACGGAATAGATGGTGCGTACGGTGGATTCTACCTGGGCACCGGTCTGGCAGAAGCTTTTGAAATCATGTTCTCCCTCCAGATAAGCCGCAGCTTCCTGCATCCGGTTCACATCCAGTTCATAATAAGTAAACAGCGAATACAGACGTTTCACCGGCATGGGGAACTGTGCCCGGTAGATCCGGTATTCATAGGTCTTGCGGCTGTCGCATCTGCGGGGATGCCAGTCATCCGGCACCTGTTCGGACTTTTGTATCCGGATATCCTCCGGAAGTCTCTGGTTCAGCGCATAAGAAATTTTCTCCGCAGGCATCCGGCTGGTCGTGTCAAACACAGCGATATTCCCCAATGCATGCACACCGGAATCTGTCCGGCTGGCACCGATGACCTCAACAGGCTCCCGCAGCAGATCGGTCAGACACCGGTTTAGTTCGCTTTCGATGGTGATCCCGTTATTCTGGATCTGCCAGCCGTGGTAATTCGTACCGTCGTACGCCACGGTCAGGCGGACACGCTTTTTTTCTTTTTCCGGCTGCTTTGACAGCTGTTCTATTATCATTTCCGATTCCACTGTATTTCACCCGCTTTCTCTCCTGCCACCTGTCTTAGGTTCCCAGACATTCTTTCCTGTATTTGACGAGATACTATCTGTTATGGGCATTATTGTTTTGCAGTAAAAATTTACGGTAAAAACGGTAATCTTCCTACCACAATGCTGATCACCATATATGCGGCAATACAGCCGTAAGCAATGTAATCTCTCTTATGATAGATCAGCGGTTTCATCTTCGTCCTGCCCTCTCCGCCGCGATAGCATCTGGCCTCCATTGCCATGGCAAGGTCGTTGGCTCTGCGGAACGCGGAGATAAACAGCGGTACTAAAAGGGGCACCATTGCCTTGGCACGTTTGAATATATTGCCGCTCTCGAAATCCGCACCTCTGGCGATCTGTGCTTTCATGATCTTATCCGTTTCTTCTAATAATATAGGAATAAAACGAAGTGCAATGGACATCATCATGGCCACTTCATGTACGGGCACCTTGAATACTTTTAAGGGTCCCATCATTTTCTCCATTCCATCCGTCAGATTGTTCGGTGTAGTGGTCAGCGTCATCACAGAGGATCCAATGATCAGAAGTGTCAGGCGGATAGCCATGGAAATAGCCATCTTCAGACCTTCCTGCGTGATGGTCAGCTTCCAGATCGTGAATAACGGTGTTCCCGGTGTCAGAAAGAGATTGAATACCACTGTGATCAGCATGAGCATAACAATGGTCTTCATTCCCTTTACCATGAATTTAAAAGGTACCTTCGACAGACGGATCACCAGGCCCAGAAACAGGGCCGCGATCACATATCCTGCATAATTTTTGAAAAAGAACAGGGAAATGATAAATAAAACGGTACCTCCCAGCTTTACCCGGGGATCCATCTTATGAATTAATGATTCTGTCTGATAATATTGTCCTAATGTAATATCTCTAAGCATATTGCTCCTTACTGGGTTTCCGCCCGCTTTCGCCTTCCGGGTCAGAACCCGCATCTTCCCTCATGCTTCTCTTAACTGTGCTTTGCTTTCCAGACTCTGGCAATCTCTTCCGCCGCTTCCTCGATCGTCGTGGCATCCACGTCCACATCTGCACCTCTTGCCTTCAGATCGTGCATAATATAAGTAACCTGCGGTGCTGCCAGCCCCACCTCTTCCAGTTCTTTGTAATGTTTAAATACTTCTCTCGGCGTATCGTCATACATGACACTGCCCTTGTTCATTACAATGATGCGGTCCACATATTCCGCCACATCTTCCATGCTGTGGGATACCAGCAGGATGGTAAGTCCGGTCTCTGTCTGCAGTTTTTTGATCTGCTGCAGGATCTCATCTCTTCCCTTGGGATCCAGCCCGGCTGTCGGCTCGTCCAGGATCAGTACCTCCGGCTTCATGGCCAGTACTCCGGCGATCGCCACACGACGCTTCTGTCCACCGGACAGTTCAAAGGGCGACTGATAGAAAAGCTCATCCGGCAGTCCTACTTTTTTCAGAGCATCGTATGCACGAAGCTCCACTTCTTTTTTATCCAGTCCCAGATTCTTCGGTCCGAAACAGACATCGCTGAATACATCGATCTCAAACAGCTGATGCTCCGGATACTGGAACACCAGCCCTACCTTGCTGCGGAGCTTCTTCATATCATAATCCTTGTCGTAGATATCTTCTCCGTTAAAATAGATATGTCCGTCGGTAGCACGGATCAATCCGTTCATATGCTGCATCAGCGTGGACTTACCGGAACCGGTATGCCCGATGATACCGATGAACTGTCCATCCGGTATCTTCAGGCAGACATCGTTCAGGGCATGAACTGCCAGCGGTGTATCTGCACCGTATACATAATTCACATGATCTAATATGATAGACATTTTTTCGATCCTTTCCCGGGTACTTTCATTCGCTGCCATCCCCGCCACTATTTCCTGTCGGTTTTTCCATAGCCCAGTGCATTGACCAGCTCTTCTCTTGTCAGTATGCCATTCGGCAGCGGAATTCCGCGTTTCTGCAATTCATACGATAACAGCGTTACCTGCGGCACATCCAGCCGTAGCTTTTTCAGCTGCTCCACCTGTGAAAAGATTTCCCTGGGGGTACCCTGCATGGCAATTTTCCCCTCATCCATGACAAATACCTTGTCCGCATGAATGATTTCTTCCATATAATGGGTGATCAGGATCAGCGTGACGCCTTCCACCTGATTCAATCCGCGGACTGCACGGATGACTTCCTTACGTCCACTGGGATCCAGCATGGCAGTCGGCTCATCCAATACAATACATTTGGGATGCATGGCCAGTACTCCGGCAATAGACACTCTCTGCTTCTGACCACCGGACAGCTTATTCGGGGAATACTTTCGATATTCGTACATACCTACCGCTCGTAAGCTCTCTTCCACACGCTGCCAGATCTCCTCCGTGGGGATCCCCATGTTCTCCGGGCCAAATCCCACATCTTCTTCCACTACCTGTCCTATGATCTGGTTATCCGGATTCTGAAACACCATACCGGCTGTCTGACGTACCTTCCAAATGTTGTCCTCATCCTTCGTGTCCATGCCATCGACCCAGAGCGTTCCCTCTGTCGGATTTAAGATGGCGTTCATATGCTTTGCCAGAGTAGACTTGCCGGAACCGTTATGTCCGAGGATGGCTATGAACTGTCCCTGCTCTATATCAAGAGAAACATCATTCACCGCTCTTGTGATCCCTTCCACATTTCCCTCTTCATCCCGACGAATATATTCATATACCACATTATTTGCTTTAATGATCTCCATAAATAATCTCCATTCCATATTCGCTTAGTGCCGGAGAATCAGCTATCTTCTGCTTTTGCAAGATATCGCTCCTATTTTACTAGATTATGCACAGATTTACAACACTTAACGGGGAACTGAACCGACTTTTTCAAAATCTCTTGTATGCTTTTCCAAAAACCATTATAGTTATGCTTGTATCATTATGTATCAGAATATATCAGAAACAGAAACGAGGAAAATTTTTATGAATCCGATTGATCGCAATAAAATATGGAAAATGGTGGGAATCCTTGCTCTCATCACGGTGGTGGCCGGTGGTCTGCTACGAGTCTCCCAACATAACTCTTACACTTTGGGAGATTATGCGTCGGACAATCCCACACTGGCCTACCAGACAGCGGAGCCATCTCTTTCTCCCTCTCCCAGCCCGGCACCTGCCATCGACAGTTCTTCCACAGATTCGACAGAAATCCTGCAGGAAGAATCTTCCATGGCGGAAACTACCGTCCTTACCGGTGTTTTCCTGAATGGAGAGCTCATGTCGGACCAGCGGATCACCCTGTCGGAAGGCTTTTATTATGAACCGTTATCCGAGAAATTGCAGAGATATATAACAGGTGTTTCTTATCCGGCTACTGTGGATAACTCTGATAGTTCTTCGGAAACACTGTTGAAATCTGTCGAAATCGGCTATGACGATCTGCGCTATGTACATATAAGGCATTATGATTTTGAAGGAAATCCTGCAGAAGGGGAATTGATCTGTAACAAGGCAATCGCGCAGGACCTGACGGAGATCTTTTATGAACTGTATTGTAATGAATATCAACTGGAAAAAGTCTTATTGATCGATGAGTACAACGGAGACGACACCGCCTCCATGGAGGATAATAATACCTCCTGTTTCAATTATCGTCCGGTAGAAGGGACCTCATCCCTGTCAAAGCATGCCCTGGGATTAGCGATAGACATCAATCCCTTTTACAATCCTTATATTACATACAATAAGGATGGCAGCGAAAGGGTGTCTCCTGCAAGTGCTGCGGCCTATGCAGACAGAAGCGCTTCTTTCCCTTATAAAATCGATGAAAACGATCTGTGCTATCAGTTATTTAAAGAACATGGCTTCACCTGGGGAGGTCACTGGAACTCCTGCAAGGATTACCAGCACTTCCAGAAGGTGGTGGAGTAATCCGCAAAGCAACTCGGGAATGCGGAGCATCCCCTCATTGTACGGCTGTCGCCAAATATCCATAAAAAAATAGCGCCTCCATCGAATGCAAGCATTCATGGAAGCGCTATTCTTTTATGTCTACTTTGCTCGTAGCTTAAACAAGCTCCAGAACAACAGTCATAGCTGCGTCACCCTTACGCTGACCGATCTTAACGATTCTGGTGTAACCACCCTTACGGGTAGCATACTTGGGAGCATACTCATCGAAGAGCTTTGCAACCAGGTCAACTTCCTTGGTGTTCTTTTTCTTGCCTGCTGCATCAGCGGGAACCTCAACTACAGGGTTCAGAACCTTCAGCATCTGACGACGTGCATGAGATCTGGTAGGCAGATCCTTCTTGATCTCCTTCTCAACTTCGTCGTATACGGTAACGGTAACACCGTTCTCGATCTTAACCAGCTTGCCATCCTTATCGCGATGGGACTCAGCCAGGACCTTACCGGTCTCCTTGTCAACGATCTGCTTTACGCGCTTGCCGTCCTTGTCCTTGCGGGCAACCTTGGTGGTAACCTTAACAGTTTCGAAGTTATCCTTCTCTTTTACTGCCAGAGCGATCAGTCCATCAACGATCTTCTGTACTTCCTTAGCCTTAGCTTCGGTGGTAACGATCTTGCCGTTGTTGATCACTGCAGTTACCTGATTTCTTAATAATGCCTTTCTCTGTGCAGATGTTCTGCCGAGTTTTCTGTACTTTGCCATGATAATTTTCCTTTCTCCATTCATGGTACATCCGGCCATGCACTTTGGACTTACTTACCGAATGCGTTATTTTTTGCCATTTAGAGATAAACCGCATCCGAACACTTTGGGCTTACCGGATACGGAAATCTTACTTTTTATGTTCAGCTGAAATTAGTTCTCATCGCTGGGGTTCAGCTGTAATCCCAGCTCTTTCAGTTTAGCCAGAACTTCTTCCAAAGATTTACGTCCGAGGTTACGAACCTTCATCATATCTTCTGAAGTCTTATTGGTTAACTCTTCTACAGTATTGATACCTGCTCTCTTCAAGCAGTTGTAAGAACGAACGGAAAGCTCCAGCTCGTCAATACTCATCTCCAGAACCTTTTCCTTCTCGTCGTCTTCCTTCTCTACCATAACCTCAGCGGTCTTAGCATTTTCGGACAGGTCGATGAACAGGTTCAGATGCTCGCTGAGCACCTTAGCTGCCAGGCTGACTGCCTCATCGGGAGCCAGGGTTCCGTTGGTGTATACATCCAATGTAAGCTTGTCGAAATCAGTACTCTGACCTACACGGGTATTTTCTACCGTAACGTTAACTCTCTCTACAGGTGTATAGATAGAATCAATGGCAATTACGCCAATTGGTAAATCTTCGTGTTTGTTCTTGTCGGCACTTACGTAGCCGCGGCCTCTTGTAATAGTTAACTCCATGTAAAGCTTGGTATCTTTACCGCTCAGAGTAGCGATTACAAGGTCGGGGTTCAGAATTTCAATATCCTGATCACACTGGATATCAGAAGCTCTTACAACACCTTCGCCTTCAAACTCGATATATGCAGTCTTAGCCTCGTTGGTCTCGCTGTTGTTCTTGATCGCAAGGCTCTTGATGTTCATGATGATCTCAGATACATCTTCCTTTACGCCGGGAATAGAACTGAACTCATGAAGAACACCTTCAATTTTGATCTGGCTCACTGCAGCACCGGGCAGGGAAGACAGCATGATTCTTCTCAGGGAGTTACCCAGAGTAATACCATAGCCTCTTTCCAGGGGTTTTACTACGAATTTACCATACTTTTTGTCTTCTGAAATCTCGCTAACCTCAATATTAGGTCTTTCAAAATCAAACACTGCCAATACCCTCCTTTGCGAACTTTATATGTTGACATGTTCTTACGAACAATATCCCATGGAATAATATTCCACAGGAAATGTTCATTGGGGTTACATAAAACTTACTTGGAGTACAACTCGACGATAAGCATCTCGTCAACAGGAACATCGATCATCTCTCTGGTAGGCAGATTCTTGATGGTTCCCTTAAAGTTCTCAACATCAGCATCGATCCATTCGGGTACTAATCTTCCAGCAGTAACATCAAGGATATCCTTGTATCTCTGCATGGATTTAGCGCTCTCCTTGATCTCGATAACATCGCCAGCCTTGATCAGGTAAGAAGGAATGTTTACACACTTACCGTTTACAAGTACATGCTTGTGGTCAACGATCTGTCTTGCTTCTCTTCTGGTTCTTGCAAAGCCCATTCTGAACACTACGTTGTCCAGTCTGCTCTCTAACAGGGTCATCAGGTTCTCACCGGTCATGCCCTTCATTCTATCAGCCTTCTCATAGTAGTTACGGAAAGGCTTCTCCAGAACGCCATAGATGAACTTAGCCTTCTGCTTTTCTCTTAACTGAAGTCCGTACTCAGATACCTTTTTGCCTGCTCTTGCAGAGGTTCTGTTAGACTTCTTGTCATAGCCCAGGTAAGAAGGCTCAAGGCCAAGGGCTCTACATCTTTTCAGTACAGGTACGCGATTTACTGCCATTTTTTTATTTTCCCTTCTTTATACTTCGGAAGTGACTTCCGAGGGTTGTTTACAGTGCCGCAATGCGGCACTTTCATCCAACTTGTTCTAATGTTACTTCATTAAAATTAATTGTTTCGTCTTCTGACGATTTCTCACTAAACGCGACGACGCTTAGGAGGACGGCATCCATTGTGAGGTACAGGAGTTACATCACAAATGCTTAAGACATCCAGTCCACTTGCAGACAGAGCTCTGATTGCTGCTTCACGTCCTGAACCAGGACCCTTTACGAATACGTCAACGGACTTTAATCCGTGAACAAGAGCAGCCTTTGTTGCTGTTTCAGCAGCCATCTGTGCAGCATATGGAGTAGATTTCTTTGAACCTCTAAAACCAAGACCACCGGCACTTGCCCAGCTAAGAGCATTACCTTCAGCATCAGTTAACGTTACGATTGTGTTGTTAAAAGAAGACTGAATATGTGCCTGTCCGCGTTCAACGTTTTTTCTTACACGCTTTTTTGTTACTTTCTTTGCAACTTTTTTAGCCATTTTAAACTAACCTACTTTCTCATTTCCTGGGGATGCTTACATTTGCTTCCCTCTCACAGTTACATTACGATCTTAATTACTTCTTCTTGTTTGCCACCGTGCGCTTAGGTCCCTTACGAGTTCTTGCGTTGGTCTTAGTCTTCTGACCACGAACAGGAAGTCCTTTACGATGACGAATACCACGATAGCAGCCGATTTCCTGAAGTCTCTTGATATTCAGAGCGATTTCTCTTCTCAGATCACCTTCTACCATAACGCCAAGCTTTTCGATAGCTTCACTGATCTTCTTTACCTCATCATCGGTAATATCTCTCACTCTGGTATCAGGATTTACACCTGCTTCTGCTAACAGCTTGTCAGCAGTAGGTCTGCCTATTCCATAGATATAGGTCAAACCGATCTCAATTCGTTTTTCTCTAGGTAAGTCTACACCTGCGATACGAGCCATTTACGTTTCCTCCATTTTCCTGCGTAATCTCTTACGCTTTGCGCAACATTTCTGCGCTCACAACTTTCGTTGTGTGTGCGTACGTTTTGGTCTGTTAATTGTACGCCCAATAGTTACTAATTGATTGGGGCTCTCACCCAATCGGACACGATCCGATCTTTCCACGACGAAGGCGTCTAATTCTTTTCACCGTGGTATCAACAAGTAATCTCCCGTAAGCTCTATCCAAATCTATTATGAAAATTGATATTATCAATTCAGCCGCACATAATAACCGGACAAGAACTCACATACCTGATCAAATGACGATCAAGCGGTGATTATCCCTGTCTCTGTTTGTGCTTCGGATTCTCACAGATTACTCTGATGCGTCCTTTTCTCTTGATGATTTTGCACTTTTCGCAAATCGGTTTTACTGATGATCTAACTTTCATGTTAAACCCTCCTTTCAAAAAAGACCGTCTTACATTATAGCATGACGGTCTTTCCTTTGCAAGCGTATTATTGCGCTTTTTTTTAATATTTTTTGACTTTTTTGTTGCTTTTTTGCCTGCTTTACATTCAAAACGATAAAAGTGATAGCCGCAGCCGCTGCAACACTTAAAATTCGGAAGGTAAATCTCGCATGCAATGCTGAATGATGTTGTACTGCAATGATCCAGACGAAGGGAATTGCAGCTGTGAGTACTACGGGAACCAGCTGTGCAAATATTTCCTTCCATTTGCCCGTGACGATTATCACCACAAGCATTCCTATCGCTATCGCTGCCAGCACTCCTGCAGCAATTCCAATATAGACCGGATATTCCTGAAGATTCAGTCCGATGACATAGAACCCCCCGTTCATCCGGGGTCTGCCGCCAATAGCTTCGGTACGGCCGATAATGGACCAGATAGCATCCTTGATCGTACCGGTATGTAATGTCAGATCTGCAATGACCCATTTTGCTGCCCACATTCCGGCATAACCGATTGCCCAGCTTACACTGAAGCCGGTCAGTCTTTTGATATTATTCCACAGGCGATCACTTTCTAATAAGAAGTAACAGCACAGAGGAATTCCCAAAGTAACGATGGGATACGTCAGAAAATCAAAATAAGACGTCAGAATTCCCACGATCAGGAAGAATTCCGGATATTGTCCTTTTTCGTGCAGTCTGTCATGATGTAACAGCATGTATTCCACCGCCAGAAGCGTCAAGATCCAGCACACTGACATGGTCAGTGATACAAGAACCAGCACCGGCTTCATAAACAGGAAACTTCCCAGAGTCACGACCGCAACACCTGCATTTTGCTTTTGGATTGCCGTAACCAGCACCCAGATCATAAGCGCGATCTGCACCGCCAGCTCCAGCCATACCACGTGCTGCCAGGAAAATAACAGTAAGAGCGGCTTTAAATATAAAAGATAGCCGTGCCAGTATCTCGCATAAATGTGGAGATACATGTTATTGACGTTCTCATGGGATTCACAGAAGGATTTGAGAGAATCCTCCGGTGTCCATACATCCTCTTCCAGATCATAGTGGTACATCCACATAGCGTGTTCGTAGGCATTTTTGTCCGGCAATCTCTCTATGGCATTCTGCACCATAATAGCATCGGTGTAGGTCTCTCTGTTTTTCCACAGGTACTGCGAAAATGCATCTTCCGGTATCTCGTCTCCGGTCTTCAGCATATCCCCGACACTTTTCTCCACATTCTTTCTCATAGGTCCTACCGGAAGCAAGAATACCAGTACTAACAGTATCGTTCCCACTACCGCACTGACCGCCAGAATGGCAGCAAAGTTACGTATTTTTTTAGCCATAGCTATTTTCTCTCCAGATGGTATTTACTTATCTCTCCAGATGATACGTCCCTTGCTCAGATCGTAGGGAGACAGTTCCAGTGTTACCTTATCTCCGGGAAGGATACGGATGAAGTTCTGACGAAGCTTACCACTGATGGTAGCCAGTACTCTGTGTCCGTTTTCCAGTTCTACACGGAACATGGTATTGGGAAGCTTCTCCACAACGGTTCCTTCGATTTCGATTACATCACTTTTAGACATAAATTTCCTCCATAGCTTTCTACTCTTTACTACTTTTACTGCTTTATATTACTTATTACACAGATACGCTTCCAGGGTCTTACAGATTCGTCTGTTGATCTCGTCTTTCTCCCCCGGAAGGTTCTGTTGCATGCTTTGTATCAACGCATCCTCTGCCGAAGAATGTATGATCTGGATATGTTTTTTCTTTTTCTTCTTCGGATGTTCCACACCGCGCAGCCTTCCGTCACACAGATAGACCCATTCTTCCTCTTCACCGACGATCATGTACAGTCTGTCCTTATCGTGTCCGGCCTTTGAAGTTGCAAATTCTCCTAACATATCAAAATCTTACCTTTCTTCTCCGGGTCTGCCGTTACCCGTTCCTTAATACATGGTCAGGATCTCCGGCTCACCGTCTGTGATCAGGATGGTATTCTCATAATGTGCAGACAGGGATCCATCCTCGGTAACTACAGTCCAATCATCGTCCAGCCATGCCACATCCGGTCTTCCGATATTGATCATGGGCTCGATTGCCAGCGTCATACCGGCCTGAAGCTTCAGTCCACGTCTATGCTGTGCGAAGTTGGGGATCTGGGGATCCTCATGTAAGCTGGTACCAATGCCGTGACCTACCAGATCTCTTACGATTCCGTAGCCAAAAGGCCTGATATAGGCATCAATGGCATTGGAGATATCATACAGATGATTGCCTGCCTTTGCCATCTCTATTCCTGCAAAAAAGCTTCCTTTGGTCCTCTCCATCAGAAGTCTTGCTTCCTCGCTTACCTGCCCTACCGGGAAAGTACGTGCCATATCGGAATGGTATCCTTTATAAATCAGTCCTGCATCCAGACTTACAATATCACCTTCGTGAAGAATATGATCCTTGTGAGGTATACCATGTACGACTTCATCATTCACGGATACACAGATAGATGCCGGATATCCGTTGTAATTTAAGAAGTTAGGAATGCAGCCATGGGCACGGATCAGTTTCTCTCCCAGGTTATTGATATCCAGAGTGGATACCCCGGGGTGTACTGCCTTCTCCATCTCGCTGAATACATCCGCCAGAATCTTACAAGATTCTCTCATCAACTCAATTTCACGCTGTGATTTGATAGTTACTGCCATTTTATTCACCTTTCTGTTCCGGACCTTACTGCTGCTGATCAGTGATCCGGACTTTTCCTAGCCAAGAATTGCTACGATATCTGCGAATACTTCCTTCATATCCTTGGTGCCGTCTACGGTCTTTAATACATTTTTCTTGGTATAGAATTCGATCAGAGGCTGGGTCTGGTCATGATAAACTTTCAGACGGTTCAGTACGGTCTCAGGCTTATCATCGTCACGCAGTACCAGTTCCTGTCCGCACTTGTCACAGATGCCTTCCTTCTTGGGAGGAATATGCTCAATGTGATAGGTTGCGCCGCAGGACAGGCATGCACGTCTGCCGGACATTCTCTTCACGATATTCTCATCGGGAACATTTACATCGATTGCAAAATCAATGGCATCTCCCAGCTCAGTCAGTGCCTTGTCCAGTACTTCTGCCTGAGGAATGGTTCTGGGGAATCCATCCAGTACATAACCGTTCTTGCAATCATCCTGTGCTACTCTGTCTAAGAGGATCTTAACAGTCAGTTCATCGGGAACCAGCTGTCCCTGATCCATGTATTTCTTTGCTTCCATACCAAGTTCGGTTCCGTTCTTGATATTTGCACGGAAAATATCGCCTGTGGATACATGAGGGATTCCGTACTTTTCAGCGATCATCTTTGCCTGGGTACCTTTACCTGCGCCGGGTGCGCCTAACATGATAATTTTCATCTTTGCTCCTATCTGCCTGTTGCTACAGGCTCTGCTCTTTCTATAGATAAGCTACAAATACAGTCCAACATTTACATTTTAACTTTTATGCGGCTTTTTTGCAATACATTTTCCTATAATACAATAATGCAAAAATAACCGGATGATTACAAACCATCCGGTTACTGTTATGCTACTAATCTTCCAGGAATCCCTTGTAGTTGCGAACGAGCATCTGAGATTCTACCTGCTTCATGGTCTCCAGTACTACGCTTACGATAATGATCAGGCTGGTACCGCCGAAGGATACACTTGCGCCGAACACACCGTTAAAGAAATACGGGATCACAGATACAATGATCAGGCCAATCGCACCGATGAATACGATATAATTCAGAATCTTGTTCAGATAATCACTGGTAGGCTTACCAGGTCTGATACCGGGGATGAAACCACCCTGCTTCTTCATGTTATCGGCAATCATCAAAGGATTAAATGTAATGGATGTATAGAAGTATGCAAAAAATACAATCAATACAATGTACAGCAAAAGTCCCAGGGAATAAATCGGCTGACTGGGTTTGCACCAGTAACCGGAATTCAGACCTTTCAGGATCTCTGCCCATACGCCGGTTCCGTTATATCCGATAAAGGAACAGATAATAATGGGGAACTGCATAATGGACTGTGCAAAAATGATGGGAATAACGCCGGAAGTATTTACTTTCAACGGAATATTGGAAGTCTGTCCGCCGACCATCTTTCTGCCCTGCATTTTCTTGGCATACTGTACCGGAATCTTGCGCACACCATCATTTAAGATGATAACCAGTACCACCATGGCAATAATAATTGCGAAGATGATAACTACTGCAAGGATTGCGGTTGCCGGAGCTTTTCCGAATACGAACTGCTCAAACAGGTTGCTCAGGTCTTGAGGCAGTCGGGAAATGATGTTGATCACCAGTACGATGGAAATACCATTTCCGATACCTTTTTCTGTGATTCGTTCACCCACCCACATCAGGAAAGCACTACCAGCGGTAAGTGCTGTGATCGTGGTAATTACATTCAGAGCGTTGAACTCGATCAAGTAGCCCTGTCTGCCAAAACCGATTGCCATTGCTGTGGACTGGATCAGTGCAAGCGCTACGGTAACGTATCTGGTGATGGCAACCATTTTTTTACGGCCGTCTTCACCGTCACGCTGCATTTCTTCCAGCTTTGGAATAGCAATTGTAAGCAGCTGCATGATAATGGAAGATGTAATATAAGGGTTGATGTTCAATGCCAGAATAGACATGTTCAGGAAAGAACCGCCCGTAATGGCATCAAAGAAACTGAACGCACCGCCTGTCTGCTGGGCAAACCATTGAGAAAAGAACTTCGTGTCCACCCCGGGTACGGGAAGCTGTGATCCGATACGGATCACAACTAACATTCCCAGTGTAAAAAGAATCTTCTGTCTGATTTCTTTGATTTTAAATGCGTTTTTCAGTGTTGTAAGCATTACATCACCTCAGCAGTTCCACCAAGAGCCTCGATCTTTTCTTTTGCGGATGCGCTGAAAGCATCTACCTTTACATCAAGCTTTTTGGTAAGTTCTCCGTTTCCAAGGATCTTAACTCCATCTCTGGGGTTCTTAATGATTCCTGCTTCAACCAATGCGCTTACATCAACGGTAGCACCGTTGTCAAAGCACTCCAGAGCACTTACATTGATAGCAACGATTTCCTTAGTGTTTCTGTTAGTGAAACCTCTCTTAGGAATACGTCTGTATAAAGGCATCTGACCACCTTCGAAACCAGGTCTGGGAGCTCCGGAACGAGCCTTCTGTCCCTTATGACCCTTACCTGCGGTCTTGCCATTTCCTGAACCGTGTCCACGGCCTCTTCTAAAATTATCACTGTGTTTGGAACCTTCTGCAGGTCTTAAATTGGATAATTCCATTCCTAACACCTCCTTATCTGATTATGCTTCTTCTACCTTGATCAAATGATTCACCTGACGGATCTGTCCTCTTGTTGCATCATTATCAGGCAGTACTACGGACTTACCGATCTTACGCAGTCCCATAGACTCCACGATTGCTTTATTCTTCGGCACAGCGCCGATGGTGGACTTTACCAGGGTGATCTTTAACTTCTTGTCTGCCATACTCTACTCCTTTCTGTTGGCCCTGTCAACTTAACGGGAAGATCCGGCTTACGCCAGAACTTCCTCAACAGACTTTCCACGATTCTTTGCTACTTCTTCGGGAGCCTTGATCTGGCTTAAACCGGAGATGGTTGCAAGAACAACGTTCTGCTTATTGTTGGAGCCAAGAGACTTGGTACGGATATTCTTGATACCTGCAAGCTCACAAACGACACGAGCGGGACCACCAGCGATGATACCGGTACCTTCGGGAGCCTTCTTCAGTAAAACGTTAGCAGAACCATACTTACCGATGAAATCATGGGTGATGGAATTGTTCTCATCCAGATTGATCTCAACAATATGCTTTACAGCGTCTTCCTTACCCTTACGGATAGCTTCGGGAATTTCTACAGCCTTTCCCAGACCAGCGCCTACATGGCCGTTGCCGTCACCAACAACTACCAGCGCGGTGAATCTCATGTTACGACCACCCTTAACGGTCTTGGTTACACGCTTGATGGTAACAACTTTATCATTTAACTCTAACTGGCTTGCATCTATGATTGTGTGTTTCATGGTGTATTCCTCTTTCCTTTCCTAGAATTCCAGGCCAGCTTCTCTGGCTGCATCGGCTAAAGCTGCTACTTTACCCTGATAAATGAAACCGCCACGGTCGAAAACAACTTCTTTGATACCTTTTTCGATTGCTCTCTTTGCGATAACAGTTCCAAGATATGCTGCTGCATCAACGTTATTGGTCTTCTCCAGCTCTGCCTTGATCTCTTTCTCAAGAGTGGATGCAGATACTAAAGTGTTACCAACTGTATCGTCGATAATTTGAGCATACATATGATTATTGCTTCTGAACACTGCAAGACGAGGTCTTTCAGCAGTGCCGCTGAAGCGGTTACGAATTTTCATGTGCTTTTTTGCACGTACTAACTGTCTGGACTCTTTACTAACCATCTTCATACTCTCCTTATCTATTATTTCTTACCAGTCTTACCAACTTTACGTCTGATGGTCTCATCGGCATACTTGATACCCTTGCCCTTATAAGGCTCAGGTCTTCTCTTGTCGCGGATCTCAGCAGCGTACTGGCCAACTTTTTCTTTGTCGATACCCTTAACGATGATTACGTTCTGGCCTTCTACTACAGCCTCAAGGCCTTCGGGATCGATCATCTCTACGGGATGAGAGTAACCAAGGTTCAGGGTCAGCTTCTTGCCGGACTTAGCAGCTCTGTAACCAACACCATTTACTTCCAGCTTCTTCTCGAAACCTTCGGTAACACCTACTACCATGTTGTGGATCAAAGTTCTGGTCAGACCGTGAAGAGACTTCATCTTCTTCAGATCGTTGGGTCTGCTTACGAGAACTTCTGCTCCTTCTACTTTAATATCCATCTCAGAGGGTAATACTCTTACCAGAGTACCCTTGGGACCTTTCACAGTCACTTTGTTATTTTCTGCAACTTCTACAGTTACACCTGCAGGAATTGCGATTGGCATTCTACCTATTCTGGACATGCCCGTACCTCCTAATTTACTAACTTACAACAGTTGCTAAAATCTTTTCATCCCACGGAGAATTTTACGCTTGCGGAAAATTCTCTTAGAGACGAAACTTAGAATTTCTTTTCGTTTCCGGAGAATTCCGCAGGAATTCTCTTAGGGATGAAATTTAGATTTTGTTAGTCAGCGTACTTTGCTGACTTAGAAAATCTTTTCATCCTTACCAAACGAATGCTAATACTTCGCCGCCAACCTGAAGCTCACGAGCCTTCTTGTCGGTGATAACACCCTGGTTGGTAGAGATAATAGCAATACCCAGACCGCCAAGAACCTTAGGCAGATCTTCCTTGCCAGCGTATACACGTAAGCCGGGCTTAGAGATTCTCTTGATGCCGGAGATGATCTTCTCGTTCTTGTCTGCGCCGTACTTCAGAGTGATGTGGATGGTCTTGAAACCACCGTCTTCAACGATGTCGTACTTCTTAATATATCCCTCGTCCAGCAGAATCTGTGCGATAGCCAGCTTCATCTTGGAAGAAGGTACGTCTACGGTGTCGTGTTTTGCAGTATTTGCATTACGGATTCTTGTAAGCATATCTGCGATAGGATCGCTCATTGTCATGATTTAGTTTCCTCCTTATTATTTGACTTGAATCATGCTAAGTACATACATTTTGTATATACCATCTATATTATAAGATAATTCTTATAACCAAAACTTTTAGAAATTCTTACTCGACGCCTTTCGACGCCTTAGAATTTCTTTTCGTCTTTACCAAGATGCCTTCTTAACTCCGGGGATCTCGCCCTTGTATGCCAGTTCACGGAAGCAAACACGGCAAATTCCGTATTTTCTCAGTACAGAGTGGGGACGACCACAAATCTTGCAGCGGGTATAAGCCTGAGTAGAGAACTTAGGTTTGCGCTGCTGTTTAATCTTCATTGATGTCTTTGCCATCAGAATTTACCTCCTTGATTACTTTGCGAAAGGCATGTTGAACAGTCTCAGCAGCTCACGTGCCTCTTCGTCGGTCTTAGCAGTTGTTACGAAAATGATATCCATACCTCTGGTCTTGTCAATCTTATCGTACTCGATCTCAGGGAAGATGAACTGCTCTTTGATACCGAGTGCATAGTTACCTCTGCCGTCGAATGCGTTAGGGTTAACGCCTCTGAAGTCACGGACACGAGGAAGAGCGAGGTTAACCAGACGATCCAGGAACTCATACATCTTCTCACCACGCAGAGTGGTCTTACATCCGATGGGCATGCCCTCACGGATCTTGAAGTTTGCTACGGAATTCTTAGCCTTGGTCAGAACTGCCTTCTGTCCGGTGATAGCTTCCATATCAGCAACTGCATTCTCAAGGATCTTAGCGTTTTCTTTTGCTTCACCAACACCCATGTTGATAACGATCTTGTCGAGCTTGGGAACTTCCATTACATTAGCGTAACCGAACTTCTTGGTCATAGCATCGACGATCTCATTGTTATATAAATCTTTCAGTCTGCTCACTTATATTTCCTCCTTCCTATTGATTAGTCAATCACTTCGCCTGTTGACTTTGCGAAACGTACTTTCTTGCCGTCTTCAACCTTGAAGCCAACTCTTGTGGTCTTGCCTTTTACAAGAAGCATAACGTTTGAAATATCAATAGGAGCTTCTTTCTCAACAATACCGCCATTGGGGTTTGCCTGAGAAGGCTTTGCATGCTTTGTGATCTTGTTAACGCCCTCAACCAGGACTTTATGATTCTTTACGTCTACAGAGAGAACCTTGCCCTCTGTACCTAAGTCTTTACCAGCGATAACCTTAACGGTGTCGCCCTTCTTAATTTTCATTGTAGACATGTGGCAACCTCCTTATAATACTTCGGGAGCCAGGGAAACAATTTTCATGAACTGTTTCTCACGAAGCTCTCTTGCAACCGGCCCAAAGATACGGGTTCCTCTGGGAGTCTTGTCATCTTTGATGATAACTGCAGCGTTCTCATCAAACTTGATGTAAGAACCGTCTTTACGACGAGCGCCCTTTACGGAACGAACTACAACTGCCTTTACTACATCACCTTTTTTTACAACGCCACCTGGTGTTGCATCTTTAACGGAAGCAACAATCACGTCGCCGATCTGTGCATATCTTCTGGTAGAACCGCCCATAACACGAATGCAAAGTAACTCTTTTGCGCCGGTGTTATCAGCAACTTTCAGTCTACTTTCCTGCTGAACCATGTTATTCCTCCTTCACCGCTTCCGCGGTTTCTTACAAACTTAATATTCGCGTGCTAATTTATTTAGCTCTTTCTACGATCTCAACAAGTCTCCATCTCTTGTCCTTGGACAGGGGTCTTGTCTCCATAACTTTTACGATATCGCCAATGTTGCACTCGTTATTCTCGTCATGCGCCTTCAGCTTGTAGGTGTCCTTTACGATCTTTTTGTAAAGGGGATGCTTAACATGCTCTTCGATTGCAACTACAATAGTTTTATCCATCTTATTACTGATAACCTTACCAGTACGTGTTTTTCTCAAATTTCTTTCCACGGTTTGATCTCCTTTCTACGCACCCACGCGTTACGCTCTAGCCTTCTCGGTGATAACAGTCTGAATACGTGCAATGTTTCTTCTAACTTCTTTGATTCTTGCAGTATTATCTAACTGATTGGTTGCGTTCTGGAATCTCAAATTGAAAAGTTCTTTTTTAGCAGCTACCAGCTCCTGTGCCAGTTCTGCATCGGACTTTGTCTTCAATTCTTCTACAAATTTATTTGATTTCATTCTGTCACACCGCCTTCCACATCTGCCTTAGCAATGATCTTACACTTACAAGGGAGCTTGTGCATAGCAAGACGTAATGCTTCACGAGCGTCCTCTTCGGGAACACCAGCGATCTCGAACATTACACGTCCGGGCTTAACAACTGCTACCCAGCAATCTACAGCGCCTTTACCGGAACCCATACGAGTACCGAGAGGCTTTACAGTTACGGGCTTATCGGGGAAAATCTTAATCCATACTTTACCGGTACGCTTGGTATAACGGGTAAGCGCAATACGGGCTGCCTCAATCTGATTAGACTTGATCCAGCAGGGTTCTGTAGCAACCAGACCAAATTCGCCATATGCCAGGGTGTTACCTCTGGAAGCTTTTCCGGCCATGGATCCACGGAACTGTTTACGACGTTTTACTCTCTTCGGCATTAACATTATTTATCGCTCCCTTCCATCTGATTTCCTTTTGTAGGAAGTATCTCGCCTTTATAAATCCAAACTTTAACTCCAACTTTACCATAGGTGGTGTTTGCTTCAGCAAAACCATAATCGATATCCGCTCTCAGTGTCTGCAGAGGAATGGTTCCCTCGCTGTAGAACTCAGCACGAGCGATATCAGCACCGCCCAGACGACCAGAACAGCAGGTCTTGATACCCATAGCACCGGACTTCATGGTTCTGCCCATGCAGGACTTCATTGCACGTCTGAAGGATACACGGTTCTCCAGCTGCTGAGCGATGTTCTCAGCTACCAGCTGTGCATCTCTGTCAGGTCTCTTGATCTCTTTAATGTCAACCATAACCTTCTTATCGGTTAACTTGGAGAGCTCTTTCTTGGTTACTTCGATCTCAGCGCCGCCCTTACCGATTACAACACCGGGCTTAGCAGTATAGATGATAACCTTTACTCTGTCAGATGCTCTTTCGATCTCGATCTTGGAAACACCTGCACTGTATAATTTCTTCTTCAGGAACTTTCTGATGTTGTAGTCTTCTACCAGATAATCGGAAAACTCTGCATCAGCGTACCACTTGGAATCCCAATCTTTAATAACACCGACTCTCAGGCCGTGAGGATTAACTTTCTGTCCCATAAACTTTTAATAGCTCCTTTCCCTACTTCTTCTCATCAAGAACGATGGTAATGTGGCTCATTCTCTTTTCGATTCTATAAGCTCTACCCTGTGCTCTGGGCTTTACTCTCTTCATGGTAGGTCCTTTGTTCGCAAAGCACTCTGCAACATAAAGGTTCTCGGTATTCATACCGTTATTGTTCTCAGCGTTAGCGATTGCTGACTCAAGCAGCTTCTTGATCAGGCTGGAAGCATATCTGGGATTGTACTCCAGAATACCAAGTGCAGTCTGTACATCTTTGCCTCTGATGGCATCTAATACGAAACAAGCCTTCTGAACAGATACTCTTGCGTAAGACAGCTTAGCTGAAGGTCTTGTATCTTTCTGAGCGTTTCTTTCTCTCTTAATTTGGGATCTATGTCCTTTAGCCATAGATTTGGTCCTCCTTTCAAACTGAAACCGCGCAACGCACCCGTGTGTTTCCTAAGTGCTGCGCATAAAAATATCCCGTCTTCTTTCCTCTTTCGAGGGAAGACCCTCGGGAGAGCGCATAGCTCTCCCAGCCATCTATAAAAGATAGCATATTTTTCGCTCCAGGTCAATAATAAAATTATCTAACCTTGGATTTCTTCTCGTCCTTGCCGTGACCTCTGAAGGTTCTGGTTGCTACGAACTCACCGAGCTTGTGGCCAACCATATCCTCAGTAACGTATACGGGAACATGCTTTCTACCATCATGAACAGCAATCGTATGTCCTACGAAGGAAGGGAAAATTGTAGAACGACGGGACCAGGTCTTAATAACCTGCTTCTGTCCTGATGCATTTAAAGCGTCGACTTTCTTTAACAGGCTTGCGTCTGCGAAAGGTCCTTTTTTCAGTGATCTAGCCATGATCTTTCCTCCTTAACTATTTGATTGCTCTGCCGTCACGTCTTCTTACGATCAGCTTGTTGGAAGCCTTCTTAGATTTACGTGTCTTCAGACCAAGAGCAGGTTTACCCCAAGGTGTGCTGGGGCCGGGACGACCGATACCGGTCTTACCTTCACCACCACCATGAGGATGGTCGTTGGGGTTCATGACGGAACCACGTACGGTGGGACGGATGCCCATGTGACGCTTACGTCCGGCTTTACCGATCTTAACCAGGCTATGATCAACGTTACCTACAACACCAACAGTTGCACGGCAAACCAGGGGAACCATTCTCATCTCACCGGAGGGAAGACGAAGAGTAGCGTACTTACCTTCTTTTGCCATCAGCTGTGCGCTGTTACCAGCAGAACGAACCAGCTGGCCGCCCTTGCCGGGATATAACTCAATATTGTGTACCTGAGTACCTACAGGGATCTCGGACAGAGGTAAGCAGTTACCTACTCTGACCTCGGCCTCTGCACCGTTCATAACCTTCATTCCGTCGGTCAGACCTTCGGGAGCGAGGATATAGGACTTGGTACCGTCTTCGTAGCAGATCAGCGCGATGTTTGCTGTTCTGTTAGGATCGTACTCGATACCGATTACGGTTGCAGGGATGCCATCCTTGTATCTCTTGAAATCAATTACTCTGTATTTTCTTCTGGAACCGCCGCCGCGATGTCTTACAGTGATCTTACCCTGATTGTTACGGCCGGAGTTCTTCTTCAGGGAAACACACAGGCTCTTCTCGGGAGAGGTCTTGGTGATCTCAGAGAAGTCAGAACCAGTCATGTTTCTTCTGGAAGGTGTATAGGGGTTGTATGTCTTAATTCCCATTACTGTATCTCCTTTACGATGATTTTTTGCGCGAGCACTTTATGTGCCGCATACCTGAATCTCAGCAGTAGCTTCGATCTTACAGACCTGCGAAGATCTCGATTTCTTTGCTATCTGCGGTCAACTGAACAATAGCCTTCTTGGTCTTGGCAGTCTTGCCGGTAACCATTCCACGTCTCTTGTTCTTGCCATCCATATTGATGGTGTTAACACTCTTAACCTTGGTACCTTCGAACATCTTCTCAACAGCCTCTTTGATCTGAGACTTGTTAGCTTCGGTGTGAACGAGGAAGGTGTACTTCTTCTCGCCCATGCCGGCCATGCTCTTCTCGGTAATAACGGGTTTGAGGATTACATCATAGTATTTAATATCAGCCATTATGCGTATACCTCCTCAATCTTTGCAACAGCATCCTTGGTCAGGACAACTGTCTTAGCCTTCATTACGTCGTAAACGTTGATGGTATTTACCAGGGTGGTATCTACATCAGCTACGTTTCTAGCGGACATAACTACGTTAGTATCGTTATCAGCGATCACTACCAGTCCCTTTTCCACCTTTAAGTTATTCATAACATTGGTGAAGTTCTTGGTCTTGATCTCGTCGAATTTCAGCTCATCAACTACGATCAGGCTGCTTCCCTGAACCTTGCTGGTCAGTGCAGACTTCAGAGCTGCTCTCTTCTCTTTCTTGTTAAGCTTGAAAGAGTAATCTCTGGGAACGGGAGCGAATACTACGCCGCCGCCTGCCCACTGGGGAGATCTGGTTGAACCCTGTCTTGCATGACCGGTTCCCTTCTGTCTCCAGGGTTTTCTTCCGCCACCGGATACCTCAGAACGGGTCTTTGCTTTCTGAGTTCCCTGACGATTATTTGCAAGCTGCTGTACAACTGCCATGTGTACCAGGTGCTCGTTCACTTCAACACCAAACACTGCATCGTTTAATTCGATTGTACCAACTTCTTTGCCTTCCATATTGTAAACAGATACGTTTGCCATCTGATTGGTCCTCCTTTCGTCCTAAACTATGCCTCAACCTTAACGGTCTCTTTGATGGTTACTAAAGCTTTCTTAGGTCCGGGAACTGCGCCCTTTACCAGAAGCAGATTCTTCTCAGCATCTACTCTTACGACCTCAAGATTCTGAACAGTTACCTTTACACAACCCATATGTCCAGGCATTCCCTTGCCCTTGAATACACGGCTAGGGGAGGAACATGCACCATTGGAACCCTGATGACGATGGAACTTGGAACCATGAGCCATAGGTCCTCTGTGCTGTCCAAATCTCTTGATTGCGCCCTGGAAGCCCTTACCTTTGGAGATTGCGGAAGCGTCTACCTTATCGCCTGCAGCGAAGATGTCAGCTTTGATCTCTGCACCAAGGGTGTACTCCTCAGCGTTCTCAAACTTGAACTCTCTTACATATCTCTTGGAGCTTACGCCAGCCTTCTTGAAGTGGCCCTGCTCTGCTTTGTTAACACCATGTCTGTGTACGATCTGCTTCTTGCCGCTGGCATCCTTGTTAACAACCTTATCCTTCTTGTCAACGAAGCCTACCTGTACAGCACTGTAGCCATCATTCTCCACGGTCTTTACCTGAGTAACCACGCAGGGACCAGCCTGAAGCACGGTTACGGGAACGAGCACGCCATCTTCATTGAAGATCTGAGTCATTCCAACTTTTGTTGTCAAAATTGCTTTCTTCATTTTTACCTCCTGTGTTCTACATAGCGGACCAAAGTGTTTCTTGTGAAACACTTAGAAATACGCTTCGCGCATTTCCCTGGCGATTGTTCATCGCACTGTGTTCTTACGTCTAAGTAGAGGTTTTTGTTGTTTTGGCTTTACTTTGAAAAACTTACTTATTAGTTGTTCTTCATCTTGATGTCGATGTAAACACCGGCAGGCATTTCCAGTCTCTGAAGAGCATCAACAGTCTTCTGAGTGGGAGCCATGATGTCGATCAGTCTCTTGTGAGTTCTCTGCTCGAACTGTTCTCTGGAGTCCTTGTACTTGTGTACTGCTCTCAGAATGGTAACAACTTCCTTCTTGGTAGGAAGAGGTACGGGACCGCTCACCTGAGCTCCGGTCTTCTTAACAGTTTCGATGATTTTTTTGGCAGATGCATCAACAAGCTGATGTTCATAAGCTTTCAATGTAATTCTCATTACCTGATTTGCCATAAAAAAAGTCGCCTCCTTTTCGCACTTTTGTAAGTAGATACTTACTTTTTGTACGGACAAGCGGTGACTGTACACTTTCCCGTGTGTGTCTGCGACCTTTGTGCAACGCTTTCTTCTCTCCGGTCATAAACTTACACGTTGTTACTGCTCAAGGCAGATGTTAATTGGTACAGTGACTTGCCGTCAGTTTTCTAACTTGACATTCGCTCCACGGAAAACCCGATCTCCATTACTGGGAACCGGCAACCTCACGCTTCACAGCTATCATGCCACAGCAAGGATTAGTATACATTGAATTTACGGGCATTGCAAGACTTTTTTTCAAAAAATTGTATTTTTTTAGATACAATTCTTTTTTGCTGTTTTGCACAGGTTCGCCACTGTATTTTTGTGAGTTTCTTCTTATATAATATAGCCCAGTATAATATTGCCCAATATTTTTTATGGCAAATGAAACCGTTCCCCCTTGGATGCTCTCAGTTGCCGTCGGGCTTATCCTGACAAAATCTCTTGCTGCGCCCCGCTGGTCCGATATCGTCGGGGCTTATCCTGGCAAAATCTCTTGCTGCGCCCCGCTGTTCTGATATCGCCGGGGCTTATCCTGGCAAAATCTCTTTCTGCGCCCCGCTGGTCCGAGATCCCCGGGGCTTATTCTGACAAAATCTCTTTCTAAGCCCCGCTAGTCCGAGATCCCCGGGGCTTATCCTGGCAAAATCTCTTTCTAAGCCCCGCTGGTCCGAGATCCCCGGGGCTTATCCTGGCAAAATCTCTTGCTGCGCCCCGCTGGTCCGATATCCCCGGGGCCTATTCTGACAAAATCTCTTTCTGCGCCCCGATGTCCCAGTATCGACGAGGCTTATTCTGGCAAAATCCTTATCTACGCCCCGATATCCCGGTATCGACGGGGCTTATTACGGCAAAATCCTTATCTGTGCCCCGATGTACAAAGGTGGAGGGTATAATCGACCTGATTTTGTCTCACATACCCGCTTTCGCAAGTTCTGCTGGGTACAGATAGCTTGTTTTTGCCTCCCATACCCTCGCCAACACAAATACATAAAAATACTGACAGGCAGATGTCTTCGCTGTCCATCAGTATTTTTGTCTGTCAATATTTATTTCATCAACGGTCTGTTACAGCCGGTTCGCTTTCACATCCTCGAACTCCTGCAGCATTTCCTCGGAAGGAGTCTTGGTAGTGAGGCTGACTGCGATGATAGCGATAAGTCCCAGCCCGAAGCCTACTACCAGGGAATACAATCCGGTAGCTTTGCCCAGAGTCTGTCCGCCCACGAGAGGGATGTAATCCCAGATGATAACGGCAAGTGCACCGGTGACAATTCCGGCTACCGCTCCTGGGAAGTTGGTTCTCTTCCAATATAAGGACATCACTACCAGCGGACCAAAGGCGGCACCTAAACCTGCCCACGCGTTGGATACCAGTCCCATGACGGTGTTGTTCGGATTCCATGCGATGATGTAAGCCAGCACAGCTACCACCAGTACAGTGACACGGCTGACATTCATGACCGTCTTGTCATCCGCATCCTTCTTGAGCAGTCCCTTGAAGATATCTTCCGCCACACTGGAGGCACTGACTAACAGCTGGGAATCCGCCGTGGACATGATCGCTGCCAGGATACCACAGAGGAACAATCCTGCAATGAACGGAGCCCGCATCTCCACGGTAAATACCTTCTTGATCATCTCAATAAATACCTTCTCATTATTGCCATTCACCAGCTCCGGCAGATAAGCTCTGCCCAGGATACCGATAAATACTGCAAATCCCAGGGATAATGCTACCCAGCTGATGGCAGTAGCCTTGGACTTGGTCATTTCCTTCTCATCCCGGACTGCCATAAATCGTACCAGGATGTGGGGCATTCCGAAATATCCCAGTCCCCAGCCGAGACCGGAGATCACGCTGATGATATTGTTGCTGCCGTCACCGTTCTTCATCAGGTTCAGGAAGTTGGCACTGTCAGCACCGCTGGCTTCCAGACCGGCTGACAATGTAGTGCCGCCGGTTGTCAGAAAATGATAAGCGAACAGCGGTACTGCCAGAATACCGACTAGCATCAGCATACCCTGGATAAAGTCTGTCACACATACCGCGGTAAATCCGCCGAGGAAGGTATAGACCAAAACTACCAGCGCACCGATGGTCAGTGCCACATGATAATCAATACCGAACACGGACTCAAACAGCTGACCTCCGGCAGAAAGCGCAGACGCGCAATATACCAGGAAAAATACTACAATAGTAATAGAAGAAACCGCCATCAATACCTTCTTCTCATCATGGAAGCGGTTCTCAAAATAAGTCGGCAGCGTAACGGAATTGTTGGCGCGGATCGTATATCTGCGCAGCTTCGTGGCAATGAACAGCCAGTTCAGCGTCGTGCCGATGAAAAGTCCGATGGCGATCCAGCCGTCACCTCCGACACCGGTTAAGTAAATAGCTCCCGGCAGCCCCATCAGCAGCCATCCGCTCATATCCGACGCCTGCGCGGACAGCGCAGCGACGAAGCCGTTCAGCTTTCTGCCTCCCAAAAAGTAGTCTTCGGAATTGTTATTGCCCTTTGCATAAAACGCTCCGATAGCGATCATCATGAGTAAATACAGCACGAATGCCACAATTAACCAGCCTAACGTATTTCCTGTCATAATAGCCTCCTCAAATTTTTCTTCTTGTACATTTTCTTAATTGTATACAGTGATACGATTTATTATATACAAGAAATGGCTTATCGTCAACAGATTAGTTTGCTATCGCTGTAATGTGCGAAAGCCTGATTTGAATGTTATTTTGTCCTTGAGTTTCCGCAGAATGTAATTCTAAAATGAACATAGCTTCCCAAAGCACCAATCTGCCGGATTTTTGAAGCATTGGGAATAGCAGTTTTACGAATAGAGGTACTTTAATAAACCCCACCGGAGCCGGGCTTTGGGAGAAATATACTTTTATCTATCTAAGCGGTCAGCTTAAGGCAGAGTTGACGGTATGACGGACGTTTTGTCCGAAACCACAGCCTGATGCCTTCTTTTGCATACGAGAGTATGCCGGAGATGCCTTTAGCTAACCGGTAATAGCTGAACTGAACTTTTTCTTTTATTGGATCTGCTTTCTGCATGATTGCAGCCTTCAGGGCATGCGTTTCTGATTTCATGGACATATGTGCCAGAAATGCCATGCACAGGGTAATATAAAAATTCAGGGCATTGATTGCAGCGAGCTTCCTCACAC